>ENA-OYYX01000057-OYYX01000057.1-human-gut-metagenome-genome-assembly--contig:-NODE-57-length-52707-cov-11.166850_pt1 | contig 52707 bp, 43 predicted proteins | sample MGYA00244070_ERZ653464 | MGnify/ENA primary metagenome ERZ653464 (study PRJEB26926, sample SAMN06165152) | human gut metagenome | biome: ENVO:00009003; feature: ENVO:2100002; material: ENVO:00002003...
ACAAACAAAATTACGTAAAGGCCATGACAACAGCACGTGACACCCACAATCAGATCGGATACGCCAAGGAGACCGGCCTTGAAGAAGGACTCGCAAAAGGACTCGCGAAAGGGCGTGTAATAGGTCGCGCGGAGGGACTTGAAGAAGGGCTCGCGAAAGGACGCGAGGAAGGTAGAGAGGATGCGAAACAACAAATCGCGATCAACCTGCTTCAGTTGGGGACGTCATGTGAGATCGTGGCGAAGGCGACTGGCTTGTCCGTGGAAGATGTTACTAAGCTTAAGGAAAGTCTCTGAGTACGCCAGCCTTGACAACATTGACAAGCAAAATTACGTAAAGGCCAGGACAACAGCACGTGATATCCACAATTAGAGATGAAGTGTGTATGGAAATAGACGAAGCGAGGGCGCTGCGGAAGTGCAGTGTCCTCGCTTGGGTGTTATTGTTCTATGTCCGTTATATTAATTGCGGACTGTCTGAAAGGCAATTCAGGGAGTCTACTGGGACTGGGCAACGCCGTCAATGACTAGTTTACCGGTGGTTCCAGGAACGAATCTGCCGTAGAGGTTGCTGTGTTCAGGAGCGGTCTTGCCGGTCTGGGTTATGGTGTTTCCTGATTCGGTGATGTTATTGATAGACAACTCGCCAACATTTGCAGTACCGACTACTACACCTACTCGCCAACCACCATCGTCAGTGGATGTGAGAACGCAATCCTTTACCGTACAGTCAGAGATGGTGTGGTAGGTTGCAGGGTTACAGCCGGCATGGCCGATAATACCACCTACTGAACCTTTAGCTGAAATTGTACAGCCCTCTACTGAACATTTGGTAATCTTGATATATGTGTCAACCGGTCCATCATCAGGTTTATTATAACCTGAGGTCCAACCGATTAGACCACCTACACGCGCGCCGCCGGTAGAAATCATTTCAGAATTCGTAAGATGACAATTATCAAGTTCAATCGTAGGCATGCTATCTACATTGCAGACAAATGCGCCAATACCCTGATCGCTGGTAGCATCGTTAATCTTAACACCATCCAATGTAAGATCCTTGACAATGATTCCGGAATTACCTGCGAATCCGCCTGCAAACAAAGGAGCATTGAGCCCGGAAATCTTGTGGCCATTACCGAGCACAGTAACCACACCGGCACCATGATAACCATCTACTTTAGCAGGCGTCCAGGTTTCACCCTCTTTCAGGACAATGTCTTTTCCAATTTCAATGACATTGTCACCAGAGCCTGCACTCGTAAATGCTGTAAGGGTTGCGCTGAGTTCTGCTGTCGTCATAACGACAGGCTTTGTGCCACGGACAACTGTCCAGACATTGTCTTCAGTCTTGACTGACATATACCCGTCAGCTACGAAGTTCGTGTGAGGGCCTTCGGATATACAATCGGCAGGATCGAAAGCTACAAACTGACCACCTGTTATGTTAATCTTAGCTGTTGCACGACTTGCATCCTGCATATTAAGCAAGAAGCTGGTACCCTGAGCATTAAGCATCGCAGTTTCAAACTTTCCACCAGCAACATTGACAACAGCTCTATCCATTACATAGATAAGGTTCGAAGTTCCCGGATTAAGCTGCTTGTTGTAGAAGTAACCGCCATTGATATCAACTACTGCATCGTCATAAGCCCACACTGCCATGCGATAACCATCAACATCCGAAGTCTCCTCAAGAGCCTTGACCTCACCCTCACCATTGATTGTAAGATGAGAATTTCCGGTCACATTGAAAACGACGGTAAAATTTCCATTAACCTGTGTCTTATTGACAATGCTATGTCCGTTAAGGTCAATGACAACATCCGTATTGCCGCTAAGAACCAGAGGATAATCTATTTCAATGTCATCAACGAGTTTCGCAGAACCACCAGTTGCAACCAATGCTTTCAACGACTCCACATTCTTGATATTGACAAGGTCAATGTTATTGTCAGGCTCATTGAAAATAGGGACGATCTCAACATTGAAGATTACCTGTGAGGTGAGGAGATTGCCGAGGATGTTGGTGCGGTAGTTGTTCTGGACCGGAGTCTGAGGCGATGAAGCCGTGATAGCGTCACCTGCTTCAGTAATAAACTCAGCGGTAACATTGGAAATGTGCTTCTCGCCTTGCTTACCTACAGGGATGATGTAATTCATTGTCATCCAAGCATATTTGGTTCCATCTTTGATAACAAGTGGCTCAACAGGAATCTCAGCTTTGGCAAATGTGACTTTATCAGTAGCCAGGCCTTCGACTTTACCTTCAGCATTGAAAGTATCAAATACATTGGCAACGTCGGTAGCCGTGAAGGCGCTCTGTGCCGGAATAAAGCCGGCTGCAGCAGCATCAAAAAGATCAGCAGTACCGAAGTTCACCTGTGCGAAAGGACGGTAAAGCTTGATAGTCTCTGTCAATGCACCATTGACCTTCAACTCTTTACGCGTAGCGTAGAACGCGTCGCGAGTCTCATCATTGGCGACTGCACCCTCATAGGAAATCTTGATGTTCTTCAGATCGTCAATGTTGTAGCAGGTAGCACCTTCAGCCTGAGCCCAGAACACGAAGTTGTAGGTCTTGCCCTTTACGAGGCTGAATTTCACCTGAGTTTTCAGGTCAGTGAATTTGGCAGTCTTGTCGAGATCTCCAAGATGAGTTTTCTCAGCATCGTTCTCGTAAACTGACACATAGAGGTTCTTGGCCGTCTGACCATCACCAAGAGCCTTGGTCGCCATTTCGCCCGGCAATGCAGCCGTGAACGTCACGTCAACCATCTGCCCGTCAGGAACTTCTGTCACCTGTTCCTTATTACAGCCGACTGCAAGAAATGTCAATGCAGCAGTTGCCAAATACTTAAATGTTTTCATATCAGTTATCATTATATATTGTTCTCAACAGATTTCAGTGAAATTTACTGAACTTTAGACCCATCAATAGTTACAGAAAGGTGCGCTGCATCCATATTGTTCTTGTTTGCCCAAAGTTTGGAACCGGTGTTCTTACCTTCAGCAAAGCCATTGACCGTGCAGTTAGCAATTGTAAGAGAGTACGTTGCATTATAATCATTGCCGATTTCAATGGCCGCTTTGCCTGCAGAACCATTATTCCTGTCATTCAATATGCAATTCTTCACTACAAGATTTGTCGGTTTTGCAGCTGTTGCCCTACCATAAAGAAGTATGGCCTTACCATTGGTATTAAATGTACACTTATCAAACTTTACATCAGTTCCTCCCCAAGTCCTGATAGAGTACTGATTTGCCATCGTATTTTCAAATACGCAATTCACAAAAGTTGCTTTCCCATAGAGAGATCTGCTTCCCGTAAGAGTGCAATTTTCAAATGTAAGTTCATCACATACTATACCATCAAAATCGCCCTCTCCAGCCTTAATAGTCAAATTCTTGAATATGAAAGATGAGCCACGCTGGTAATTCAACATTCCTCCTTCAGCATTTATAGCTTTGGTAATAACATCAAATGTCTGGGTACCGTCACCGACAAAAGTAATATTACGGCTCTTATCTCCCTCATTTGCAATGCCATTATCAAGAGTGACTGTAGTATTTGATGGCAATTCCACTGTTATAGGCTTATCTTTAGATGTACCTTCTCCTGAAATCGCAGTGTTCATTCCTTCCTGGTCAGCAACAGGAGTTACGCCCTCTTTGGTCACAACATAGTAGTCTCCAACAAGAGTCGATTTATAACCATCTGCGACATAATTCTTCTTTGGATTTTCGGAATTATTATCAGATGGGTCAAATTTATAGAAACAACCTCCTGTAACTATAGCATTAGCGGTTCCATCTTTCCCTGCTGCATCTATAAGATTAATTGTATAATCATAACCATTGCCCACACTAGGCCAAGTCTGTATCAACGAGAATTTTCCGCCGGAAATTTCCACAAGTCCTTCTTGCACTTGAATCACAGAGATGTTGCCGACATACTCACCATCTTCAATAACGAGTTTACCACCTTTTCTAACATTGAAAGTATAGCAATCATTAGCTTTAGCAGCAACTCCACCTTTACCCTTAATTGTAAGAGTTCCGCCATCAACACTAACCACACAAACCTGAGATGGTTCTGAATCTTTCCAAAGGTCAACAGAATTGCTGATCTTATGACCATTCAAGTCAAGAGCAACTTCCTTACCTTCACCTAAACAAATTGACTTTGAGACTGTGATATCCACGTCCGCGGCCAGTTTCGCCTCACCGCCTGTTGCGAAGAGCGCTCGGAGAGAAGCCTCGTCCTTGATATTGACAAGGTCAATGTCATTGTCCGGCTCATTGAAGATAGGGACAATCTCGACATTGAAGATCACCTGTGAGGTGAGGAGATTGCCGAGGATGTTGGTGCGGTAGTTGTTCTGGACAGGAGCGTTCGGCGCGGACACAGTCACAGCTTCGCCGTTGTTCGCCTTGAAAGTCGCAGCAACGTCAATGTTGTGGGACTCGCCCTGTTTGCCGACCGGGATGAGGTAGTTCATCGCGAGTCGGGTGTAGGTCTTGCCGTCGAGTGTCTTGAGGACGTCCGCCGGAATCTCGGTTTCTGTCAATGCAACTTCGACTTTATCTTTTCCTTCTTCAGCGAATGTATCAAATGTCGTTGCCGCCTCAGATGCCGTGAATGAGCTGACTGCAGGGTTGAAGCCTGCCTTCTTTGCGTCAGCATAGTCTGCGGTCGCGAAGTTCACCTGCGCGAAAGGACGGTAAAGTTTGATGGTTTCTGTCAATGCACCATTGACTTTCAATTCTTTGCGTGTAGCATAGAATGCGTCACGCTTCTCGTCATTGGCATCGGTAGTGTAGTCATTCACCTTGATGCTCTTCAGGTCGGTGACATCATAAGGTGCGCCTTCTGCCTGTGCCCAGAACACGAAATTGTAGGTCTTGCCCTTTACGAGGCTGAATGTAACCTGAGTCTTCAGGTCAGCAAAATCAGCAGTTTTATCGAGACTGGCGAGCTTGGTTTTCGCGTCATCATTCTCGTAAACTGATACATAGAGCTTCTTGGCGGTCTGACCGTCGCCAATCGTCTTTGTCGCCATTTCGCCCGGCAATGCAGCCGTAAACGTAACGTCAACCATCTGTCCGTCAGAGACTTCCGTCACCTGTTCCTTATTACAGCCGACTGCAAGAAATGTCAATGCAGCCGCTGCCAAATATTTAAATGATTTCATAATGGTTATCGTTTAATTATTTTGCTGCTTGAACCGGAGTTCCATCTACGGTAACATTAAAATTAGTAGTATGCTTTTTCGTATTATTATTAACTTCATTCCAAAGACCGCCATTGATTGAAGAATCAAATCCTGTAGCTGTACTTCCGGATATTGAAAGATTACCTTTAATTCCTGTTTCCGTATGCATCTGAACGGCAGCTTTGCCTGAAATTGTCGCACTTGCTGTAAATGTGCAATTAACAACTTCTGCAGCATATGTATTAGCTGCTTCATTAAACATAAGAATTCCCTTTCCACACGTATTAAACTGGCATTTCTCAACAATTAACTTTGAGGCTTTAGGTCCACCATAATACTTTATTGCATAATCACTTGCGGTAAATGTACATTCTTTAAACGAAGTGATAGTAGAGCCAACCGCTGCAAATAGTCCATTGATATTACAATTTGTGAAATGGACATCAGTACGAGGAAATTGCGATTCTCTTGCGTCATCAATGTATTTATTTTCGCAATTTAAAGTCAGATTCTCGAAAGAAATACTTTTATTATCATATCCGCGTGATTCGTTTGGAACTCTTACAATAGTTGTCGCTTTATCTTTACCTTTTACGACAATCTCTCCTTTACACTCCGATTTAATAAGGTCATATTCTCCTGCTTCAAGGTAAACTGTCGCAGTTTCACCTTCTGCAACATCAGCTATAGCAGCATTAAGCCCCTCCTGAGTCGTCACAGCAGGAATTTTCTCCACTTTCCAAGTCGCTGGAGACTCGCTTATTTTCACAGATTTGTAGCCTTCCGCAACGAAAGAGGTGATGGCGTCATGAGCTTCATGAACAGAAGCAGGGTTGAAGCCTACGAATGTACCGCCTTTAACAGAGAAACAGTTGACAGTGATGTCATCATGCTGGTTAAGGACAAAGTCAGAGCCAGCTTCCGCCATGAAAACGCCGCCGTTGATTTCTACAGAGCCATTTCTGCCATATTTATCTGGACCCATCACAAAAATCGTAGCATTGCTCTTAGCACCAACGTTATATGTTCCGCCGTTGATTACAAGGTGTCCACCCTGTTCTACAATAATCGCATTGTTGTCAGCACCGCCTTCGCAATATACCTCACCATCACCGTTGATGGTCAAATCGCCATGCACCTGAAGGGCAGCTTTATTGTCTTTAAGACCATTTTTATTGCTAAACTTCTTTCCATTAAGGTTCAGAACGCTGGTAACCCCAACACCAAGCGTAACGCCTTTCGATTCGTCTGCCACAAAATAATCTTCTGAAAGCGTAACCTCTTTACCAGCTTCAAGATGTGCGGCGACAGAATCGTAGGTATCTCCACCTTCAAATTCAGGAGCAACATCTACATTCCACACGGCATCCACTGTCAACAAATCTCCAAGAATATTAGTTTTGAAGTTGCGCTTCACAGGAGCATTCGGAGCCTTTATTGTTGTCGTCTTTCCATTGCTCAACGTAACGACTGCAGAAGCATCCGTGATAGTATTATTAGGATTCAACGCGAATACATAAACTGATGCCAAATAACTATATTCAGCATCATTGACAGATAAGGTTTCGTCTGAAATAACTTCATTCTCGTTGAATTTCACCGTTTCCGAGCCCTCACACGCGAAAGAATCTCCAGACATAAAAGGATGGAAGACATTAGGCACACCGGTAAGGGTCACATATGATTTTTGCGCTTTAAGTTCGTCTGATCGTCCAGAATACTTTTTTGTCCCGAAATTCACTTGCGCAAGAGCACGTTTAAGAATAACATTCTTCGAATAAGAAACAGTAACACGCGCCTCATTCTTAATGGCAAAGAATGCATCCATCTTAGGGTCATTTGCTTTTACCAAACCCGTATTCATCGTCACCGAACGCAAATCGTCTGTATTGTAATATTTTGTGTCACTCGTCTGAGCCCAGAATGCAAAAGAATATGTTTGTCCCTTAACTAAGCTAACTTTAACTGTAGCCTTCTTGTCTACCACAGGTACTGTCTGTGTCAATTCTGGAACTGGAGTGTATATATAATGTTTGTTTTGGTCTTTCGCTCCTCTTAAAAACACCTGAAATACAAGCTCATCTACCTGAGCGGCATCAGAAAGGCCTTTTGTAGTAATTGTCGTCTCCGGCACATCCACGTTGAATGTCATTTCGACAGTTTCTCCGTCTGCAGAACCGACCTGCTCTTTCGCACAGGCACCTGCCAGCACAGCCATTGCTGCGATAGCGAAAGTTTTGAATAAATTCTTGTTCATAGTTTTATTGATTATTTAATTTATATGTTTCGTTTAAGATATTGTCTATCACTTGATTATAATATTGAACTCACCTTCGAAGTCAGGGTCGATGGCGACGCCGCCGCCGGTATCCTGCATGAGGAAGCTGCCCTTGACGGTGGTCAGCATGCTTCGCTTGATAGGGACCTCGATCGGATTGGTCATTGACAGGCGTGTGCCTTCTTCGTCGAACAGGCCTACCGCTACCATGACGCTGGACTCCTTGCCGTTCACGAGGACGTAATCGAAGCCGAGCCGGGCATTGTGATCATCTATCAATGTTATGTCCGAACGGAACTGGACACCGAGGCTCGAGTCGTTCGGCTTGTCGTCCCACATATTGAACTTGGACGGCATGTAGCCAGTGTAGTAGAAGACGACATTGTACTTCTTCAGATCGACGATCGGCGACTTGCTGTCCCCGTCGCCCTTGGTGTCGTCAGGAGCCTTGGTATCATCATCGGCATCCTCCGCACTCTTGGTGAGGTCGCCGGACACCTTGTCCTCGTTCTCCTTCTTCTTGTTCATCTCGGTGATGACCTTGGTTATAAACTCCTGGAGGTCAGTCGTTATGAATTCGAACTTGGCGAGCGGACGTTCCATATTTATGGTGCCGCTGACAGGAGGGAGCATCGAGCCGTAACGCGTGACAGTCAGTTCATTGTGCCCGACGAAAGCATCGCGGAAATCATTGTTTCCCTCGTGCTCGCCCCTCATGGTAATCTCGCGGAAACTCCTCGTGTCGTAGAAATAATCCGCTGCAGTCCCCTTCTCGACGAAATCGGTCCAGACGTAGAACATATAAGTACCTTCGTCAATGTTGATGGTGACTTCATGGTTCAGGTCGGAGACATCCTCCTTGGTGAAAGTGAAGCGTTTGTACGGAACCTCGTCATAACCGCCGTTGCTCAGTTTTCTGTAAGCCTCTATGACATAGCGGATTTCATAGTCCTTGCCGTCCTTGGAGACTCTGGTTCCCTGATTCAGGTCCATGACAAGGAACTGAGGCAATGCAGTATTGAAATCAAGTTTGAGCGTGGCATTGGCAGGAAGCTCTTCCGGCCATTCGTGGACCGCGCAGGATGCTGCAGAAAGCATCACCGCCAGAATTGCGGCCAATATTTTAACAGTCCTGTCTTTCATCGTTCCGCCCTCCTTTTCTTAAGATCGAAACTGTATGAAAATGATACTGCCGCGTGGTCAATTCCTACGAATGTAGTGTGACCGTTGGTGGCTTTAGGACCATTTTTCTCGTTGTAGAATTTGTCGTAATAGACATCATAGACTCCGGCGCCGATGGAGAATTCGACATTCCATCTCGGATGGCGCTTGGACAGAGGCATCCTGTATCCTGCTGCAAGGCCGCCGCCCCACAGAGGTCTGTCTCCGTCATATGTCTGGATACGCCAGTCACCTTTGGTGGCGTAGTTGAAGTATGCTGTTCCGAAGTGCGCTCCCACGAAGAGGCCGTCAGGTTTGCTGAACCACCAGCGCAGTTCAGGCTGTACGGCAAATGTCCTGAATTTCAGTTCGCGGCTGAAGTAGTCCACCGCAGAGTAGTAGATAGGGAGCTGAAAAGAAAGATGAGGCGTAATGTCGATTTCGACTGCGACATTGGATATGAACATCGCCCATCCGATGGCATTGGTCTTAATGTATAGTTTTCGTGTCCACTCCTGCAGAGGTATCGTCTCGGGCAGCCGCAGCATCGGCACGGTCAGACTGTCGTCCATAGGCGGGAATTCATTTGCCGGCTGCACATCGGAGTCCGCGATTTCAGGCAGATCCAGCTTGGGATTCTCGACGCCGACCTCCACGATTACCGTGAACGCCCTGAGCTCCGGGAACAGATGCTCGTTCATATACCTCCAAGGCCTTCCGCCTGCAAGTCGCTGCAGTTCAGTCTTCAGCACCTTGTCATTGTCCACATTGGCGATAAGGTCCAACACCTCATTCTTTTCTTTCATGTCGGACTCTGCCACGAGTTGTGCAAGTCCCGCCCAGTCTTCACTGACGGTCTGTACATGAATGATGGACTCCGGAAAGTCGATGTAGCGTTTTAGATAAGCGGTGAGTGTGGAACTTCTTTTGGCAGCCAACTTTTCGTTTATGGCCAATGTTCCTTCAGGGGAAGCTCCCGCGTGGTAGTTTACAGTGAGGATGTCGAAGGCGGAAGACTGTGACTTGAAGTCGTTTACACGGTCAATGAATGCCTTGGCTCTTTCTTGATTATGTTTGTAGGAAGGGTCGAACGAAGAATAACCCTGGCGGAAATAAATCCTCAGAGTGTCTGACATCTGCTGTGCACTAACGTTGACACAGAGCAAAGCCAAAACAATGGTTATTAGTCGTTTCATAATAATGGTAATAGTGTTCCCCGAATATGAGGTTATAATGGTCAGACTCGGAAACTCAGTTTTTATTATCGGCGCAAATTTATCAAAAAATAAAATACATTGGAACGATTTAATCGAAAATTTGTCCAAAAACACCAAAAATTCGACCTTTTGACATTAAAATCGACCGAAAGTGAGTAGAAATGAACCTAAATGAACCAAATTAAGAGCAAAGCGAGCCCAGACATTGACCGTCTATCTGGCGAGGAAGAGATTCCGCGCCGGAAGGGCGGAAGAATAACGGGAGCGCAGGTCGCGGAAGAGAGCGGCGGTCTGACGGGTGAAGCCCGAACCTTTCCAAGTGCTTGTGTTGGTGACCATTATCCAGCATTCACCGTCCGGATAATACTTTATCAATGCGCTTGTTCCGGACAGTGTTCCAGTCCTGGTCCACTCCCCTGTCGGCTTGGTGTCATTCCAGCCGAGCGAATAAGTCTGTTCATCGAACCACTGGGTCATATCGGCCACACTCTGCGCGGAGATGATGTCCGGAATTTCCGGCCTGCCGTCAATGGACGCCACGAATCGTGCAAGTTCAGGTACAGAAGTCACCCAACCGCCTGCTCCGGAAAGTGCTCTGACATCACTGCCGCCATAGCAGCGCTCCACCATATTGCCGCTGTTGTTGTATTCCTCCACCAGACAGGTGTCCGCACCATTGTAGTAACGGACTTCATTCTGGAGCCTGTCCTCGTAATAGTTGCCGCCGATATGCATATCATAGCAGCCTGCCCTGTAAAGCACGCTGTCCCTCATAAAGGTCTCATAATCAATGCCTGAGACTTTTTCGACAATCATACTGAGAAGGAGATAGCCGAAGTTGGAATAATACTGGGATGTGCCAGGGGCGAAACGGAGACGACGCTTCAGCTGCGTTTTCATCAATGTCTCATGGTCCGGAGGGGTATCCAGATGGTTCTGCATCATAATAGTCCTCGTGGAGAACATCGGGTCGCCTCCGTAAGACGTGAAACCGCCCTTATGACGCAGCAGGTCCTCAACGGTGATCTTGTAGTAGTTCTTGTCCTTTATAATAGAGGTATATAAAGAGTCGTTCAGAATGCCACGCGGGCCGAAGACAGTATCGGCCAATGTGAGTTTGCCTCTTTCCTGCAGCATCATTATTCCGGTGGCGGTCAGCAGTTTGGAAACTGAAGCTACCCGCATGATATTGGTCGGGGCCATCCGCACTCCTGCTTCTTCATCTGCCCAGCCGTAGCCTTTCGCATACAGGAGCGAATCGCCACGCATAATCGCGAGTGAGGTGCCACGCAGACACCATTGACGCATATAGGAAGCGATACGCGCATCCAGCCCGGAGAGAGAGGATGTGTCCGACAATTCATTTGACAGGGTCTCATTCAGACAGACAGGCTCAGGCTCCGGCAAATCACTCGCCTTCCCCGTGGAAGACAATGATACACAAAGTCCTACGGTCAATGTCACCAACGCCAATCCTGCTGCTATTCTGAGTTTCCTTCCCGTCATTATTCAGTTTCTCCCTGTACGCCTCCCGGCAAATCATCTATAAGTTTCGCCCTATGGCAAAAGTCAATAATCATATCGGCAGTTCCGTCAATCCCAAGAACCGACGAATCTACGCAGAGGTCATAATTGGAAGCGACGCCCCAGTTGCCGAAAGTGAAGTAATTGTAATAGGTCTCCCTGGTCCTGTCCTTCTTCTGCATCAGTGACTCCGCCTGCTCGGGGGTAATGCCCATACGCTCTGCAACTCGCTTGATGCGGACTTCGTCAGAAGCGGATATGAAGACGTCAAGGCATGGACGGTCACGGAGGATGTAATCTGCGCAACGGCCGATGAAAATGGCAGAGCCCTTGTCCGCGATGGAGCGTATGACATTGCTCTGGATGACGAACAACTGGTTGTCACTCACGTAGTTGTCTGCCGAACCGAAGCGTCCGACATCCACGATGAAGCTGGACAATGCGAGGAGATTTCTCTTCTCGTCACTCTTGGCAAACAGTTCTTTGCTGAAGCCGCTCTGCTCCGCTGCCTTGGAAATGAGTTCCTGGTCATAGACAGGGATGCCGAGTTTCTTGCCCAAAGCCAAGGCTACCAGTTTTCCGCCACTTCCGAACTGGCGTCCGACATTGATTATCAATTTCTTGTCTTTCATAATCAAGCCTCCTTAAATTTCATTTTACTTCCTAAAATATCCGGGTCGTCACCGTCATTGAGTTTACGGAATTTGCGGAAAAGCGCTGCCAGCAATATGGCAGCCATTATGATGGACAACGTGTCTGCAATCGGAAAACTCATCCAGACTCCTTTATGTCCGAAGAACACCGGCAGGAAATAAATCAGCGGCACGAGGAAAAGGAGCTGCCGGCACAATGACAGGAAAATGGACTTGTGCACCATGCCCAGACTCTGGAAGAAATTGGTGGTCGCCATCTGGAATCCTACGAGAGGAAAGGCGAGGTTTATCATCCTCAATCCCTTGTTGGCCAATGATTTGAGTTCCGGATCACTGGTGAACAGTGATATCGCGATATCCGGGCACAGTTCCGAAACCAGAAAGCCGAAGCATGTCACTGACGTGGTACAGATCACGGTAAGTTTGAACACCCGTCTCACTCTGCTGTATTTTCTCGCGCCGAAATTATAGCCTGCAATAGGCTGCATTCCCTGGTTGAAACCCATATTGACCATAATGAACAGGAACGAGATACGGTTCACGATTCCGTACGCGCCGATGGCAAGGTCTCCTCCGTATTTGAGCAGCTGCTGATTGATGAAGAGGGTGACGATGCAGGCCGCCGAGTTCATCAGGAACGGGCCCATGCCTATGGTCAATGAATCTTTGGCGATTCTCAGGTCCAGCTTGTAGTCTCTCAGCCGCTTAGGGATGTGGAGATAGTTGCGCTCGTCGAGGAAGTACTTGAATGTGTACAACATTGCCAAGAGCTGGCAGAGCACGGTAGCCAAGGCGGCGCCCTTTATGCCCATATCCAGGACGAATATGAATATCGGGTCCAGGATTGTGTTGGATACGACCGTGAAAATGGTAAGTCCCATCGCCAACTTCGGATTGCCCGAAGCGCGTATCATATTGTTCAATCCGAAATACAGATGTGTGATCACATTGCCTATGAGGATGATCACCATATAGTCCCGTGCGAAAGGCAATGTGTTCTCGCTGGCGCCGAAGAATCCGAGAATAGGGTCCAGAAATGCCAGGGATACCAATGTGAATGACAGACCGATCAGCACATTGAGAACAATTTCATTGACCAGAACCTTGCGGGAAGCCTCGTAGTTGCGCTGGCCGAGCAACATTGACAATATCGTCGATGCGCCGACGCCCACGAGCGTTCCGAGTGCCGTGGAAAGGTTCATGAACGGGAATGTGACGGCAAGGCCTGAGATGGCATACGAGCCGACATCCTTTATGTGGCCGATGTAGATGCTATCGACCATATTATACAGAGAAGATGCAGTCATGGCTATAATAGCCGGGACTGCATACTGCATAAGCAAATCGCGTATTCTCTTATCTCCAAGTTCTGTAGGAACAGTTCCTGAAACAGCCATTCAATGCCTCCTGCTATTCTTTCGGTTTATCGACGATTTCGATTTCAAATACGAGCGGCGCATATGCCGGGATGGTGTTTCCGCTTCCGCTGTAGTCATAGCCGTATGCGGAGAAGAACATGCCCACGCCTTTTTCGTGCTTGCGCATCTGCCACAGGGTCTTGGAGAATCCGTTGATGACGGAGGAGCCGTCCGATGAGCTGCTTGAATACAACTTTATATCCGTGAAGTTCTCTCCCCATGAGATTTTCACCGGAGCATATGTACTCGATGAGCTGTAGATATTATAGAACTTGGCGGTGTCCTTGATGGTCGTGTCGAACACCTGCCTGTTCAGCAATCTTCCTGTATAGTTTATGTAAATGCTTGTGTCAGAAGGGAATGAAACAGTATCATCCGGTGCTTTCGTCTGCTTGTAGTAGAAGCCCCAGGACAATGAATCGACTCCGCCCAGATACTTCGCGCCGTAGATCTGCATACTGTCAATCTGGGATTTCAAAATGTCCTCAGTGATGCCTGCGAGAGTGAGTTCATATACCGCCGAAGAATTGTCGTTAGAATGCTTGAGATAGTCAGCCGGAGTCTTGTATCTTGTCGTGGTCATCAGCCAGGACGGGATGAGCGCACGTCTTGTGCCTCCTACCCTCATTCCTTTCAGCATGTCCTCCACGCCGACCGGAAGGCTGTTGCTGTATGTAGGCCAGGACGATGTGCCGTAATAATGGGACTTCTCGTATTTGCCGAGCTGCTGTGCGAGCTTCTTGCTGTTGGTGGTAGTGATGTTACCGTCCATGTCCCTTACGGTGCAATGTACCATCACGTATTTCTGCGAGTTGAAGACTTCTCCGTCACCGGCTTTGTCGTCCAATATATATATTCCAAGTTCCGTCTTGGTCGCTTCGGGATGTTTCTGGCTGACCCAGGCCTCCACATAGCGTTCTTCATCTTCGAAAGGCAGAGTCTTCTCCGATTTTGCACAACCGGTGAAAACGAAAGCCGCGGCGAATGCGCTTACCGCAATGATTTCTACAATTCTTATATTATTCATTTTCAATATATTATCTATTTAATCATTCGTTATCGACTCTACCCAGATGCGATAGACCAAGGCGGAGTTTGCAGGAATCGTGCCTAACTCGCGTTTGCCGAAACCATATTTTCCTGAAAAAAGTATATAACATTCCTGGCCGGCCTTTACGCCCTCCAAGCCATATTTCAGTCCTTTCACGAAGCCGGACTCGCTGAGTTTCACTGTCTTGGGCTCGAAGACCGAGTCGTCGGAGAGTGTCCAGCCGGAGCCTTTGGCCACTTCTTCACTGTTGGTGGCGAACATGTCGGAAGCATTGACAGAAGTGCCGGAAAGCACATATCCCGCATAATGGAATGAGACTGTCCCATTGACGGAAAGGCTGTCGCCGTCGCCGGGAACTACCACAAGCCTGGTTACACCTTTATTATATACTACATACGCGGTGTCCACTGACTTCAATGTGGAGTTTACAAAAGACTCTATGTTCTGCTCCTGTCTGGAATACCTCAGTTTCACTTCCTCCTTGGCGCAAGCGAAGACCAAGACGAGTGCAATGAGCGCGACCAATAATTTATCTGCTTTCATAATCTCCTGATTTAAAGTACTCTGACGTCACCTTCAGCAGGTATTTTTCAGCCTGCGACGGTGATGATATGTCAGCGGGATTCCCGTCATTGGCCTTAAAGAAAAGCCGTCCGCCGGAAGCGTTCTCATGGCCGCCGCCGTGGAAATAGGCCTTCGAGCATCCGACTGCCGAGAAGCCTTTCTTGGACCTGATGGATACGCGGAAGAAGCCGGCATCATCCTGCTTGAGGAAAATGCTCATCTTCACGGATGCGATGCGGAGCGGCTCGTTCACGAGGCCTTCCGTCTCACCTTCCGATATATTGAATTCTGATGCAATCTCTTCTGTCAGAATCATATACGCCACGCCGTAATCGGTGAGTTTCATATTCTGGTACAGCATGTAGCCCCACAGCCGCACGCGTTTTTCGGTTCCGCTCTGATACAGGTTCGAGAGTATCGCGTCCCTGTCCACGCCGACGCCCAGGAGGGCTGATGCCATGGTCAATGTAGAGGGATACACGGAGTTCGCGAAGTTGTTCGTGTCTGTGGTCATTCCGGTCATGAGTGATGTAGCCGATACTGCCGGAACAAGAGACGCGTCTGCGTGGATGTCAGGCATTGACATGAGGACATTGAACAGAAGTTCGCAGGCTGAAGATACAGCCGTCTCGGAGAATACGACATCGAAGGATTCGGTTTCCGGGGCGAGATGATGGTCTATGAGGACCTTCCTGCACCTGGCTGCGCGAAGCATCGGTTCGAGGTCTCCTGTGCGTGTGAACGAGTTGCAGTCCAGACAGAAAATCAGGTCGGATTCAGCTATGCGTTCACGTGCAGAATCACTGTCAGAGGGCCACTGGAGCACGTTTTCCTCCGGTGTGCCGCTGAGCATGAAGGTCAATGTCTCATGAAGCGGATCGGAGTAGATGACCACGGCGTCCTTGCCTCTGGACAGGAGATAGTGAAGCATCGCCAATGTGCTGCCGACCGCATCTCCGTCAGGACGGATATGAGCCACGATGGACACTTTCCCGGCGTCCCGGACCAATGTTTCGAGTCTTTCCACTGCCTTCGTGTCGATATTTACTGTATTTCCGTTCATCTGCCGCTTTCTTATACCTGATTGTTCCGGATGCAAATTTACAAATTATATTGCATTTCATAAATCAATTTCATAACTTTGTCGAGTATGAGAATTTGCGGGCGGCAGTGAAAATCGCCGCTGAAGTTCCAGCCACGTTATATATTGATATTATAAAACTCAAAACATAAAATGAAAGGAATAGTTAAAAAGATCGTCAGCGTACTGCTGCTCTTTGTTATTGCCGGACTCGTGTATGCATGCATCAAGAGTATTATGGAGCCTATCAATTTCAACAAGCAGAAGGCTTACCGTGAAACTGTCGGTATCCAGAGAATGAAGGATGTCCGCACTCTTCAGGAGGCATTCAAGTCTGTTTCAGGCCACTTTACCGCATCTGCTGACTCCCTCGTGGATTTCTACAAGAACGGCAAGATGGAAGTGATCATGCAGATCGGTTCAAATGACGACTCTCTTGCAGTTGCAACTACAGAGAAACTCAAGAAGTCACGTAGAGGCATCACCCCTGAACAGATGTATGAGCTCTACAAGAAAGGTGAGCACCTCGTATTCTCCATCTCAAGCAAAGTGGATGTGAAGGATACACTTTTCAACACAAGAAACGATTTCAACATTGATTCTCTCAAATACATTCCTTTCTCACAGGGCGACACCATCCAGATGGAGTCCGTCATCAAGGAAGTATCAGGTGTGAAGGTTCCTCTCTTCGAGGCGAGAATGCCTTACAAGTCTCTTCTCAAAGGTCTTGACAACCAGCTCAGAATCAATCTCGATGCTGACCGCAAGGCTATGAACCGCTACGAGGGACTTCAGGTAGGTAGCGTTTCAGCGCCTAACAACAACGCCGGCAACTGGGAGTAGTCCGTCGGGACTCACTCACTTCATATAAGAATATGAGCCAGACGAATAATATAGAAAGCAGAATATCCATTCAAGTAGCCTTGAGTGGATATTCTTTTAAGATACAGGACAATGAGGGTGAACACTCGTCGGGCTGGCTTACGCCTGACAGGATTTTCACGACTCCCGAGTTCCAGAAGAGATATGACGCGGTGAAGATTTCGCTTCTGACACCGAAAGTGGCCTTGATTCCGGAGCAGTTCTTCAATCCGATGGAGCTCAGGCAGATGCTTGGCGACGTGGTCAGACTGGGGGAAAATGATGCCGTCGAGTTTGTCAGGATGCCGGAAAGGGCTTCGGTACTGGTATTCTCGAACAATGTGGGAGAAACATTGTCAAGGATGATTTCCCAGACGGTATTTACTACAGACGGGTATCAGGCAAGGATTCTGCCGGAGATGTACTACATCCTGGAGGCGCTGGACAAGTGCAGCGACTACAACAAGATCGTGGCATCTTACGCTGACGGATATCTGCACCTGGCTGTGGCACAGGGAAAGTCCCTGCAAATCGCAAATACCTTCAGGGCTGTGGATTTCACGACGGCCGAGTACTTCATTTTCAACACATTGAAAAAACTTCAGTTGAATCCTGAGATATCGACCATCTGCTTCAGGACTCCGGTTTCTGACGAGGAGGAAATGTCATTGTACCGATATTTCAAATCAGTGGAACAGATATGAGAATTATAGGTGGTGCGCTGAAGGGCAGGAACATCGTCACTCCTCCTGATTTCAAGGCAAGGCCGACGACTGATTTCGCCAAGGAGGCGCTTTTCAATATTCTCGACAATGAGTTCGAGTTCGAGGGGCTGAGTGTGCTTGACCTGTTCAGCGGCACGGGCTCGATTTCCTATGAGTTCGCGTCACGTGGTGCTGGCCATGTGTGGTCAGTGGAGATGAATATGCAGTATTCCTCTTTTGTCAAGGAGCAGGCCAGGAAGCTGGGCTTGAAGAATCTGACTGCCGTCCATCACAATGTGTTCGATTTCATTCCCATCTGCATGGAGAAGTTCGATATCGTGTTCGCCGACCCGCCTTATGCGCTGGAAGGGCTGGAGACGATTCCTGACAAGGTGCTGGATGCCGGATTGGTATATCCTGAGAGGTATCTGATTCTGGAGCACGGGGACGAGCACTCGTTCAAGGAGCACCCCGCTTTCGTAAAGGAGAAGGTTTACGGCCGCGTCCACTTCAGTTTCTTCGAGCCGGTAAAGTAAATCGTCAGGCACAAGCCCGGCGGGCAGAGTGGGCGGAGCCGGTTAAATGACATTCTTAGGCGGATGCCTCCCGGGTAGAGCTGGACTGCGCCGGTCCTCCCCACTACCGTGGGTCCCCTCTTTTCGGGAGCCAATGCCGGCTCCGCCCACTCTGCCCGAGAGTCACTCCAACAATCATGTATATAACAAAACAGCCCGGAAAGTTCCGGGCTGTTTTGTCTATATGTAGATATGATGCGCTATAGAACGCTCATAACTGCTTCTGCGATAGAATTGAGCTTGGTATCCACGCTGTCCGCACGGCTTGCAAGAATACAAGGAGCAGTCGTTCCTACGAGCATACCTGCCTGACGCACGCCTGTAGAAAGCTTGGAATTCGTCTTCCAAAACACGTTTGCAGACTCGATGTTAGGGAATACGAGGCAGTCAGCGTCACCTGCTACAGGGCTGACAAGCTTCTTGATCTCAACAGATTCCTTGTCGATAGCCACGTCGAGTGCGAGAGGACCGTCAGCGATGCAGCCCTTGATCTGTCCGCGCTCTACCATCTTGGCCAATGCAGCAGCTTCCATACAAGCCGGCATTGAATCGAGGACCTGCTCTGAAGCTGCGACGAACGCAACCTTCGGCTTCGCGATGCCGAATGACTTGGCAACTTTCACGATATAGTTCGTGAGCTTCATCTTCTGACGCAGATCAGGAAGCGGAACCACTGCCATGTCGGTAAGGAATATGAGCTTGTGATAGTTCGGGCTGTCGATTACTCCTACGTGGCTGAGAAGGCCTTTAGGAGGAAGGAGACCGGTCTCCTTGTTAAGTATGGCGCGAAGGAACTTGTCAGTAGAGCAAAGTCCTTTCATGAGGACGTCACCTTCTCCGTCATGAACCATCTGGACTGCCTGTGCAACAGCCTTCAGCTCATCAGGATTGTCCACAATAGTGAATTTCGCTGCGTCGATACCTCTCTTGACGCAAACGTCATTGATAAGAGCGGCGTCACCTACGAGAACAGCTTTGATGAATCCGAGATCCACAGCCTGTGAAGCTGCTTCAATGGTATGCTCGTCCACTGCCCAGGCAGCGACCATCGTTTTGCAGACACCTTTTTGCTTGAGTTCTGCAAATACATCTGAGAAACTTGTAATCATATTTTTCCTCTAATTAGTTTTCCTCTTCGCTTTGAACGATGTGCATTGTATCACGTGCAATGACAATCTCTTCGTCAGTGGTGATGAGAGCCACTTTCACCTTGGAATCAGGCAATGAAATGATGGTATCCTCTCCCCATGCGACATTTGCTTCATAGTCGAATTTGAGGCCGAGATATGAGAAGTTCTCACATACTCTGCGACGCAGACGGCTGTTGTGCTCACCGATGCCTCCGGTGAAGATGATAAGGTCAACTCCGTTCATGACTGCAGCGAACTGACCGATATACTTGATAATGCCGTAAGTCAGCATCTTGAGCGCAAGCTTGGCTCTCTGGTCGCCTGAATTTGCAAGCGCGTCGAGATCTCTGGCATCAGAAGAAGCTCCGGAAATTCCGAGGAAGCCTGATTTCTTGTTCATCACCTCGGTCATTTCGTCCGGTGTGAGGTTTTCTTTCTTCATCAGGTACGGAACCACGTTAGGGTCAATGCTGCCGCATCTTGTTCCCATGATGACGCCGTCGAGCGGAGTGAAGCCCATGGAAGTGTCCACTGACTTGCCGTTCACGATGGCCGTGATGGAGCTGCCGTTGCCGATATGGCATGTGATGATCTTGGAATTGTTGATGTCCAGGCCGGCGAACTTGGCGCCTTTCTCAGCCACGAACTGGTGGCTTGTTCCGTGTGCACCGTATTTACGGACTCTGTACTTGGTGTAATCCTCATACGGAAGGCCATACATATATGCGTATGCAGGGATGGTCTGATGGAATGCGGTATCGAAGGTAACTACCTGAGGCACAGAAGGAAGCACTGCCTGAACGGCTCTAATTCCGAGGATGTGCGCAGGGTTGTGGAGCGGTGCGAAGTCGCAGCAGATCTCGATTTTCTTCATCACGTCTTCGTTTACGAGGGCGCTTGACGAGAAATATTCTCCACCATGCACGATTCTGTGTCCTACGGCCTCGATGTCGTCAAGTGATTTGAGGACGCCGTGCTCACTGTCTGTAAGTGCCTCGAGCACAAGCTGCATTCCGACTTTGTGGTCAGGAACCGGGAGGTCTTTCACTACCTTCTCTTTACCTGTAGCCGTGTGCTGAAGACAACCCATCTCCAGTCCGATTTTTTCCACGATACCCTTCGCAAGGACATCATAGACGTCATCGTTTTTCATATCAAGGAGCTGATACTTAATCGATGAACTTCCGCAATTGATTACAAGAATTATCATAACTATAGTTTTTGTTTCTATTTTTTCGGATTTGACGCGGCAAAGTTAAAAAGAATTCACTACTTTAGCAAGGAAATGACCGCCAACGGTCGAGTAACTGAGCGCACACCTATGACAGAAACTGCGGACATAAAGCCACTTGCATTGGCATTTACCTTCGGGGCGGCATCCGGACTGCTCCTGAGCCGTATTTCCATGCACGCCGCATACATCTCCTCCGCCACTTCCCTACTGGTCGCATTGACATTGACAGTCATCACTTCAGCGGACCGCCGGCAGGCGGAAATCCTGCTGCTGTTCCTGACGGCAGGCGTTTTCTGCGCCGCGACATCGACATTGACAAGTCTCGGGGCTGTCGCCGGAGAACCGCTTTTCGCGGGCCTTGCGGCTGATTTCAGGTCAATGATTTCGTCAATTCCGTTTCCGCACGAGGGGACCGCTCCTCTTGTCAATGCCCTGCTGACGGGTGACAGGTCTTCGCTGGACAGCAGCGTCATGAACAGTTTCCGGGACAGCGGGGCGTCGCACATCCTCGCGCTGTCGGGGCTGCATCTCGGCATCATCTACGGCATTCTGCTCAAGGTGACTTCCATTTTCGGAAAGCATCCCACGGTAAAGGCCGTCAGGAGTCTGATTATCATATCGTTATGCGGGATATACACTTTGGCAACCGGAGCCAGTCCTTCGCTTGTGAGGGCTTTCCTTTTCATCCTTGTCAATGAGACTGCACGTCTGACTCACCGCAGCAACAATCCGCTCCGTGTGTATTGTGCTGCACTTTTCATCCAGACGGCCATCAATCCCCAAATGATCAGTTCGACCGGATTCCAGCTTTCCTACCTGGCGATGGCAGGCATCTTCCTGCTGTATCCTGCATTGAAAAAATGGTATCCGCAGGAGGAGGCCGCTGGCGACATGCTTATCGAAAAGGGCGCCGGCCCAACAGAAAGTGACGGGCTGGAGGGCGTGATGATCGACAAGGGCTGCTGCCGCGCGAGGCGTTGCTGGACTTCGTGGATGAAAACAATAGTGTCGGCTGCACCGCGCAAGATTTGGGATGCGGCTGCGCTGACGATTTCGTGCCAGGTATTCACCGGGCCTCTCGCCTGGTGGAAATTCGGAACGTTTCCGAAGTACTTTCTGCTGACGAATCTGCTGTCGCTGCCATTGACAAGTGCCGTCATGTTATTGTCTGTCAGCACTTCAGTCCTGTTCGCCATAGGCATCTGCCCGGACTTTCTCATCTCCCTTACCGACAGCAGCGCGTCCCTGCTTCTTTTCATCATGAAGGTCATCTCCAGCATGTAGGGTGGGGCGATTTTTCAAAAACGTCCGTGAAAACCCGCCTTTCACCGGACAAGTTGGCCATTTGAGTTACTTGTCCGTGAGAACCCTCCTTTCACCGGACAAGTTGGTCATTTGAGTCACTTGTCCGTAAAAACCCGCCTTCGACCGGACAAGTTGCGGATTCGTCGCATTCGTCCGTGAAAACCCGCCTTTCACCGGACAAGTTGCGGATTACAACGTGCGCAAAAAAAAGGACAGCAACCGGAATCTCTCCGATTGCCATCCATAGTCTTTAAAGCTTTTATAAACAGTAAGCGATTATTTGCTTGCCTCTACAGAAACTTTTCTGAATTCTTTAAAATCCTTCATAAGAGCAAGAGCAGCTTTACGTGCGCGAGCACCAGCAGCCTTATTGCCTTTCTCTACCTGAGCGTCTGCATTAGCAACGAATTCCTCGTACTCAGCTTTGATTTTCTCAACAAGTTCTTTCATTGTTACTATAGTTATTTGTTAAACATTAAGTTGCTTGATTTTGGTAATCCTTTGCAATTTATGTAAAAATCCTGAAAATGCAAGCAATTATTTAACTTTTTACAACGATTAACCCCGTACGAAACTATTTTTTAGCAGTATTGAAGCAATTCATGGCCCTGTCGATGCCGATTGTCACAAACGCCTTGACGCCATCTATGACAGAGTCGCATATTTCAGGCATTTTCGCTTTCTCCTCTGCGGACATCGGACCTATCACGAAATCCACCTGTCTTCCTTTCTGGAAATCATTGCCAATGCCGATCCTGATTCTCGGATACTCCTGCGTCTCGAGGAGTTCCTGAATGTTCTTGAGTCCGTTGTGGCCGCCGTCGCTCCCCTTCTTGCGCATTCTCAATGTGCCGAAAGGAAGATTCAGGTCATCGCAGATCACGATGACGTTCTCCAGCGGAAGTTTCAGTTTATTGACCCAATATCGAACGGCATTGCCGCTGAGGTTCATATATGTGGAGGGCTTGAGGAGGGTGATGTCCCGACCTTTGAATGACACTTCGGCCACGTCTCCATAGCGCTGGGTAGTGAAAGTGGCACCTGCGGCTGAAGCCCATGCATCCAGCACCATAAACCCTACGTTGTGGCGCGTGTCCGCATACTCCGCGCCGATATTTCCAAGTCCTACTACAAGGTAATTCATACTCGTTCTCCGATTCTGTCCGCAGAAAGTTTCGCCTTGTCTGCGGTTATTGTCATTTCGTCGCGCACCAGGAAAAGTCCCCGCCTACCAAGAAAACAGGACGGACCGGAAAGTCGATTCCGCCCCGTCCTGTAAAGTTTATAGCTGCACGATTATGCCTCAGCTGGAGCCTCAGCTGCCGGAGCTGCCGGAGCTTCTGCGTGATGTACGCCTTCCTCCATAGCCGCGTCAAGAGCTTCCTCATACTCGATGTGAGCTGCAACCTGACGTGAAGACTTGACTGTGCAGATGATAGTTCCCTTAGGAGAAACTACATTGACATTCTCATACTTGAGGTCACCTGCTACGATTCTCTTGCCGATCTGGAGTTTGTCGATGTTGATGACAAGCTCATCAGGAAGGTCCTTCATAAGAGCGCTGACTTTCAGTTCACGAACCAGCTTGTAGAACTTACCACCGGCACGTACACCGGCTGCATGACCAGTGATGGTGATAGGAACCATGATGGAAATAGGTTTCTCCTCATTGACAGCGAGGAAATCTGCGTGAAGGCAGTTGTCCTTTACCGGGTGATACTGAAGCTCGTGGATAACAGCATTGTATTTCTGGCCGTTGCTGAGCTCGAGGTCAACGATGTAAGATGCAGGAGTGTCGGTAAGACCTTTGAGATCTTTTTCAGTAACTGTGAAGAGAATGTTCTCTACACCTGAACCATAGATGTTGCAAGGTACGAGACCCTGTTTGCGGTACTCTTTGATGACCGCCTTGTTGCCGACCTCACGGACCTGGCCTTTCAATACGAAATGTTTCATTTCTTTAATTTGTTTAAAATGTGTTACTCAGTCTTGGTCCGGATGCCCGGACTAGACCCCATTGCACCAAAAGCTACTGCTTTTTCGCGGACCTTTCTTCAAAGGCCCAAAATGCGGCGCAAATATAGTGAATTTTCCGCAAATAAAAAATTGACGTGAAGTTTTTTAAAGAAAGTAATCATAAAAAAATTGCTATCTTTGGAGATGTGTAAAGTTTTGGACTATGGAGACGACGATTAGGAGATTCCCGATTGGGATACAGACATTTGCGGAGATTATATCCGGAAAGTATTTATACATTGACAAGACGGGGTATGTCAATGACATTGCGGATAAGTACAAGTACGTTTTCCTGAGCCGACCGCGCAGGTTCGGAAAGTCGTTGCTGTCTTCTACTTTCCATTGCTATTTCGAGGGCCGGAGGGAACTTTTCGAGGGGTTGAAAGCGGGCGAGGTGAAGAAGGAATGGACGAAACATCCGGTTTTTCATTTCGACATGTCCACGGCCAAGCATTTGGATGAGGAGCAGCTGGTACGCACCCTCGGATATAAACTGGAAGGGTATGAGGCCATTTATGGAAAGCTCCCGAATGTGGATGAAGTCGATGTAAATGCGCGACTGGAATTCCTGATCAAAGCAGCTTTCGAGCAGACCGGGCAGCAAGCCGTCATCATCATTGACGAATATGACGCACCTCTGTTGGACGTGATGAACGACAAGGGCAAGTTACCGATTCTCAGGCAGATAATGAGGAATTTCTACAGCCCGATAAAGAGCCTTGACCCGTATCTGCGGTTCGTTTTCCTTACCGGAATCAACAAGTTCGCACAGCTCAGCATTTTCAGTGAGCTGAACAATCTCCAGAACATCTCCATGATGCCGGAGTACTCTGCATTGTGCGGAATCTCGCAGACAGAGCTGGAAAACAATATGCAAAATGAGATTCAGGCACTGGCTGATAAACAGAAAGTTAGCTACGAGGATGCACTTGCATTGCTGAAAGCAAATTACGACGGCTATCATTTCTGCGAAGAGTCAGAGGATATCTACAATCCGTTCAGTCTCATCAAGTCATTGAACGAAAAGCGTTTCGGCAGTTACTGGTTCGACACCGGCACTCCGACTTATCTGATCGAAAGACTACGGAAAAACCCTATCGACGAAACCACATTGGACAATATTCCGCTCGTTCCGCAATCAGATTTTGACGTCTCGCCGGAGATTTCGGAGAATTCATTGCCAATGCTGTATCAGACCGGTTATCTGACCATCAAGTCTTACGACGAGAGGATGCAGCTCTACACGCTCGGATATCCGAACAAGGAAGTCAAGATCGGCTTCACGAGAGGACTTTTGGGAGAGTACCCAAGCAAGACCGGCACTGCGTCCGGATTCGTGGCACATTTCTATGCAGCAATGGACTCGCAGGACATTGACCTGGCTATGGAGAAGCTGCAGGCGTACCTTGCAGGAATACCTAACGATTTGGAAAACAAGACTGAAAAGCATTTTCAGACAATCATTTACCTGATTTTCTCGCTGCTCGGTTTCTATATCCGCACGGAAGTGAAATCCGCCATCGGCAGGGCTGACGCGGTCTGCTACACGGACAATTGCATCTATGTCTTCGAATTCAAGGTGGACGGATCTGCGGAAGAGGCGTTCAAGCAGATTGATGACAAGGGCTATATGCTTCCTTACAAATTCGAGGAAGGCAAGAACCTCGTCAAAGTCGGCGTGAACATTTCCTCGCAGACCCGCACCGTCGAGAAGTGGATAGCGAGGTAACGCTACAGCTCCAGCACGGCAGGCTTCAGGCCTTTAGCATTGACCTTCAATAGGATCGGGCCTTCGGCGTCGGCGTGGGAGCGGACTATTACGGTCAGCTTGCCGGCGAAGAGGTGCATGTGCGGGAGATGGAAAAGTTCGAGCGAGCACGGGTCACCGTTGGCGATGGCGCGGAACTCGCCGGCACCGGACACTGAGGCGAATACTTCGCGCGTATCGGTAGGTACGGTATTGCCATCCTTATCCACCACACTTACAGTCACATACGCCAGATCTTCCCCGTCTCGGGCAATGGAATTCCTGTCACATTCCAGACGGAGAGCATACGGCTTGCCGGCAGTGCGGACAGACTCCGAAGCAGCGACATTGCCATTCGCATCATAGGCCACGACGCGGAGCTCACCTTTCCGGTAAACCACGTCATTCCACATCAGACGATAACGTCCCTCAACCGCCTCATCCTGAAGACCTTCGCAAGGCGCGGACGGCGACGCTTTGGAACGACGACCCTGAGAAACACCATTGACAAACAGCTCGGCCTCAGGCCATGAAGTATAGACGTAAACCGGCGTCACCTGCCCTTCTCGGCCAGGCCAGGTCCAATGCGGAACTATATGAAGTGTAGGGCTTTCCGTGTTCCAGATGCTGCGGTAAAGCCAATAGCGGTCCTTCGGAATGGAGGCCAGGTCAATGATTCCGAACATGGAACTGTGGTTCGGCCATGCATCAGTATCGTAAGGGCTCGGCTCGCCAAGATAATCGAAACCGGTCCATACGAACTGTCCCATTGTCCAAGGATAATCATCGGCAAGGGCGAAGTCCACATCGGGGATATTCGACCAGTTGCAGGCTTCCATATCGTAGCCCGAGGACTGATGGTCAGGGTGCATCACGCTGAACGCCTTTTCTACCGGGAAATGATATGTGCCCCTCGAACTTACGGTAGATGCCGTCTCAGAACCGAGTACCAGTCCCTGAGGCAACTGTTCATAACAATCCTTATAACGGAAAGTGCGGTAATTGATCCCCGGGATGTCCAGCTGTGCCGCAAACCCGTTGGAAAGCACGCAATTGACCTGGTCCATGCCGCAAGTGACAGGCCTCGTCGGGTCCTCCCTGTGGCAGATGGACTGAAGGAACGATGCCGTCTTGTATCCTTCGGCAGAGCATTGGGACGGAACCTCATTGCCTATGCTCCACATGATCACTGACGGTGAATTCCTGAAAGCGTGGAGCATGCTTATCATGTCACGCTCTGCCCACTCGTCGAAATAGCGGTGATACCCGTTCTCGCATTTCGCGTCATTCCACTCGTCGAAAGGCTCCACCATCATCATGAAACCCATCTCGTCACAAAGACGGACAAGTTCGGGCGCAGGCATATTGTGCGATGTGCGGACCGCATCACAGCCCATGTCCTTCAGCATTGTCAGCTGATGCCTCAACGCCGGCACGCTCACGGCCGCACCGAGAGGCCCAAGGTCATGATGGTTGCAGACGCCCTTGAACTTCCGGTGCTCGCCGTTCAGGTAAAAGCCTTTCTCCGGGATGACCTCGATCGAGCGGATGCCGAAGCGCGTCTCATATTCGTCCGTCACGGTTCCGCCCACCAGGATACGGGTCAATGCCTTATAAAGGTAAGGGTGCTCCGGTGCCCACAGTTTCGGCTCTTTCACCAGGAATTTCTGCACATGGCTGTCGCCTTTATGGTACAATGCCACAGACCGCCTCGATGCCACTTTCTCGCCTTCCGGAGAATAAATATCCATAATATATTCTATGTCAATGTTTTCCTTGTCTGACTGCAATGCAATTTCGAGTGAGACCGATGCCATATCATTATGCACGGAAGGGGTGGTGACGAATGTTCCCCAGACCGGAATATGGGCATTGGCAGATGTGCAGATCAGGTGGACATTCCTGTAAAGGCCTGCACCCGGATACCATCTGGAAGAAAAAGGAAGATTCTCCAGCCTGACAGCCAGGACATTGGAGCCGGACTTGTTCAGATACGGGGTGACGTCGCAGTGGAACGGGCTGTAACCATAAGGCCAGAAGCAGACCTCATGGCCATTGACATAAACCCGCGCCTCGCTCATCGCGCCGTCGAACAGCAGTTCCGCTTTCAGTCCGTCCGGGACATTGAACTCGGTCCTGTACCAGCCCACGCCCACATATGGCAAACCGCCGGTGCGACCGGTCTTGAGCGATGCCTTCGTCTCCATATTCTGCACTACCTGCACGTGCTGAAGGTCATTTTCAATGCTGAACGGCCCGGTTATGGCCCAGTCGTGCGGCACGCTCACGCTTTCCCATCCGGAGTCGTCATAAACCGGCATGAAAGCCCCGTCAGCCTCTCCGCGATGGAACCGCCACCCGTCCTTCAGGCAGGTATCTGTTCTCGAAGCAGATAAAGGAGTTGGAGTGTTTGGCGAACTTGAAGACCGCAAAGAGCCCGAAGAGAGTTCACCGGCATTGCTCATCGGCATTGAAGCGCCTGAAGCACAAAGAAGTGCTGCCAGACATGAAAAAATCTTATTCAACATGTTATATCTTCCGTTATTAACTGACGCTATTTCAAAATATCTACAAAGATATAACACCCTCCGGTATTTCTCAACTTGGCGGGCTTAGTAATACTCAAAAAAAACGCTCGGCGGCAAGGGACCGCTCGGCTCAGGTGCTTCGCAATTCGCCGCGGTCCATGCCGCCGCTCTGCTTTCCATTTTTGGGTAAACTGTTTTCAGGACGACACATTGGGCGCAACCTATAATAAGCTATATATCAGCTCTTTAGGCATTTTCAGAGTTGGAATTTTAGCAACTCTGAAAACACCTAAAGTATTAACAATCAACAACTTACGCGTCGCGCGTAATTGCGCCAAAATAGGACAGACGTAGCCGTAAGTCTGTGAATTAATGTGAACTAACAGGGCATCATCAGATGCCGGGCCGGAGTTGGCGAGCAAGGAAAGCCGAGTGGCGATGGAAAGCCCGCAGGCCCTGATGTGCCCCCTTGAAAAGGGGGTTAGGGGGATTGAGATAAGCGGGCCATGCCGCTGTCCGGCTATGAACTGGTCCGCCCGGAGCTAACTTGCAAGGAAAGTGCTCTCCTGTGTTTCCATTGACTATTGACGTTTGAAAACGCAAAGGTAGAGGTCGATCAGCTGCTCGTCAAGACATAACTGCGGAGACGCCTGTAAATTTTGGAACCAATGAGCATCCCTATAAAGCCGCAAAAATCCTTGTAATCTATTGAGTCATTGATTGTTGCGCTGACTTTAACCCGCTATCAGACATGCTCACTCCCATAAAAAATTAGGGTGATGAGCATATTTGCATTTTACCCTAAATCCATATAATCAATTGTATATCAATTTATTATATAGCCGCCCACAGACTTCTTAGGATGCTCATTGGTTCAGAATGGTAGGGATAGCGGGCTCCGGCGAGTATAGATCCAGACACACACGATGAAATACTATCGCTGCCTGAATCATTTGATAATGGATGAAAGAATCAAGGCGAGGTGCATCGATCCGATGGTGGATTGGTCCTTCAAACACCTCTTCAACGTCGCTGAGTACGCGAGCCTGACAGGATGAGCGAAGCGAACCTACGGCGGACACACCACCGACCGGGCGCATAATAAATGCTGGCTAGAACTATTGACATTTTGTTAATAATCAATTATATTTGCAAAAAGTGACGTTATAACGTGAGTTTAATGAAGCTGAAATTGTATCATGGCTCTGCCAATATCATAGAAAAACCGGAATTCGGACTTGGAAATGCGAAGAATGATTACGGTTTGGGATTTTATTGCACTGAACATATTGAACTGGCCAAGGAATGGGCCTGCGCTGAAAATCGGGACGGCTTCGCCAATGAGTATGAACTGGAAATGGACGGATTGAGCGTCTTGAACTTGTCGGGAGTTGAGTATCATATACTTAACTGGCTTGCGATTCTATTGGAAAACCGGACATTTGTAATAGAACGAGGACTCCCGTCGGCAGCAAAAGAATATATCCTTTCGGAATTTCTTCCCGACTACAAGAAGGCCGATGTGATACGCGGCTACAGAGCCGATGATTCCTACTTCTCATTTGCCTCTGCTTTCTTGAACAATACGATTTCACTGGAGCAACTGGGGAAAGCCATGAAATTGGGGAAACTGGGAGAACAAGTGGTCATTAAGAGCCGGAATGCCTTTGAGCAACTTGAATATTCCCGTGCTGTCCTTGCAGACAATCAGACCTATTACCCGAAAAAAGCTGCACGTGACAGGACTGCACGTGACACGTTCAGAAGCGAAAGAGAGAAAACAGTGTTGGACGGCACATATGTTATTGACATTGTAAGAAATAATTGGAAGAATGATGATCCGCGCTTACGATAAAACTTATTTGGAAGATGCAATGCTGAATCTGGCAGTGGCTCTGGATTATGGCTCCATTGCATGTGCCGGAGGCATCGATGAGTTTTATGACAGGATGCTTGCCGGAAATGTGATACGCCAATTCGAGAAAGGCAATCCGAAATACGTTTCCGGTTTGTCAGGCATTGAATTGGGGAAAAAGATTATTGAAAGCACAGGCGGCCATGCCAGGGACTATAACTATGTGCTTGATGACCGTTCTGCCATTTTCTGGACAGGCTGGGTGCTTGCTTATCTTCAATGGTACACCAATGTCTCATTTGAATCTCTGAATGCAAAAGGTGTTGATGTCCATAGAGTTATGGATATGTATCCTACATTTCATGAGGCAGACATAAGCAAGTTCGTGTATTCAGTATTGAAAATCATGTCAAATTCCGAAACGGATGTTTCCCCGCTGAAACGCCAGCGCAAGTCCGCCGGATTTACTCAGCAGGAACTCGCCGAGCGGTCCGGTGTATCATTGAGGATGATCCGTGCCTACGAACAGAACAAGCAGGACATTTCCAAGGCAGAATCTGCTGCAGTGCTGAATCTCGCTTCCGTTCTCGGCTGTTCACCATATTCCCTGTTGAGGTAATATCTGCTCACGTTTGACTCACGGTATCTGTTCTCGTGGCAACCCTCATAATCGTCTCCAAGGTTACACCCCAAGGACGCGCAACGCGTATTTCGCTGACTATCAGCGCTTTAGGCATTTTCAGAGTTGTGAAAACCGTAACTCTGATTTTGGTTAAATGCCTGATACGCAGCAACTTGCAGGGTGCGTCAAACACCATCGGCCTTGTGAATGGGTGTCAGGCGGCAGCCTGACGGGATGAGCGAAGCGAACCTCCGGCGGCCCCACCACCGCACGGTCGCGAAAATATCATTGAAAAGGTGAAATTTTACGAATTTGGTAGAAAATTTATCGATATTCGTAAAATTATTTTTATATTAGCGGAAACAACCTGGGACATTGTCCCGAAACATTATTGACTATGATTACAGAATGGTGGACTTCGCTTGACTTGTTCATGAAGATTCTATGGTGCATCGCCATAGCCACTTCATTGACTTTTATTATCCAGAGCATACTTACATTTGTCGGCATTGACTCGGACACCGACCTGGGCGGCGACATTGACCCGGATTTCGGCGGTGGCCTGGATATGCATCCAGACTTTGACGGAGATCCTTCGATGAACCTGTTCACTTTCAGGAACTTGGTGAATTTCTTTCTCGGATTCAGTTGGACGGCCATACTGATGCATGGCAAGTTCGGTTCTGAAGCATTGGTCCTGCTTCTGGCGTTCGTTGTCGGCGTGGCCCTTGTCACTGTCGTGATGCTGATGTTCAAGTGGCTGGCCGGGATGCAGCAGTCGGGGAATATCAATGTTTATAAATCTGCGGCCGGATGTCACGGAAAGGTCTATCTGACTATTCCGGGGGAGAGGCACGGGACCGGAAAAGTTCAGATTACCATCAATGGCGCCGTGCGTGAATATGATGCCGTAACTGACTGTGATTCAATTCCTACAGGAGCTCAGATAAAGGTCGTGGAAGTAGTGGATTCCAGTACATTGCTTGTGGAACCCTTGGAACCGCTTATAATTTGACACTATAATAATACCTAATTCATTGTGATATGGAAATAATTATCATCATTGCGATTGCGGTAGTCGTGCTCATCGTCACATTGTCCGCAATACTCCACCGCTACAAGCGTTGTCCGTCTGACAAGATTCTCGTAATCTACGGAAAAACAGGAAGAAACAAGAACGGCGGAGCTTCATCTGCCAAGTGTATTCACGGAGGTGCGTCGTTCATCTGGCCTGTTTTCCAGAGCTATTCTTTCCTGGATCTTACTCCGATTTCCATCGAATGCAATCTTACCAATGCGCTCAGCAAGCAGAATATCCGTGTGGATGTGCCTTGCCGCTTCACTGTCGGCATCTCCACTGAGCCTGACAATATGACCAATGCAGCTGAACGTCTGCTCGGTCTCACCATCGAGAATATCCAGAACATCGCCACCGATATCCTCTTCGGACAGCTCAGACTCGTCATCGCGACCATGGACATCGAGGAGATCAACTCTGACCGCGACAAGTTTCTCGCCAATGTCAGTACCAATGTCGAGGCAGAGCTCCGCAAGATTGGTCTGAAGCTTATCAATGTGAATGTCACCGATATCCGCGACGAGTCCGGCTACATCGAGGCTCTCGGAAAGGAGGCAGCTGCCAAGGCTATCAATGATGCCAAGAAGAGCGTTGCCGAGCAGAACCGTTTCGGTGAGATCGGTAAGGCAGAGGCTGACAGGGACAAGGATATCCGCATTGCCGAGACCGTCCGCGACACCAGAATTTCCACTGCTGATGCCAATGCAAAGGCAGTCGAAGGTGAGAACAATTCCAAGATTGCAATCGCCAATTCAGATGCGGTCAGACGTGAAAAGGAGGCTGAAGCTGCAAGAATTGCGATAGCAGCGGAAAAGGTCCAGGCCGCTATGGCGATGGAAGAGGCATATAAGGCAGAGCAGAGTGCCGAGCTTGCGCGTGCTGCCAGAGAGCAGGCTACCCAGCAGGCTAACATTGTCGTTCCTGCCCAGATTGAGAAGGAAAAGGCCATCATTGACGCCGAGGCTGAAGCAGAAAAGCTGCGCAGGACAGCTCAGGGTGAGGCTGATGCGATATACGCGAAGATGGCTGCCCAAGCGAAGGGTATCGAAGAAATTCTTACCAAGCAGGCTGATGGTTTCCAGAGGCTTGTCAATGCTGCTGAAGGTGATGCACAGAAGGCTGTGCTCATGCTTATCGCGGATAAGCTTCCTGAACTTGTCAAGACTCAGGTCGAGGCTGTCAAGGGCATCAAGATCGACAAGGTTACCGTCTGGGACGGAAACGGCAAGGGTGACGGCAAGACGTCCACTGCCAATTTCATCTCCGGTATGATGCAGTCTGTTCCGCCGCTTGACGAGCTGTTCAAGATGGCAGGTATGAATCTTCCGAGCTATCTCAAGGGAGCAGAAGTGAAGCCACAGTCTCCGGCAGAAGGGGAGGCTACTGAATAACGATTATGCCGATTACAGTTAACATAGATGTAATGTTGGCTCGCAGGAAGATGTCGAGCGGAGAACTGGCTGAGAAGGTCGGTATCTCCGCCACGAATCTTTCCATTCTTAAGACAGGCAAGGCCAAGGCAGTCCGTTTCTCTACTCTGGAGGCCCTCTGCCGCGCCCTCGACTGTCAGCCCGGCGACATTCTCGAATATGTCCCGGAGGACTAGCCGATATTGTCCCACATAAAAGTGGACGTATGTTTTTTTAAAATTCAATTATGATGAAAAGTTTATTGGTTACTGCACTTTTCGCGGTTTCAGCGCTGTCAGCATCGGCAGATGTGCCGCCGCAACTTCGTGAGGACAATATTCCGGAGGTCGTGGCAGCCATGACACCGGAAGAGAAGTGCACCCTTATAATCGGCGGAAGAGCTGCCAGTTTCAATGGAATCGGCTTTACCAACACCGGTGTTCCGGGAGCGGCAGGCGTGATCAACGGCATTCCCCGACTCGGCATTCCTACAGTAGTCCTTGCTGACGGTCCTGCCGGCCTTCGTATTGCACCAAAACGAAAAGGCGATACCCGGACATTCTATTGTACCGGTTATCCGATTGCCACAATGCTTTCTTCCACCTGGAATCCGGAGCTCGTCGAGGAAGCCGGAAGGAATATGGGCAATGAAGTCCTCGAATATGGAGTGGACATCCTGCTCGCCCCAGGTGCCAACATACATAGGAATCCGCTCTGCGGAAGGAATTTCGAGTACTATTCCGAAGACCCTCTGCTGTCTGGCAAAATGGCGGCGGCAATGATCAACGGAATCGAGTCCAACGGAGTGGGAACCTCGCTGAAGCATTTTGCTGTCAATAATCAGGAACTTAACCGTCTGGCCAACAATGCGATTGTGTCAGAGCGCGCGTTAAGGGAAATCTATCTCAAGAACTTCGAGATAGCTGTCCGCGAGTCGCAGCCGTGGACCATCATGACATCATACAACTTCATCAACGGGGAACATGCCGCCGAGAGCAAGCGGCTCCTGACTGATATCCTGCGTGACGAATGGGGCTTTGAAGGTGCGGTGATGACCGACTGGAACGGCGGTTACGATGATGCTGCCATAGTCCGTGCCGGAAACGAGATGATACAGCCGGGACGTGACTCGCGCTATATCAATCTCCTGAACGCCATCAAGGACGGCAGTCTGAGTATGGAAGACGTGGACAGGACAGTGACCAGAATCCTCAAACTGGTCATCAACACACCGAAGTTCAAGGGTTATGAACCGTCCGAGGCGCCAGACCTCAAAGCCCACGCCAAAGTGTGCAAAAAGGTTGCTGATGAGGGAGTTGTGCTCTTGAAAAACAATTCCGCAGCACTGCCGATGTCCAAGGACAATGAAATAGCTCTCTTCGGCATAACATCTTATGATTTCATCGCAGGCGGTACCGGTTCCGGCGACGTGAACAGGCCTTATGTGGTGGACCTCATGAGCGGACTGTCCAATGCCGGTTTCCGTCTTGAGCCTGAACTGGATGCCTTCTACAAGGATTATATGAAGGCTGAAGCGTTGAGATGCAAGACGATGAACGAGGGCAAAAAGTGGTTCGTTGACAGGGAAAGGGCAATCGAGGTAGTTCCTGAAGACCTCATTGTCAAGTCTGCCGCCAATGCCGATGACGCCGTGATTACGATCGGCCGTGTTTTCGGTGAAGGAAAGGACCGGGACTACTATCACAGCTATCTCCTTTCTGACAGGGAGAAGGAATTGATTTCCAAAGTCTCCGAAGCGTTCCATGCGAAGGGCAAGAAAGTGACGGTCATCCTCAATGTAGGCGGACTTGTGGAAATGACGTCGTGGCAGGACAATGTGGATGCAGTCGTATTGTGCTGGCAGCCTGGACAGGAAGGCGGCAATACCGTGGCATCCGTCCTGAGCGGCGAGGTAAATCCGAGCGGACATCTTCCTGCTACAATTTCTACGGAGTATGCGCTGGAGCCGACTGCAAAGAATTTCCCTCAGGTTTTTGCCGACAAGCCGTTCAACTATTCATACTATCGTCAGCTGACCGACAGGAAACTTCCGTTGCACACCGTCAGGAACATTGACTTTACCGAGTATGAGGAAGGCATCTATGTGGGTTACAGGTATTTCAATACATCTGCTCCTAAAGCTGTGGCCTATCCTTTCGGATTCGGACTTAGCTATACCACATTTGATTTTAAGGATATGAAGGTCGAGTCTGCCGGAGACGGCTGGGACGTACAGGTGACAGTGACAAATACCGGAAAGGTCAATGGAAAAGACGTCGTACAGCTTTATGTGAGGGCCCCGAAGGGTGAACTTGACAAGCCTGAGAGAGAATTGAAGGGCTTTGCCAAAACCAAAGAACTCGCTCCTGGCGAAAGCTGTACTGTGACGATCCATATTGCTGAAAGCAGTCTCGCTTCATATAACGAGAAAACGTCCAGCTGGGAAACCGATCCCGGAAAATATGTATTCATGGCATCAAAGGACGCATCCGACTGTCAGTTGAAGAAAGCCGTAAAGGTATCTGGGACAGACCGATGACTGGGATGCCGTCAATATGACGGGGCATCGGCAATCTTTAGTTGATAAAAAAACACCTGATGCATTTCCTGCACCAGGTGTTTTTCAAATTATGCGCGAAAGCTTTACAGCGTCCTCTTGATCTCGACAATCTGGAATGCCTCGATGACATCGCCAGGCTTGATATCATTGTACTTGTCGATACCGATACCGCATTCCATTCCGGTCAAGACCTCTTTTGCGTCATCCTTGCCGCGCTTGAGAGATGAAAGCTCACCGGTATAGACCACGATGCCGTCACGGATAAGACGTACCTTGCTCTTGGCAGTCATCTTGCCGTCCTTGACAAGACAGCCGGCAATCGTTCCGACCTTGGAAATGTGGAAGGTCTGCTTAACCTCTGCAGTTGCAGTAACTTCCTCCTTCTTCTCAGGCTCAAGCATACCCTCGATACCGTCAGTAACCTCATTGATGGCATCATAGATGATGGAGTAGAGACGGATTTCGATACCCTCTTTCTCTGCGAGGTTTCTTGCATCAGCAGAAGGACGTACCTGGAAACCGATGATGATCGCATCGGATGCAGTGGCCAGCATGACATCGGACTCGGAGATTGCACCCACTGACTTGTGGATGACATTGACACGAACCTCTTCGGTAGAGAGTTTGATCAATGAATCTGAGAGTGCCTCCACTGAACCGTCCACGTCACCCTTGACGATGATATTGAGTTCCTTGAAGTTGCCGATGGCGATACGGCGACCGATTTCCTCGAGAGTCATATGCTTCTGGGTCTTGATGCCCTGGATTCGGATAAGCTGCTCGCGCTTGTTGGCGATGGCCTTGGCCTCCTTCTCGTCGTTCATGATATTGAACTTGTCACCGGCGCTCGGCGCTCCGTTGAGACCGAGAATGGAAACAGGAGTTGAAGGACCGGCTGTCTCGACCTTCTGTCCACGCTCATTGAACATGGCCTTTACACGTCCGTAGTAGCATCCGCTGAGCATCATGTCGCCTGTGTGGACCGTTCCGTCCTGCACAAGGATTGTCGCCAAGTATCCGCGGCCCTTGTCCAGAGACGACTCGATGACTGTACCGACGCCAAGTTTCTTAGGGTTCGCCTTGAGGTCCATGAGGTCAGTTTCGAGAAGAACTTTCTCGAGGAGTTTATCCACATTGAGACCCTTCTTGGCTGAAATCTCCTGGCACTGGTATTTTCCGCCCCAATCCTCTACGAGAATGTTCATCTGAGCGAGCTGCTGGCGGATTCTCTCCGGCTGAGCGCCCGGTTTGTCTATCTTGTTGATAGCGAACACCATAGGAACGCCTGCCGCCTGTGCGTGGTTGATGGCCTCGACTGTCTGTGGCATGACCGCATCATCGGCGGCTATAATGATGATCGCCAGGTCGGTGAGCTGTGCACCACGGGCACGCATGGCTGTAAAGGCCTCGTGACCAGGAGTGTCGAGGAAGGTAATCCTGCGTCCGTCGGGGAGTACCACGTTGTATGCGCCGATGTGCTGTGTGATACCTCCGGCCTCGCCTGCGATTACATTGGTCTGTCTGATATAGTCGAGGAGAGATGTCTTACCGTGGTCGACGTGTCCCATCACGGTGATGATCGGAGGTCTTGTCACGAGGTCCGCCTCGTTCTCCGGTTCGTCATTCTCCTGATTGATCTCATTCTGAATGTCTGCAGTGACGAATTCCACCTTGTATCCGAACTCTTCTGCGACAAGCACAAGTGCCTCTGCGTCAAGTCTCTGGTTGATTGACACCATGAGACCGAGACTGAAGCAGGCCTCGATGACTTTGTTTACAGGAGTATTGTTCATGAGGGTAGCGAGGTCATTGACAGTAACGAACTCAGTTACCTTGAGAATCTTCTTCTCAGCAGCCTCCTGAGCCATTTCCTCCTGAAGTTTCTGGGAAGCGAGTTCCCTCTTCTCCTTTCTGTGTTTTGCGCCGAAATTGTTCTTGGACTTGCTGTCGTTCATCCTTGCGTAGGTCTCTTTCACCTGCTTCTGGATTTCCTTCTGCATCTCCTCCTGCTCGGCTTCTGTCATAGCAGGCTTGAACCTGTCATTGCCACGGTCTCTGCGGCGTTTTCCCTGTCCGGGCTGGTTGTTGCCGCCCTGACGGAAATCCTTCTTGCCATTGTTCTGACCGTTGTTCTGACCACCGGCATTGCCCTGACGGTTTTTCTTGTTGCCGTCCTTTTTGTCGTTGCCGTCAATCTTGTTCACATCGACTCTCTCGCTTCCGCCTTTGGCAATGCGCTCCCTCTTGTTCTTGCTCTTCTTGGGAGCTTCGAATTTGGACAGGTCCACTTTGCCCACAATCTTCAGGCCTCCGGTAGAAACAGGCTCATCTTCGTCATTGCTGGAAGCAGCCTTCTGGAGTTTGTGCTCGGCCTTGAGTTTGGCCTTGTCCACCTTAGGATTGAACTCTTTCTGATTCTGAGTCTTGTCGCCTTTCTTGATGTCAGCCTTCTTGAGCTGGTTCGCATGAGCCTGTTCCGAAGGGGTTTGGTCGGTAGGCTCTGCGGCTTTTGGCAGCTCGACTTCTTCATTAGGTTTTACTTCTACAGGCTCGTTGTGCTGAGGTGCAGCTTCCTCTGAAGGTTTCACTTCAGCGGCTGGCTTGGCCTCCACAACCGGCTTGGCATGAACTTCTTCCGTCTGCTGAGGAACCTCTGTAGGCTTGGCCTCTACGACAGGTTCCGGAGCTGTCTGTACTTTCGGCGCTTCCTGGACTTCAGGTGCAGCCGTCTCTTCCACCGCCGGTTTTACCTCCTTCGGAGCTTCCTCTACAGGCTTCTGTACAGGTTCCTCCTTCGCGAAACCACTTCCTGATGTTCCTCTGATGATGACGGTGCTTCCACCTGCAGCCTCTTCTTCCTCGTCCTCTTTCTTCTTGGAACCCTTTTCAATGATTTCCTTTATCTTAATCTGAACACGCTCTGACTCGTCCTTCGCCTTGGCATCCCCGCCGAAGGCCTTCTGAAGTTCAGGAATGAACTCGTCCGACACCTTGGCATTCGGATTCATCTCGACATCGGCGCCTTTCGCTTTCAGGAAATCCACCAATGTCTGAAGTCCCACATTGAATTCTCTTGTCAGTTTGTTTAGTCTGATTTCTGCCATATAAACCCCTTTTATTTAACTATTCTTCTTCAAATTCAGCGCGCAGAATGTTCATCACATCCTCCACGGTCTCGTCTTCCAGGTCAGCGCGTTTGGCGATGTCCTCAGGATCCAGAGCCAGTACGCTCTTGGCCGTATCACATCCGATGGACTGCAGCCTCTCGATGACCCATGGATCGATTTCGTTGCTGAACTCAGTGAGGAGTACGTCCTCATCATCCTCAGCCTCGTCTTCCTTAGGCACCTCACGCCATACCTCGATTTCGCGGTCAACAAGCATTCCGGCGAGCTTGATGTTGCATCCGCCCTTACCGATACCCTTCTTCACCTCGTCAGGAAGCATGAATACCTTGATCTTGTCGTTCTCGTCCGTACCCATGTCGATAGATGAAATCTTCGCCGGGTTCAATGCCCTCTGGATGAGGAGCTGGGTATTGTTGGTCCACTGGAGAACGTCGATGTTCTCGTTTCTCAATTCCCTTACGATACCGATGATACGTGCACCCTTGACACCGATGCAGGCTCCGATAGGATCGATTCTGTCATCATAGGACTCCACAGCGACCTTGGCCCTTTCGCCAGGTATGCGGACTACCTTCTTTATGGTGATGAGTCCGTCATAGATTTCCGGAACTTCCTGCTCGAAAAGCTTCTTGAGGAATTCGTTTGAGGTTCTGGAAAGGACAATGTAAGGAGTCGTGTTGTTCTTCATCTCCACGCTCTTGATGATGGCGCGTACAGTGTCGTTCTTCTTGAAATGCTCACCCGGGATCTGCTCTGACTTAGGCAGTCTGAGCTCATTTCCGTCCTCATCGAGGATAAGCACCTCTTTTGCCCATGTCTGGTAGATCTCTCCGGTGAAAATCTCACCGATCTTGTCAGTGTACTTGTTATAGAGGTTGGCCTTCTCTATATCCATGATCCTTCCCTGAAGGTTCTGTCTGATATTGAGGATGCCTCGTCTTCCGAAATCCTTGAGCTCCACTTTTCTGGTGAAGGTCTCGCCGAGTTCGTAGTCGTCTCCGTTCTTGTTCACTTCTGCAAGTGCAATCTGAGTGTTGGGATTCTCCACGTTCTCCACCACTTCGAGGTTCTGGTAGATCTCACAGTCTCCCTTATCGACATTGATGATGACGTCGAAATTGTCAGCAGAGCCGAAAGTCTTTGCCAACTGGGTCATGAACACATCCTTCAGCACACCCATCATCACCGGGCGGTCAATGTGTTTTTCGTCCTTGAACAGCGCGAAGGCTGCCTTGAGGTCGAGCTTTTCTTCTTCCATAACATATATTTTTTTCTATTCGAATTCAATGTGCGGAGTGACGCTGTTCACGTCCTCGTAAGCGAAAGTGTCCACGTGTCTGACAAGCTCCTTCTTTTTCTTTCCAGGGACAGCCTCCTTTACCTCGTAGGCAAGCGTAAAGCCTTTCTCGTCAGCGCTTTCCAGTGTTCCGACAAGTTTCTTTCCGTCTCTTGTCAATGTCTCGACTTTGGAACCGACAGCCTTGATGTACTGCTTGAGAATCTTGAACGGCTGGTCAAGCCCTGCAGAAGTCACAGTAAGTGAATAGTCTTCCTTTTCCTGGTCGAAAATCGAGAGAAAACTGTCATTTACCGCGATGCAGTCATCCATTTCCACAGTGCCGTTTTCCGATTCAATGGCTATGACAATGTCATTGTCCCTGCTGATGGAAACATCGGTAATGAAACATCCACGCGCTTCCACTGTCTTAGTCATCTCTTTGTAAATCAGCTCTTTACTTATCATATTATTCTAAACTTTCTTAAAAAAAGATAGGAGACGCATCCGTCCCCTATCTCATCTCACTTTGCAAAGGTAATCAAAATTTCCATAATAACCGAATTTCCTTAAAAAATATGAACAACGCGATTTTCTTGCTAAAGTAATGTAAATGTGTTTACTTTGCAAAGCAGATGTTGCGTCGTACCGAATTTGGTATGTGGAATACGTTGAATAAAATAGTTTGAGAATATGGAATTTTCAGCCAAACAGCTGGCCAAAGTTTTGAGGGGAACCGTGGACGGGGACCCGGAAGTGAAGGTGACTTCATTCGCCAAGATAGAGCACGGAAAATCAGGTCAATTGTGCTTCTATGCAAATCCTAAGTATGAACATTATGTTTACACCTGCAAGGCCAGCATCCTGCTTGTGAATTCCACATTCGAGCCTAAGGAAAAAGTCAGCTGCACCATGATCCGTGTTGCTGACGCGTACACGGCAGTTGCGGAACTTCTCAAGTATGTGGCTACCCAGAAGCGTACGGACCGCAGACACAGGGGTTTCCGCTCATCCTGGTTCCTCACCACCAAGTTCGGCAAGAAGGTATATCTCGGCAGCCATTCCTATGTGGGACATCACGCTGTCATCGGAGACTATACCAAGATATATGAAAACGTATATATCGGTGACAATACCGTAATCGGTTCACACTGCATCATTTACCCTGGCGTAAGCATCTATCCGGGAATGGTCATTGGTGACAATGTCATCATCCATTCAAACGCTGTGATCGGCTCGGACGGATTCGGAAATGCGCCTCAGCCTGACGGCACCTGGGAGAAGATCGAGCACATCGGCAATGTGATTATCGGCAACAATGTGGAGATCGGAGCCGGTACCACCATTGACAAGTCCGAGATGGAGTCCACCATCATAGGCAACGGCGTGAAAATCGACAACCTCTGCCAGATTGCGCACAATGTCGTAATCGGTGACAATACCGTTATGGCGGCGCAGTGCGGCATCGCCGGTTCAGCAAAAATCGGCAAGAACTGTATTCTGGCAGGCCAGGTAGGTATCGCAGGACACATTGAAATAGCTGACAATACGACTATTGCGGCTCAGGCCGGCGTCATCGGCAATGTGAAGAAATCAGGTCAGGTGCTCTTGGGTTCACCAGCCATTCCTATAAAGAACTATATGCGCAGTTATGCTATATTCCGTCAGCAGGGAAAAGAATAATTAGTATATTTGCGTGATTAAAAGATAATTTGATGAAGCAAAAAACACTTAAAGCCTCCTGCAGTTTCCAGGGAAAAGGTCTTCATACTGGAAGAATTGCTGAGATGACGGTAAATCCCGCTCCGGAGAATACGGGAATTGTTTTCAGAAGAACAGACCTTGGAGAGGGAGCCGTAGTCAGGGCATTGGCCGAGAACGTATCCAGCACGGCGAGGAGTACTACCATATCTGAAGGAGAAGCTTCAGTTTCCACGATAGAACATCTGATGTCGGCATTGACCGGAATGGGCATTGACAATGCCGTAGTCGAGCTGAACAATGTCGAGGTCCCGATTCTGGACGGCAGCGCCCAGCCGTATGTAAAGGCTTTTTCTGAGGCCGGTCTGGTCGAGCAGGATGCTGATAGACAGTTCATTGACATTCCTGATGAAATAGAAATCAAGGACGAGAAGACAGGTTCATGGGTGAAAATCAAACCTGCTGCCGCTCCTTCCTACGATATTACGGTGGATTTCAATTCCAGAGTACTCGGCGTGCAGTCTGCCGCATGGGACTTGTCCAAGGATTATGCATCTGAAATCGGCCCTTGCCGCACTTTCGTGTTCTTCCATGAGGTTGAGTTCCTTCTGGCGAACAACCTGGTGAAGGGAGGTGATGTGGACAATGCCATCGTGATTGTGGAGCATCCGGTTACTGACGAGCAGGTGGGACGTATGGCAGACCTGTTCAACCAGCCTAAGCTGGGTGTTACCCCGGAAGGCTATCTGAGCAATCTGAAACTTCATTTCCCTAATGAATGCGGCCGTCACAAACTTCTGGACATGATAGGAGACATGAGGCTTGCAGGCGGTTATCTCAATGCTGAAATCACCGCTTTCAAACCTGGACACACTATAAATACTAATGCTGCGAAGGCTCTGAGAGCCCTCCTGAATAAAACCAAATAAACTATGAATAAGATACATCCATTGGCTACAGTAAGTCCTAAGGCCGTACTCGGCGACAATGTAGAAGTAGGACCTTACGCATTCATTGATGAGAATGTACAGATTGGCGACGGTTGCAAGATACATCCTCACGCAGTCATTTTCCCTTATGTGAAAATGGGCAAGAATTGCGAAGTGTATCCGGGAGCTGTCGTAGGCGCAGTGCCTCAGGACCTCAAGTTCGAAGGTGAGGTTACCTATGTGGAGATCGGTGACAATGTTACTATACGTGAGTGCGTGACCATCAACCGTGGAACAAAGGCAAGCGGCAAGGGCATTACCAAGGTCGGCAGCAATACTCTGATCATGTCCTATGTACATATAGCTCACGACTGCCATGTCGGAAATCACTGTATCCTTGTAAGTTACGTCGGCATCGCCGGAGAAACTGAGGTCGATGACTGGGCTATCATCGGTGGTGGTGCTAAAGCGCATCAGTTCACCAAGGTCGGCTGCCACGCAATGGTCGGCGGCATGTCCAAGATCAACAAGGACATCCCTCCTTACGCAATGTGCGGCCGTGATCCTATCTGCTATGCCGGTGTGAACATCGTCGGACTCCGCAGAAGAGGATTCTCGGCAGAGACTGTAAGAAATATCAAGGATATCTACGATACCATATATTTCCAGGGCTACAATATCTCTGACGGCTGCTCCAAGGTTGAGGCCGGCTTCCCTGATTCAGAAGAGAAGACCACCATATTGAACTTCATCCGTTCTTCCAAGCGTGGTATCGTAAGAGCCAATACATCAGGAGAGAAAGGCGATATCGACTAGTTATGTCAATGCTTTTGGACATGGCTTTCTTTCCGCCTGTATCCTATGTGGCGGCAATAGCTGAAGAGTTTACCCTGTCATCTGACGGGGTAAATTCGTATGTGCCGGCAATTGTCTATATAGAGGCCTGTGAGAACTATCAGAAACAGACGTACCGCAACCGTTGCCGGATATATGCTGCAAGTGGCGTGGAGGCTCTTTCCGTGCCGATTGTGCATGAAAACGGCACTTATGCGCTTCCTGTCAGGAAACTGAGAATCGACTGGAGCAAGCCGTGGCTGATGAGGATGAAGCGGGCTATCGTGTCCGCCTACGAATCTTCTCCGTGGTTTGACTATTACAAGGACGATCTGTTCGCCATTCTGGACAGGCAACACGAATTCCTTTTCGACCTGAACATTGACCTGCTCCGCTTCTTCCTGAAGAAGACTGGTATAGAGGCGGACATCCGTTTCACGGAGGAGTTTACGCCGCATGGCAGCATGGTATATGGCCGTGACCTGCGTGGCGTAATCCACCCGAAGCGGCAAAATGACATACTTGAGCGTCTGGGACTGAAAAAGCCATACTGGCAGGTCTTTTCCCTGAAGTATGGCTTCATATCAGATTTGTCCGTCATGGACCTGTTGTTCAATGAAGGTCCGGATTCCATCTCTTACCTCAAGAGGCTGAAATAAATCCCCGAATCATTTTAGAATCTCCATCCGAAGGTGGCGACGACATCGTAGAACCTGGCCCTGTTCCTGATTTCAGGGGATAATTCACCGTCAATGTAGGAGTCATATGGATATACGTACTCGTAAGGGTTCTTTGTCCATCTGAAAGCGAGGTCGCAGAAGAATGAACCTTTGGATGAATATCCCACTCCGGCAGCAAGCGAGTGCTTGTAGGCCTTAGGAGTCATCTTCTTGCCGGTGAGGTCGTCAATATATCTCTCCGGCGAGGAAGTGAAGTTGTAGCCTGCCCTTATAGCGAACTGCGGAACAGGTTTGACTTCAGCACCGAGTCTCAATGCGTGCGCGGCTCCGGTGAAGTTCTTGATGTCGCGGTTTACGCCATTGTCGAAAACTGTGTTGTAGTTGGTGTCGGTTTCCTTGAATTTCATCGTGCTGTAATCGCAGATCTCATAGTCGGCACTGACAAGACCCCAACCGCCGAATGTGTAGGCTACACCGAAATTGGCTCTGAACGGTGATACGAATTTGTATTTGTATTCACCCTTAGGAGATGTCGCATTGGCATCGAACACGTTGCTCTGGTACCAGGTCTCTCCGGCGTGCTGCCAATGTTCCGTTATCCAGTTTGCCGTAGGAGTCTGGATGGCCGCACCTATGCGGAGCCCGTCGATAGGGACAGCGATTATACCGAATTTGGCATAGACGCCTCCGCCCTGCATGTCGTATGAGTATCTGTATCTCAGGCTGTTGAAATATGTCTTGGAAACGCCGCCGGAGCCGTTGTCGAATTCGACGCCGAATTTGTCAGGATCCACTGCGATTTCCTTGAAGTACTCGTTTCTGGTGTAGTCCATGGACACGATACCCAAGTTTCCTCCGATATAAACCCTGTCAGAAATGTTGAGGCCGACATTGAACAGCAGATCATACTTGTTGCCGTGGGACCTGCGTCCGTAAAGCTGGTCGATGGCGTCCGCGAGCTGAATGGTCTGTCCGCCTTTTCCGTCGTCAATGAGTTTCTCGGTCGCGCCTATGTACTTGTCATTCGCAGAGCCATAGGTGGACACCATTCCGGACTGCCAGCCGGTTACCTGATTCCATGGAACATTGGCATTGCCGTAATATCCGTTTTCCCCGTTCAGGAGGCTGGAATTCACGCCGGTCATCATTGAAGCCAATGAACCTGCATAGGAGGTGGCTGTGTTTCGTCCGCCTGCCGCCATGTCGTCCAGGTAGTTTGCTGTGGCATTGGCAATGAATCCGCATGTCACTCTTTTCAGCCCGCGTCTGGCGTTGGTGTCGAAATTGAGGGTGAAACCGACGTTAGGCAGTGTGAACCTGGCTGAACTGTTGTTCAGGGTGCTGCCGTATGCCGTTGACTGTGAAGGCATTGCATTGTAATCGCTCGTGGTGGACACGATGCTGACGTTCGGGGTGAACGTAACCTGTGAAAAGCTGTTCACGGCCGAGCCGGCAGGGTTGAGGTTTATGGAACCCAGATCTCCTCCCAGTGCGGTGAACGCATTGCCCATGGAGATGGAGCGCGCTGTGCCGTAGTAATTGTTCTCGCTGAATCTCAGAGCGTCCTGGACGTTCTGAGCCGCAGCATTGACCGAGACTGCCGCAAGCAGCGTCAACGGAATAATCTTTTTCATCTTCATATCTATTTCAGGTTTCTAAATTATCTTCTTCTTACACTGCCGCCGCTACTTCCGCTTGAACGGGATGCTCCACCGGAATATCCTCCGCCAGAGAAGCCGCTGGATGAACTGCGGTATGAGGAACCGCTGTTGTATGAACTGCTTGACGAGCTGCGGTATGACGAACTGCTGGAAGAACTCCTGTATGAGGAGCTGCTTGACGAGCTTCTGTATGACGAGCCTGAATTTCCGCTGCCATAGTTGTAGGAACTGCCGGAACTTCCGTAAGAAGATGAACTTCTATAACTTGTGCCGGATGACTGGCTTGTGGCTGCCCTTCTGTAAGCAGGTGCGGATGCTGTCCTGTTAGATGAGGAAGCACTTGAAAACGTGCCGGCTGACCTTACTCCGGATGTGCTGGCCGTTCTGTAAGCGGTGTTGCCTGAGGTGCTCGTGCGGACGGACTGTCCGGAAGCCGCGCTGCGTACCGCCTGACTTGAGCTGCTGCGTATAGTCTGGCCCGAAGCTGAACTTCTTACCGCCTGTCCTGCGGAAGAACTTGTGCGGATCGCCTGGCTGGAAGATGAGCTGCGTACAGCCTGGCTGTTTGCCGAACCGCTGGATGTGCGTACTCCGGACGCTGAAACCCTTCTGACAGAAGTCATTGACATGCCATTGCCTCTTGTCGATGTCGTCGCGGTGCCAGAGGCTCTCCTGACGGATGATGACGAGCCGGCATTTCTTCTGACTGTGGAAGATGCTACGCCCATTCCGTTTCCTCTGCTGCTTTCGGTCAGGCCTCTGTTGCCATAGTAGTAACTGTCCCTTCCGTGTCCGAAGCCATGGTCGTACCAAGGACCGCACCAGTGGTCATGGTAATAATGATGGTGATGGTGATGGTAATACCACGGGTCGTGGTACCAGCTGTAGCCCCAGCCGTAGTAGCCTGGACGTCCCCAGTACCATGGATTGTACCACGGGTCTCTCCAGTACCAGTCGTCCCACCATATGCTTGAGTAGTACCAAGGATCCGCGCCCCAGTACCAGCTGGACCAATAAGGGCGGTAATACCATGAGCCCCAATATGTTCCAGGCCAATATGATGATGCCCATCCTGCCGCATATCCTGCTGCGAATCCGTCAGGGTACAGTGAATATGCAGGTGTATTGGTGACAGTGACTACGGTGCTGTTGTCCTGTTTGTTGAACTTCAATGTGGCTGAAGTGTTTTCCGGAATGAACAGCGTGTCTGTTTCTCCTGCCTTGAGGAACAATGTCGAGTTCTCCGTCTCCTTTACGAGTTCGTTTACTTTGTTGCGGGACGCAAGAACATCCGCTTTAGTTTCGGTTTTAGCAGGTCTGCTGTAGAATCCGTCCTGATATTGCTGGCTTGAAGCGTATTGCGATGCGGAACCGCAACTGGCCAATGCCAGGAATGCTCCGGAAAGAACCAAGATGTTTGTTTTCATAATCGGACCTCCTAGTTATATAAATAATTTGTATCTTTGTGCGCTGCATTGCAGCGATGGTATGTCTGCAATATTCATACCTCGCCGATGCTCGCATGCTAAATGCAAATATATGAATGTTATTGCATAAAGAAACCAAAAAATAAAATAAACTAACAAAAGATGGCAGATCAGATAACCAAAAGGTCAGACAACTACTCTCAGTGGTATAACGACCTGGTAGTTAAAGCGGACCTTGCAGAGCAGTCACCTGTAAGGGGATGTATGGTAATCAAGCCTTATGGCTATGCTATATGGGAAAAGATGCAGCACGTGCTGGACTCGAAATTCAAGGAAACAGGCGCAGTCAATGCCTATTTCCCATTGTTCATTCCCAAGTCTTTCTTCAGCCGTGAGGCTGAGCATGTCGCAGGCTTTGCGAAGGAATGTGCGGTAGTGACACATCACAGGCTCATGAATGACCCTGAAGGCAATGGCGTGGTAGTGGATCCGTCATCGAAACTTGAAGAAGAACTGATAGTGCGTCCGACATCCGAGACCATTATCTGGAGTACATACAAGAACTGGATCAAATCATGGAGGGATCTTCCTATCATGTGCAACCAGTGGGCCAATGTCGTCAGATGGGAGATGCGTACCCGTCTGTTCCTCCGTACCGCGGAGTTCCTCTGGCAGGAAGGCCACACGGCTCACGCTACATCGCAGGAGGCTCAGGAAGAGGCAGTCAAGATGGTCCATGTCTATGCTGACTTTGCCCGCAACTATCTGGCTCTCCCGGTCATTGTAGGCCATAAGAGTCCTAACGAGAGATTCGCCGGCGCATTGGATACCCTCACTATCGAGGCGATGATGCAGGACGGAAAGGCTCTGCAGTCAGGTACTTCACATTTCCTCGGCCAGAACTTTGCCAAGTCGTTCGATGTGCAGTACACCGACAAGGAAGGCAAGCAGCAGTATGTGTGGGCTACATCCTGGGGCGTTTCCACCCGTCTTATGGGTGCGCTCATCATGGCTCACGGCGATGACAACGGTCTGGTTCTCCCTCCGGCTCTGGCTCCGATCGAAGTGGTGATGGTTCCTATCTACAGAAGCGAGGAGGAGCACAATGCCGTTCTCGACAAGATGAATGAAATCAAGAAGGCTCTTGAGGCTGCCGGACATACTGTGAAGATCGATGACCGTGACACATTGCGTCCGGGCTTCAAGTTCGCTGAATGGGAACTCAAGGGAGTGCCTGTAAGGCTTGCCCTCGGTGCACGTGACCTGCAGAATGATACGGTGGAGGTACACCGCCGCGATACACTTGAGAAGAAGACAGTTTCGCTGGAGGGCATTGACAAGTATATCGAGGACCTGCTCGTGGATATTCAGAACAATATCTATCAGAAGGCATTGGATTTCAGAAACTCTCGTATCGAGAAATGTGATTCCTGGGAGGAGTTCAAGGAGAAGATCACTCAGGGCAAGTTCCTGCTCTGCCACTGGGACGGTACTGCCGAGACTGAGCAGAAGATCAAGGACGAAACCAAGGCTACCATCAGATGTATTCCTGTAGATAGCGTCGTATGCAAGGAAGAGGGCACGGATATCTATTCCGGCAAGCCTTCACACGAGAGAGTTGTATTTGCTATCGCTTATTAGTAAATATTTTATGAAGAAGAGAATACTTTTGATGTGCTTGTCCGCATTGGCATTTACATCTGTACATGCACAGGATGTCACTGATGCGCAAAAGGCTGCTGAAGAGGCTGCCAAGGCGATTGCAGGAGCTCCTGAAGCTGTAGTCAAGACACCTAAACCGAGATATTGGACGAATTCCCTTCTTACGAAACTGGATTTCGGACAGACAAGTCTGACGCACTGGGCTGCCGGCGGTTATAACAACGTGACCCTGAAATCTTTCATTGACGCGAATGCGAACTACAAGAAGAAAGACCTGTTCTTCAACAACCGACTTCAGCTCGATTACGGTTTCCTGTATTCTGAGGACAAGCCGTTCATACAGAAGAGCGATGACCGTATGTATTATGAGGGCAAGTTCGGCTACAAGGCTTTGCAGACATTGAACTATTCCGCTCAGTTCAACTTCAAGTCGCAGTTCTCGAACAGTTACAACTATCCTATGCCGTCCAAGCCGGCCGGTGCTGCGGACGATTGGGAGCCTGCCAAGTCCGACTGGAAGCAGAGCAGGAAGCTCAAGTCCGGTTTCTTCGCTCCTGCCTATACCAACATAGCGCTCGGTATTGACTGGGTTCCTACCAAATGGCTTACTGTCAACGTCGCTCCTCTTACAGGAGGTTTCGTGGTAGTTACGGATGCGAGCCTGAGGAAGTCCTACAGTATGGAACTCAAGAAGAAATACGAGAGTCTGGATGCGCTTTCCAGTGCTGATGCAGCTGCTCTGGTAGGGGATGAGAAAGCACGTTACGAGGCCTTTGTCGCTGCCAAGACTTCCGGTGACGCTTATCGTTCGGCAAGATTCGAGTTCGGTGCGCAGATAAAGATCGATGGAAAGCTTCAGATCAATGACAATTTCAAATATACTTCACAGTTGGTGCTGTTCTCTGATTATCTCGACAAGCCGCAGAATATCCGCGTGAACTGGGATAACAGGTTTGACTGGAAAATCGCCAAGTATTTTTCATTGACAGTGACCACCAACCTCATCTATGACGACAAGGTGCTTGTGAAGACTGAGAAGACATTGAAGAAATATCCTGAAGGACGTAAGGCGATACAGTTCAAGGAGTCATTGGCATTCGGCTTCTCATATACGATCGCTTCAAGACCGAGGTAACAGGCAATATGATGATTCAGAAATCATTTGACAGAACGATAGTGGGGCTGGTTCCGGAAAAGGAAACAGCCCTTCTTGCAGTAAGCGGGGGCATTGACTCCATCTGCCTTGCTTCATTGTTCCTGAACAGTTCCGCAGGACGGAGGTTTGCTGTGGCGCACTGCAATTTTCATCTCCGTGGTGAAGACAGTGATTCGGACGAGGCGCTTGTGGCTGCCTGGTGCGGGCGGAACGGTGTGCGATACCATAAGGCGGATTTCGATACGGAACAGTACGCTTCATCACATAATATCAGCATTGAAATGGCTGCGAGAGAACTCAGATATGACTGGTTCGCGTCGTTGTGCAAGGACAATGGATACTATGGAGTGGCTGTCGCGCACAATGCAAATGACAATGCTGAGACATTGATTCTGAATCTTTTACGTGGAACAGGACTGCGCGGAATTACTGGTATGCAGGTGGAAACAGTAGTTCCTGTAACCAGGGATGAATTGTCAGGTGTGCGCCTGTTGAGGCCGATGTTGTCTTTCAGTCGTAAACAGATTGAGGAATATGTGGCAGCCAAATCTCTGGAGTATCATGATGACAGGACCAATGCTGAAACTGTCTATAAGAGAAACCGTATAAGGCATCTTGTATTCCCCGTTTTTGAGAGTCTGAATCCGTCGTTCCTGACGACTTTTGCCCGGGAGATGAATGCGTTTTCCGAGGTGCAGGAGATTGCGGATGATTATTTCATTTCTGTGCGTGAGAGTGTCTGCGAGCCTGCCGGAAAGGATGAACTGCTTCGTGTCAATGCAGTAAGGCTTTGTCATCTGAAGCATTATAAATATGTGCTGTACAGGCTGTTGGAAGTGTATGGCTTCAGGGACAGGCTTCTCGAACCGGTGGTGCGTCTGCTTGAAAGCGGCAAGACGTTTTCCGGTAAGATCTTCGAGGCGCCGGGCTACGAACTTATTACGGCAGGGGAGTGCCTGATTGTCAGAAAGGCCGCTCGGGTAGTGTCAGACAGTTCTGTCGTAAGTGAACGCGCTGATGCTCATGGGGATAGGGCTAATCTACGGGGTGACCTGCGGGGCAGTGTGACGGTTGGTACGCCTGTCGGTGTGCAGGTCGGTAAGCGGGGCAGTGTGAAGGTTGGTAAGTGGGGAGGTACGCAGAACGGTGCTCAGGTTGATACGCAGGGTGGTACTCCGGGTGGTGCTCAGGTTGATGAGCAGGGTGGTGCTCCGGGAGGTGCTCAAGTTGATGAGCAGGGCGGAGAATCTTCGCCGGTTGCGTCAGAGAATCACGTCTTGGAAGAGAGCTTCGGATTGGCCGGACGAGACTCGGCGTCAATCACGTCCTCTTTTGTTGGGCCCGGCTTGTCATACAGCGGATTGGCCGGACAAGGCTCTGCCCGCAGGTCACGCGGCATGTTGATGACCGGCGGACCAGTGATAAACGAGAATGAGACCTGCTCGGTGGTCCGCACGACCGGCGAATATGTTTTCGATGATTTTCGTGTCAATGTTTCTGTTTCCGAAGCAGGCGCGGACCCGGTAGCGGATGCCAAGTCATTGGCCCGAGAGGGGATTGCGGCATTTTCGTCAGAAGCATTGACATTACCGTTCCTGTTGCGCGGTTGGCAAAATGGGGACTGGATGCGTCCTGTCGGGCTCAATGGCAAGAAAAAGCTCAGCGATATCTTTACAGGTCTGAGGTTGAGCATTGAAGAAAAGTCCCGTGCTCTGGTCATTGTCCTGCCCGGTTCGGCAAGCGAGGGAGCGGGGCTTGGAGACTCGTCCAGTGATGTTTCTGATAGTGAAACTTCGAGGAGAGGGACGGATAAAATTGGCACTGATGCGGTTCGAGGCGTGCGGGTGGCCGGCGTCTGCGGCTACGTTTCCGGTCGGTTCTTTTTCCGTGTCGATGAGTCTGTCATGGTTACTCCGGACACTGCTTCTATCCTGAAACTATATCTTCGCGCTCCGGAGAACGTTTGATGTGGAATGTGGCGGAGAACGGTGATGTGAAATATGGTGGATAATGGTGGTGTGAAATATGATGGATAACTTTGGTGTGGAATGTGGCGGAGAACGTTTGATGTGGAATGCTCCAGAGAACGGAGATGTGGAATGTAGTGGAGAACGGTGATGTTGGGGCGCAACGCGTAATCCTCTGATTATCAATAGTTAAGCCACTTTCAGAGTTGGTGTTTTTGCAACTCTGAAAGTGGCTATTTTGCTTATTATCAACGCTTTACGCGCTGCGCCTAATGTATCGTCCTGAAAAGAGTTTACCGAAATTTAATAACAAGTAGTTAGGACAAAAGTAGAACAACCTGCATTTGTACGAATAGTATAAAACATTGACACATAGCGCATTAGCAATTAAAGCCAAAGCCAGGTTGCATGAAAAAATGGGTAACCTGGCTTTCACAAACTCCTGCAATCAATTGACAATCAGCAACATCCACAAAATGTCAACATGCAGGTTGTTCGAA
>ENA-OYYX01000077-OYYX01000077.1-human-gut-metagenome-genome-assembly--contig:-NODE-77-length-46941-cov-10.849443_pt1 | contig 46941 bp, 43 predicted proteins | sample MGYA00244070_ERZ653464 | MGnify/ENA primary metagenome ERZ653464 (study PRJEB26926, sample SAMN06165152) | human gut metagenome | biome: ENVO:00009003; feature: ENVO:2100002; material: ENVO:00002003...
TTTCTTGATATCCTCCATAAAGTTCACATCGGGGGTAATCACGCCGGCAGCGGCAGTTTCGCCTGAAATTCTCACGACCGGAAACCACACCGACTTCGGCAAAAGCCAGCTCTGCTCAGGTGCTCCGCAATTCGCCGCTGGCTATGCCGCTTACCGGCTCTAACTTACCGCACTCGGTAGTCGAGGAAGGCATAATACACAGGGTTTTCCCCCTGACCCATACAAACCGCACTTTTACGCAAAAATCGCGGGTTGCAACCCGCGATTTTTATGAAATATAGGGGAACAGATTCCTTTTAGGCAATTTTTTGCACATTCTCTCTCGATTATAAATCATATTGGCGAAATGCGCCACATTTCACAAGTACTTGTTCAATTCGGAGACTAAAAGATGAACCGTAGTTGAAGACTCCTCTGCTGCAGGGTTACCTGCGGAAATCTCAGAAAGAATCACCTCTGCATTTCTTATTGCCTGCGGCTGACGAGCCAGCAGATAATTGTATAAATCCGATGCAAACCCCTCTTTCTTGCGATATTCCATACCAAGAAGTTTACCGAGCATCTCCGAATATAGATTTCTGTGGATTCGGCCACGATAAGGATTAAAATGCAGAAGAAACCAGTATTCAAACGCCTGGTTGCTATATGCCACATTGAAGCCGTTTCTCTTTGCCAGGTCAATAGCCATATTGAAATCATTTGCAGGAAAATCATCCTTGTCAAATACGACCCAGCATTGATCATATACTCTTCTTTTTTGTTTGTCCGCCTTACGAATACTGATTGCCTTATTGACAAGGCTGACTGTATTCATGGCTTGACCTAATGTCCGCACCGACGCAGTTGTGAGCCGGAACGCATTAAAATAATCCGGTTCCGTACATTCTCCCTCGCAGACAATCAAAAAAGATTGCTTGATTTCTCTCAACCCCTGTCGGCGAACCAAATTATTTGAGGAATGCCTCTTTGCTTCTACCTTTCTCATAATCATCTGTTCCTCTCAAAAACTCTTTCCATTTCCCCAATTATAGGCGTAGCACCATAGCGGCCATTAATATAGTCCCTGTCAAAAGCGGCATTGCTCCGAACCTTGTATTCTGCAAGAGAATATAGGGAGGTGACGCCAAGACCATCCTTTTGGGTGAACCAAACCTGGTCCCGCCTCAGCAGGCCCGCACCAAGAAGATAGGTGTCGTGCGTGGTGAACAACAGTTGAGCGCCTTTAGGATTCGTCGTGGAAGAGTTGAACAACATGATGATTTTACGAACAAGCAGGGGATGGAGTTTTGAATCCAGTTCATCAATGATTACCCTCTTGCCGTTGTCCAATGCATCAATAATCGGATAGGCCAACGAGAAATACTTGATAGTGCCTTCAGACTCATTCTTGTTGAAAGGGAACGAGACATTTCCAGATTCGCGACCTTCCCCATCAAATTGGCGATGACTGCTTATAATTTTGTTGTCAATCTTCAAGATGCTGTCAATGCCAAGGTCCGCATAACGCGCAAACTCGGTAATCCTTTCACGCACACCATCGTCATCCAGATGTCTTATCGCCTGTTCCCACAAGTGTTCATCCTCACTGCAGAAAAGCACTTGAGTGTCTGATAGCCAATTAAGTATATCTACGGATTTCGGGTCATTGAACTGGGCAGCAGTTGACAGGACAAGCGCATTGTCCCTGATCATCTTCCTGTCTACGATTTCTTGTATGAGTGGACATTTGGAATGGACGGAAACCACGCCATTTTCCCGATAGAACAATTCCACCTCTTTAGCGCGTTTTCTGTTGGCACGTTGATATAACCATTCTTCCCTGACGGACTTTCTGTCCACTTCAAATCCGAACCTATAGATAAAGTCGCCAACGATAAAGGTAGCTTCCATTGTCGTAGGCTCATTCTCAGTTTGCGTATTAAGCCTGAATCCCTCCACATCGATCAACTTTCCCGCCTGGCTATTGATGAACGAGTCCGTAATAAACCTTTTATAAAACGACAAGGCTTTCAACACGTTTGACTTTCCTGAAGCGTTGGCTCCATAAATGACAGCACTTCGCAGAACCGACAGCCCAATCGCAAGTTCATTTATAAGATCATTCTCTTCCTGCAATGATTCCTTGAGCGTAGAAGCAATAAATGAGAGCTTGACCTCATCTTTCAATGAAAGAAAATTCTTGACACAAAATTCCAAAAGCATATACTTAACTGTGATTTATGTTAAATTTTGACAAAAATAAGACTTTTCTTTGAAAAACAAGAAAGATGTGACAAAATTAATGATAGCAAGTTCCTATCAATTCAGGTCAATGAGCCAGTAGCCGAAGAAAGCGGCTAGAAGGCCGAGGACAATGCTGAGGGCGACATAGAGCCCGAACATCAGGAAGTTTCCTGACTGGAGCATTGACAGACTTTCATTGGCGAAAGTCGAAAAGGTGGTGAATCCGCCGCAGAAGCCTGTGGTCAAAAGCAGGCAGAGGCTGCCGGAGGTGGAGGAGAATCTGGAGAACAGTCCGTACAGCAGACCGATCAGAAGACAGCCTGCTATATTGACAATGAACGTGGACAGCGGGAATCCGCCGGACGGCCTGACCAGCAGAGATATGACGTAACGCAGTGCGCCGCCGACAAAACTGCCGGCACCGACTAGCAATATCGACTTCAACATAGGTGGTGACCTGTTATCTTCTCTTCATGCGTGCTGCGAGAGAGCCGTCCATGGCGCCCTTCATCAGCTTGCGTGTGCCTTCGAACTGCTTCAGAAGACGGTTCACCTCCTGGATGGACGTGCCGCTGCCGTCTGCGATTCGCTTGCGCCTGCTGCCATTGATAAGTTCGGCGTGCTCACGCTCGTAAGGGGTCATTGACATGATTATCGCCTCGACGCTCTTGAAAGCGCTGTTGTCAATGTCCACGTCTTTCAATGCCTTGCCTACGCCCGGAATCATGGAAGCCAGGTCCTTGATATTACCCATCTTCTTCACCTGCTGGATCTGGTTGTAGAAGTCCATAAGGCTGAACTGGTTCTTGGCAAGTTTCTTCTTGAGTTCACGTGCCTGTTTCTCGTCATACTGCTCCTGGGCCTTCTCCACGAGGGTAACGACGTCACCCATACCGAGGATACGGTCTGCAATACGTGCCGGATGGAATACGTCCAGGGCGTCGATTTTCTCGCCGGATGAAATGAACTTGATCGGCTTGCCCACTACGGCCTTGATGGACAATGCCGCACCGCCACGGGTATCACCGTCCATCTTGGTAAGGACAACTCCGTCGAAATCGAGGACATCGTTGAAGGCCTTGGCGGTCTCCACAGCATCCTGACCGGTCATCGCATCGACCACGAACAGGGTTTCCGTCGGGTTCACCGCCTTCTTGATGGCAGCAATCTCGTCCATCATCTCCTGATCGACCGCCAGACGTCCCGCGGTATCGACAATCACTACTGAAATGCCTTCAGCCTTGGCTTTGGCGACAGCATTACGTGCTATCTTGACCGGATCCTTCACGCCTTCTTCGGTGTAAACCGGAACGCCGGCCTGCTCGCCCATGACCTTCAACTGGTCGATGGCTGCAGGACGATATACGTCGCAGGCTGCGAGGAGCACTTTCATTCCGCGCTTGGATTTGCAGAGGTTCGCAAGTTTCGCTGTGAATGTGGTCTTACCAGAACCCTGAAGACCGGAAATCAGGACAATGCCCGGATTGCCTTTCACGTCAATGTCCTGGGCACCGCTGCCGATGAACTCGGCCAGTTCGTCATGGACGATCTTGACCATCATCTGCTGAGGTTTGACGGCTGTGAGGACGTTCTGTCCCATCGCCTTGTCTTTCACGCGGTCGCAGAATTCTTTGGCTACTTTGTAGCTGACGTCGGCGTCGAGGAGTGCCTTGCGGATATCCTTGACGGTCTCAGCGACATTGATTTCTGTTATTTTTCCTTCTCCTTTGAGAATCTTGAATGACCTTTCGAGTCTTTCTGATAGGTTTTCGAACATATGTTATTCTATTTTTTATTTCAATTTCATGTCATCCGAGAACACTGCCGGGGCAAGGTCCCGAAGGTTGTAGCGGCTGCTCATCACGCTTCCGTAGGCGCCGGTGCTGCGGATGGCGAGGATGTCGCCTCGCTTGCTGTAAGGCAGTTCGCGGCCTTCGCCCCAGACGTCGCTGGATTCGCAGACCGGCCCGACGATATCGTAAAGTCGCTCCCGTTGGGAGCAATTTACGATATCGTTGTTTTTCATTGGGACTCTGTCCCAAACCCTGACGCTCCGCGCGCCACAGTCAATTCCACCGTCGCAAATACCCAGCCGGTCGTCTGATGACGACTTGCTTACGTAATATGCGGAGAGGTTCTCGATCTTGTGGTAGGCGCCGTAGAGGGCGGGGCGGATGAGGTCGTTCATGCCGGCATCCATGATGAGGAACGTCTTCGTCTCACCGCTTTTCACGAAGAGCACGCGCGTAATCAGCGAACCGCATTGCGCCACCATCGAGCGGCCCGGCTCAATGCTTACACTCTGCTCCGGCCTGCGCCTCAGTTTTCGGTCAATGATACTGAACCATTTCTCGAAATCCGGCACCGGATTTTCATCCGGCTCATCATAATCCACACCCAGACCGCCGCCAAGGTCGATGCTGCCCACTTCCATCCCGTGCGCCTCGAACCATTCCACAATCTCCGCAGCCCTCTCGCACTCAAGCGAATAGACCGGCTCCACGTCAGTAATCTGCGAACCGATATGAAAATGCAAGCCTTTGAAATCCAATGCTTTGCTATCCTTCAGAATATCTATCGCCGCCTCGAACTCGTGACGGGAGATACCGAACTTGTTCTCATACAGGCCTGTGGTCACGTACCTGTGCGTGTGCGCGTCAATGTTGGGATTTATACGCAGGGAAACATTGGCCCGAACCCCTTTCGAGGCAGCGAGGGCATCGATCACCTGCATTTCCATCAGAGACTCGACATTGAAACAGCCGATTCCCAGATCGAGCGCGTCTGAAATCTCCTTATCCGACTTTCCGACTCCGGCAAACACGATCGAAGACCGTGCAAAACCGCTCTCCACCGCATATTTCACCTCATTGCCGCTCACGCAGTCAGCACCGAACCCCTTGGATGCGATATAACTGACCAGACGCGACTCCACATTGGCCTTCAAAGCATAATGCGCACCTATTCCGTATCTTTCCGACAGAGATGCAGCAAGTTTTACAGTCTTGCGGAATACATCCATATCGTAATACCAGAAAGGTGTCGCAAGTTCCTCCACCCTACCGAAATCATTGAACTTGAGCATAAATCTTCCAATAAAAGCCGAACAAATTGCAAAATTACTCAAAAAAACATAACTTCGCACAAAATTTCGGGGAGTATAGTTTCACGCCCCGACTTAGGATAACTGTAAATTAAAAGTTGGAAATGGAAAAAGGACCAATTTCAAATTTCATCACCCACAATTACCGTCACTTCAACTCGGCTAGCCTTGTTGACGCTGCGAAAGCTTATGAAGAACTTCTCGCAAAAGGCGGAAAGATGATGTTGGCAATGGCCGGCGCCATGAGTACAGCCGAGCTCGGACTTTCTCTTGCAGAAATGATCCGTCAGGACAAGTTCTCCATCGTATGCTGCTCAGCAAACAACCTTGAAGAGGACATCATGAATCTTGTAGCACACTCTCACTATTACAGAGTGCCTGGTTACAGAAACCTCACCGCAGAGCAGGAGCAGGAACTTCTGAACAACCACTACAACCGTGTTACCGACACCTGCATCCCTGAGGAGGAGGCATTCCGCCGTCTCGAGGGCGCACTCGTAGATGTATGGAACAAGGCAAAGGCAGAAGGCAAGAGATACCTTCCTTACGAATATATTTACCAGATCCTCAGAAGCGGTGTTCTCGAGAAATACTACGAGATCGACCCTAAGGACAGCTGGGTACTCGCAGCCTGCGAGAAGAACATTCCTATCATCTGCCCTGCATGGGAAGACTGCACCACAGGAAACATCTTCGCAGCACACTGCATCAAGGGCGAATTCACACCGGATCTCGTAAAGAACGGTATCGAGACAATGCTCTTCCTCGTTGACTGGTACAAGAAGAATGCTGTAGGCGCAGGCGTAGGATTCTTCCAGATCGGTGGCGGTACAGCAGGTGACTTCCCTATCTGTGTCGTTCCGATGATGGAGCAGGACCTCCAGTGGCACGGCACTCCGCTCTGGTCATATTTCTGCCAGATCTCAGACAGTACCACATCTTACGGTTCCTACTCAGGAGCTGTTCCTAATGAGAAAATCACTTGGGGCAAGCTCGCACCTGAGACACCTAAGTTCATCGTGGAGTCAGACGCTACCATCGTAGCACCTCTTATCTTCGCATACGTTCTCGGATGGTAATCCATTCTTGAGACATAAAATATTACGGGGCTGGTTTATAAGAATCAGCCCCGTTTTTTTATCTCGATATGTAACCCTCACTACTGGTGAGCGGGCCTCAGCAAGTCGAGAACGACCTTCACAGGATTGAACGTATCCAGCGGAACTTCCACAAAGCTGGTATTCCAGTCGCTCATCGAGCCGTTCCACAAGCCGGGGAGCTCAAGAGCCTTAAGCTCACGTCCCTGATAACTCTTGGAACTGATGAAACCGGCATCCTCATCAACATAGTCCAGAAGATTGAACTTCTCACCTTTATAATTCCTGATGCAGCAGACGAGGTCCACCGGATTGAAATGAGTGGCGTGGGCGAGAATATCCCGGGACCGGTCATCATTCATATTGATCTGCACGCTCTCGAGAATCTGGAGATTTGAGGAGCCGTCCTTACCTGCGATTACAAACGGGCCTCCGCCAGGTTCACCTTGGTTGCGCACCATACCGCAGACACGAATCGGCCTGTTCAGCTTGGACCTGAGCAGCTCCACCCTGTCCTCGATACTGCGTGTCAGAGGCAGCTGAATGCAAAGCTCGGCATCCAGGAAAGACTCCACCTTGTCGCAAAGCTGGCGGCAGGCATCTGACTTGACATCGGAGATGACATCGAACTGATGCAGGTAAGAGAATATCTTGTCCCTGAGTTCCAGGCACTTGCCCATAAGAACCTTCTTGTACTTGGCAGTAACCGGGAGGAAACGCTCATTGGACACATTGTCGATATTCTTGATGGAAACCAGCTCGTCATCCAGTTCATTGAGATTATAGATCAATGCCCCATGACCTGCCGGTCTGAACAGAAGCTCACCATCCTCGTCACGGAAAGGCCTGTTCTTCAGATCCACGGCAACAGTGTCGGTGGACTTGTTCTGGAAAGTGAACGAGACATTGAACTTGACCCCGTATTTCTTCTCATAAACAGCCTTCACCTCTTCCAGAGCCTGCTCGAACAACGGCTGGAACTCAGGCGATATCGTGAAGATGATATTGGCGGAGCCGTCCGCATTCCTCATATACTCCTGCGCCTCGACAAGATGCTCCGCAAATGCAGTACGGCACTCGTCAGTATATCTGTGGAAACGGATAACGCCCTTAGGCTTGGAACCGTAGCCCAATCCCTTGTCTGTCAGCACTTTCTCTGCAACATCCTTTCTATAATCCGCAGAATCCTCAGGCTCACCGAACATTGACTCAGTATAGAAAGCGAAATCCTTTATCCGGCCCGCTAGCTGTCCGACAGGCGAATCCGTACCAGGATCGCCGCCATTCTCGAGAGAGGCAAGTCCGGAAAATATATCCTTGAACATTCTGGAAGCGGCACCTGAAGCCGGCACAAATTTACACTTGCCGTGCACAGAGGCATTGTCACAATAAGCCACGGCAGCATCAGCCTCTTCCGGAGTCAGCACCTTGATTCCACGATGTGGAGTCGCAGGCGAAACAATGTTCATCCACGGAAAGCCTTTCTTGAAACGCTCCACCTGAGCTTCCACTGTCCTGACTGAAGAGCCACGCTCCTCGATTTTTCTAACATCTTCTTTCTCAAACATATAGCTATCAGTTTTAGTCAATATAAACTTCTCTGCGATATTTGTATTCCGACCTCAGCTTGTCGAAATCTTCAGGATTCAGCCTGAGCATGAAATCGTCCGTGAAAATCGGATAATTGTACTGCAGCATTGCCGCAATCTCTCCCTGTCCGAGCCCCTTCAAATCGAGCTTTACCGCCTCATTTTCAGGCAGATCCGTCTTCGGGAAGAACTCATACAGAGCAGTGATCCCGAAATAGTGGGCAACAGCGCGCACAGCCGCTGCCGTACCGTTCTGCTTGCCCTGATACGAATAACCGGCAATATGCGGAGTCGCTATCGCAGCCATATCCATCAGTTCCCTGTCGATATCAGGCTCATGATTCCACGTGTCGATGATGACCGGCCCGAGCTTCGGCATGGCCTCCTTCAACGCCTCATCACACACCACCTCACCTCTCGAAGCATTGATAAAGAACGCACCCGGCTGCATCAGCGAGAAGAAATGCCTGTCCGCCATTCCCCGCGTCGTCTCATTCAGCGGAGTGTGCATCGTGACAATCTGCGAATTCACCAGAAGATACTCCAGGTCGCAGAAACCGAACGGGCCTTCCGCCTCAGCACGTGGAGGGTCGCATTTGAGAATCTTGAAGCCCAAAGCCAAGCCCATCCTCTCTATCAATGAACCCACATGTCCCACTCCGACAATTCCGATAGTGTCGCCCTCCAAGTTGATCGCCCTGCGCGAAGCCAGTCCGTACAATGCAGAGAAAACATACTCCATCACTCCCCCGGCATTGCAGCCCGGAGCATTCCTTACGGTAATTCCATGGGCGTCGCAATAAGGAAAGTCAATGTGGTCCGTACCGATGGTGGCCGTGGCAATGAACTTCACCGCCGAGCCGTCCAACAATTCCGCATTGCACTTGGTCCTGGTCCTAATGACCAGAGCATCTGCATCTTTCACATCCGCAGCGCAGATATCCTCCCCGGGGATGTACTTCACATTGGCATACGGCTCGAAGACACCCTCCATAAATGGGATGGCGCTGTCGGCCACGATATTAAATTTAGGTTTAGGTTCCATTCGGTTCCTCCAATATATTTATTTCAATATCAATATTTTAAGCGGTTCGCGTCCTTGCCGTCCATTATACAGTGGATCGGCCTTCACTTCATTGTTTATCGCCTCCACTATGGCCAACCTGTTATAAAACAGCTGGTTACGCACCACGGAAGAGGAAATGGAGCAGTACAGCGCTCCGTTCTTCATCGACTTGGACAATGTATATGGACCGGCTCCGGTCACCTTGTCCCACGCCCTCATCACCAGCTGCTCATCCATCCCGGAAGACAGCCTCATCACCCTGAGCAGCTGAGGCATGAGCTCTTCCATCGAAGACGGCTCCTTGCGCTCCATCGACACGCTCTTTCCCTTGTACCTCATCAGATTTCCTCCTTTGTGAAATTGCCGGACGAAGTCTCGAAATACGCCCTGTCCTGGGTAATCCTGTCCACGATACCCGAAAGCCTCACCTTGTTGCTGTCCGTGATGAATATCTGGCCGAAATCATTGCCCGCCACCATGGCAAGCAGATTTCCCGTCCTGTCCATGTCCAATTTGTCGAACACATCGTCCAGCAGCAACATCGGCGGCACCCCGAAACTCTCCTTCATCAGCTCATACTGCGCGAATTTCAGCGAAACCAGAAAAGACTTCTGCTGCCCCTGCGACCCGCAACGCCGGATCGGATATCCGTCCATGCTGAACACCAGATCATCCCTCTGCGGCCCGACCGACGTATAGCCAAGGGCAATGTCCTTGTTCCTGACGGCCGCCAGGATTTCTGCCAATGTTCCCTTGTCAATGTCCGACTTATAGGCAATGTTCACGGATTCCTTTCCTCCGGACAATGACTGATAATACTTCCCGACCACAGGGAAAAGGTCCTCGGTGAAGCGCTTGCGCCTTTCGTAAATGCGCATTGCGAACGAAGACATCCTCTCGTCCAATATCTCCAGCAATGAAATGTCAGGCCTGTCGGTTTTCAGCACTGTGTTACGCTGGCTGAGCAGCCTGTTATATTGCTGGACATCAGACAGATACTCCTTATCCATCTGAGAAAGCACCATGTTCATGAAACGCCTTCTGTCCTCCCCTGAATCACTTACCAGAGAGACATCGTCTGGAGAAACCATGACTACCGGCAGTTCTCCTATATGTTCGGAAATGCGCTGGTACGGCTTCTCGTCACGACGCAGTTTCTTCTCCCCTTTCGAAGTGACCTTGATGGAAAACCTGGACCTGAGGGCGTTCTGCATAAGATACGTTCCGGACAGGGAAAACCCGTCCGCGCCATAGCGGAAGTTATCCCGGTCAGAAGCACGGAATGCGCTCTTGGTCATGGACATGTACCAGATGGCATCCAGGAGATTGGTCTTCCCCTCCCCGTTACCGCCGGATATGCAATTGATATTGGCAGAGAACTCAAGTTCCGCCAATGCAATATTTCTATAGTCCTGAACTACAAGTTTTTCCAGAATCGCCATCCAGATGCCTTTTATTATCCAAGCAAAGATAACTCATTTCAATGACTTTTCCGAACTTAATAATCCTTAAACCACCTCTTTCGCCATACGGAAAACCCCGTGTTCACCAAGCAGCTAGACTTCTGGCGTGCGTAAAAACGGCTGATTTACTCACGACAGCACAGTTTTCGGGCATGACGTGCGTAAAAAAAACGTTTTATCGCGCACATCACCACAGTATTTACTAAAGTTTACTTTTTTTGTAAACTCGTTTCAGGACGATACAAAGTTTTTCATCCTAATAGTATTGGCATTCAAGATAAATATTGTACCTTTGTACAAACAAATAATTGAAGCTATGATACGTTCAATACCAAATCCTCCGATGGATCGAGAAGATGTCGCCCGTTTCCATCGCAATCTGGAGAAACATCTCCGGGGGGATTTTAGTGCAGACGAACGACATCGCATTGAAGAGCGTAAGGCTCGTACAGAATCTATAACCAAACGCATAATAGCTAATTGCGGTGGCAAAAACCCAATACTCGGATATTGACATCCAGATAAGAATGATGACGGACGCAGACTATGAGAATATGTCTGCGTTTTCGTGTGGGGTTGATGAACTTGATAAATTCTTCAGAACCGAAGTTAAAGAGTGCGTAGAGCGAAGGTATCTTTCCGCATATTGCGCTTTTACAGAATCTCATGGAATAGTAGCAGCGTTCACTTTGATGAATGATTCCATTATGATTGGTGGAAATGATGAAAAAGCAGATTTCTTTGAAGACTTGCGATTAGATGAAGACGAAAACATCGTGGATTTTTTCAAGCAACAATCTTCATATCCGGCAATCAATATCGGGCATTTAGGAACTGCTATTGAATATCAAGGGAATGGAATTGGAATGGCTATTATAGAATTCGTCGCAGGTACTTTTTCCATGTATCGACAAGCAGGCTGCCAATTCATAACCGTTGATGCCCTCAATAACCCTCGGGCTATACGATTCTATTCATCAAATGGATTCTCTTTCCAAACAAACAAAGACTTTTATGCCTTAACACGACGAATGTACCGGATTCTATAAAATAACACAAAGTGCGGCTCAGAGGGAAAACCCTGTGTTCACCAGGCAGCTAGACTTCTGGCGTGCGTAAAAACGGCTGATTTACTCACGACAGCACAGTTTTCGGGCATAACGTGCGTAAAAAACGTTTTATCGCGCACATCACCACAGCATTTACTACTGCCGCGGCTTCTGCAGTCACGTGGACTTCCGTGATGGACATTTCCTCGGCGCGCTGCATCGCCCGATAGAATTTTGCTCCCATAAAAGTTCACTTTTTTTGTAAACTCGTTTCAGGACGATAAATTGAGCGTGGCGCGTAAATCATTGACAATTAGATGGTTTGCCATTTTCAAAGTTTATGAAACAACAACTCTTAAAACAGCTAATCTATTATAGCACAGAAACTTATGCGCCACGCCTTATGTACTATATAGCAAAAGAAACCACCTCTTTCGCCATACAGTAAACCGGCAGCCTTGTTCAGACTGCCGGAAATCAAAATATGACAAATCCGATTTATCTTGGAATCTGCGCGCCGCAACCCGGAACTGCACCGAACACGTCGAGAGCCTTCTGCCATGGATAACGGTTGAAATACATGGACACTGAAGAAGACATTGTACCGGTCATGTTCATACCCATTGCCGAACGGAAAGTATTGGCCGCGGAATTAGGGTTGTACGACGTGGTCTCCTTGTAGGAAACGCTGAGGAAGCCGTTCAGATAAGGCTCGTCAATCTTGCCCTTGAAGAGGGCCGGATCGGTGAGCGACTTGTTGCCGCTGCACTCCGCAATAGCCTCCACATCATCGAAATCCTCCACCTTGACTCTGGTGAGCATGCCGCCTCCAGGAATGGTCAGGTCGGTGATACGGTTCAGGAAGAAGATGTTGTTCTTCACCGCATCGTGACGTTTCGCCTCGCGGTTCGCGTCGCTGTCAATGTGAGTCCTGTCGAGACCTGCGAAAATGGTCAGGCCGATGATGTTGTTCTCAAGCGTACAGCTGGTACCCGGCTGGAATCTGAAACCGAAGCCCTGGGACTGGAGGTCCTTGGTATAAGACCATACGAAAAGAACGGTATTGTTCAGGAAATTCACCTTGGTGATGGCATTCGGGTCAGGTCCGCGGACATCCATGGTGGTGACGCGGTTGTTGATGAACGCGCAGTTGTCCACTGTCAATGAACCTTTCAGAAGACCACAGATGGTGGTGTTAGGACCGTTCACGAACGTACAGTTGCGGATGAAGACATTGAGATTGTTCACCTTGCCTGCCACGCCGTCGAAATAGATGAAGTAGGTCTCCTGGGTATATACCTCCTTGTTTTCAAGGTTCGGTCCGCCCTGGCCCTTGGAGCCCTCACGCATCATGAAAGGAGTTTCCACTCCCTCCGGCCAGCCCTCTCCACGGAGGTTGTAGCCGATGGCATTGCCCTTGTTGAAAATCAGGCCGTCGATGACGAGAGATGAAGAAGGTTTCTCAATGCTGCGGATCTGGATGGTTCCACGTCCCTGTGAAGAGCCGTTGGAATTGTCATCCGGAGCAATGGTGGTGAGATATTTGAGCACATCACGCTCAGTGAAATCAGCATTGTAGCCGCCCATAATCACGAGAGGCTTGTCAATGATGATGTTGCCCTTGTTCAGGAGTCCGAAGTAATTACCTTCGGCAACACGGATTTCCGAACCGTCAGAAGCCAGGTCAATGGCCTTCTGGATGTTCTTGACTGCTGTTGAAGGACTGAGTCCGTCGTTCTTGTTGGATCCGCTGCGAGATACATAGTAAGTCGGTCCGGATGCCGTCGGCACAGCCACATTTGCAGAAGCGTTGCCTGTTTTTTCGACTGCGGTATTCATTTTGTCTGAGGCATTATTCGCCGCATCCTTCAGCTTCTTCAAGAAATTCTGACCATTAACTGGTGTCGTCAGAGCCAGAAGAGTGACCAACAGGGCGACAGGTTTCATTAATTTCAAATTTCTCATAATCAAGAAATGTTAGTAAGCCTTAAAAATAGTAGTTCAGGGAAACATTGAAGCCAATGTTTTCAGTTCCGTAGAGGACGGCAAAGCTACCCGGACTGATCCGGTCATTGTACTGCTCGACATTTCCTGTCTTGGTAGAGAAGCCTTCGAACTTCGTCCAAGTCTGAGGCTGGAACAGGAACATGACAGGAGTGAATGTCATGGCACCTGCAAGAGAAATGCGGCCTGTCATGAACCACTCCACACCCATATCGGCATTGATACCGATACCGTGGATGTAACCTACATTGTAACGTCTTGTCGGACGGGCGTATGCGATGCCGAGCTGGGACTTGAAGTCATTGAGGGTAGGGTTCTTGGAGCCGGCAGGAGCAGGGCGGGTCATAGGCATTGACGACGGCACGCGGTTCTCAGGCGTCATGGTGTTGCCGTACTTGAAATTCAGGCTTCCGCCTGCGATGGCGTAGGTGAGACCGAATCCGGCAGTGAAGCGGAGAGGGCCTTTCCCAGCCAGATACTGCATACCGATCGCGAGGCTACCGCTGTTGAGATTGGACAGCACCGCATCCGCAACCTGGTTCTTGGAATCAGGATTGACAGCCTTGGCGAGGTCGTCGTCCACATATTCACGATAATTGATATGGCTGCCGTTCAAGCCGAGAGTGGCACGCAATGCCCAATTGTCGCTCAGGTAATATCTTACGCGGAATGATGCCAGAGGATCCTGCGAAAGGATGAACATCTGCTTGCTGGACGTGGCCATCCCCTCGATGAAATCACCGGCGAAATCACCATTGTCCGGCTGCATTTTCAGACGATACGAAAGGGTCGCAGGGTTGAAAGTGACACCGATGGACCAATCGCCGCGTTTCGGTGAGAAATGAGGCGCCTTGTCAGAATACACATGGTAGCACGTGATGCGCTTACCTTCAGGGACATTGCTCTCCCCCTGCGCCATAGCGCCCACGGATGCCAAGGTCAATGCTGCAAGACTCAATATCAGGAATTTTTTCATTATAAAGTCTTTTAATTGTTAGTTGATAATTCTTCACTTCCTAGCCTTTCAGGCAGGGTGATGCGGCTCATTTCGGCTGTACGAGGCCTGCACCTCCGTTGTTGGCAACCGGCTTCATATCCATCTTGAAGTAGGCAGCCGTACCGCAAGTAAGAGTCTTGGCCACCTCGGCATGGAAGTATGCCTGCACGCTGGACGTCGTGCCCTTGTCATCTTTAGCATTGTTCTTGGACTGTCCGCAGCACTCGACCTTGACCTCCAAGGTCTGACCTACCGGGCAACCGAGCGTAGTCTCGAAATATCCTCCCTGGCGTACCTTGACGGTCTTGAGAGCGTAATCCACATTTCCATTGTCGTCTTTCTGGCCATAGAAGATGTTCACGTCCAGCCCCACTTCCGCAAGTGTCACTGCAGATCCTTCAGGCGCATATCTCACGTGACCGCAAACGATGCTCTTCACCGGCAAGTTCTCTTCCGTAAGGTCGGTCGGGTCCACGTGCTCACATGACACGCATGCGGTTCCTGCCAATGATACCAGAAGTACGAGCCCTGCCAGGCCTTTCATCTTGGCAATGGATATTTTCCTGAATTCCTTGAGCATCGGTTCCAATGCGAGGGAAGCTTTGCGGGCGCGCAGTCCTGCTGCCTTGTTTCCCTTCTTCTCCTGTGCTGTAGCGTCGCGAAGCATCGACTCCGCCGCCTTCTTGATTTGTTTCAAAAGTTCTTCCATAATATTATTGATTAAATGTTATTTATGTTTAATATAAAAAGCTTTCTTGTTTCCGTAATCATCATAGAAAGTAATGCGCGCATACTCTTCTCTCTTCACGGTAATCTCCGCTCTAAATACAGGCTTTTCAGTGCGCGTACTAATCGAACCATTCTTGAAATCACTGATTTCGGCGCGGTTGACATATACAGTATTACCTTTCTCTTTAGGGCAACAAGTCATACCTACTTTATAACTTGCCTTAGCAGGCAACGTTACATATACATCATTTCCGTCTCCGAATTTATAGATCGAACTCGGCTCGTTATAAGTATGGTCTAATCTGAACCAACATCCATCGTTGAAATCCATAAACTTCTTCACTTTGAATCTTGCGCTGACCTCTGTCCCGTAAGCATCTTTGGCTACCAATGTATAGTCATCGTTAGCATAATCATTTGGATAGCTCGTTGGAGACAACGCATATATGGAAGCATCTCCCTCAGGCAACGCTCTGAATGTACTGTTATAATTTAATTTAGGATAAGTTTTAACAAACGACCACTTGACTGGCGAACCAGATTTCACAAAATCAGTTGCAGATGTTCCGACTCTGAAGTAAGTGCTTCCGTTATTGAAAAAGAGCTTATCATCTGAAGTACTCCACGTGCTCTTGTAATAAGAGATATAAATCTTCGCGCCTTCCGGGAACTGGAACTCTGCCGAACTGATATATATCTTCTTGACCTGTCCGATTTCGTCTTCCACAGAAATCGGCATAGCTTCCATTTTGCGGTTAGGCGTGAATTCGATGGACTCCAACGAACCGGAGCTGTTGTTATTCAGTTTCGTCGTACCATATACACTACCCAGGACACCGACATTTTCCCACTTCAGGCCGTCATAGGAACTATCAAATGTAAGCTTCGCAATATCAATCGTAGCGGTCTTGCCGATATCCACCTTGGCGTTACCGGTATATGACTTGCCGTCCACAGTCACCCTCAGGTTATGAACTCCACTGAAGGCATTAGGACTATCAATGAAGATCTTATGTGTGAGCCTGTTGCCGGCATCGTCGGTGCAGACAAGGGTTGCCGTCTTGCTGCCGCTGAAAGTAGTAGTAGAAATCGGAGCGACTACAACACCGCTGGCACCGACTGTGGAAAGACGGCATTCACACGAAGGAGATTCGATTGTCCACTTGAAATTAGTGAATGTGGTGAGATAATTTCCGGAAGCATCCATAAGGCCGAACCCTGCATCGTTTCTGCCGTCATATGATGCACGGAGTGTCGTGCTTTCACCTACAGGCACAAGCTTGCCACCCACCCGGGTACAGATCTTCGTCCCAGCCGGGAATGAAGCCTTGGATACCTTGACAGTGAATTTACGTGTATGCTCTCCGCTTTCGTCGGTCGCTGTGATTTCAGCGGAACCATACTCGCCAAATGTCCGGATCTCCGCCATCGGAGAGAATCCTGTTCCGTCAACTGTCAACGGCGCCACCTTGGCTACGGATTCATTGCTGCTGGTCCAGACGGCATTCACAGCCGGAAACATCTGAACCGCCAGTATGGCTTCTCTGGCCATTTCCTCCACATCGTTTACAGGAGTTTCCGTATATATCCGGCAAATCTTCGTATCGGATGTAAAATCATGCTTCTGTCTGGTGATGGTAAAGGTTTTCGTATAGACATTGTCATCCTCTTTCAGAGATACGGATATCTTGGTAGCCCCGACCTCGGACTTCTCCTCGGCATTAAGGATAATCTTACTTTCGCTGCGTTTATGTTTGGTTATGGAAACGATTCCCGGATTTTCATTATAAACCTCCACCGAAGAATCCAGAAGCTTGTCTCCATCTAATCTGATCATTTCAATGCAGCGAATTCCCTCATATGGCATCCCGATATCAGTGATGTCGAAAGAGTCATCGTTCAGAATCTCCACATAACTGCTTTCACCTGATATTGATTTCCTCATGAGCTTGAAGATTGCAGGATATACCGTAACCGAGATTTGCTGCGACGCTTCCGAATTATTATAAGGAGTCACCGTGATCTTGCATCCTCCCTCTTTCTTGGCATTGACAAAAGCCTTACCGCTTTCAATGACTACTTCAGCGATTTCCGGGTTGTCCGATTTCCATTCCAGCGACGCGGCATTGGCCTCGGCAGGTTCCACTGTCAGCTTTATATGTGTCGGCATGTCAATGTAGGCGTTCATTGATTTCGGAACGCTGAAGTTGGTGACCGGAATCGGCACCACCTGCACGTCCAGGGTAGCCGAGACGTTGCCGCATTTGACAGTGATGACGGTATTTCCCGGCGCAATGGCTGTCACTTGGCCGTTGAACACTTCCGCTATGTTTGTATCAGAAGAGGACCATTCCATGACTGCAGTAGCCGCCGCACTCTCAGGAACAGTGGCATACATTATATACCCAGTCTGGCCTTGGGAAAGGACCATGGACGCTGATGCAGGATCCACGAAATATATCTTTTCGAGGGCATCTCCTCCCCCTTTTTCCTTTTTGCAGGAAAATGCGCATGCAAGCGACAGGAGTACTGCGACTGCTGCCGTAAAGCGCCTCATTGGATTTTGGATAATTATAGGTATCATGATAAATCTGTATTTTTAGTGTTGGGCTAAGTTTATCGCCATTTATAACGTTTTTGCAAATATAGAGCATCGGAACATTGAAACCTATAGGTAATTATACGTATTTTTTATTACGTAGGTAATCTCAAATCCGACTTTTTTTCACAACTGCCACATAAAAAGGCATTTTTTTATTTCCGAAAAACCATTGATTTTTATTAGATTTGCGATTACGGTCTGACGGACCACCACAATACAAGAAAAACTGATGAACAAGATACTCACGATACTGATAACGGTTCTGACAGCGTTTAACCTTCAGGCCGCAGACGTTGACTCACTTTTCACCCGATGGGAAAGCCTTACCGGAAGCCGGCGCGTGCGTACCGGTAATGAGCTTCTGGAGTTAGGCTACAAGGAGGGCATCATCCCGGAAAAACACACATACGGAAGAAGCCAGGCCATAGAATCCGAAGCGCGGATCTATGATATGATGTCGTGTTGGTATTTTGCCAATGACAAGTTCGACGAGGCATTGTCCGTGGCGCTCATGGCATTGCCCCTGTGCGAAAAATGCGATGACGAGACTCTGCTTGGCGACTGTATCAACAATATCGGTATCATCTACCAGCGCAAGGGAATGTTCGGTCAGGCCATAACCTATATGGAACGCGTTTACAGGCTGGACCTGAAATCAAAGAACAAGAGCGGAATGAGTTCCACGATGAACAATCTCGCTACTCTGTATCTCGCGACCGGTCAGGCCGAGACGGCATTGGGCTATGTTCTGCCGGCGATTGACATCGAAAGGGAAAGCGGTGACAGACAGCGTCTTGCGATCAGGCTCGGTCTCGCCTCAGACATATGGCTCGAAATGGGACACAGTGAAAAAGCATTGTCCTGCGTGGAAGAGGCATATCAGCTGGACAGCCAGGACAAGCGGGAAGGTAAGGCCGCGATCAGACTTTCACAGAAAGCGGCGGTGCTGATTGCCAGAGGGGAGGACATTGAAGCGGAAAATGCATTCTCAAGGCCATCCCTATCTTGGAGCGGAAAAACAATATCACGTCTCTGGCCATCTGTTACAACCAACTGGGGCATCTTTACTATAAGTCGGAGCTCTACAAGCAGGCCGAGAAGACTTACAGGCAGGCCAGCGAATATGCATTGAAATCCGGAAGCGACTATGTCAGAAAGAAGGCGCTGAGCGGTCTGTGGCTATGCCAGAAGCATCTTGGCAGGCTGTCGGACGCTCTGGAGACTCTTGAACAATACACCCATCTTTCAGAGAAGATTTCCGAGGACAGGGCAGACTCGGCCGTGGAGAATTTCCGGGTAAGGTACGAGACGAAGGAAAAAGAGGAGAACCTGATCCGTGAGCAGGAAATGTCCAAGACCAGATTTGCCATAATGATGTGTCTGGGTATTTTCTGCATAATGCTGGCTATTCTGCTGGCTCTGTCATGGAGAATGCTCATCATCAGACGCCGCCAGGCAAGGATCCTGACCAAGAACGACGAGGTGAAGAGCAAGCTGCTGTCGCTGGTGCCGACGATAAAGGACAAGCCTGAGGCTGCCCAGCTGAAGGAGATTGTCAATGATATAGAGACGATGGATGATGTCCCGAAGATGACCAGCCGTGAGCTCGAGGTCATCAGGTTGTGCTGCGAAGGCAGGACGTCCAAGGAAATTGCCGGCAGGCTCAATGTCTCCGTCCGTACGATCGACACTCACAAGAGCAACATTTTCAAGAAGTTGAATATCTCAAGCACGGTGGAACTGGTCAGATACGCCGCTAAGGCCGGTCTTTATACTCCTAATGTATCCGGCAACGAGGACACGCCTGACTCATCAAAACAGCCTAATTCATAAAAACATTGTGAATTTCCCGTAATTTTTATACATTTGCGGACTATTATGCGCTTGCCGCATTGAAACGAAATAAAAAACATAAGAAAATATGGCACAAGAAACTCTTAAAGATCAGGAGAGACTGCAGAACGAGCAGGTTGCAGAAAAAGTATCTTCTGTAGAAAAATTCTTCAATGAAAACAAAAAAATCATTTGGGGCTGTCTCGGCGCAGTCATCGTAGTCGGTGTTGCAGTTCTGTGCTACCAGAAGTTCTACGCTCAGCCGCAGAAAGCTGAGGCTGCAGAGCAGATGTATCAGGCAGAAGCCAATTTCCGCGCCCAGAACTATGACCTTGCACTCAACGGAGACGGAAACGTGCTCGGTTTCAGCCAGGTCATTGACCAGTACGGCTCTCATGCCGGTGCTGCTGCGTATTTCTATGCAGGTGTGTGCGAACTTCAGCTCGGCAAATTCGAGGAGGCCCTCTCCTACCTCAACAAATACAACGGAAAGGATGAGATTCTGAAGGCAAGAGCGCTTGCTTGCAAGGGTGACGCTTATGCAGGACTCGAGAAATACAAGGAAGCTGTAGGATGCTACGAGAAGGCTGCAGGTGTTGTGGACAACATGTTCGCTGCCGCTTATCTTCTGAAGGCGGGTGTCGCATGCGAGGAACTCGGTGATGACGCCAAGGCTCTTTCTTTCTACAAGAAGATCAAGGACCAGTATCCTCAGTCAATGGAAGGCTACGATATCGACAAATATATCAGCAGAATAGAGAACAAATAGATTATGGGAAGAGCTTTTGAGTTCAGAAAAGAGAGAAAGATGAAGCGTTGGGGCCACATGGCCAAGACCTTCACCAAAATCGGAAAAGAAATTACTATCGCTGTCAAGCAGGGCGGTCCTGATGTGATCGGCAACCCTCGTCTCCGTGCGCTCATCGCAGAGGCAAGAAACGAGAACATGCCTAAGGACAATATCGAGAGAGCCATCAAGAAGGCTACCGACAAGAGCCTCGGTGATTTCAAGGAGGTTACTTTCGAGGGTTACGGCCCGTTCGGTGTCGCTTTCCTTGTTGAGACTGCTACAGACAACAATACCAGAACAGTGGCCAATGTCCGCAGTTATTTCACCAAATGCGGCGGCACGCTCGGAACAAGCGGAAGCGTAAGTTTCATGTTCGACCACAAGTGCGTGTTCAGAATCAAGTATCAGGAAGGTCTTGACATCGATGAACTCCAGCTTGCTCTTTGCGACTACGATGATGACCCTGAGGTGTTCATCGAGGAGCAGGAGGATGAGGACGAGAACATCACCAAGAACGTAGTGATCTACGGTGCCTACGAGTCTTACGGCGGTATCCAGAAGTTCATCGAGGACAATGGCTACGAGCTCGTATCCGGAGGTTTCGAGAGGATTCCGAACACTGAGCTGAAGGATGTAACTCCTGAGCAGCGCGAGACATTGAACAAACTCACCGATCTTCTCGAGAACGATGACGATGTCACCAACGTTTACAGCTTGATGAAACCGGCAGAGGAATAATTCGTCTGCACGACAATAAATAAAGGATTCACCCCGACTGAGATTCGTTTCAGCCGGGGTCGTTTTTTGCACATTCGCATTTGGACGAAATAATTGTTATATTTGCAGGTTATTAGATTCGAGTTTCGCAAATGCGAATCACAGCGGTTAGAGCCCGATAGGGCGATAGTAAGTCCCTTCCCCGAGGGGAGGGATTTAGGGTGAGGGTAACGTGATAAGACGTGCGTGGGGGTTTGAAGCCTCTGAGCAAGCGACGTCCCTCGAATTTAAGCGAATGTTCAGCAAGTAAACACCTTGCGAGACATTGGATTGAGTATAACTTAATAATTATATACAGCACAAATGAGTATCCAGCAGGATAATATCAAGAAACTGGTCGAGCGCAGAGCGGCAGCCGCTATGGGCGGTGGACAGAAACGCATCGATGCACAGCACCAGAAAGGAAAACTCACTGCGCGTGAGAGAATAGCATTGCTCCTGGACGAGGGCAGCTTCGAAGAATTCGACATGTTCGTACAGCACCGTTGCACGAATTTCGGAATGGAGAAACAGCACTTCGACGGAGACGGAGTGGTTACCGGACAAGGAACTATCGACGGAAGACTGGTTTATGTCTTCGCACAGGACTTCACGGTATCCGGAGGCTCTCTCGGAGAAGTTATGGCGCAGAAAATCTGCAAGGTTATGGATATGGCCACGAGAAACGGTGTGCCATGCATCGGCCTGAACGACTCGGGCGGTGCCAGAATTCAGGAAGGAATCAATTCATTGGCAGGATTCGGTGAAATTTTCGAAAGGAACATCCTCTCTTCAGGTGTGGTTCCACAGATTTCAGGAATTTTCGGACCTTGCGCAGGTGGAGCAGTTTATTCACCGGCATTGACCGACTTCACCATCATGGTGAAGAACACTTCTTACATGTTCCTTACAGGCCCGGCAGTGGTCAAGAGCGTGACCGGCGAGATAGTGTCCTCTGAGGACCTCGGCGGCGCGAGCGTTCATGCCACCAAGAGCGGTGTAGCACATTTCGCGGCAGAGAACGATGAGGACGGCATCCGCATCATAAAGGAGCTCCTCAGCTACATTCCGCAGAACAATATGGAGGAGGCTCCGGTTGTTCCGACCAATGACCCTGTCAGCAGGACTGACGATGCATTGAACGAAATCATCCCGGACAATCCGAACAAGGCCTACGACATGTACTATGTCATCCGAAGCATTGTCGATGACGGCAAATTCTTCGAGGTGCACCAGTCATATGCGAAGAATATCATCGTGGGATTTGCCCATATGAACGGACGCAGCGTAGGTATCGTGGCGAACCAGCCGAAATATCTCGCAGGCGTATTGGACATCAATGCTTCCAGAAAGGCGGCGCGTTTCGTGCGTTTCTGCGATGCATTCAACATTCCTCTCGTCACTCTGGTGGACGTGCCGGGCTTCCTCTGCGGAACTCAGCAGGAATACGGAGCCATCATTGCCAATGGAGCGAAACTCCTCTATGCTTATGGCGAGGCTACGGTTCCTAAGGTGACAGTGACATTGAGAAAATCATACGGTGGAGCACATATCGTGATGAGCTGCAAGCAGATACGTGGCGACATAAATTACGCCTGGCCTTCTGCCAACATCGCAGTCATGGGTGCTGACGGTGCCGTGCAGATTCTTTACGGCAAGGAAATCAAAGCCGTGGAAGATCCTGTGGAGCAGGCCAAGCTTGCAGAGGAGAAGAAAAATGAGTACAACGATCTCTTCTGCAATCCTTATCAGGCAGCCAAGATGGGCTACATTGACGATATCATTGAACCGAGAAATACACGATTCCGCGTTATCCGCGCATTGGAACAGCTCGCCGGCAAGAAGCAGACACTTCCAGCCAAGAAGCACGACAATCTTCCACTATAAAGCAGACGGACAATGAAACGTACATTATTGACAATCAGTATAATCCTTGCGTTTTCGATAGGTTCCGCCCTGGGTCAGAATGTCAGTGACCTGATAATTTCAGAGGTTCTGGCAGAGCCGGACAGCACCGGCATCATGGATGACTACGGAAGACGTAACGGATGGATTGAGATTTTCAACAAGTCTCAGGGGACGGTCAATTTCGGCGGCTGTTTCCTGTCCAATGACAGGAACAACCTGAAAATGAGCCTGATCCCGAAAACTGACAGCAGGACCAGAATAGGTCCTCGCCAGACGGTTCTGTTCTACGCAAGCGGAAACGGAAAGGAGGGTACTTTCTATGCCGATTTCAAGGTAGCGAAAGGCTCTACGGTCTATCTGGTCAGCAATGACGGCCGCACCGTTATCGACTCTCTTGAAGTTCCGGCAACACTCCCTGCAGGCAAATCCGTAATCAAACTCGCTCACGACCTCCGCCAGATGGAATTCGTGACTGAGGCGGAGGCGGCTGTACCTACGCCGGGCTCCATAAACGGGTCCCAGAACGTGGAGACCGGAAGCCAGAGAATGAAAAAAGAGGACGAGCACGGGTTTGTTCTTACACTCGTGTCGGTAACTGTGGTATTTACAGCGCTCATCATCCTGTGGTGGCTGTTCAGCCTCCTGGGAAAGGTGTCCGGCGGTGAAGGCAAGAAATCCTGCACATGCAAGAAAGAGAGCCGCGCCAAAGCCGGCAAATCCGGAAAGATGACACCTGAGACTGCCGCTGCGATAGCAATGGCATTGGACCAGGAAATGAACGGCGAGGTATATGCGGCCATAGCTGCAGCTCTGCATCTCTATGCTGAAGAGTCCGTACACGACAAGGAAAGCTTCGTCATCACGATTCAGCGCAAACAGAGCAGCTGGAACAGTAAAGAACAGAATTTCAGGCAATTGCCGAGATAATCAACAGATAAAAAACAAAAATTATGAAAGAATATAAATTCAAGATCAATGGAAATGACTACAATGTAGCTATCAATTCCACCAACGGCAACCTTGCTGACGTTACTGTCAATGGCGTGTCATATCAGGTTGAGATGGAGAATGCCATGCCTGCCGCTGCGCCGGTTCAGGCTGCACCGGTTGCTGCTCCGGTTGCTACACCTGCTGCCGCTCCGGTTAAGGCTGCTGCTCCTGCTGCAAAACCTGCCGGGGAGGGCAAGCCTGTAACTTCTCCTCTTCCTGGAGTCATCATCGAAGTATCTGTAAAAGAGGGTGATACCGTGGCTGCAGGACAGAAAGTAGCTGTTCTCGAGGCAATGAAGATGGAGAATGAAATCCAGGCTGACAGAGCGGGCGTCGTGACCAAGATCAATGTAAACAAAGGCGATTCAGTGCTGGAAGGCGCCGCTATCGTAACTATCGCATAATTCCCTGCTTATGGATCAGATAATAAGCAGTTTACAGCAATTCTGGGAGTTCACGGGTTTCTGCAATATGACTTGGCAGCACATCGTGATGATTGCCATCGGAATTGTCTTTATAACCTTAGCCATTGTCAAGGAATGGGAGCCTCTGCTCCTGGTGCCGATCGGCTTCGGTATGATCATCGGAAATATCCCAATGTTTCCGGGACTGAATATCGGAGTCTATGAGGACGGCTCTGTGCTGAACATCCTTTATCAGGGTGTGCGCCAGGGATGGTATCCTCCGCTGATTTTCCTGGGTATCGGTGCAATGACTGACTTCTCCGCGCTTATCTCTCAGCCGCGTCTGATTCTTATCGGCGCCGCTGCACAGATGGGTATTTTCGGAGCATATCTGTTGGCATTGTCAATGGGATTCATGCCTAATGAGGCCGGCGCTATCGGCATTATCGGTGGTGCAGACGGTCCTACCGCGATTTTCCTTTCTTCCAAGCTCGCTCCGGACCTTATGGGTGCGATTGCCGTGTCGGCTTATTCCTACATGGCACTTGTTCCGGTCATCCAGAAGCCTATCATGCTTCTGCTCACGACCAAGAAGGAAAGGCTTATCCGTATGCCGTCTCCTCGCGTTGTAAGCCAGAGGGAAAAGATCATTTTCCCGATTGTGGGCTTCCTCACGACTGCGTTCATCGTCCCTTCAGGTCTCCCGCTTTTAGGCATGCTGTTCTTCGGTAACTTGCTGAAGGAGAGCGGAGTGACAAGGCGTCTTGCAGAAACGGCAAGAGGACCGCTCATCGACGTCATCACGACATTGATCGGTCTTACTGTGGGCTGCTCGACTCAGGCTGACAAATTCCTTTCAGCGACATCCATCAAGATATTCGCGCTCGGTCTTCTGTCGTTCATCATTGCGACAGCCTGCGGTGTCCTGTTCGTGAAGTTCATGAACTTGTTCTGTCGTGAAGGACACAAGATCAATCCGCTTATCGGCAATGCCGGTGTATCCGCAGTGCCAGACAGTGCCCGCGTTTCCGAAATGGTAGGACGTGAGGCTGACCCGAGCAACCATCTTCTGATGCACGCCATGGGCCCGAACGTAGCCGGAGTCATCGGTTCAGCAGTAGCCGCCGGCATCCTCCTCGGCTTCCTCGGCTAGCCCCGCGAATTCGGCAATTTATTCTACAACTCGTCCGTAAAATTCCACACGTTTACGGACGAGTTGATTTTTCAGATTTTAGTCGTAAATTAGTAAGCGTAAAGAAGGACTATTTAGTCGTAGAGAAGAAAATTATGGAATCTGAATTATCAGTTACTTTATACCACGGCACTAATACCGTAGTGAAGAATCCAGAAATACGAGTCTTCGGTTATAATAAAGATTTCGGTTTCGGATTCTATTGCACTCGTTTCGAACGGCAGGCTCAAAGATGGGCGATTTCCAAACGGAACCCTCATATCGTGTGCGTCTATGAATATACACCGGACACCGATCTTTCAGTCAAAGTATTTCCCGAGATGACAGATGAATGGCTGGATTTTGTAGCCTCATGCCGCCATGGTGAGAATCATTCGTATGATATTGTAGAGGGGCCGATGGCTGATGATGAAGTTTGGGACTATGTGGAGGATTTTCTCGCCGGGCGTATCAGCAGAGAAGCTTTTTGGGCATTGGCCAAATTCAAGCATCCTACCCACCAGATACTTTTTTGTACCGACAGAGCACTTAAGACGCTCAATTTCAAATCTTACTATCAATTATGAGCAACAAGTACTTTCCTGATGAACAGATTTCTTTCAATGACTTGTATTTCGTCTGCTATATGATAGAGCGAGTTGCCAGAAAGATTCATCAGCGCAACAAATATGTGGTTGAACACCTTGGGACAGATGGCTTGCTGCACGAGTTGTCTATAGCAGAAACCAGCCATTGTCTCAATCCGGAGCAGGTAGAAGCGGAATGGATCGACAATTACAAACTCGAAGCAGGAAGTTTTGATGTCACACAGATTTCGCCTCGCTTTACCGATAAGGTTCCAACACCTACGCAAATGGGAAAAGTGTATGCAAGATTAGTCCAATCATTATTGACCGACGACAATCTGCCTGAGGAAATGCTGCGTGTTTACAACTCCCCTGTCTGCGAAGTCATTGACAATTACAACACCGGAGCTTACTACGAGCCGAGTTACGTACAAACCCGCGCCTTTCTTAATGGCGGGTTTTAGCCCCCGCGAATTCGGAAGTTTACAGACCTTCTTCTTTGGCCTTGTCCCAGATGGCATCCATTTCGGACAGGGTCATTTCTTTTAGTGAACGGCCTTGGCGGAGGGTGTGCTCTTCGAGATAGGTGAAACGACGGCGGAACTTGTCGCAGGCACGGTTCAGTGCGGTATCCGGATTAAGACCGTAAAGCCTTGCAGCATTGACAGTAGCGAAGAGGAAATCACCCAGTTCCTCCTCGGCGCGGTCCCTCGCTGAACCGGGAACCGGGGTCATCGTGTAGCCGGCCGGGGCCTTGTCCAGTTCGCCTTCCTCGCGGGCCATAGCCTCGAGCTCAGCCTGGAACTCTCCCTGCTCCTCCTTGACCTTGTCCCATACCTGCGCAGGGCATTCCCAGTCGAAACCGACTCCCCTCGCCTTGTCCTGCATCGAATAGGCCTTAAGGATAGGCGGCATCGAATCAGGAACACCGGAAAGGACACGTTTGTTTCCACCCTTCTCCTTCATCTTCATAAGTTCCCAGTTCTCCGAAACCTGCTCAGCATCAGAAGCTTTCTTGTCAGAGAACACATGAGGATGGCGGAAAATCATCTTTTCGCAGAGCCGCCTGCAGACATCGACGATATCGAATTCGCCCTGCTCTTCAGCCACCTTGGCATAGAAAACAATATGAAGCAGAAGGTCTCCGAGTTCCTTCTCCACATCCTTGCCGGACTTCTTCATCACGGCATCGCTCAGTTCATAGACCTCCTCCACAGTCATCGGACGCAGAGTATCCCAAGTCTGTGCAGCATTCCAGGGACAACCTGCCCTGAGTTTGTCCATCACGTCCAGCACCTGGCCGAACGCAGCAAGTTTCTCTTCTTCAGTATGTTTCATATTGTTATCAGTAAGGACAACAAAAATACGAAATTTTCAGAAAAAAGGCTTAACTTTGCGATTATTGTAACGTATTAACACATATAGCAGCAATACTATGAAACACCCGATTTATGTTACGGCTGACGAAGCTGTAAAAGCAGTCAAGACAGGTGACCACATACACCTGAGCAGTGTAGCCAGCGTACCGCACGTACTTATCCAGGCATTGTGCAGAAGGGCGGACAACGGCGAAGTGAGAGACCTTCATTTCCATCATTTCCACACAGAAGGACCGGCTCCATATTCAGAACCGCGATACGATGGAATCTTCTTCGACCAGGGATTTTTCCTCGGACCCAATGTAAGGGCCAATGTCAATGCTGGTTACGCGGACTATCTTCCGGTACATTTGGGAGAATCACAGAAACTGTATAGAAGCGGCGCACTCAGATGCGACGTGGCGATGGTGCAGGTCTCGCTGCCGGACGAAAACGGAATGTTCTCGTTAGGAACATCAGTGGACTGCTCTCTCGCAGCTGTTGAAAGCGCAGGCACAGTAATAGCTGTTGTCAATGAAAATGTTCCTTATGCATACGGCGATCTCGTGTCACCCGGACTGATAGACTACCTCGTAAAAGACAATACGCCTCTGGTCACCAAGGCATTCGCCGAACCGGACGAGACCGAGAAACTCATCGGAAAGAACTGTGCCGAACTCGTTCCTGACGGAGCGTGCCTCCAGATGGGCATCGGAGCATTGCCTAATGCACTGGCTGCAGCATTGACCGACCACAAGAACCTCGGTCTGCACACGGAAATGTTCGCCGACGGCATTCTGAACCTCATAAAGAAAGGTGTCATCAATGGAATGCACAAGAAAATCGACACAGGAAAAGTCGTGGCTTCATTCCTGCTCGGATCGGAAGAAGTGTACAAATTCATTGACCATAATCCTGACGTCCTGATGAAGGACATCAAATACACCAATGACCCGTGGATCATCTCTCAGAACCCTGAAATGATGGCCATCAACTCCGCTACGGAGGTGGATCTGACCGGCCAGATCAGCGCGGACTCAATAGGCACGAGGATATTCTCAGGCACAGGCGGGCAGGTGGATTTCGTAAGAGGCGCGACAATGTCAGAGGGCGGTAAATCCGTTACGGCATTCGCTTCCAGGACCAAAAAGGGGCAGACCAAGATCGTCCCTGTTCTGAACCCTGGTGCAGGTGTGGTAACCCCGAGGGCTGATGCTCACTGGATAGTGACCGAATACGGTGCTGTCGATCTATACGGAAAATCGCTCCAGGAAAGGGCCAAACTGCTCATCAGCATTGCCCATCCTGACGACAGGAACGACCTCGACAGAGCAGCATTCGAGAGATTCGGACCGCACTACCACAACTTCTCGATTTAAGTCGCAACTATTTTTCAAGTACGATATTTGCAGCAGACCATGCTTCGAGAATAAAAGAACTACTTGACGATGAAAAGAATGATGAATTTCGTCAATGCATTGATTGTCATCGCATTGACACTGGCAGGCTGCAGCGATGAAGGAACCGGAAGAAGACCGGAGCAACCTCAGCAGCCACCGAAACAGGAGACCACATTTCAGGTCAATCCGGACTGGACTCTTTCCCACAATCGGGAAGTCATCACCGACGAGAACGGATTCAGGGCCGATGTTGATGTCATCACGGTAAGAAGTCTGGACCAGGAGACATACTGGCTTGACGTGCTTACCGCAGAAAATTTCGAACTGTGGTACAAAAGCGATGTAGTGGAATATATAAATGACGAGCCGAACTTCTATAACGGCGAGCTGTACAATGGAACAAACTACATACAGTTCGACAGGATGCGTTCCGGAAAGTGGATTGCGGTAGCCTTCGGAATGACTTCCGACAACAAACCGACAGGAGACTATGCCATATTGGAGTTCACCCTGGAAGAAGATGCTCCTGAGGCGGATTTCACCAAATGGCTGGGCGACTGGAAAATAACGGGAGCCAGCAAGTCCGACCCTTCGAAAGAGATATCATACGACTTGAAGATCACCTCTTCGGATGCGAATTATCTGGTGAACATCACCGGATGGGAAGCAGGAAAAATCAATGCAAATGACACCGACATGTCCGACTATATCTTGGAGGCGCAGTACGACAGATTCACCAAGACGCTGCTGTTCAAGAGTTTATATCTCAAGACCGAGAAAATCGACGGCAAGGAGTATGACCTGTGCTTCTACGGCAATTTCCACTATGACGGGTCAATGAACTTCAACGACATCGAAGTAGGAGAGCATATAGTCACTGACAACATCATCATAGCTGAGAGCACCAAACTGAGCGGTGATGGCACAAATGCCAAGGTGGAAGGTCTGAACTTCAACTTCGAGCACAACAACAGGACCTACAAGACGGTGCTTACGTCAATGCAGTATTACGCCTATCCGCTCGACGAGAATGACCTGGGCATCTATTCCAAGCACAGCGACGTCCCGGTATTCCCTCTGACCATGACAAGGACTTCCGCAACAGTCGCAGGCCAGGCTACAGGAATCAGCGCAGCGTCCAGGGCCAAAGTCCTCAAGATCAGGACCGGACGGTTCAATGCAGCATCACACAGCTTCCGTCAATCATCCTCAGACAAAGTACGTCAGGCAAGGTAATCCGACACTGACTTACAGATACTATAAAAGGCTGGCTCTGAAAATGAGCCAGCCTTATTCATATTGTGAGCGGTATTGACCGCTGCAGATTATTCGGAGAGACGTGCCTTGATGGCCTTGGTCTGCTCTTCAAAACCAGGTTTCTCGAGCAATGCGAACATATTCTTCTTGTAGGCCTCGACACCAGGCTGATTGAACGGATTGACTCCGAGAATGTAAGCGCTGACGCCACAGGCAAATTCAAAGAAATAGAAGAGAGCTCCGAGAGTCTTTTCATTGATACGCTCTACAGACACTTCCATCTGAGGAACGCCGCCGTCGATGTGGGCAAGCTTGGTTCCGAGCTGAGCCATGGCATTGCAATGCTCCACGTGCTGGCCGGCAAGGTAATTCAGCTGGTCAAGATTCTGAGGATCGCTGCCGATGACTACGCTGCGGTTGCTGTTTTCCACTGTGACCACAGTCTCATACATAATCCTTGCGCCGTCCTGGACGAACTGTCCGAGTGAGTGAAGATCGGTAGTATAGACCACTGAAGCAGGATAGATACCTTTCTTGTCCTTACCTTCAGACTCACCGTAGAGCTGTTTCCACCACTCGCCGAGATACTGGAACTTAGGAGTGAAAGAAACCAGGACCTCAACACTCTTGCCATAGACAGAGTGAAGAAGATTACGCATTGCTGCATATTCTACAGCCGCATTCTTTTCTGATTTCTCAGCAAGAGCCATCTCCTCTTCCTTAGCGCCTTCGAGCAGGGCACGGATATCGAAACCGGCAAGAACAATCGGCAGAAGACCTACCGGAGTAAGCACGGAGAAACGGCCTCCGACATTGTCAGGAACGACAAATGTCCTGTAGCCTTCCTGTGTGGAGAGTGTCTTGAGCGCTCCCTTGTGGGCATCAGTAACAGCTACAATACGTGCAGCAGCCTCTTTCTGACCATAGGTCTCCTCAAGATGCTGTTTCACAATTCTGAAGGCGACGGCAGGCTCTGTAGTTGTACCTGATTTGGAAATCACTACGCATGCCACGTTTCTTACCTTCATCAAGTCGATAAGTTCGCTTACATACTCCTCAGAGAGGTTATTGCCGGCAAAAACGACCTCAGGTGCACCGGACTGCCTCATCTCTCTCGCAAAACTGTGGGAAAGAGCCTCGATAGCGCATTTTGCGCCAAGGTAAGAGCCACCGATACCGATAACTACCACGAGATCAACATTTCTGTTTTTCCAGTCGTCACGTACGTCTTCGCAAGCTTTGACCAGAGACTCAGGAGTCTGTGACGGAAGATGCTTCCATCCGAGGAAATCGTTTCCGGCTCCGCTTTCACTTTCGAGAACGTCGTAAGCAGCGAATGCCTTTTCAAGATATTCCTTGTACTCAGAATCTTTAACAAAGGAGGAACATCCTCCAACATTGATTTTTACCATAATTTTATAATTTGAAAAATCTGTTCCGTTTCCTTTTCAGGAAGCCGGAACAGATTCAGTATTACTTGCTCTGTGCAATGGCTGCCTGAGCTGCAGCAAGACGTGCGATAGGCACACGGAACGGTGAGCAGGAAACGTAGTCGATTCCGATTCTGTTGAAGAACTTGATTGAATCAGGATCTCCACCGTGCTCTCCGCAGACACCGCACTTGAGTTCAGGTCTCTTCGAGCGGCCGGACTGGATACCGTACTCGACGAGCTTGCCGACACCCTTCGTGTCAATGGTCTTGAACGGATCAGCGTCCAGGATCTTGTTTCCGAGGTATTCACCCATGAATGTTCCTACGTCGTCACGTGAGAATCCGAAGGTCATCTGGGTAAGGTCATTGGTACCGAATGAGAAGAACTCGGCTGTGCGGGCCATTCTGTCACCGGTAAGAGCAGCACGAGGAATCTCGATCATTGTACCGAACTGGTATGTGATTGCCTGGCTGTATTTGCCCTCGACTTCAGCCTTCACTCTGTCGCAGATAGCTTTCTGGAAGCTGAGCTCACGAGCTGAAATGGTAACAGGAATCATGATCTCCGGCTTAGGGTGCAAGCCTTCTTTCTGAAGTTCAGCAGTAGCTGTGAAGATAGCCCTGTACTCAACCTCGGCGATAAGAGGGAATGACACGTGGAGACGTACTCCGCGGTGACCCATCATAGGGTTGACCTCGTGCAGAGACTCACCTCTCTTCTCGATTTCCTCAACAGTTACGCCAAGTTCCTTTGCGAGTTCCTCTTTCTTCTCTTCAGTACGTGGAACGAACTCGTGGAGAGGCGGATCGAGGAGACGGAATACGACCGGCTTGCCGTCCATAATTCTGAGAGTGCTCTTCACTGAAGCCTTGATAAACGGCTCGAGCTCTGTAAGAGCCTCTTTTCTTTCTTCATCTGTATCACAGAGAATCATCTTGCGGAGTTTTGCGAGAGGAGTCTCTGAATTTCTTCCGTAGAACATGTGCTCGAGACGGAACAGACCGATACCTTCAGCACCGAATGAAAGTGCCTTGGAAGCATCTTCCGGTGTATCTGCATTGGTACGGATACCGAGCTTGCGGAACTTGTCAGCGAGAGTCATGAACTTCACGAACAGCGGGTTCTCTGAAGCGTCCATAGTCTCGATCTGAGCATTATAGACAAGACCCTTCGTACCATTGAGACTGAACCAGTCGCCTTCCTTGAACTTGTTGTCGTGACCTGCGAAAGTGACAGTCTTCTTCTCGAGGTCAATGTGCATTGCATCACAACCTACGATACAGCACTTGCCCCATCCGCGTGCAACCAGCGCAGCGTGTGAAGTCATACCGCCACGTACTGTAAGAATACCTGCGGCAGCCCTCATACCTTCGATATCCTCAGGTGAGGTCTCTTCGCGAACGAGAATGACTTTCTTGCCGTCTGCAGCGGCATTGACAGCATCCTCAGGAGTGAACACGAGTGTTCCGACCGCTCCACCTGGTGATGCAGGAAGACCCTGGGCCATAACCTGAGCCTTCTTCTCGGAAGCAGGGTCGAGGATAGGGTGAAGAATCTCATCGAGCTGAGCAGGAGAAACGCGCATAACTGCGGTCTTCTCGTCGATCATACCCTCTTCGAGCATATCGATAGCCATCTGGAGCGCAGCGAGACCTGTTCTCTTGCCGATACGGCACTGGAGCATCCAGAGGTGGCCTTCCTGGATAGTGAACTCGATGTCCTGCATATCGTGGAAATGCTCCTCGAGTCTTGTCCTGATGGCGTCGAGCTCTTTATATACCTCAGGCATAGCCTTTTCGAGAGACTGGAGATCCTTGTTCTTCTCAGTCTTGGTAGCCTCGTTCAGCGGGTTAGGTGTACGGATACCTGCAACGACATCCTCACCCTGGGCATTGATAAGCCACTCACCGTAGAACTTGTTGTCACCGTTGGCAGGGTTACGTGAGAAAGCCACACCAGTAGCAGATGTGTCGCCCATGTTTCCGAATACCATTGACTGTACGTTCACTGCTGTACCCCAATCATCTGGAATTTTCTCGATTTTTCTGTATGTGATGGCACGTTTTCCGTTCCATGACTTGAACACGCCACCGATTGAGCCCCAAAGCTGAGCCTTTGCAGTATCAGGGAATTCTACGCCGAGAACTTCCTTGACCTTGACCTTGAACTTGTCGCAAAGTTCCTTGAGCTCTTCTGCCGTAATGTCAGTATCTGACTTGTAGCCTTTAGCCTCTTTCAACTCAGACATCATTCTGTCAAGCTGCTGACGGATACCCTTGCCGTCCTCCGGCTCGATACCCTCGGCTTTCTCCATAACGACGTCAGAATACATCATAATCAGACGACGATATGCATCATATACGAAACGAGGATTGCCGGTCTTCTTGATCATTCCCGGAAGAGTCTCAGAGCAGAGACCGATATTCAGGATGGTATCCATCATACCAGGCATTGAACTTCTTGCACCTGAACGGCAGCTTACGAGAAGCGGATCGTTAGGATCGCCGAATTTCTTGCCCATGAGTTTCTCTGTAGCCTCGAGTGCCTCTGCAACCTCTTTCTTGAGGTCATCAGAATAACCTCCACCGAGAGAATAATACTCGGCACAGCACTCAGTCGTAATGGTAAATCCTGCAGGAACAGGCATCCCGAGAAGGCTCATCTCGGCGAGGTTCGCGCCCTTACCGCCAAGGAGCTCACGCATGGTTCCGTTTCCCTCGGCTGTCTTGCCTCCGAAACGATAAACCCTTTTCTTGTTTTCGATCATATTGTAAATTGGTTTTTGAAATTTTCACCCTAATCCATAGAGACTGCAAATATAGTCATTTTCTATGGTTCTTTCCATAGAGTTCCATGGAATTTATGATATTCTGCCATATACTGTACAGTCCGCCGGCCACGGAAGTGACAGGCGTAAAATATGAATATCCGAGCCAGATAAGGAATCCGGTATTTTTCTGACCGAGCGCCTGACCTGCCGTAAGGATATCCACATCCGCGCAATCAGGATGACGCTTACGGGACAATGCTCCGGCAGCCCGTCCCACAGCGAACTGCACCAGCGTACAGACAAGCGAAATCACGCCTATCAGCACCACTATCCAGAACGAGATATGGCTCTGAACCAAGGCTCTTGTCGCCAGGAAAATAGCCAGGGTCAATGATATGCCCCATACATAGAAAGCCCAGCCCGTATATCGCATCAGCCACCTCTGGAGCCTCCCGGCAGTATATCGCACGAGCCACGCCAGCAGAAGAGGCAGCACCAGCAACGGGAATATCTTCAGCGAGATGGCTACCAGAGCGCTCAGGAAGGATACTCCCGATGACGGATTGAAAATCGGTATGACCACAGGAATGGCCACGGACACCGCCACATTTACCAGCACGACATAAGACACTGTGTCAGAGAGCTTTCCGCCAAGCTTATGGGTAATCACACCGGCAGCCGCAGCCGTCGGGCAGACAAAGCACAGCATGGCGCTCTCCACAAGAACCTTCGCATTGCCGTCAGGAAGAGCGATAGCCACACCTGTCAGCGCAATGAAAGTAAGCATCTGAAAGCCCAACAGCACGAAATGCCATCTTCTGAAGCGCAGGTCGTGGGGCGAAATCCTGTTGAACTGCAGGAAAAGCATCACGGCTATCAGCACCGGCTGCACATTCTTCGCAAAAGCCGACACTCCCGGCTCGACATTTTCTGCCAGATAAGGCACATTGTAAAGCACCAGATATGCTGCCGCGCCTAATGTAATGGCCAACGGCAGCATCCAGTTCTCAAGAAATTTCTGCATTGTCTTCTACAATAATTTTGCTGCAAGGTCAGACAGCTCGCTCCGCTCACCCTTGTTCAGGAACACGTGTTCGAAAAGTTTCTGCCCTGTCATCTTCTCTCCAAGATGAGTCAGACCGTTGGACCACTGGTCCAGATACGGCTGGTCGATCTGGAAAATATCTCCTGTAAACACCATCTTGGTCCCTTCTCCAGCCCTGGTGATGATCGTCTTTATCTCGTGCGGAGTCAGGTTCTGAGCTTCGTCAATGATAAAGTACGCATTGCCCAAACTTCGTCCTCTGATATACGCAAGCGGCGTGATGAGCAGCTTCTCGTCTTTCACCAACGCCTCCAGACGCTGATATTCCTTGCTGCTCGGGCGGTACTGTGCCTTGATCACATTCAGGTTGTCCATAAGCGGCTGCAGGAACGGCGACATCTTGCTCTTCTGGTCTCCGGGGAGGAAACCGATATCCTGATTGCCGAGTATGACCGTCGGTCTCGACAAGATAATCTGGTCATAATCTCTTTCCTGTTCCAGGGCTGAAGCCAATGCCAGGAGCGTCTTTCCCGTTCCGGCTCCACCTGTCAGAGACACAAGCTTTATTTTCTTGTTCAGGCACGCGTCGATGGCGAATTTCTGCTCATCATTCCTCGGCTTGATTCCACAGGCCTCACGCTTGCGCACAAGCAGGATCTTGTCAATGTCCGCATCATATCTCGCGCACAGGATTTCGTCATTCTGAACCTTGAACTTGAAAAGCTGATTCGGATATGGACGATCATGGCAGACAGCACGCCAATCGACCGCATTGTTCTGACTGTAGGCGAGTTCCTGAAGCACCTCGGCCGGAGCATTGTCTATAAAATGGACCTCTTTCTGGGACGTCTCCACCTTCGCATCTTCCACCCTGTCAGTCAGATAATCCTGTGCCACCATACCGACAGCCTTGGATTTCATCCTCAAGTTTATGTCCTTGGTCACAAGCGCCACGAACCTGTCAGGATTGTGGTCTCGCACCCAGATGGCAGTAGCAAGTATCCGGTGGTCCTGTATATCGTCGTGGAACAGGTCCTTCAGACTGTCCGGGAACGGATGGTTCGGCTCTATCTTGATATCACCCAAGCCCTTGCCTATCGGGACGCCCTCTTTCCCGAACATCCTGCCCTCAGTAAGCCTGTCAATGTCACGCATGAATCCTCGGGCATTGTAGCTGAGCGCATCGGTGCCCTTCTTGAACTTGTCGAGTTCCTCGAGCACTGCGACAGGCACCACGATATCATTGTCCTGGAACTTTCTTATCGCCTTATAATCGTGAAGAATAATGTTGGTGTCCAAGACGAAAATCTTCGGCTTCTTGGGCCCGTTTCCCTTGCCGGGAACATTTGCATACTTACTTACCATATCCGACGTATAATTATCTGGTTATTGTCAGTCTTCACCCTCTGGAGCATCCCGCTGCGCCAGAAGCGCCCTCAAGATACCCGAAACGCCCGTAGCGGAATTGCCGGTTATGTTCAGCCCCTTCTCCGCAGGATGGCCTATCGGATAATAAGCCACATCCTGAAGAAGCATTTCCGCATCCACGTAGTCGAAATCGATGTCCTTTATTTCTATCAATGCCCCGGGCACTTCGCCGAAAAGCGCATTGACCTGGCTCTGCTCTCCATAGGATTTCATGATCCCCGAGATATCAATATCCATACCACGGACACCGCCTCCCGTCATCATCGCCAATGCAGCAAAAAGGCCGCCCTCACCTACCGTAACGCCCGAAAGCACCACTCCGTCCTCCACGAATTCCCGCACCACCTCGTAGCAGTCCAGGAAATAGTCCGAATCAATGTTGTCCGGCGCCTTGCCCCCCGATATGCCGCTCAGCCTGGACAGCAGCGAACCGCCAAGTCTGAACTTGCCCGTATCGAAAGGTATGTATATCAGCCAGTTGTCTTTTTCGCCGGACAGCACAGCCGGACAGCGGCGTCCTTCTCCGAGAGCCGGCGACTCCGTCTTGAACGGAACCTCGCAGAACGGCAGCGGGTTTTCAGGCTCCTCATCGTCCTCCTCCATCCGGGCACCTTCAGACACATTCACCGAAACTTTTACGGAACATCCTCCTGTACACTCCCTGAAGTCATACCCCGCCAGACGCACACCGAGCATATCCAGATAATCGCAGGCCGCCTCCACAGAGTAGTAGAACGCCGCCATACTGCCCACCGGAGCCATGTCCCATTCCCACAATATGCTTACCTCCAGATCTCCGGACCGGAAATGTCCTTCGCGCCAGATGACTTCGGTCAATGCCTTTGCTATCTCCGCGCACGTCATGCTGTCAGCACAGAAGGACGGAATCTTCCTGCTTTCCGCCACATCCGGCAAACTTCCAAGTATAAGATTTTCAGCAACTTGGAGCTCAGGCATCACGCCTGCAGGATCAGGGTCCACGGTCTCGTCCACCACAGGCTCCACCTTCAGAGCTTCAGCATTCCGCCCGGACTTCCCCACCGCATCATCCAAGATTTCACGCGGCGAAAGTTCCATCTTCACTCCGTCTATAACATATTCCGCATCCAGCACTGACTGCATAATCCTGTTCATAATATAATCCTGAAATGGTTTGACAAATCCATGAATTATTCTCCGTTTCTCACCTGAAACTCCGTAGGCGACTCGCCGGTAATTTTCTTGAACACTTTGGACATCGCTGACTGGTCTGCAAATCCGGTACGGACAGCGACATCCAGAAGCGAGGCCTGTTTTTCATTGACAAGAATCTTTTTTACTTCCCCGATCCTGAGGGTATTTATCCATGCATTGAAATTCAGATTCAGCGTATTGTTCAGATAATCCGACAGAAGTCTCTGGCTCACACCGATCTGAGAAGAGACTTTGGCCAATGTCAGATTCTCGCCAAGATACGGCGCCGGCGACAGGTTCACCCAGAAGGACACCAGTTCCTCCACCTTCGGACGGGACTTGAACAGAGCCTGGGAAGTCTGAACCTCATTCGTGGAAAATTCCTCTTTCTTTTCAATGCTCTCTGCGCGCAAGACTCCCTGTTCGTAATCATATGCAGGAGCGATTGCAGCAAACAACGGTCTGGCATTAAGGAGCTTGATCGTGAAGAACACGAAATAGGCCGACACGACGCAGACCACGGCCGCATTGAAAAGAGCGGAGCGCATAAGCAGGTTGAGACAGCCTGAAACAAAGAAAAAGAAATACGAATGATATATGAAAACGAGTTTTTTCGCATCAATGTTGTCTTTGCCTGAATAGTAGGCGTTTATGACATTGATATAACGCCTTACACATTTGATGAGGGATACTCCCAAACCCGCAAGTATCATAATCGACGTTATGTGCAGGAACCATGTGGTGATTACCGCAAATCTTGTATCAAGAAAGGCCTCATAGTAATGGCTGACATCAGGATTGTCGATTTTGAATGCCACCACCCCGCAAATATGCATCGCGGTAATCAGCACGGCCGGAGTCACCATGAGAAGGAGATTCTTGAGAGTAGCCTGCGGAGATCTGAACAGAAGCAGTCCGACATAACCTCCGGCAAGCAGCTGGATGAATATGGTGGCGGCGAAGACAAAAGAAGTCAGCACCACGATAGAACTGCCATGCATCAGGCAAACTATGGCCATAGTGTCAGTTATGACCCAGAGGAATATCACGCAGGCCATCAGGTGCCTTGCCTGGGAAAAGCCCTTAGCGTCCTTGTTGTATTCGTAACGCACGAACAGAAGGAACACTACCGACAGCAGCAGCGCGATGCAAGAGGCGACATTGACCAGTATATTCAGTAAATCCAGCGTCATACCATTCCCTATTTGTTACACTTCTCCGTGCGAAACTGTCCCGGAGCCACCCCATAGCATTTCTTGAACGCCTTGGCGAACGCGGCCAGGTCAGAGAATCCCACTTTGGCATACAGTTCCTTGAAAGGCAGTTTCGGATTCTCAAGCATCATCTCGGCAGCCTGTTCCAGTCTCAATGTATTTATCCACGTATTGAAATTCACCTCATAGACATTGTTCAGATAATCCGAAAGCACTCTCGGAGAGATCTTCATTTCCGCAGAAACGGATGCGACAGTAATGCCGCGTTTCAGATACGGCTTGTCCGGCCTCGAGGTCCAGCAAGATACTGCATCGTCAATCGACATTGACTCAGACACTTCCGGCTGCTCGGGCGAAGCTGGTTCCGACTGCTCTTCCACCGGTCTCTGCTGTTCGTAGGCGAATGCCGGAGAGACCAGCGAGAAAAGCCTCTGGAGGTTCACCAGTGCCACGGCAAAGACGACAAAGAACACGGATGCGACTATGACCGAGCCCACTACGACCGGTCTTGAGAATGACAGCAGATTTATCAATGACAATATGCCGTACAGGAAGAATGCCAGCACTACGGAGTCGAGCCGCCTGTCGGACAGTTCCGGATATTCGGCATAGTAGTTCTCCAGTGTCCTGTTATACTTTTTCACAGCCCTGAGCAGAATCACGGCGAGACAGGTTATCACGACGAGAATCACCATGTACATCAGCATTGACACGACCATCGAATAGGTCGTATTCACATAACTGATATAGGACGGGATGTCGAACACGAAGCCGAATTCCACCAGATAACCTACGACGTGGCTCAGCGTCAGAACCACTACAGGCCAAATGAATATGTACATCAGATGCTTGGACATATATGGACTGCGGAACAGCATCAGCAGCGAAGATGTGGCCATGAACACCTGGAAATAGAATACCAGCGGCGCCAAAAAGGTATTGATGCACAGATAACTGTAGTCTTTGGAGAGGAAATACAGAAATATGAAACTGAGAATCGCGTCCAGAAAAGCGGCCAATGCGACAAAGGCCTTGACTTTCATGTAGCCTTTGGACTGTTCAGAATTTCCGTTATTGACGAATACCAGCAACGCCCCGGTCACAAGACACAAGACACCGCTGCCCAAATAAGTCAGAATTTCTATAAACCTCAGCCCCATAGTCTATTATATTCAAGCCGCCGCCACAAACGATTCTATCTGCCGGAAATGACGGCAATTCTTACAAATGTAATAAAAACATTTGAAAAACCGGCCTGCAGAACACCACTTTCTACAGACCGGACAAACCAAATTACGATAAAATCTACTTCACTATTGCAAATGGTGATTTGGCATCACCGGTCCAGCGATACAGACGTGCAGTACAGCTGTGCGTACCGGTTTCCTTGTCCTTTTTGTTTTCTGAAATATACCAGTATCCGTTACCCATAGGGAAGAGTCCCGTAGAGCCCCACTTGAAACGCCAGCCGTGAATGCCGGTCGCCTCATCACATTGGCCCATAGAGTCGTCAAGTTTCAGCTGACGCTCCTTTTTCTTCCAGTACGGCACGCCCTTCAGAGCAGCCTTGGACGGCTTCTGGTCAATGCTGAACGCATACAGGTCATAGTTGGGGTACTGAGGCTTCTTGCCTTTATAGACAGCCATGAAGAAGTCCCCTGTATTCTCGTCATACGCAAGATTCTGTACGCCCCAGTTGGTATTTCCGGTATATATGAAATACTTGTTCAGCGGCTTGGCAGGACCGTCAGTATGCACGGTGCCGAAAACCACGTTCCTGGCATTGCGCGAGAGGGACTTGAGGTCGTACTGGAGAATAACCTGATGGTCATTGTCATTCCTGTTCACATCGCCGTACACGCCGTAAGCCACGTACAGATAGAGCTTTCTCGCTGAGGACAGTGACTTGTCCTTGGCTCCAATCGCAGGCGCTATGGTGACGCCGTCGATTCCTGAGCAGGCAAAACGGTGGTCCAATGTCGTGTCTGCAACATTGACCTTGGCCGCATAGTCGGCGCAAGCCTCCTTCACGCACACAGTCTTGAGCACATCGCCCGTTTCCGGGTCAGCGCCCAGCGTGGTGAGCTTGTCAACGTCGATTATGGCGATATAGAACACCGACTCTGTGACCACGTCCACACCCAATGTCCTGGCGATGCCCTGGCCGATCTGGTCGTCCTTGCATTCGAGTGACGCATATACCTTGCGGCCTACCGGGTCGAATGTCATCGCGCCGAGATGCCCCTGGATCCTGTCAATGGAGCCGAGAATGTTCCCCTGCATATCGACTTTCACGAATCTGCTCGTGAATGACATGTACATACAGTTCTTCTCTTCATCGTATGCGATGCCCTGCACATGCTGGGCCTGCTGACCCACATATACTTCGCGCGGAAGATCGGTCTTAGGAGCTTTCTCCGACTTGCAGCCGGCCATGCTGAACACGGCAGCCACGGACAAAAGTATGTATGCGTATCTTTTCATATCGTCTATAATTTCATTTGACACACAAATATAGTTAAAAAATTTTCATATCACACATTTTTGAAGCAAAAATTGCTTTCATTTTTTGACTTTTCGGATTTTATGGATATTTTTGTGGTACAAAATAAAACAACACTCTAAAACAGCTTCTGATGAAAGCATTGAATCTTCACGCCGTGGGCGACCTCAGATACGAGGACGTCCCGACTCCAGTGAGAGAACCGGGCGAAGTGCTTATGAAAGTGCACGCGTGCGGCATCTGCGGAAGTGACATTCCGCGTATATTCCAGAAAGGCACATACCATTTTCCGACCATTCCGGGGCATGAGTTCGCGGGCGAAATCATCGACGCGGACGACAAGAGCCTCGTAGGCAAGAAGGCGGCAGTATTTCCGCTGATTCCTTGCGGACACTGTGCCGCCTGCCAGACCGGAGAGTATGCACATTGCAGCCATTATGATTATTATGGTTCCAGGAGAGACGGCGGATTTGCGGAATACATCGCCGTAAAAGAATGGAATCTCGTATTTTTCGATGACAGAGTCTCTTACGAGGAGGCAGCCATGTGCGAACCAGCTGCCGTGGCCCTGCATTCCGTAGGCCAGGGAAATGTCCGTATCGGGGATACCGTGGCCATCTTCGGGGCCGGGCCGATAGGCATAATGCTGGGCTTGTGGTCACGGACGGCAGGCGCCGCCAAAGTCATCCTGTGCGACATTGACCAGACCAAGACTGATTTTGCGAATTCTCTCGGATTCACGGCGGTCAATTCCAGGAACATTGACCCGGTCGAGTTCATCCGCGAGCAGACAGGCGGCAAGGGTGCTGACGTCTGCATCGAAGGAGCGGGCGTTTCGCAGACATTCGAGCAGGCGCTCAGGTCTGTCAAGGCGAAGGGCCACGTCGTGTGCATGGGCAACCCGGCAGGAGACATGACATTGACACAGAACGGCTACTGGGAGATTCTCCGCAAGGAGCTGACTGTCAGGGGCACATGGAACAGTCTGTACAATGACGCGAAGAACGACTGGCGCACCACCATGGAGGCGATCGCGTCCCACCATATCGACGTGAGGCCGCTGATTTCCCACAAGTTCCATCTGAGCGAGTCAGAGCAGGCCTTCGGCGTAATCCTCGGCCGCAAGGAATTTTTCAATAAGGTTATGTTTGTCAATGAATAGGTAACGTCATGAGTCACAAGAGATTTATTTCAGTTTCGGTGATGTGCTCCGACCTTATGGCATTGGGGAAAGACATCGCTGACCTGCAGAAATACGGGACAGATATGCTGCACGTGGACATCATGGATGCGCATTTCGTTCCCAACCTCACTTTCGGCCCTGATTTCATAAAGGCCATGCAGAGGACTACTGATATGCCTCTGGACATTCACCTGATGGTGGAAGACCCGGAGCTGATACTGGGAAGGTTCGACATCAGGAAGGGCGACATCGTTTCTTCTCACGTGGAACTCACCCTGGATTTCAAGGAACTGAGCAATAAAGTTCACGAGAAAGGCGGACTTTTCGGCCTGGCAGTGAACCCTGAGACAGAGATTGAGAAACTTGAGACTTACCTGCCTTACCTTGACACCGTAACTCTTATGCTTGTGCATCCCGGCTACGCGGGGGCCAAGATGGTGGACGGCATAATGAACAAGGTGGCGCAGACCAGGAAATATCTTGACAGCAAGGGATACCGGAACATTCTGATAAGTGTGGACGGCAGCGTCAGCAAGGAACGTGCCCACGCTATGGCCGAGATGGGTGCGGACATTTTCGTCGGCGGCACCGCAGGCATATACAGAAAAGGGATGGACCTTAGTCAGACCATCCCTGAAATGCGCGAGGCTATAGATTTCTAAATCCTATTTATATCCTATTTGTATCTTACGAACGGAGCTTTTTCATCGAGGAATTTCTTTACCTCAATGGCTCTGTCGCAACATAAGAATTCTGCGCCGAGATAGACTCCGAGCATGATGTCTTCTGGAGTTCTGGACGGCCACAGAGACACGTACAGACCCGCTTCTTTGGCTTTTCTTACCATCGAGCGGGTTGTTCCGTTCATCTGGCAGCCTATACGCCTGATACCCATTGCCTCCGCCATCTGGATAGTCTCGTCACAGACAGGCTTGCTGAAGATAATCAGAAGGTCAGCATCAGGATGAAGCCTTTTCATCATATTCAGCGCTCTCCGGTCGCTTGATGTAAACAGATAGGTGGAGTGCTCAGGTTTCTTGGCCATGACCGTCTTGTAGAGTTTGTCGCAATACTCTCTGAGCCTGTCTTCCGGATAGCTTGACTCCGGCTTGGTCTTCATCTCGAATTCCACATACACGCCATCTTTGTCCGCGAGGAAATCCACCAGTTCATCGAGGAACAGAATCTTGTTTCCCTGGAATGTGGTAAGTTTCTGTATATCCTCCGTGTTCATCGACTCCACTGTATTCGTGCAGTCGGTAAGTCTGGCAAAAGTCTCGTCGTGGTTCACGACCAGTCTCCCGTCCTTGGCCATACGGATATCAGTTTCAAAGCCTCTGATACCCAGATCATAACATGCCTTGAAGGCAGGAAGCGTGTTCTCGTCGAACTCGAAACGGCTTGCCCTGTGAGCGAAGAACTGCACTGTCTGGCTCTGGGCCATTGCTGTCAATGACATAGCCGCCGCTGCCAATGACATGATCAATTTGTTAAATTTCATACGTTCTATGTTTTGTGTTCAGTAATCTAAAGTAATGCCTGACCGCTAAAAACCAGAGTAGTCCGTCTGTAAGGAATTGCATGTATAGACATTGACCTGTCCGCTGCTCGGAATGGTCTGAGTAGCACGCACTTCCCAGTTTTTCACTTTGGTCGGATCTCCTCCTGGTGCCGATATGTACCAGTAATGCTGGGCAGTGGTCGTCGTCCAAGTCGTGGTGTTCTTGTTCAGTTTATTGAAGAAATATGAAGCCACGCAGATGTCGGTAATCTTGGACGGAACTCTCTTCATGTCTCCTACCTTTTTCCCGTCCTGGAAGAATTCGACTTTCCAGTTGATATCGTCATCGTTCCATATGGCTGCGACGAATGCACCCTTCAATTTTGAGTTTCCGGCAGCCTTGATATTTGCGGAACCTCCCGTACCGCCGTCATACCATGTATATTTGTATTTTCCAGCAGGATTTCCGTCTGAACCGCCATATATCTGGTTGCCGTCATACACACGCATCTGATAGTCAACAGTGTTCTTGGTGCCTTTCGCCACCCAGTTCTTTATGCTGTTGCCCTCGATTTCATAAAGGCTGTACCCGTTAGGCGCACCGTTAGTATTCATGTTGCAGGACCACCATGCACCGCAAGCGGCACCGTGGACATGCTCATAAATAGGCTTTCCGCTCTTGGTGACATAGCCGGTATGAATCCAGTTCTGCGGATAATGGGTATGACCTATCATCAGATGAGCCTCATGGAATTCAGTCAGCAGTTTGAGCACCTCTGCATAGTTCTTGTCTTTATTGACAGATGCTCCGCCACTTTTGGCGCTTCCCCTGAAGGGGATGTGGGCGCAGAAGAAGACCATCTTGTTCTGCTTGTCCCTCACGAGTGCCAAATCAGCCCTCAGCCATTTCAGCTGCTCTGCTGAAATACCGCCGGAATAAGTCCAGGTCTTACCGTTTGTTGTCTTCACCAGGACATCATCCATGACGATTATATGGACATCACCTCTGTTGAATGAATAATCTACCGGGCCGAAATTGTCGATGTAATTCTGTGTGGATTCGTACTGATTCCTCTTGGAAGCGTCATGGTCGTGGTTTCCGATCGTATTGAAGAACGGAATGTAATCAGTTCCGTTGGCCGTAAACCTGGACATGACATCACGCATCGGCTTCCACTGGACAGTATTGTCGAATGTAATGTCTCCCATGGTCATCACATAGACATTGTTATACTTGCCCTTGGCCTGAGAATCCACGAGGAATTTCTTCATGTCAGGAATAGTTTCAGTTCTGAAACGGTTGACATCCGAGTTGGTCTTGCACTGAGGGTCTCCTATCGCAAGAAACGTGAAATTCTTCTCCGGAGCGTCAAGCGGTTCCAGAAGAAAATCATTTCTGTTCTGTTTGCCGGGCGAAATAGTTGAAGTCGAATAGAACAGCGGCAGTTTGGTCTTGGTGTCCAGACTGACTTTATATTCGGACGGCAACGTATAATACACTTTCCGGCAGGCGCTGTTGGCCTTGAACTGATAGACACCGTTTTCGTCTGTCACAGTGAACGTATAGCCGTCAGTGACAGGCATCCCAGGAATTCCTTTTTTAGTAGTTCTGTCAGAAATAAGACCTATCAGGGTATTGGACTTGTCGATTTCCGTACCGTTGATTATCTTCCCTGTTTCTTCCGGAACAGAAGGTTCTGCCGGCTGCTGTGGCGTAGGAGGAGTTGGTGGAGGAGTATTGTTCTTATCGCAAGCAACAACCCCCGATATGAGAGTTGTTGCAGAGATAAGTACGAATAAACACTTCTTGAGCAGTATTTTATTCATATTCAGAGATATAGACTATTCCTAAAATTCAGAGTAATCAGTAGTCAGTTTGCTTGTCTTGTAGGTGACTGAACCGCCATTCGGATACTTGTGCACAGCACGCACTTCCCAGTTCTTCTCCTCAGCCGGTTTTCCGGAAGCAGGCTTGTAATACCAGTAGTGGCTTGCTGTCCTGTTGCACCAGGTATCGGTTGTCTTACCCTTGTCATTGTACCAGAAAGCGCAGATAGGGGCATTGTTGAGACCGCCTTCTGCAGCACGCACGAAATCTCCTACTTTCTGACCGTTCTGCCAGAACTCAAGACTCCAGTACTGGTTGTCGTCATCGAAGACCTCAGCCACAAACGCATTCTTGAAGTTTGCATTTCCGATCACCTTGAACTTGCCTACAGTAGTCGTACTGTACCAGTTGACTTTAATCTTCGGACTGTTCGGAGTCTGTCTCTTATACACATCTCCGAGCCCACGAGACGCTCATGAATCTCGTA
>ENA-OYYX01000078-OYYX01000078.1-human-gut-metagenome-genome-assembly--contig:-NODE-78-length-46892-cov-7.994299_pt1 | contig 46892 bp, 37 predicted proteins | sample MGYA00244070_ERZ653464 | MGnify/ENA primary metagenome ERZ653464 (study PRJEB26926, sample SAMN06165152) | human gut metagenome | biome: ENVO:00009003; feature: ENVO:2100002; material: ENVO:00002003...
CGAGATTCATGAGCGTCTCGTGGGCTCGGAGATGTGTATAAGAGACAGGTAATGGGGCCGCGTCAGGTCGGAAAATCCACATTGGTCGGACAGTTTACGGAAGGGATTTCGGTTCCGTTTGATTTTTTCGCTGCGGATGGTGTCAATCGTTTTGACTCTTCGTGGATACCAAACAAATGGCAGCAGGTGCGTATGCGGATGGATATTCATTCGGAGCAAGAACATATCCTGATCATTGATGAAGTCCAGAAAATCAGAGGTTGGAGCGAGCAGGTTAAGAAGGAATGGGACGAGGATTCCAGAAGTCACCGTAATCTGAAGGTGATTTTACTCGGTTCTTCCCGCCTTCTGTTGCAGAAAGGACTTGAAGAATCCCTTGAGGGGCGCTTTGAGACCATAAAAATGGGCTATTGGGATTGGCAGGAAATGCACGAGGCCTTTGGTTTTTCGATGGATGAATATGTTTACTTCGGTGGATTTCCGGGACTTGCACCTGATATTCAGGATGAAGATAGGTGGCGTAACCTTATGGAGGATTCCATAATATCGCCGATTCTGACACGGGATATTCTTGAGATAGAAGAGATCCGTAATCCGGCTCTTCTAAGGCAAGTGTTTGAACTCGCCTGCATTGAATCTGCCAAGGAATTGTCTCTTACAAAGATGCAAGGAACGATGAACAGCGGTACCGTTCCGACAATCAAAAATTATCTTGACATACTCAACAAGTCGATGATAGTACAACCTCTTCAGAACTACTCTTCATCGAGAGTAAAAGAGAAACAGTCTGTCCCCAAAATGCAGGTGTTCAACAATGCGTTCCGCAACAGGTTCGGAACATTCTCTTTTGACGAAGCACGTGTGGATCCGGCAGAGTGGGGACGTCTGGTTGAGTCGGCGGTCGGTGCGCATTTGGCCAACAGGGCGATGACCGATGACTATGAGTTGTTTTATTGGAGAAATGAAAGAAGGCAGGAGTGCGATTATGTTCTGAGAAAAGGGCAGGCACTGGTTGCCATAGAGGTCAAAAGTGGCAGCGTTGACAAGACCGTAGGTTTTGAAAAATTCAAAGAACAATTTGCGGATAATGTCACTGCCGCATTCATTGTTGGCCCCCATGCTCTGCCTCTGGACGATTTTTTCATAATGGATCTGAAGTCACTGTTCAAAAAGGGTTAGCTCAAGCCATTGCTGTAATTAGTATTGCGGTTATCATCCTATCTATGGATTGTCCTTCTGTGACAAATCATCCGGAATCGATGACCTCTTTGTTACAATGTCTGTCCTGAGCGGTGATGCTCGGCGACGCTTGAGGCCTTTTTCGTTGCCGAAGAGTGTCAAATGACACCCTCAAGCGACATTTTAAGCCATTTTTGTCGCTTGAGAGTGCTATCAAGTCAATAAGAAAGGCTCTAGCCAAGTCCCACTGGTCAAGAATGGTATAGAAGCTTGATCCATGAAATCAACGTGACCGTCGCCCGAGACCATTGCCGAGACAATCTCCGCAAAAGGTGCAGTCAAATCCAAAAATATTCTTACCTTTGTAACGTTTTGGTGCAGATGCCCAAAACATACATAATGATGAAAGTGTTTTCGCACTATCCTTCAAAGAAAATCTGGCAGTTTTCAAAGACAGAAGGGAAGACGACAGCACCGTCATCTGTATCCGATTGCGTGTACTCTACACCCAACGATACAGGTGTGGGGATTGTTTCAGTCTATTTTCTGTCAGGTTTTGCCAGAACCTTCTTTGAGATAGACGAAATCGGCTCCACACTTTCTTATATTTATGAAAAAACATCCTGGCGGGAGTCGGACAGGAACGGAACCAATAGCAGAACGAAATGAAAAAAGTATTTTCATTGGGAACGTTGCTTGTTCTGGCCATGTTTGTGACGGGCTGCCACAAAGGTCTCAAGAGAGACATCCGCAACATCAACGGAAGGCTTGACCAGATTGAGAACGTTGAGATCAAGAGCATCAACCAGCAGATCACTCAGATCAACTCGTCAATCCCGAAACTTGAGCAGACGGACAAGGAGCTGAGAGGCTACATTGATGCGCTGCAGAAATCAGCTGGTGACCTGAAAACGACCATCGAGGAGATTGACGGTAAAATCAAGACCTTGAAAGAGGAACTAAGTTCATCAAACGCCGAGATCTTGTCAAAATTGGAGTCCGTCAAGTCTGATCTTGAGGGACGACTTGACAAGATCAACCAAACCATCGCTACCCTGAAATCCAAGGACACCGAACTGGAGGGCAAGATTAACGATCTGAAGTCTTATGTTGATGAGAAGGACTCCGGCACTAGAGACTGGGCATTGACGACTTTCGCCACCATCGACCAGTACAATGCTGTCGTGCAGAACATCAGCTCCATCCAAAAGAGCATCGAGAGCCTCAATTCATCCGTGGAAACCCTGGAGAAAGATCTTAAAGAAAGGGTAAGTCAGGAGATAGAGAAGGCCCTTGAGCCTATCCGTGACCAGATCGCCGCTGACGTTGTCAAATCCATAACAGAGTCTATTAACACGACCATCACAAAGGTCAGGACTGAGATCGAGGTTGCCTACAAGGCTGAGATAAAAGCCTCAATAGAAGGACTTGAGAAGTCACTAAAAGAGTGGGTGAACAGTGCGCTGACCGGTTACTATACAATCTCCCAGACGGACGCGAAACTGGAGGCCTTGAAGGCCGAACTCGAAGGACGCTTGTCTTCACAGAAAACCTATCTCGAAGGACTCATCAGCGCGTTGTCCACAGACCTCACGACAAAGATCACGAACAACACGACCCTCATCACCAACCTCAGCAATGAGCTGACAACCGTCAACGAGGAGGTCAAGAAATATTCGCAGACCGTGATCGAGAACACTGACAGGATCTCCGAGATCTCACAGACAATCGTAAAGAACACTACCCAGATCACCGACAACACAAAGATTGTCGAGGAACTGAAGAACCAGATCAGCATCCTCCAGACAGAACTGACCATAAAGGTGAGTGAATTGGAGAGCAAAATATCCACATCCACTGTCGAGAAGGAGACTATAGTCAAGGAGATAGAGACCGTCAAGACAGAATATTCAGAGAAGATCTCCAATCTTCAGACCGTGCTCGAAGGGAAGATAGCAGAGAACAAGGTCCAGATTGACAACAACAAGGCTCAGATCGAGGCCAACAGGAAGGCCATCGAAGAGAACGCAAAAGCGATCGCTGAGATGAAGGCGAATGCCGCCGGCGTCGAGGCCGTAGCCAAGAATACGGAAAGAATTGCGGAGAACGCCAAGGCCATCGCTGAGCAGGCCAAGTTGATTGCTGGGAATGCGTCCGCCATCACGGACAACGCCGCTGCCATTGCCGAGAACACGAGGCGCATCACCGCCCTTGAGAAAGGACTCATGGACACCAAGTCCGAGATCACCAACGCCTACAAGGACGCCATCAAGGTAGCGATAGATGAACTTGACGGCAAACTGACCGATGAGGTGGCCGAGAGAGTCCTTGAGGTCAACAACCGCATCACCGATGAGGTCAATGCCATCAACGACGCGATGGAGGCCCTGACGAAAAGGGTCAAGACATTGGAGGACGAGGTGGCGGCCTTGAAGGAGAGGATGTCCGGCTACGACATCTCAATCAAGGACCTCGGCGACAGGATAACCACCGTCACCGAGCAGATAACCGCCATCAACGCCACGATAGAGAACCTCCAGAAGACCAATGAGGAGCTCAAGGAATATATAAAAAATATCCAGGCCCCGTCGGAGGAGTTGAAGGAGTCCATCGCCGCCACCGACAAGAAGATTGACGAGGTGAAGACCGCACTCGACAAGGCCATTGAGGACGCGAAGGCGAGCGACAGCGCGATGAAGGAGGAACTCGTGAAGTCCATCTATGATGCCAAGGCCGATGTCGTCTCACAACTCACCTCGCTGCGCACAGAGATGACCGAGAAGCTCACCCTGCTCAACGAGACTGTTACCACTCTGGAGACCAAGAGCAAAGAGATCGAGTCCAAGGTCACGGAACTGAGGACCTTCGTCACCGAGCAGATCACCTCCACAAAGGACTGGGCGTCAGCCACCTTCGTCACCCTTGAGGAATATTCAAAGGTAGTCTCCGACGTGACCTCTATAAAGGAGACGATCGCCAACCTGACGAACTCACTCTCGGAGATGGAAACTAAACTCAAGACGCAGTGGCAGTCCGACATCGAGACCGCCATCGCCCCCGTCAAGAAGCAGGTCGAGGACGCCATAACATCCATCACCAATGAATATACCAACGCCATCTCCGCCGCGAAGACCGAAGTGACCGAGGCCTACCGTGCCGAGATGAGGGTGGAGATCGGCAAACTGGAGGAATCCCTCAAGGCGTGGGTGAACTCCAGGTTCGACTCCTACTGGACCATCGCCGAGACGCAGGCCAAGCTCGACGCGCAGAAGTCCGACCTCGAGGCTCAGTTGAAAGCCCAGAAGGAATACCTTGAAGGCCTCATCAACAACCTCAACCCTGGCTCCTCTGAGAGCGAGAACCGCACCCTGATCGACAATCTGACCAAGGAGCTTGAGACCGTAAAGAAGACCGCCTCCGACAACGCCTCCGCCATCGAGGCTCTCCGCTCCGACCTCACCAAGGCGACCGAGGACATCACCAAGGCCTACAAGGAGGCCATCACCTCCGCCATCAATGAATATGACGGCACAATCACCACTAAGATCGACACAAAGGTCCGCGAGCTGAACTCCACAATCGACACCAAAGTCTCCGAGATCAACACCCGTATCGATGCCCTCGACACCCGCGTGAAGATCCTCGAGGACTCCCTGTCCGAAATCAAGTCTCGGATCAGCGCCCTTCAGGACGAGATCAACACCCTGAAAGACAAACTCTCCAACATAATCGGCTGCATGGTCTCCATCTCACATGTCCCGACCTACGCCGACGGTGTCGAGAACGTTTCCTACACAATGTCCGGCACCACCATCATCCCGGGCACATTCACATTGAGGTTCGAGATCCAACCTGTAAGCATGGCCGAGGAACTTGCAGCCAACTGGAACATCGCCCTCTCCGCAAAAGCGCTCTATACCAAGACCCGCGCTTCTGCCGGTGACTTCGTTAACCTCCAGATAGCGGGAGCCAATGCGTCCGATGGCCTTCTCGACATCACAGTCTCAGCCAACGGCCTTGATGACACTTTTTTCAACGGGGCTCAATCCGTCAGCGCACGTCTTAAAATCTCTGACGGTATCAATGAAAAACTATCAGAATATATCAATTTAACCCCGAGATTGGATTATGTGGATAAAAACGGAATCAATTTTGGACCTGGAGTCAACATCGATGGAGTTATCTGGGCTCCTGTAAATGTCGGAGCAAAAAACATCAACGATTACGGAGAATACTATAACTTCGACGATGCCCAAACCGCATGTCCCGATGGTTGGAGAACTCCAAACGGAGATGAGTGCAAATCACTGATAAGCAACTACTCCGAGATTATGGAAGTGGATGGAAAACTTGGAAGATGGCTTTCGGGCACAACACCGTACGCCACCGCGATCGCGAAAATTTTTATTCCATATGCAGGACGAGCCTATGAAGGCATCATATACCAAAAAGATAAAGCAGCGTATCTATGGTCATCCGATATTCATAAAGACGTTTTGCCATGGGTCGTTTTTTTAAGATCAGATGCCGTGGCATATGGCTTATGGAATTCTAATATAGGACATCCAAATAAAGATGATGGATTCTCTACCCGCTGCGTTAAAGAGTAATTTTCTGTTTATTAATCATTGATATAATAACCATCATTAAATAAAATACACCATCATGTCATCAGGATATCAAAACAACATTTCAATCAAGGAGGCTATCGACCATATTGATCGTCAAGAGTATCTGCTACCTTCCATTCAGAGGAAATTCGTCTGGTCCGCATCCCAGATAGAGACTTTGTTTGACAGCATCATGCGAGGGTACCCTATAAACTCATTCATGTTCTGGCACATTCAGGACGCGGACATCAAAAAGGACTTTAAGTTTTACAAATTCCTTTCCGCCTACAGAGAGTTCTTTCAGGTTAACAACCCTGACTTTGACGCGATTGGCTGTCCTGATTTCTTTGCCGTTATCGATGGACAGCAACGTCTTACCAGTCTGTATCTTGGGCTAAAGGGTACCTACGCTTACAAAATGCCACGGAAATGGTGGGCGGACAATGAAGATGCACTCCCTACAAGACGATTGTACCTCAATCTTAATTCAGGGCTTTCAAATGACTCTGACAATGATCTGGACTTGGCATACGACTTCCGCTTCTTGACAGAAGACGAATACAAAAGAAATCAGGATAACGACACCGACTATTGGTTTCCGGTGCGCGACATCCTCTGCATCACGAGTGTTAATGACATCGTACGATATGTACTTGAGCATAACCTTAAAGAGAATCAGGGAAAGGTTTTGTCAACCCTGATGCAACGCATTCACCAAGACAAACTCATCAATTATTATCTGGAAGAAAAACAGGACATTGACGCCGTCTTGGACATATTCATCAGAACAAACAGTGGCGGAACTCCTCTTAGCTTCTCCAATCTGCTTATGTCAATCACTATTGCGAATTGGACTACTGAAGATGGGTCTGACGCCAGAAAATCTCTTTCTGATCTGGTCACCGATGTCTTTGGTATCGGCAAGCCTGGTTTCATGATCAGTGAGGATTTCATATTAAAAACCTGCCTGGTCCTTTTCAACGACAACATCAAATTCAATGTCAAGAACTTTGACTCAAGCACGGTAAGCGTTTTCAGTACAAATTGGAAAAGGATAAAGGAATGTATTCTGCAATCCTTCCGGCTTCTCGAAGTCTGGGGATTCAACAATGACAGCCTCAGGGCAAAGAATGCAGTCATACCGATCATCTATTATGTGTATTGGAACAACATCGAAGGCACTCTTTTGAAAAAGACCGAGCATCTGAAATGCAAGGAGAATATGCGCAAATGGTTGTGTATAGCGCTTCTCAAAGGAGTGTTCGGTGGACAAACCGACACGATATTAACCAAAATCAGAAATGTTCTCAAAAACCACTCCGGTGACATATTCCCGCTTGATGATATAATAAACGCGTTTAAGGGGCAAGACAGAAACTTCAGTTTTGATGACGACTTCATCAAGAACATACTGAGGACTCAGAAAAACAGTTCCGCATGTTATCCGATACTGTCTCTTCTCTACAGCCATCTGAGTTTTGAGAATGACCGTTATCACATGGATCACCTGCATCCGGCGATTTCATTTTCCAAAGAAAGGCTTATTGAGTTCTTTGGTTCTGAAGATAAGATTCCATCGGAATACTTCACAAACCCTGAATATTGGAACAGCGTGGTGAATCTCCAGCTGCTCAACTCGGGACTGAATGAGTCAAAGAATGACACTCCACTAAGCGACTGGATAAAGAATAATCACATCAATATTGAAACGCAGCTTATTCCATCCGGAACAAGTTATGATTTCAAAGATTTTGTCGCATTTTATGACGAAAGAATGAAGTTGCTTGAGGGAAGACTCAAAAAGATTACTGAATCACAGACACAAGATAATCAGGAGTTCTTGTCATAATATCATATGAGAAAATCTGCGCTTGCCGTCATCTTGTTATTTGTGATATCTGTCACTTCAAGGGCCCAACATGTGTCCGTGTCAACCAACGCCCTTGGCTAGGCTGACTATGGGACGGTCAATCTGAGTGCCGGTGTCAGTCTCTCCAGACATCTCTCCTTTGAGGCCGGAGGGCGGTACAATCCGTTCAGTTTCCAACGACAATCAGGATTGACCGTCCGTAATCAGCGAAAGACCGCCTTCGCGGGAGTCCGTTATTGGCCGTGGTATGTGTTCTCCGGATGGTGGATGGGAGTCAAGGGACAATGGTCGGAATATTCAAGGACAGGCATCTGGAGATTTGCCGTTGACGAGGGAACCGGATATGGGATAGGGCTGTCCACCGGTTACACCTGGATGATCAGCAAGAGATTCAATCTGGATTTCGGCATCGGCGGATGGGGTGGTCGGCTTTACGAGCACACCTTGTACCATTGTCTTAAATGCATGGAAATCCAGGAATCCAGCCCGAAGAATTTCATCGCGTTGGATGATGTCTCCGTTTCATTGATGATAATGTTCTAGAGATGAATCGCGAAAAGATAACTTTCATTGTCTCAGTGATGGTGATGGCCGCTCTGATATTCACACCATCGTGCGCCACGCAGAAGAAACTCCAGAGACTAAGAAACGGAGAGACACCCCAGGTTCAGTTGACGCTGGGCAACCAGCCGGATTTTACAAAACACTTTCAACCATACCACCTCTGTACCACACTCAGGCGGCATATTCGCTGAAAATTCCTCTCCTTGTCGGGCTACTTTTTCAGGGACATCCAGCCCCCAGCCACACCAGAAGTACTATGCCATGAAAGCGATTCGTATGATCACTTTGAATCCAATTCTGACTTTTTCAAAGGGCTCGGCAAACATGAACCTAAATGAACTTGATTCGTTTTAAGTTTCTTGTCATTTTTGCCGAAAAAAAAGAGACATATGAATAATCTAATACCGGATATCATGAAAAAAGAGTGGGTAATGCTGGTCATCCTGATACTTCTGTTTATTGGATTACTATTATTTCATCGCATTTTCACAGGATTCGATCTTGCGTTCCAATTGACGGCAGCATGCCTTGGCGCTTTACTCACAATGTTCATTACCAGAATGCTCCTACGCAATCAAAGTGAAAGTGAAGAGGAAAAGGAAAAGAACGTAAAAATCTATGAAAACAAGATCAACGTATATTCAAACTTCATCTCGACAATGTGGGAAACGTTAGAAGATGAAGACATTACAAATGATGAACTTCGCAAGCTTCGATCTGAAGTTTTCAACAAGCTGATCTTTTATATTAAGCCATATAGAATTGAAGCAATAGAAGAGTGCATCAACAAAATGCACGAGGCAAAAATAAATGCGGAAAATCTGGGCACTGTTTATAAAATAAACAAATCACAATTTGCCGTCATAACTAAAATACTTCGAGAGGATTTGAGGGACACTACACCTGAAGAAAGCACCAAGGAAGAGAACGAAGATAAGATTCTTAGACTTTGGGATAGTTTCAAAATTGCTCCACCTGAAGAGACAGAGCTGACAGTACCTACTGCCACTGCAACCAATCCAACAGTCACACCTAAAGTGGAGTTGAACGAACCTGCATCAGACCACATTAATCCAACAACATACTCTGGTCAATTCTGGCATTTCTGCATGTTGGGTTACGACCAGTTACGTGCCTTTATGGAAGGCAAATATGAGTTGTCTCTTGTGGAATATGAAGAAGATTGGAGAACAAATCTGGTAAAGCAAGTCAAAGTTAACGACATCGTGTTCTTGTTCCGTCGTGGAGGATGGGGGTATATTGGCGCATACAAAGTTCTTGGATATCGTATTATGAACTTCGAGACAAACAAAGAGGAAATTGTTCTGAATGGAAAGACCGAGACAAGGCAACCTATTCCGGAACAAGACATTCAAGACTACGATTTCTATAAGAGTCAGAAAGATAGCGCATCTTTTTGTTCAAACATTATTGTAGAGCAATTGGCTTACTATGACAAAGGAGTATCGTATCCGGGAGGAGCATATCGTCGTACAATCTCACGATACTTCGATGAATATGGCCGGATTGTGCTTTCACGTTTACTTGCATATTCAGAAAAAGACAAAGAGAACTTTGGTGTTCTATATGATGAGAACAATAAGACTCCTATTCCTATGAGAACCAATATAGATGCGTTTACAGAGATAATCCGCAAATTGGACATTAAGCCAGCAGAAATTGATTCATATACATAATAAACATATCACAATGAAAAAGTTATTATTAGCAATCATCTGCTGCCTGACTCAGGTCACTATGATGGGGCAGCAGGTCAATCCGTCCAAGACGAGGCTGAACAACATTCTACTGATAGACCACGGACTAAAATGGCCACATGGGTATAATAACCTTAAAGAACTCTTCTATCTGAAAGATTTGTCTTTTGATGACATACAAAAAAGCAATGTCATCATTGAAGAGACTGAATACAGTTACAAATTCGGCAATTATGTACTTAGCGATTCAAAAAAAACGTACTTTATTGTAAAACAAGTGGACTCTGCCTGCATATATGTCCATAACGTATTATATTTTAAATCGAAACCAGACCCTCTTGTATATGCAGAGCTGAGAAAAAATGATTGGTCAAACATATGTCGTGATGATTTTTCCATAGCGTTTATTATGCTAAAACAAACTCTGGATGGCAAAAAAGGATGGCATTGCTATGCCTGGAATGGGGACCAGCGGGATTTTTTCAACATGGATATAGATTCGAAAGGCCGAATTACTAATGTTCTCGGAGACAGAGTATCCTATTCCCTTGACAATAATATTCTAACAATCGGCGACAACGACAGCTATTATATCTTTAAATGGAACAAATCCTATCTGACATCGCATGAGATATTCGAAGCGGTCGTCGGGAAAAAGATGTCAGGAGAAGAAGATATATACCACTCATATTATGCTAAAATAGAAGAAACTGAGGGGAACCGATGGAAAACCATTATCTTATACTGGCACGAAGATAATAAGATGGTTCCGAAATTCTGGGTGACACGAACGATTTCGTCAATTTAGGCACTACATAACTTATACATTCAACAGTTCCCATCAAAAAGCACAATTGATAATATTCACACACAATGAACAAAGGTTTTTTCAGCACTTATTTCTTTGATGCCATCGGGCATCATTATGCGGACTTCAAAGGGAAGAGCAGCAGGAAGGAATTCTGGCTGTTCGTACTTTGTAATTTCCTGATAGCAATAGCGGCGAGTATGCTCGGTTCTCTCATCAACCCGTTGGTCGGGGCGGCAATATCGCTGCTGCTCGGACTCGCGCTGTTCATCCCAACGCTAGCTTTGTATGTCAGGAGGATGCACGACATAGGCAAGAGCGGATGGTGGATACTCATCTCGATGGTTCCTCTGGTCGGGGCGATCTGGTTTCTGGTTCTTCTCTGCAAGAAGGGCGAGAGCGACGGAGCCAAGTCAAAATGGAACTGGCTTGATACGGTGATAATGGTGATTGTCGGGCTCAGCGTTATCGCGTTGCCGGTTTCGTCCATGCTGGGCCACAAAGCATCATCATCGCTTTATGACTGCATCGAGGAGGGCTTTGGAGATTTTGAAAAGGGTGATGAGGATGACTCTGTTTCCGAAGAGACCGAAGATCTTTCAGAGATCACAGATGACGCTGAATGTGCCAGCACAAAAACGAGTGATGGAAAGACATATTACATATATGATGATCCAGAATTCGCTTACAGTGAGGATCTGGAATATTGCTTCATTGTTGGCACGGACAAGAAATGGGATGTGCTGACAGCACGCAACGGTGAACTCGGCCAACGCGGAGATCAAACTATATTGTTATTTGACATCCCTGGCAAAAAGGATGAATGCATACCACTGCTATCCGCTTCACAGATATTCGATAAGTATTCTGACATATATGCAATAAACAGCACATACATAACACTTTATCCGTCATCAGAATTTCGGGACATACTATATTTCTACCTCTATTTAGGCCCTGGATATGAATACAATTTTTATGGAAAAGTCGATGCCAAAACAAAGCAATTTTTCGTCTTTAACGGTACGTTAGTCGGAATGATCAATGACGGTTCATACAAAGGATGTTTCCTCAAGGTGGACGAAGATGGCACCAAGGTGTGCCGACAATCAGAAAATTGCTCAGGCGATGAGGATGAGATTGAAGCCATTTTCGACGTTTCAGATTATTTTGATGGAAAGACTAATTCAGACCTGGGCAATAATGAGGAGTTCGATAATACCGTCATCGAATGGCTTGAGGCCCAATAGCAAGGATCGCGGCCAAACATCAATGAACTGATGTTTGAATATTCCCTGAACCGGAGTGCCTCAAGCCTCCGGTTTTTCGTATCTACCTGGTGCAGTGCAGGTTCATAGACAAAAAAAAAGGAACAATAAACCACCATGTTTCAATTCCAACACATTCATGAGACAAGAGTAACATGAACCTGAATGAACTTGATATTCATAATTCTAAAGTAGACCTTTGCAAAGAAATACTTACATGAAATCAAGTAGCAATAACATCTTTACAAATCATACTAAATCAATTTTCTGAATATGAGAGTATTATCCATCATCGGCATTATTGTTTTCAGTGTACTGGGATATCTTTTTGTTGTTGGCTATGCGGAAATCGAACCGTTCATCAATGACCTCAACTCTATCGGAGAATTCGCTTCCATATTCGATGCGGGGGAAAACATCTCTGATTTTACGGAATCCATTGATGCGGTCTTCGGATTATCTTTTATCGCCTGCATATTCGGATTCATTCTTTCCGTTGTCGGGTGCTTCGCTCCGGGAAAGAAGATTGTCTATGTGGAGCGTGTGAAAGAAGTTCCTAGTCAACAATGACAACCTGAGTGTCGGGGTCGCAGATTAGGCGAAGGGTCGCTTTCTGGGCGGCGGTGAGGTAGAGGGTCTTGATCGGAGAGCCGGACAGGTATGCCTCCTTCAGGGCTGGGTTGTGGGAAAGGTCAAGCGACACCAAGGATGTATTCTGAGCATAGAGCGACACCAAGACCGGACAATCACGGAGATCGAGAGTTTTCACAGAGGTGTTGTCGCAGACCAACACTGTGAGAGAGACCTGCCTGGAAAGATCCAGCTCCGTCAAGAGACCCTGGCTCGAGACATCCAGACCTTTAAGCGACGTGAACATCCCGATTCCATAGAGCGATGCTATTCCGGAATATTCATCCGACGGGATATTCATGGACTCGACTTCCGCCGCCTCCGCCAAAGAGACAAAAGAGTCATAGTTGAAGTCGTAGTTGTCGAGGATAAACCGCTTGAAAACCATGTCCTCTATGCGGGGAGTGTAGACAATCTCGACAGATTCAGGAATATGCCTGTGCTGGCCGAGGTTGACATTGATGCCATCAATCTCATGTCCTTCAAGCAGTTCCAGACGCTTAAGGCTTTTGCAGAGGCAGTGGAGCTCGGAAAGTTTCGGATTCGTGTTCAGATCCAGAAAGGAGAGATCGTCACAACCATCAAGGTCAAGAGTCCTCAACTTGACATTATAGCGCAAGTTCAAAGAACGTATAGGACTTCCGGCGCAGTCAAGGAGTTCCAGATCCGAGAGCAGATAAATCTTGTCTCCATCCTTCAGGGCATCCCCGGCGTAAAGCCGGCGGAGGTTGCTTTTCTGACGGAACAACTTTTCATTGTCCTTAATTCCGGAGCGGGAGTCATAGTGAAATTCCTCAAGTGAAGGGAACAAAGACAGATCCGGTGCCAGATTCCGGCAACCGGTGATGTCAAGCGAACGGAGATCCCGCAAGGATGCCAAGCTGTATGTCAAGGCCTCCGTCTTCAGTTCCACATTACCGGAAAGAACAAGAGACGTGAGACGTGAAGCTCCTGACAGAGTCAATGACTCAATGTGATTATTGGACAAATCCAGGCTAGTGACGTGATCGTTCACGCCAATATCGATTGATGCAAGGGTACCGCTGCCGCCCTCAGGGCCGCACGACAGACCGCGACACCGGACGGTGTCAAGATTCGGAAGATATTCCAGCCCTTTCAGCGACTTGACATCGTCCGAACGGATGTCGATCTTGGTCACAAGAGCAGCCTCCTCGAAGCTTATCAGCCCGTCGGAATCCTTGTCCCAATTGGCAAGCATCCAATCGGCCAATGTCTTGTCCTCGAACGGCATCGGGATCACCACCTTCATTTCCTGGCTATAAGCGGTGCCTTTCGCATTGACAGCATAGGCTCGGAAATAATAGGTCTGTCCGATCGTCAACCCTTCGACCGACACCGTCCTGTCTCCATATTCAGAACCATCCATAGTCTTGGTCGTCAAATCGAATGTCGGTGACGGGGAAAGACTCCAGCACAGTCCACAGATTATCATCTCCCCGCTGAAGACATCCTCAACGGAGTAGTCAAAGACCACGGCTGTTCCGTTCCTAACACACAAAGAGTTGATGGACAGGACAGGCATCCGCTGCTCTATATCGATCCGGTGGATCTCCGACAACCGATTGTCATCTCCGCCGGAGACGAACGAGCGGCAAAAGTACTCGCCACAGCCCAAGCCCGAGATTGTCGTTGAAAACTCGTTGCCGGAAAGGTTCTCTGCATTGAAACGCTCCATAGCATCCATGCTGTCTCCGAAATAGAAACCACATCCCTTGATGTTGTCACTCCGCGACACGCAGCACCGGAGTTGGACATCCAGCCCCTCGACGCTAAAGGTGGTGTTTAAAATCTCAGGAGCGGAATGAAGCGAAGGGTCAGGATCCTTCACACAGGAGGCAAACCCGACGCATAGCGACATGAACATCAAAAACACTCGTGAGACTGACATAGTGCCTGCAAATATAACTGATTTGAAAGGCATTAAAAAGATTATCAGATATGTTTTTAAGATATTGGCGCAATGAACCGAAATGAACTTGAACAAAATGCCCGAAATGAATATCTTTGCGTGTCAAAATGAATGCACAACACATGGCTAAAATAGTACCGGAACTGAATTATCTGCTCGCAGAAGTCGAGAAACGCTACGGGAGAAGGCTTTCGACGTCCGCTGATTTCGAGGCTCTGTCCGTCGTGGTCGAACACGAGTCTGGCGAACTGATCTCCGCCTCAACATTGAAAAGGCTGTGGGGATATGTGACCTTGAAACCTACCCCGAGGATGTCCACCCTCAATGTGCTGTCAAAATACATAGGGAAACGGGACTTCAGCGCGTTCAGGCAAAGCATAATAAATGACGGACACTATGTGTCCAACTTCATCTCGGTGAAGAAGGTATGCTCATCCGATCTGAAAAAAGGGGCTGAGGTGGTCATCGGATGGGCTCCGAACCGGCTTGTAAATTTAAGGTACGACGGAGACAGCAACTATACGGTCATCAAATCCGAGAATTCAAAACTGCTTGAAGGAGACAAGTTTCAGGCGGAATCATTCATGATCGGCTACCCGCTGTACATTCCTAGAATCCTGCGGAACGGGGAATATACCCTCTCCTACATCGCTGGAGTCCAGGAGGGGCTGAACAGGGTGGATGTCATCAGCGAGGAAACCTATCAATAGCCGGCTTCCTTAATCTCCGAACTGGTTCGCTCGAATACGGAATCGACGGCACGGCGTTCGCTCCGGGTCTTGATTCCAGGGAGCAGCATGCTGAATGACAGAGTCATAGCCAATACCGAAACGACAAGAGCAGTTCTGAACCAACGCCTGCGTCTCTCCCTTTCCAAAATGGCGGAACGAACCTCCGAGACCGACCCGTAGCGTTTGTCGCGATCCTCGGCGGCACAGATGTCTGCAATGCGCGAATATACCTCCAACCGCTGCATTATTCTGCCCAATGAATATATGTCCGTCCGGCAATCCACGCTCTCACCCGCCATCAGCTCCGGTGAGATGTAATCTTTCGTGCCTGCCGGGTTCTTGAGTACGGCATACCAGTCAGCATCGGCAAGACCAAAATCTATCAGTTTGACATTCTGACCGTTTTTGGTGATCATTATGTTACCTGGTTTCAGATCACGGTGGACGATCTGGTTGCGGTGCAGGTACTCAAGGGCGTCGCATAACTCCAGAATTATCTTTCTAATCAAGCACTTGGCACTGAGATCTTTACTCCGGCGCTCCGACAAGTCCAGCGACCAATCCGCAAGACTCTTGCCATCTATCCATTGCATCACGATACTGTTGCCGAGAGCAGGAATATTCATGAAATCAAGGGTCGGGCAGATGTTCGGATGGTCCAGAGAGCGGCCGATCTCGTACTCCTTGCGGAAATGTCCCTCATAAAAGGGATTCCCGACATATTCTGGCTTCAATGACTTCAAGGCGACAAGCTTGCCGTCAAAAGTCGCCCTGCTGAGTATGGAATAGCTTTCCGGCGACTCGTGGATTATTTGAATATCCCTGGATCCGCCGTCAGACAATTCTTCGTATGATCCGAAAAAAGCTGATGTCTCTTCCATAATTGCGTTAATTGTAAGCCAAATATAAGCTTTTCCACACGTATATTACCAAAAATATTGGTAAATTTGTTAGTCTGATGTGAACAGACATAGAGAACCTGTTGAATATGCACAGAGAACCAATAATATTCCTGCTTCTTACCCTTATGGCTGTGGCTTGCGCTTCGAGAACAGAGGTGCGGGCTGTCAGGCCAGACTACGACACGGAGACCGATTGCCTCAACGGGACGATGATAGTGTCGCTGGACGGGAAGTACGGGCTGGCGGACACTTCAGGAAGGGAAATTCTGGCTCCGGAATACGATGATGTCTATTACATTTCCGATGAGATCGCGGTGGCGTTCACCGGGCAGAACGTCGGGTTCTTTGATCAGAACGGAAGAAGGTTGGGAGAGACCGTGATGGAGGGCGAGGCAAGTGTGGACGATCTTCTGGCGGCATATTCAAAGATTGAAAAGATGCGCAGGGAGCAGTGGGACAGCATATTGACCAGCTATGAGGAGCTGAGGAAGTACTGCCAGTCCGACAGTGCGTCGGTCGTAACCGCCAACATTATGGCCGATGACATCCGGGCCGCGCTACAAAAAGTCGGAGGGCCGATGGAAAAAGACCAGAAAGTCCGATTTGAAACAGAATATTCGGCATACAGACGTTAGGACGATGAGAAAGCTACTGATTACCATCCTGATAACACTGCTTTGTGTTCCGGTGTTCGCACAGAGCGCCGCAAGCATAAGGAAAAACAATTCGTACATCTACACCGAAGCCACGGCGGCCACTTCAACAGCGGCTGACAGTGTTGCGCTTGACGCGTTGGTCGGAAAACTCGCACAGACAGTGGATCTGCCATATTCATCGGAAATCAGGAAAAGCTTGATTAATACCTATTTGGAAGACATCAAAAGGGAGTGTGTGATGATTTCGTCAAACGGGCGGGGAAAGGCTTCCGTGATGCGGTATATTCAGAGAAATGATGTGGAGCGGATCTTCGAAGGGAGAAGGAGCAAGGTCAAGGAGATGCTTTCCATCGCTTCCACGGCTGACAGGAAATGCCAGATGGACGTGGCGCTGCGCTACTATTCCTGGGCCGAGACTCTGATGCGCAGCCTTCCCTCCCCCGATGTCGTGGCGATCGCCGAGGCGAAAAGCAGACGAGAGACGATCCTGAAAGGGCTGAATGTGGGGTTCGACCGGCAGGACATTTACGACAAAGGGATTGTGGAGTTGACATTCACTTTCAACGGGAAGCCTGTCAAAAACATTGACTATAAATTTTTTGACGGGAAGACTTGGAGCAAGGTGCTGTCAGCCAAGGACGGAAAAGGATTCGTGGAGGTAAGGCCGGGCTCAAAGATCGACCAATACAGAATCAAGTACGAAATCACGCCGGCACATCTCCAACATCTGTTCAGGGAGGTAAGCCTCGTCGAGAAGGCACTGGCTCCGGAAGCAGAGGACACCGACGGCGGGACACGATCTGCGAAGACTCACTCCGATCCAGCCGTAACCGCTACAGCATCCGAATCATCAGCAAGGAAAATCGATTTCTCCGCCGTCAAGAAGAAAGTGCTGGACGTGGTGGCAAGGGAAGAATTCCAGACGGAGCCTGACTCCACCCGAGGAGGCCTCACTCCAATTGTCTTTTCTTCTGAATATGAAGACATTGTACACAAGGTATGCAAAGGCGTCACCAGCGGAGCGGATGAATCGCTCTATGAATATTTCACCCCGGAAGGCTACGAAATATTCAACCGCCTCATCCGCTATGGCAACGCCAGGGTGCTGAACTTCGACGAACTGTATTTCTACGGACTGGGCGAAGAGGTCTATGCGAGAAGCGTCCCGATGGTGTTCTCGTTCAGGGGCAACCAAAGGCAGTTCGTGGAGAACATCGTGTTCACGTTCAACGGAGAGAGAAAGATCTGTGACCTCTCGTTCTCTCTGGGAAAAGAAACAGTGCAAGGCATTGTCGGCCAGACAGGCTGGACTGAGGAGGCAAGGATAATCCTCGTCAGTTTTCTGGAGAACTACAAGACGGCGTACGCCCTCAAGCGCCTGGACTACATCAGCTCAATCTTCGATGACGACGCTCTGATCATCACCGGACGGGTGCTCCGGAACGTCAAAGGGCCGAACGAGTACAGCGGCAACCGCTACGTCACCCTGACCCGCCAAAGCAAGGCGAACTACATCAAGAACCTCAGCAGGGTTTTCGCCAGTCAGGAATATATCAACATCCAATTCTCTGACTGCGAGGTGATGAAACTCGGCAAAGGAGAGCAGCTGTTCGGAATAAAGATCAGGCAGGAATATTTTTCCACGACATATTCGGACACTGGCTACCTGTTCATCCTCGTTGACCTTCGGGACTACCTGAAGCCTGTCATACACGTCAGGACGTGGCAGGAGGCTCCGGACAAGGATTTCGGAGTGATCGGACCTTATAACTTTTAGAATATGAAGAGGTTCGCTGTCATATTCATTCTTCTTTTAGCGGCTGTTTCCGCCTCGGCGCAAACGGACTCCTCCGGATTCTTCGTCCAGTCTTTCAAGAAGCTGGAGTGGGATCTGGACGCGAGGAGCAACTATCCGGAGTTGGATCAGAACAACCGAAAGGCAGCGCTGATCAAGGTAGTCATCCCGGAAGCCGGTTTTGATTTCGATGTCGGGGTGATGGGTGTAGTAGGCGTAAGGCAGGAAGTCGGAGAGATCTGGGTGTATGTTCCGGAAGGTGTGCGCAAAATCACTGTCAGGCACCAGACCTACGGAATCATCAGGGACTATGAGTTCGGCTGCCCGATCGAGTCCGCATCCGTCTATGAGATGAGACTTCATTTGCCATTGCGGCCGAAAAGCACGGTTATAGTCAAGGATTCAATCGTGTACGTCCCTACTCCGGTCTCCGTACAGGCAACGCGTAAACGGAAACGGATCGGTGCAAGTATCCTCGCCGTCGGCAGCGTCCCGGATCCGTCCGGCGGAGTCATGATGGTCTGGAACCCCAAACGGTTCGGGGCATACCTGAAGGCCACCGGCAATCTCAAATCTTCCAGCCACAGTTACATCTGTCACGAGGACGGCACCACTGACAACGGCTACATCTGGACCAGCGGCGAAGGTCACGTCTCAAGGATGGCGGTCACTGGTGGAGGACTATTCAGATGCCTTGATTGGCTGAGCGTCAGCATCGGAGCCGGCTACGGCGACAGGACTCTTCTTTGGAAGGACTCCAAAGACAATTTCGCGAAAGTGACCGAAGTTTCCGCCCAAGGCATTGCCGCCGAGCTCGGAGCCGTACTCCGTTTCGGCCGTTTCACCGCCTATCTTGGCACCAGCACAATCGCCTTAAAACGCCTCTACCCCGAACTCGGTGTCGGCTTCGTCTTCTGAGAACACCCCGTATGATAATCAGCGCAACGACACCAAAATCCATAGTGTTCCGCAGAAAATCATTCGATTATTTGCGCAAGAGAGTTAAAAAAGTTATCTTTGCGCAGAAAATCACTTGAATATGGCACAGAAAGTTATCGGAAGAACCGCGGAAATGAAAGCTCTGAAAAGTTATTTGGATTCAGGGAAATCAGAGTTTGTGGCACTCTACGGAAGACGTCGCGTGGGAAAAACATTCTTAATCCGTATGGCGGCGGAAGACAAGTTTTCATTCTATGTCACGGGCGTGCACGATGCCACAAAGGCGGAGCAACTCACGGCCTTTGCCATCGCCATGCAGTAATATTCAGGTTCTGAGAGACTGAATATTCAGAAAAACTGGATTCTGGCATTCTACGAGCTTTCGCGCTATCTCGAGTCACTTCCTAAAGGGAAAAAGGTGATATTCATTGACGAACTGCCTTGGATGGACACTCCCAAATCCGGATTCATCGCGGCATTGGAGAACTTCTGGAACAGTTGGGCCGCATTGCGTGATGATGTCAAAATGATAGTCTGCGGGTCAGCCACTTCATGGATGATCAACAACTTGATTCACAGCCGTGGAGGGCTTCACAACCGCCTAACTCACCATCTGTTCCTTGAACCATTCTGTCTCAGGGAGTGCGAAGAATATTTCAAGGAGTATGGTTTCACATATTCCCGAAAACAGATCGCGGAATGCTATATGGTGATGGGCGGCATACCTTATTACATGTCTATGATGGATCGTTCCAAGAGCCTCGCGCAGAACATTGACGCTCTTTTCTTCTCCCCGAATGCCGAGCTGAAGGATGAGTTCAACGACCTTTATCAGGCATTGTTCAAGAACGCCGGTCCTCACATAAAAGTCATCACAGCCCTCTCCACAAAAGGGATAGGGCTGACACGGAAGGAAATCATTGCCGCCACAGGTCTGACGGACAACGGAGCGTTCAGCACGGTTCTTGAAGAACTTGAGAACTGCGGTTTCATAAGGAAATATTCCCCATTCGGCAGCAACGTGTCGCAGAACAGGAAAAGACTGGACAGTTCCTCGCTCTATCAAATGATTGATTTCTACACCTTATTCTATTTCAGGTTCATAGAGAAAAACAGCTATCAGGATGAGCACTTCTGGACAACCTCCGTCAACAGCCCGCTGCACAACATCTGGTGCGGCCTCTCATTCGAGATGCTCTGCCTTTGCCATCTGAAGCAGATCAAGATGGCTCTCGGCATCTCAGGCGTCCAAACGTTGGCCTGTTCCTGGCGAGGCAAGGGAGACGAATCAAAGAAAGGCGTTCAGATCGACCTTTTGATTGACCGCAAGGACGAGACAATCAACCTTTGTGAGATGAAGTACAGCAAGGACAAATTCGAGATCTCACTCGCCGAAGAGCAGAGACTCTCCGCACGCCTCGACACCTTCCGCTCCGAGACCAACACCCACAAGTCCGTCCTCCTCACCCTCATCACCGCCAACGGCCTCAAATACAACTCCCACAGTGACATTGTACAGAACGAGGTCACGCTGGAGGAACTGTTCAGCTGACTATTGTTTCTTTGTCTTTTGACTACCTTTCAAAACAGCTTGCTCGGCTTGAGGCAATGTCGAGATGAATTTTCTGAATCTCACCGCTCCCATATGTTCATACAACGCCTGTCCCAACTGATATACCTTTGTTTCCAATAGTTCTGGCATGTACTTGTCAGGATGAGAATCCACGGGGCACGTGCAAAACCCTGTGTCCGGGTAGAAGAAAATGTATGTACCTTTGAGCCGCACCCTGTCCGGGTGAATGGCCGCCATGTCCTCCAAGCAACGATACCCGACGCAACGTACTCACCGGAGGACGGTTCGGTTCATTCCACGTCAATGAGTGGCACGTAACACGTTTATTATCATATATTTAATATTTTACCTCGGGTACGAATCCACTAAAGACGAATAGCTAAAGTGTTTATTATTAACTATTTATAAAGCACGCCAATATTCCCTTCTTACCTGTGGCGGAACACCGCACCACAGCGGAGACATGCGCTCAACGGCAGTCAGACAGGATGACACTTTAGAGATTGAATGACATTCTCGCCGTAAAGTGTCGTCTAAACCCTCCTCATGTCGGCTGTGCACGACATTGGGTCAAAGAATGTTGTCCATTCCCTCCGTCACCGGAATGCCAACCCGAATCCAGAGACCTTGCGGTCTCATGTCAGGACACAAGTAGAGGGCCTTATTACGACCACCCCATGCTGATGCCGGTGCGGAGATACGAAACGCCTTCATCTCATATCCGTACAGAAGCACTTAGGAGGCAATAGTCAAGAATCAGTTCTATATTCGTGGTGATGAGGCTCTTGGTGTGGCGGTCGATAGGATTCTGGAGTTCCTTTCTGACGATCGCCATACAGTCCGCGATGATCTTGCGCTCGTCTTCGGAAAGATGCAAGGCTTCGTTGGAGGCGTAGGAGAAGAACGTGTAGTCCTTCATCTTGCGCTCAAGCGACGTACCGTGCAGGAAGTCCGGATGGAAAAGGATTCCCTTAGCCTTTTTCGGGACACCTGCCACTGACTCGTAACCAACTACCTGATCAGGAGCGATGCTCACAATCGTCTGACCGTCAAAGTCGTACTTGGTCTTGCCGTAATTGATGACACAGCCCTTGGTCTCCTTCAAAAACAATGAATAGAATCCCATCGTGTGCCGTCCGGGAATGAATTTGCTGTTGCTCTCGTTGAACTCCACGTAAGCCACCAGCGGATGCATCGTCTTGAAGCCGTACATATTGTTGTACTGCTCAATGGTCTCTATCTTGTAAATTTCCTCCATATTCATCATTTCAAGAGTTCGGGAAACAGTATGCCACTTATTTCTCGATTCTTGGGCTTATTGCGGCTGGAGATGTCACACTCCCCCAGATAGAAGGAATGCTTGGAGAAAAAAGTCTGGGCGGACAAATGAAAGTTCTGGAGGAAGAATATGGACTGATCAAGAAAAAGAGACCTATCAGAGCCAACAATACCTCTAAAACCGTCCGATATGAAATCAATGACATTTTTCTTTGTTTTTGGTTCAGGTACTTCTATAAACATCGTTCATTGATAGAGATAAAGAACTATTCCGCATTGTCGGAACTGATCAAAAATGAGTATTCGACATATTCAGGACGTATTCTGGAAAGATGGTTCCGGCAAAAGATGATGGAATCGCAACAGTACGCGGAAATCGGTGCCTGGTGGCATCCCCGCAAAGGTAATGCAGACACCCCAGACAATGAAATCGACATAGTTACCGTAAGACTTGACGGTAAAGTTCAAGCATACGAAGTTAAACGGAACAAGAACAAATATTCCAAAGAGTTACTGAGTGAAAAAGTGGCTGATCTAAGCCACAGCGCATTCGGCAACACAAACATAACTTTCGGATGCCTGTCATTAGAGGATATGTAATTATCCCATAGCAGAAGCGTTATTGCCGAGTGGAGCGTCATCAGTTGGCTATCAATATGTTACAAAACAGTGCCGGAACATCCAGAAGGGCAGCATTTTATAACAGACTAATTTACAACATATTACAATACAGCATCTCTTCTTATGATAATGGCCGTCCTGACAAATAATCTGACCAGGTCACAAAATCAGAACCGCTTGAGAGCCTTCACCAGCCAACGGACGAGAGTCGGGGCGAGCATCAAAAGTGCTATGATGTATGGAGTCAAAAGCACTGATGTTGTCAAGGTATATCTCATTTCGGAAAGGTAAAGCAAGGGTATAAGCGCCAACGCAAAAAGCACGATCTTGACAGCCAGCGGTCTTGTCAGCCGATATGCGGTCCTGCTTCTTGCCAGCACAGCTATAGAAAGCCCTGCGGTCAGCATCGCCAACTCTCTGAATAGACACAATGTGGAATACGCGAATGGAGTCAACGTCTGTTCCTGCCACACACTGTCAGGCATCATATACGAACAATATCCCAGCACCATCATACCAACCAAGAAGGCTACGAGTGCCACCCGCGCCACATTCTTCCGGCAAAGCCCCGACACCTCACTACCTACATAGGTGGCAATATAAATTTTTGTTTTGGCGGTGGTGGTGGCCTATTCCTCGAATCTGGAATCGGCTACTCCTTCTAACTCATATTCTTTCCGTGGCAGCTGCGGTAGGAAAGGTGGTTGCCGCAATATTTTGGCATTTATTCAAGAATGAAATATCATTTATTTTGTGTAGGTTTGTATTCTGAAAGATTGTAAGTGTTATGACAATAATTGATAAAGCCATAAGCAGAAAGAGATTAACTGAACTGGCACAGAACTTCTATGGTGAAATGATCAAAGGAGTTGTGGACATCGACAGACAGATTATGGCGCTGGATGCCGAACTGCATTCTGATTTGGAGAAACTCTTACTTGAGAATGGCTCAAATCAGGAATCTCTATGGGGGATCAACTTGTACCCTGATGTTGAGGGGGATGACTTCATTGAATTCGACTCACTTATCAACATCAGCCCTCGAAGAAATAACTTCAGCAGAAATGTGGAAGATGAGGCGATACGTGGTCAAATCCGTTCAATAGTCAACAATCTTATCAAATGACAGAAACACGACTTCCAGTAAAACCTGATAAGGATAAATGGGCGGCGATGGATTTCATCTCGCAGATGGCGAATATTGGAAGCGAGGTCGGGCGAACCTTGAAATGGAAGCAAAAGGGAAACACCGCACTGGCCAAAAACGCGTTTATCCGGGCTCTTGACTTATTCGACCTGACAATCAAAGTAGGACGTAACAATGGCTCACAATCGTCCAGAGACTCAATGCTCAGGGAAGTACTTATGGCAAGAGACCAATTCTGCGAAGAATACCTTTCTGAAGACAGCAATGCTATAGCTCCATCAGACCGGTATTTCTCTCAATTCGCCAAAGCGTGCGCTCTCAGGTCGGGGCGATAAGGAATTTTGGTCTTCTAACTCATATTCTTCCCGTGGCAGTTGCGGTAGGAAAGGTGGCTGCCGCATGGGCACGGGGCGTCCGGCGGTGTCGGGGGGACGAACAGGCCGAGGATAGGGTTCTTCTTGATCATGGTCTGGATCGGGTCATCTTCGGTCTGCAACACGACCTTCAGACAGTTCTTCTCGTTTGAGGAGTAACCTTTGAGAAGCCATTTCGGAAGGGTGTTGGCGTAGGCGGCCACAATCTCCATACATTCGTCATAATCTTCGAACGACTCAATGTCCTCCTGCTTGCGGGAAACGCTTGCGAATATGGCCTCCGTGGTGTCGTTCTTGCCGAACATCTGGGCGTTCATCCAGATGTCGTGCTCCTCATGGATCAAGTCCTCACCGGCATAGCCAAGATTGCCAAGCATCTCCACCAACTTCCGGCCTTCCTCTGAGTCAAGGCCATAGACAAAATACGGCGAACCGGCACCAGCCCTCAAAGCCTCCTGCGGGGTGAAAGGACGCAGCGACTCTATCGCTGAATATTCCTTCCTGCCCTTGAGGATTTCCTCGGGATCGAATATGTTCGGAGCGCACATGTAGCGCTCGCCGTCAGAATCGACCCTGCAAAGCTTCATCACAGGGCTCTCATAGACCATATTCGTGAAATACTCAATGCTGTGTCTGCCGGAGAATTCCCAGTAGTCCAGCATCTTGTCGAAGAACTCGTCCACTGTCATGATGCCGTAGAGGCAGAGGTAACCCAAGGCAGCGCGCTCCATTTCGAACAGGCCGCTGAGCTCGCCCTCCTTCAGCACGTCATCAATATGCGGGGCGACGACATCGTACATGTCCTTAGGAAGCCATACCTCTCTGAAATTCTCGTCCGAGGTGTCCGAGCCAAGGAGTTTGACCGTCTCCAGAACCGACGGGAAATCAGGGTAATCCAGGTATAGCGGCACTCCCGGACCGGCCTCGACCAGCCTTTTCAGAAGCCTCAGATCCCTCTCAAGCATCCTGCCCAGCCATTCAGCCGGCCTTTCGATTATGTACGCGCCAAGCCTGTCCACAAACTCAGGCTTGCGGACCTTCGTCGGAACATCAGCTCCAAAGTACTGTCGGATGTCCTCCAACTCGACTCTTGGGAAACTTTCAAGAGCCTTGAATATGACGTTACGCTTCTGTTTCATAATGAAAGAAGTGCTTGAATAAATTTGTTCAACGGGAAGTGGAGCATAGGAGAATCGAACTCCTGACCTTTTGAATGCCATTCAAACGCTCTACCAACTGAGCTAATACCCCATTGGGATTGCAAAGATAGACAAAATCTTTCAATCCGCAAATTTTTCCTCACTATTCATGAATATTTTTGGTCATTTTATACTGGTTTCCCAAGTCAATCATCCATGGTTCGCTCTCCATATAGCAATTGCAAAGCGACGGGCGCGTTTTTCCGCGCAGGATTTCTTAACTTTGTCTGATAGTCGCCTCTGATTATGGTCACATCCCTTGCAGCGGCAATATTAAATCAATGAATATAAATGGATAACGGAAAGAAACTGATGACGATGGCGGCCGCCGCGATGTCCGTGTGCGGATGCGCCAGGAATGAGGCACAGAAACCCAATGTGGTGTTCCTGCTGTTCGATGACCTCGGCTATGGGGACTTGGGATGTTACGGGCAGGAGAAGATCGAGACCCCTAACATAGACGCTCTGGCGTCCCAGGGGCTTCTCTTCACGGACATGTACACGGCGGCTCCGCTGTCGTCTCCGTCAAGGTGCTGCCTTTTGACTGGCAAACACATGGGACACAGCCAGATACGCAACAACGAGGAGCATTTCACGCCTACCGACAGCCTCGGATGGAACGGAGTGTTCCTGAACCCGGAGGAGCAGGGACAGTTCCCGCTGGAGGAAGGGACGAAGACCATCGCCACGATGATGCAGTCGGCTGGCTACAAGACCGCCATGGTCGGGAAATGGGGACTTGGATTCCCGAAGAGCGCGTCACTTCCGAACACGATGGGCTTCGACTATTTCTACGGATTCAACTGTCAGGCGCTTGCCCACTCCTACTACCCTGTCAAGCTGTGGGAGAACGGCGTGGAGGTCGAGACGGGCAACGAGCTTATGGTCCAGGGCTGTAAGTTTCCAGAGGGCTTGGACAAATACGATGTGAACAACTATACCCAGTACGGAGGCGAGCACTACAGCTGTGACCTGATGTACGACAAGATGGTCAAGTTCGTGGAGGACAACGCGTCCTCTCCATTCTTCGTGATGTGGACCACGACCGTGCCGCACAGCGCGGTGCAGGCTCCTCTGGACGAGGTGATGCACTACGTGGACAAACTCGGGGACGAGGAGCCGTGCACGGATCCCGGGATGTACCTCCCGAACAGGTACCCGCACGCCACCTACGCAGCGATGGTCACCCACATCGACAAGCAAGTGGGAGACCTGGTGCAAAAACTGAAGGATCTGGGAATATGGGAAAACACGATATTCATTGTCACTTCCGACAACGGCCCGGCAAGCAACGGCAATTCGCCGATGGAATATTTCCGCAGCGGTGGTCCGTTCAAATGCGGAAAGGGCTGGGGCAAGTCCTCGCTGCACGAAGGTGGCATCAGGATGCCGTTTGTGCTGCGCTGGGGTGAAGGAAAGCAGTGCGAGAAGATACAGCACATCTCCAGTTTCGCGGACATCATGCCTACTCTCGCCGAGATCGTCGGTGTCGAGGCTCCGGAGAATGACGGAGTGTCATTCGCACCCACTGTCCTTTCCCAAACCGCAGGCGGACAACAGTACAGCCACGCGAGCGGCATAAAGGCCGGAGAGCAGAAGGAGCATGAATATCTCTACTGGGAGTTCCCGGGGTCGAAAGGCTGGGTGGCCGTGCGCATGGGCGAGTGGAAAGGCATCGTGCGTAAGGTGCTGAAAGGGAACACCGAAATGGAGCTTTACAATCTGAAGGAGGATCCGCGCGAGTCAAAGGATGTGGCTTCGGAGCATCCGGAGATCGTGGAAGAGATGTGGAAGGCGGTCAAGGAAAGCCATCGGGAGGCCAATCCGGACGTGCCTAAGTTCAACATGGAGATCAATTATCCGGACTCTCTGTAGCAATCCGGAAAAACGGAACGAGGGCTGGCCGTTGGATTTCGGCCAGCCCTCGTTCATATTCAAAGGCGGTTATCGCTCGTCCTGAAACTTGAGGATCGGCTGACGCGCCGCCGTGGTCTCGTCCGGACGGGTGATCGGAGCGTTGTGAGGAGCGCTCTTGAGAATGGCGGGATCCTCCGCGGCCTCAATGGCGATCTTCTTCATCACCTCGATGAAAGCGTCCAAAGTCTCGATCGACTCAGTCTCCGTAGGCTCGATCATGATGGCCTGATGGAAGAGCAGAGGGAAGTAGATCGTCGGAGCGTGGAAACCGAAGTCGAGAAGCCTCTTGGCGACATCAAGTGTCGTGGCGCCTTCTCTCTCAACGGTTCCATCCGCGGCCTTCCTTGCGCCGTCGTTCACAAGGCCGTCATAGACGAACTCGTGCTTGCAGACGGTCGGGATCGGAAGCTTGTAGTACTCCTTGAGGCTCTCCTTGATGTAGTTGGCACCGAGGGTGGCGTACTTGCCGACCAACTTGACGTTCTCACGACCAAGCGAAAGGATGTAGGCATAGGCCCTGAGGATCACGCCGAAGTTGCCCAGAAATCCAGACACCTCACCGGCCGTCTTCTCGCAGCCGTCAGCGTTCTTATTCTCATCGCTCTTGCCCACACCGGCACGTCCACGTACCTTGAACTGGCCATATTCATCCTTGACCACCTTAGGAACAGGAAGGTAAGGGACCAGTTTCTCGCAGACTCCGACAGGGCCTGAGCCTGGACCGCCGCCACCGTGAGGGGTGGAGAACGACTTGTGCAGGTTCAGGTGCAGGATGTCGAATCCCATATCGCCTGGACGGGCCACGCCGATGAGCGGGTTCATATTCGCTCCATCATAGTAGAGAAGGCCTCCGCATCCGTGGATGAGGGCGGCGATCTCCTCTATGTCCTTCTCGAAGAGTCCGAGGGTGTTAGGGTTCGTCATCATGATGCCGGCGATGTCGTCGCCCAAAAGCGGTTTGAGGTCGTTCACGTCCACGAGACCGTCTGCCTTGGACTTAACGACAACCACTTCCAGACCGCAGACAGCGGCGCTGGCAGGGTTTGTACCGTGAGCGCTGTCCGGCACGATCACCTTGGTTCTCTTCAGATCCCCGTTAAGGATGTGGTACTGACGCATGATCATCAGACCGGTCAGCTCACCGTGGGCGCCGGCGCAAGGATTGAACGTGAAATGGGACATTCCCGTGATCGCGGCCAAAGCCTTGTCCATATTATAGTAAACCTCCAGGGCGCCCTGAACCGTGGACGCAGGCTGCAACGGATGCAGCCCGAGGAAGCCCTTCATCCCGGCGATCTCCTCGTTGATCTTCGGGTTGTACTTCATCGTGCAGCTTCCCAGAGGATAGAATCCGGTGTCCACACCGAAATTCATCTGGGAGAGGTTCGTGTAGTGACGCACGACATCAACCTCGCTCACCTGAGGAAGCCCAACTGCCTCAGACCTTCTGAGTCCAGCCGGAATCTCGTCAGTGGTGGAAGTCCACTCGTTCTTGCCGAGGGAATAGCCGACTCTCCCCTCTTTGGAGAGTTCGAAAATAAGCTTATCGTAATATTTCATACTTCTTAGGCCTCCTTCACCAACGCGACGAGAGCGTCAATCTCGGCTTTCGTCCTTCTTTCAGTAGCACAGAAACTTACATAGCCTTCCTCTGTCTCAAGTCCGGCGAAGAATCCACCGTCGTGCAGCTTGATGTGAAGCCTCTCGACAGGCATCAGCGGCTTGAGCACGAACTCCTTGAGGAACGGCTTGTCAAACACCTCGGCGAACTTGCCGGTCTTAAGAAGCTCATCGTGGAGATAATGCGCCGCGGCGTAGGAGCGGTCGTTGACCTCCTTGAGTCCCTTCGGGCCCATAAGCGACATATAGACAGTCACATAAAGGGCCATAAGGCTTTCGTTGGAACAGATGTTGGACGTGGCTTTCTCACGGCGGATGTGCTGCTCGCGGGCCTGAAGGGTCAGACAGAAGCAGCGGCGGCCCTGAGTGTCACGGGTCTCACCGACAATCCTTCCGGGGAGCTTGCGGACATATTCCTTCCTGCAGGCCATGAAGCCCACGTAAGGGCCGCCGAAACTCATCGGGACGCCGAGGCTCTGGCCGTCACCGACAGCGATGTCAGCGCCCCACTCCGCAGGAGTCTTCAGCACCGCGAGAGCGGAAGGGTCGCAATATTCAATGAATATTCCGCCTTCCTCGTGGATGGCCTCAGCGAAGCCGGTCAGGTCCTCGACGATTCCGTAGCGGTTGATCGAAGGGACGATGACTCCGGCGACATCATTCTTGGCAAGCTCGGCCTTCATGCAGTCCGGGCAGGTCTGTCCGTCCTTGCAAGGAACCAGGGCCAGTTCGATGCCGTGGTAGCCGGCGTAGGTCTGGATTGTCTTGATGACGTTAGGAAGCAGGGAGGATGAAACCAGCACCCTTGACTTGCGCTTCGTGCAGGTCGGAGCCATCTTCACGGCCTCGGCGGCTGCTGTCGGGCCGTCGTACATCGAAGCGTTGCTGATGTCAAGCCCTGTCAGCGCGCAGATCATGCTCTGGTACTCGAAAATGTACCTGAGGGTTCCCTGCGAAATCTCGGCCTGATAAGGAGTGTACGCCGTCAGGAACTCCGAACGGGATGTGATGTAAGGAACGACAGACGGTGTGTAGTGGTCGTAGGCACCCTGACCGACGAACACCTTCAGTTTCTCGTCCTTCTTGTCCAGAGACTCGAAGAAGTCCCTGACCTCCTGCTCGGACATTGCCTCCGGCAGGTCATATTCACCCTTGAAGATGACATCCTTCGGGACATCGGAATAGAGGTCGTCCAAAGACTTCACCCCTACGCGGCCGAGCATCGCGCGGACATCATCTTCAGTGTGAGGAAAATAAGGGAAAGATGACATATTACTCGCCGATCTTTGCCTTGTAAGCGGCCGCGTCCAAAAGGGTGTCAACCTGTGAAGGATCGCTCATCTCGACCTTGATGATCCATGCCTCGTAAGCGTCCTCGTTGATCTTCTCTGGAGCGTCCTCAAGTTCTGGATTGACCTCGACAACCTTTCCGGACACAGGAGAGAGAAGCTCGCTGGAAGCCTTCACGCTCTCAAGAGCGCCGAATTCCTCACCGGCCTCAACCTCGTCGTCAACCTCAGGGAGGTCGGCGTAAGTGATGTCGCCAAGCTCCTTCTGCGCGAAATCTGAAATACCGATGACGGCGATGTCGCCTTCAACCTTTACCCATTCGTGGTCCTCGCTGTAACGGAGGCCTTCTACTACTTTACTCATAGTGAATCTATTAATTTATGAATATATTATCTAAAACGCTTGCTGAATCTCTACTTCTTATAATTAGTCTGATAGAATCTCTTCTTCACAACCTTTCCCGGGAACACCTTCTTGCGGATGCGCACGGAAAGCGGAGCGTCAAGAGCGCCACATTCCCTCTTCACGAGGGCGAAGCAGATGCTCTTGCCCAGCGAGATGCTGTGGTAGCCAGTGGTCACGACTCCGACCTCTGTGCCGTCCTCAAGCTCGACCGGATAGCCGGCGCGAGGAATGGCCTTGTCCGCAAGCTCGATGCCCACGAGCTTCATCTTGGTGCCGTTGGCCTTCTGGTCAGCGATGGCCTCCTTGCCGATGAACTCGTCCTTGTCCAGTTTGCAGAACATGCTGAAACCGGCGGCGACAGGAGAGATCTCCGGGGTAAGCTCGTCACCGTACAAAGGCAGTCCGGCCTCGAAACGCAGGGTGTCACGGCAACCGAGTCCGCAAGGCACCACACCGGCCTTCAGGAAAGCGTCCCAGTACTTCACGATGAGGCCCGGAGCCGCGTAGATCTCGAATCCGTCCTCGCCAGTGTAACCGGTACGGCTGATGATGACCCTCATTCCGGCATCCTCGAAATCCTTGAATGTGTAGAATGTCAGGCTGGCGGCATCGGCGGCGTAACCGAGAACCTTCACGAGTGTCTCCTCGGCCTTAGGGCCCTGGAGCGCGATCTGTCCCCAGTTGTCGGAATCGTTGACCAATTCCACATCGTAACCCTCGGCGTGATCCTTTATCCAGAGGAAATCCTTCTCGATGTTGGCGGCGTTCACCACGAGAAGATAGTGGTCAGCGGTGAACTCCTTGTAAACCAGAAGATCATCCACGGTGCCACCGTCAGGGTAAAGCATCATTCCGTACAGCACCTGACCAGGAACCATAGGACGGATGTCATTGGTGAATATGTGGTTGACGAACTTTTCCGCATCCGGGCCGCTGACGAAGATCTCACCCATGTGAGACACATCGAACATACCCACATTGTTGCGGACCGCCAGATGCTCCTCTGTGATCGAAGAGTACTGAATCGGCATATCGAATCCAGCGAAAGGACTCATCTTGGCTCCAAGAGCCACGTGGCTGTCATGAAGACAGGTAACTTTGAGTTGCTCCTCCATAATCAATTATCAGTGTTTAGTATATAATATTCAAGAAATATTAAAGCGCGAGCCTGAGCCCGAAAGTACCTTTGATGTTCTTGGCAGGCATGTACGACCTGTTGGTGATGCGGCAGGCATCCCAGCGGCTGGCGCAGCTTCCGCCACGGAGAATCCTCGTCCCGCCCTCAGTGGCGCCGACAGGATTGACCTGGGAGTCTTTTGAATATTCCGCAGCGCGGTCATAGCACCACTCCCAGACGTTTCCGCTCATGTCGTATATTCCCAACTCGTTGGCCTTGCGGGTCTTGACATCCTGCGGTTTTGACTTCGCATTGTCAAGGAACCACATCGCGTCATAATCGTTGGAACCGCTGAAGCCATAGTGACGGGACTTCTGGCCACCTCTGGCGGCATATTCCCACTCAGCCTCGGTCGGAAGACGGAACTTGCGGCCGGTCATTGTGTTGAGTCTGCTGATGAAGGTCTGGCAGTTGTACCAGGAGACGTTTCCGACAGGCTTCTGAGGTTCATCCAAGTCGTTAAGATAAGGTACAGAACCCATCACGGCGTTCCAAAGGGCGACGGTCACCTCGGTCTCCCCTATCCCGAAATCGTCAAGAGTGACAGGATGGGCCGGAAGCTCGTTCTCCGGGACAGAGAAATTATTGTACGGCGCATCCGAGGTATTATATCCCATTGAAAATGTTCCACCTTTGACTTTCACCATCCTGAAAGTCACGTCACCGACAGTGAAGACTTCCGGTTTCGCGTCCGAAGCGTCAATTTTCTCACGGTCAATCGCCGTTCCTTCAATCGGTCCCAAGATGGCGTCCGTCAACACATCTTCCGTCAGCTGCGCAAGCCTGAAACCGACCTTGGCCTTCTTGGTGTGACAATCCACCTCCATCCTTTCCAAGACGGTGCGGACAACCTTGCCATCCTTCCCGGCAGGTCCTTCCGGATCAATGGCCAGCTCCATAGGCTTGAAATATTCATCACTCGTGGCTCCTTCAGGCACAGCGTCATAACTGTCAAGGCACCATTCAGCGACAGAAGTGAAGTCCTTACCGTTCTGAATCTTCTGGGCATATTCCCACTGAGCCTCGGTCGGAAGTATGAATATCTTGCCGGTGGCTTTGTTCAGCTTGCCCAGGAACTTCACGGCATCGTTCCAGGACACCATATCGGCCGGAGCGTCCGGGTTCTGCACGGAACTCGGGTTGCTGCCCATAACCGCCGTCCACAGAGCCTGTGAGACCGGCTTGGAGCTGATGACGAATCCGCCAAGGGCGACCTCGTGCGGAATCCCGTTGGTGACCTTCCTGCGGTTGTCGGCGGAAAGTCCCATCGTGTAGTGTCCGGCCGGGATCTTGACCATATCAAACGTGACGTCCCCGACTGTATATTCCATCTGGTAGTCCACTTTCACGGGCTTCTGTACCGTTGTCTTGCAGGCCGAAACCGACAGAGCGGCGGCCAAAACGGCGGTAATGTTTAAAATTTTATTCATTTTACGCAATATTCTTAAAAATCACAATCTCAAATGTAATCAAAAACTTTCAATTTGAAAACACTGTCAACGAATGTCACGGATTTTCCTGTGCAGGTTTTCAGGCAGAAGCTCAGTCAGATGGCCTCTGGCACTTTTCGGGACAAAAATCTTTTTCAACGACGCCCCGTAGAACGCATCGTCACCGATGAACTCAAGACCGGCCGGAAGAACAATTTCCTCCAATGACTCGCAGGCCAGAAAAGCACCGGCGCCGATCGCCTTCAACCCCTTGTTGAATTTCACCTTGTTCAGCGAGAAGCACTCCTCGAAAGCGCCGTCCCCGATGGCGACCAATCCGGCAGGACAACTTACAGAACGAAGTTCCCAGCATCCGAAAAAAGCCCCGTCTCCAATGAATATCAAGTCCTTGGGCAAACGGATGCTTTTCAGCCAGCCACATTCGCGGAAAGCCTCGCGCCCGATGTGCGTGACCGTCGGGGGGAGGAATATCTTGTCAAGGAACGAAGCTCTCTCCTCTTCGGGAATATCCTCGCCGATCTTCCTGTCCTCGGCCATATAGGGTTGAAACGCGAAAACTCCGTCACAGATGACTTTCGTGCCATCCTTGACGTGAACCTCGCTCGGATAGTTCTCAGCGTCCAGCAGCTTTGTGCCGTCAGCCGAGTAATTGCAACAATTGTCATTGTCCCAGACATCACACCCGCGGTCCTTTTCGGTGGCCGACGTGTCAAGTCTGAGAACCTGTAGCCAGTCTTGCATATTCAGAAAATATTATGTCAGAAAGATTTCAGGAACTCGAGATCTTTTTTGAGCATTATCTTAGGCTCCATCAAGGCGACTTTCTGGAACAGTTTGAACTGGTTGGCCTTGGAAAGATAGACCTTGTCCTCGTGCTTTCCCTTGCGCCACCATTTGTAGAAGCCGATAGGGTCGTTCTCGAACGGGATTCTCGCCAGGATCTCCGATGTGTAGCCCGGAAAGTCGATCGTCAGGCCAAGCCCCATAAACTGCTTGTAGTACTGCTGGTCAGCCCTTCGCAGCTTGCTCATCAACGGGTTATAGACCTCGAACGTGTCCACCTGCATCGTCTTTTCCCTGACGATCATCCTGTGGATCCTGACCGGATCGTAGTTCAGCCACGAACCGACCCTCAATGTCTTGGGACCCTCGTCTGTGTCAAGGGTCAATTCATCCATCGAGTAATACACCTTCTCCGGGTCGAGAGGATAAACTTGATCGGTTTCCGCCATAGCAAACGACTTTTTAAAACATTACGACAAAGATAGACAAAAAAATTGTCCAAAGAAAGCCGTGGGAGGGCAGAAAAAACGTTTCCGCGCGGAAATCAGGGAAAGCAGGCTCCTAAAAATGAAATTTCTTGTGCTTCAGCCACAGGCCGTAAACCTCGCTCACATTGCCGGCAGTCACGAATGACTTGATGCCTTCCCGCTTGAGGAACTCCATCAGATTGGAGAACTCCTCCTGCGTCAGGAGCGACTGTATCTCTATGCTCTTCTCGCCGGTATAGCCGCCGATTACCTCGTAGAGGCTACAGCCGCGGCCAAGCTGGTCGATGATGAAGCGGCGGATCTTCTCATAGTCATGCGAGACTATGCAGACCCTCTTGCGCTTGTTCAGGCTGGCCGTGAAATAATCCACCACCAAGCCGTTGATCCATGTGCCGATGAGTCCTATGATCACCATCTTGAACGGGTTGATGGCGAACGCGGTGCAGCAGATCATCGCTCCGGCCACTGACACCGAAGCTCCGATGTCGAAATGGAGATATTTATTGACGATTTTGGCAAGGATGTCAAGTCCTCCGGTGGACGCGTTGATGTTGAACAGGATAGCCTGAGACACGCTCAACAGCAGCACGAAACAGCAGAGGTCGAACCAGATGTCGCCCATCACGGAAGTCGTACCAGGTTCCATCAGGCTCTGGTAAGGCATCACCCACGCCCAGAAATCCATCAGAGGTCCGAGGATCATGGCCGTATAGACCGTCTTTGCCCCGAATTCCTCACCGATCAGCAGCCAGGCCAGAACCAAGAGTATGGCGTTGATGATGACCACGAAGAGAGAGACTTTGATCTGGATGCCGAAGAAGGTCTCGAATATTCCCGAAAGGACAATTGACAGACCGGACACCGTGCCGATGATAAGTTTGCTTGGAACAAGGAAATAATAGACTGCCGCGGCGGCTACCATCATGCCGAGGGTCATGATTATGACTTCTTTCCAGAACTTCCCGGTGGCCACCAACCCTGCGACCTTTTGAATCTTCTCGTTCATTATAATTAGTGTTATCTTTATTTGTCATTCCAAAAACCGGGCGCAAAGTTAGAACTATTTTCCGGAAATCCCCTTTTTTTCACGCCATTTCTCAATCCCGCCCGAAAGGTGATGGAAAACCAGATAAATATCGTAAGATTTGAAATCTTTATGAAGAATATGAATCACTGGCAACACTAAAACAAAGAACACAATGAGAAGAATCGTTTCGCTTCTGGCTATCTGCGCCGCGCTTGTTTCCTGCGGGAACACCGGCGGCAAATCCACCGGAGATGAGTTCCAGTCCATCAACTGGAGAGACAATGACGCCGCGGCGGTCATCTGCGTGGGCATGTACACCAATGAGTCCGACCTGAGAGACTCCGGGCTGTTAGACCGCTACTCAAAGTCCTACGGTCTGGAGAATCTGGAGACCGTACAGACGAAGGGTGATGAGTGGTACATCGTCATCCCGCGCCACTCCAAGGCGACAGTAAAGGTCAACGCGGTCGAGATCGACGAGAACTGCAACCTCCATAAGAGCTTGCTGCTCGCCGAGAGGGACGGGAGGCCTTTCCTGCTGAGGTGCAACGTTTCGGATCTGTACTGCAACGTCGCCATCAGCATCGAGGGCAAAGACGGCAAGCCATTGGTGGACTATTCCCCGATGATCAGTCTGAAGGACGGATCGGTGGTCACCCCTGACGACGACGGGGACTCGGCGACCGTTCTGGACATCACGGACAAGTTCCTGCCGATAAAGCCTTCCGCCAGCGCGGACTACATAGTCCATGAATATACCGACAGCTACCCCATAAAGAACAAGATCACCGCCCGCGTGCAGGACGGAAAAGCTTTCGTCAGACTGTCCCGTGGCATCGACGAATGTCCTGAAGGTGAATATGAGATCGAGGACCTGTCCGGAAAGTGCGGCGGTGTGTTCATCGGCAACATCGGCCAGGACATCAATCCGATCGTCTGCCTGGCGATGGAGAACGGAGGACTTGAGATCTTCAGCCTTTTCAGCGCGACGCAGACCGGCAGGTTCGACAGCAGCGGCCCTCTGGACGGCTTCAAGGACATCGAGGCGTTCAAGGACAGCACAGTGGTGGACACTGTCGACGGAGAGTTCGCCGGAGCCTACGTCACCATATTCGCCTTGGACAAGAACGGCGACGCCAAGGAGATTGAGCTCACCCCATCATTGAACGCGGAGATCTCCTTCCTACAGAATAACGACGATGGCAAGATCACCGAGCATAAGATAGTCATAACCCAAGACTGGAAGATCACCTACTCAACCTCCTGGTTCGAAGGCGACCCGATCGAAGAGTACCGCGGCCGCATCCGTCCGCTGAAAGCAGACTACGACAACCATGTCTTTGAATATTCATACGTGTTCTTCGAGCGTCTTCACTATTCCCAAGACATGATGGCCACTTCTGAGAAAATCAATCTGGCCGGCTCATTCAGACACACCTCCGATAACTTAGGGTATCTGGTAACCCCTCTGTCCGGTCCTCTGACATTCGGTGCCCAGGACACCGGCAGCGTGTTCTACGAGTATACCTACCTCCGCGACATGCCGCAATCCGATTCCGGAGAGGAGGCTGAATAGTCCCCATGTCCCAGCAGGGACTCCACAGGCGACTTTCGCCGCGATTTCCGCTCACGGGGCCGCAGCGCATCCGGGGACTACTGCCGGGAATCAGGGTAGCGGGATTTCGCGAATCGGGTAATCATACAGAATCTGGAGGCGAAGCAGTTCTGTTCTGAGGCTGTCGGTCAGTGATTCGGTGCCTGGGACACCGTAGAGATTGTGCATTTCAGAAGGATCCTCAAGGAGGTCATAGAGTTCCCAGCAGTTGATGTCACCGTAGAAACGGATAAGTTTGTAACGATCCGTGCGGATGCCGAAGTGTTTTCTTACCGCATGCTCGGCGGGATATTCGTAATAATGATAGTAGATGGAATTGCGCCAGTCCTCCGTCTTCCCTCCTTCGAGCAACGGCAGGAATGAGACACCGTGCATGTCCTCCGGCACATCCACTCCTGCGAATTCGAGAATCGTCGGAGCATAGTCGATGTTCTGGACCAACTCTTCTATGTCGCCCTTGCGACCGCCGGGGATACGGACAAGCAAAGGTGTCCTGAAAGACTCCTCGTACATGAAACGCTTGTCGAACCAGCCGTGTTCACCCATATAGAAGCCCTGGTCGGACGTGTAGACTATCATCGTGTTATCCATCAAACCATTTGATTCAAGGTAATCCAGCAGGCGACCCACGTTTCTGTCCACGGAGTGGATAACGCGGAGATAGTCGCGCATGTACTGACGGTACTTCCATCGGGCAAGGGCATCCCCGTCCAGCCCCTGCCTCTTGAACTCCTCGATGATCGGATCATAGTGGGCATCCCAGACTTTCTTCTGCCCGGGAGTAAAGCGATCGTACAAACTCCTTCCAGCCTGTTCAAGGCCAGTGGAGGTATGGATCTCATTCTCTTTGTCGGCGAGTTTGAGGTCATAGACAAGATCCATGTCCTTCACGACGCTCATTTCCTGGAGCGAGGCGGGGATGCGGCCATCATATTCATCATAGAAATTATCAGGAAGAGGGAATTCCGCGTCACTGAACAGTTCCAGATCACACAGATCAGGCATCCACGTCCTGTGAGGAGCCTTGTGGTGGACAAAAAGGCAGAAAGGACGGTCTTTGTCGCGCTCCTTATCAAGCCACTCCAGCGCAAGGTCGGTGATGATGTTCGTAGCATAGCCTTCCCTGCACACCCTCTCGCCGTCACGGATAAAAGTAGGATTGTAATAGTCTCCCTGCCCTACAAGAATATCCCAGTGATCGAACCCGGTCGGATCCGAGACCAGATGCCACTTCCCTATCATCGCTGTCTGGTAGCCGGCAGCCTGGAGGATTTTCGGGAATGTCTGCTGCCCTCCGTCAAAGGTTGTGGTGTTGTCGGTGAAGCCATTGGCGTGGCTATGCTTTCCCGTCAGCATACAAGCCCGGCTCGGGCCACTCAGCGAGTTCGCCACGAAACTGTTCGTGAAACGTGCCCCCTCGTCCGCGATGCGGTCGATGTTCGGTGTCCTGATGAAGCGGCTGTCATAGGCACTGATTGTCTGATACGAGTGGTCATCGCACATGATGTAGATGACATTCAATCTCTTAGCCTCACCATCCCCGTCATCTTTCCGTGACCCGCAGGAAATAAAAGAGGCCACCGTCAGCGTCCCGGTCAACGTACATGCAACCGCCGTCAAAGTCCTGTTACTCATCAATCAAAGTGGTTTTTGCGAATATAACACTTAATAACAATTCAAACAAATCAGATCCGCAGATTATCATATACGAAAAGAAGGCACTTCCTCTACAGGAAATGCCTTCTCACACTCAATTCTGAAAGCGCGTTCAGACGGAATAATCCGGGCTATTTGCGGCAGGCTTCGGCGATGACCTTCTCGCTGCGGGCGATGAAGTCGGAAAGGGCTTTGCCTTTCAGGAGACCGTTGGAAAGAAGGGCGAGGTCGATCACCTGCTTGAGGATGTCGTTGCCGGCGGCATATTCATCAACCACAGCCTGATGGGCATCCTTGATGGCCTGACGCTCGTCGTTGATTCTCTTCTTCTCGTCCTCGGAAGCGTCCTTGCCAGGCTCGGCAGGGAGCTCCTGCATCGGAGTGATCTTTGACTTGGCGTCGGTGACTATTCCGGCCATGACCGGATTCTCAAGGTTCACGGTGATGTTGAACGACTCCGGCATATTCCCGTAGAAGTTCATTCCGCCTCCCATCGCGCTCATCTCGCGGTAACGCCTCATGAACTCGTTACGGGTGATGATCACCGGCGCGGCGTTCTCGCCAAGGTTATCGGCCTCCACGAAGTAGTCGTTGCCCTTCGGCAGGACGGCTTTGAACATCGCGCTGAGGTCATCCTTGTCGGCCTGTGCCATTTCCGGCTTGACCTTCTCACTCTTTGGGATGAGGTTGTCTATCGTGTCTGAATCCACACGGGCGAACTTTGTGTCAGGGATCTTCTGCTCCAACAGATTGACATAGTGGGAGTCAAGCTCGCAGTCCATCAGAAGCACATCATACCCTTTGTTCTTCGCCGCCTCGATGAAAGCGTACTGCTCGTCAGTGTCGGTTGCATAGAGGTAAACGACCTTCTTGTCCTTGTCGGTCTGGTTCTCGGCGATGGCCTTGCGGTAGTCCTCCAGAGAGAAATACTTGCCGTCCGTGTTCTTGAACAGGGCGAACTTCAGAGCCCTCTCGCAGAACTTCTCGTCGGAGAGCATGCCATATTCAATGAACAGTTTGAGGTTGTCCCACTTTTTCTCCCAAGCGTCACGCTCGTTCTTGAATATCTCCTCCAGTCTGTCGGCCACCTTCTTGGTGATGTAGGTCGAGATCTTCTTGACATTCTCGTCGGCCTGCAGGTAGCTTCTGGAGACGTTAAGAGGAATGTCCGGAGAGTCGATGACACCGTGCAGAAGCGTCAGGAAGTCAGGAACGATGTTGTCCACGTGGTCGGTGACGAACATCTGGTTGCAGTAAAGCTGGATGTTGTTCTTCTCGATCGCCATCCTGTCCTTGATCTTCGGGAAGTAGAGGATTCCGGTGAGGTTGAACGGATAGTCCACGTTCAGATGGATGTAGAACAGAGGATCCTCCTTCATCGGGTAGAGATCCCTGTAGAACTTCATATAGTCCTCTTCCTTCAATTCGGAAGGCTTGCGGGTCCACAGAGGCTCGATCTTGTTGATGACGTTGTCCTTGTCGGTGTCGACATATTTGCCGTCCTTCCATTCCTGTTCCTTGCCGAAGACGACCGGAACCGGCATGAACTTGCAGTACTTGTCCAGTAGCTGCTGGATCTTGCCTTTTGTGCCGTAGTCCTTGGCGGCCTCGTCGTCAAGGTAAAGTGTGATGACGGTGCCTCTCTCACCCTTGTCGCAAGGCCCCATCTCGAACTCCGGGTTGCCCTCGCAGCTCCAGATCACGCCCTTAGCGCCTTCTTTCCAGGAAAGAGACTCAATCGTCACCTTCTTCGCGACCATAAACGCGGAATAGAATCCCAATCCGAAGTGGCCGATGATGTTCTGGTCCTTGTACTTCTCAAGGAACTCTCCAGCTGAAGAGAACGCTATCTGGTTGATGTACTTGTCAATCTCCTCATCGGTCATACCGATACCGTTATCGATGATCCTCAACGTCTTGGCCTTCTCGTCAAGCTCGACGCGCACCTTAAGCTCACCAAGCTCGCCCTTGAAGTCACCGTTCGATGCGATGGCCTTCATCTTCTGCGAAGCGTCCACCGCGTTCGCGACCAGCTCCCTCAGGAAAATCTCGTGATCCGAATAGAGAAACTGCTTGATGACCGGGAATATGTTCTCAGTCGTCACTCCAATCTGTCCTTTGTTTGCCATAATATCTTTCATTTTTAAATTTTACGAATATATTCAGTCGGCTCCACCTTCTGATGAAGCTGGTTCAAGGATAGTCAAAATATGTTCCAAGAGATTCAGACTGACAAATTGTCATTCCTCTTCACAGGACTTCAAGAACCGCCACAAGGTATTCCGGTCCACCTTGCAGATCTTGGCGATCTTGCGCTGTGACATTCCCACCGCCATCAACTCCGCGATCAAGGTCCTCTTACCGTACAGTTTACGTTTCTCCAACGCCGTCTTCCGTCCTTTAGGCCTGCCAAGCACCACACCCTCGGCCCTCTTCCGTGCCAACGCCTCCTTCGTTCTCTGGCTGATAAGGTTGCGTTCGATCTCCGCCGACAGCCCGAAAGCGAACGCCAGCACTTTGCTCTGAATATCCTCACCCAGCCGATAGTTGTCCTTGATCGTCCACACCTTGCACTCCTTGGTCATACAGATGTTGAGTATCTCCATAATCATAAACAGGTTACGCCCCAACCTCGAAAGTTCCGCGCAGATGATCAGATCATCCTTCCGCACACGCCGAAGCAGCGTCCCCAACTCCCTTTTACTATAGGATTTGGTTCCGCTGATGGTCTCCTCTATCCACCCGTCGATGGACAGATGTTCCCTCTCGCAGAAGTTATTGATTTCAAACCTTTGATTCTCAACAGTCTGTTTGTCGCTGCTGACCCGAATGTAGCCGTAATTCATAGTTCTCTACCTCCTCTTTCCTTTCGCCTCACCCGCATCAGAATCCTACGCCCCGCGGAAAGAAACCGAAGCCGTTCCGATGCCCGCCCCAAAGATAGCCAATGTCCACAACAATTCCAAGCCCTATGATTCATAAATATTTACATTTCGCTCGTCATTCACTCACCACGCCACTTCACCATCACTCCACGGCATCACTTTCAGCCTTTTTTGCCGCCCTGCACCCCACTTCGGAACTCTTCAGTAACGCTTTTGGCCTTTTTCGCTGCCAAACATCTCCCGTCGGAACCATCAGGCGACACTTTTGCCCTTTTTCGCCGCCAGAAACCTCACTTCGGAACCCTTCAGCGACACTTTAGACCATTTCTGTCACCTTGCAAGTATGCAACCAATATTCCCGGATAGCGCAGTCAGCTCATCTATCGCACCTAAAACGACATTCTACTGATAACGACCAAGTTACAATTCCAGGTGTGAATATAATCGCACACCTGAAAGTCAAAGAACCCTCTACAGTGCCCCCTATTGGCGCCCCACCCTTCCAGGTACGAAATACTACGCGCACCTGGAACTGCATTTATCCGATAATCATTAAGTTGCAGTTCTAGGTGCTGATGTAATCGTTCTCCTGAATTATTGCCATATTGTCGAATAATATGTAGTCACCTCCTCCCAGCCCCGTGATGTCATCAACAATCTGGGCGTATATGTTCAGCAACAGGGCACAACCTGCGGATTCTCCGGCCCCGCCGCCTGGGTAGTCCTCACCCCCATCGAACAGAGCATCAAGCGAAAGATCGAAAGTGTCGGGAAATCGCTGAGGGACTGGGATATCAGCATCAATTACGGCATAAAGACCGGCTACAATGATGCCTTTATAATCACAACCGAAAGGCGCGACGAGATCCTTTCAAACTGTAAGTCCGAGGAAGAGCGCCAAAGAACGGAGGCGATCATTAGGCCTATAATTCGCATCCGGTATTTCTTTGGTATATTTCAAAGACTCAATCATCGGATAGTTGATATACAACTTTCCGTTTTCGGTTTCGTCACTGAAAAAGTCCAACATTTCATCCAATATACCATTGACTTTCTGTGTTCCTAATCTATTCTGAAAATCATAATCGAAGAATAGGAATATCTGGGAGAACAAGGTATCCAAACGCTTGTCTTCAGGCAGGTATATATTATTTTCTTTGAAAGGTAAAGATCGGAACAAGTCATATTCATTAGCCCTCAGGTTTGAGTATAATGTCGGAAGGTCGTGCTCGCATTTTAAAACGCATAGCTCTTCCTTCGACAAGAACAGTTCCCCTATCGAATCGAATACCATTGGTTCGGCCTTGCCACCTTCAAATACGAATAATATCATACGGCAAAAGTTCCACCTCTATACAGTTTCTCCAAATTATGTCCAAAACGTAGCTCTTTGTCCGTAAGGTCGCATATCGCATTGATTTTATTGTCTTTCAGGATAAAGAAGCAATCCGGTCGCAGCAAGTCATTGGAAAGCAGGAAAGTATCGTGGGTCGTCAAGAATAATTGGTTGTCACTCTTGAACAATCTACGGCAAAGGGTGTATGAAAGCTCATAATGATAGAAGGCATCGAATTCATCAATGAAGATAAAAGAAGCGTTCTCCATTTCTTTAAGCCAGTAATATTGCAACTCCAGATTCAATGTGCCTGTAGAAGCCACCTGCAAGAAAGGAATGCGAACATCATTGATCACAACATAAAGCATATTCTCGCCTTGATTGGGCTTGGCGAACGCAAAATTCTGTCCACTCACCTCTTTCAGAAACTCTGAAAAATCTTCTGTGAGTTGATTATTTATTATGTACTCTTCTATGTTGCTGCCTCCTTCTTTAAGGCCGATAAATTCTCGATTGTCAAGGCTTCTGAAAAATAACATATTCTCCACAAAATCGCGGAGTTTCAGCAATGCGTGTCCTTTGGGGAAAGGTACGACACTCAAAAGATAGTTGACAATTGAAATATTGTTGGCGCTGTTTCTTACACTATCTATCGCCATATCCGTCAGCGCAAAGTCTTTATTTAAGCGCAAAGTGCCTGCGTCATTATAGAACAACTCTTTTTCATTCAGAAAAAGTTGCTCTTTTACCAGTTCTCCTTTAAGTTCTTTTGCCACCTTGGAATATTTATACAATATAGTGTCATCCTCGAACTTGAATACATATTCAAAATTTACAGGCTGATTGTAATTGTATGCGGAAGCATAGTTCAAATAGTAATCCGGCTTTTTCCATTTATGCGACAAGTGATTGGCTATGTCGAATACGGCCAATCCCAAGTTGCTTTTTCCAGCCCCGTTAGGACCATAAATGATGCCGTTTTTCAGGATGTTGTCTTTAATGGCATTCTGATTAAAAGAATAATTGCTGGGATGCGACAAGTCCCACTCTATCTTGTCCGCAAAACCGCGATAGTTATTTACCGAAAATTTTATTAACATAGCAATCGATATTTCAACATTCGCCACAAATATACTAATAAAATATTATTCCGTAAATATTTTACGGAATAATGGGGTTGATAATATGGCGATAAGCAAATATCACGCTTATCAACCGATGGTCCGTATGTGGTTTACGGGGCGGTTTCTCGAAGAGGAATGCGATTATTTGAACAAATGTCCTATTTTAGTTATAATCCTCCGAATCCCGTTATATTACATATCCTCTAATGAAAGGCACCTTACGGTTCTTTTGTACCGTCTGATCCGTTTTTCTTTCTGAATAAAGAAGCGGACCTTCTCTTCCATTGTTTCTTTATCGAATTTTTCAGGATTGCGTTTGACTTCAATGATCTCGGCGTTTTTGTCATCGGAACTGACAGCGACAATGTCAATCTCACATTGCTGATGGTTACCCTTGGAGTCGGTATATCCTTTAGGATCCCACCAACTACCGATCGCACGATAGTTCATTTCTTCCATCATCTTGGCTTTGAAATATCGTTCGAGAGTGTCTCCGGTATATGTGGTGTAGTCATCTGACATTACCTTTGCCAGCAGAGGATACTGTCCGATCTCTATCATCATCTGGTTCTTCTCAATGTAGCGGAACCAGAATCTCAAAAAAACATCACTGATTCCGTAACGTACTGTCTGCGACTTGCTTCCGGCCCACATCGGGCGTTTTTTCCCTATGAGATTATAAGTCTCCTCAAGCTTCGACAACTGCCCTCCGATACTTTTTGATCCAAGGTATGTGGCGATCTCCGCCTGGGTGTTGTAACCTTCGGAGATCGCTTCCAGAATAGAGAAATATGTCCCATACTTCCTGCCAAACTCTTGAATAAGCAGTTTGCGACCTTCCTCAATGAACGGAGAGTCCGGTTTGCAAATATACCGGATCATCCCATCTTTGGTCAACGCCTCGGCATCAACAAAGAGTTCAATGTATTTCGGCACTCCGCCCGTGTATGCGTAAAGCGCAAGAAGATCGTCATTTGTGTACCCTGGTGCATATTCATGCATCACTTCCTTGAGAACAGAGGGAGCGAAAGGGTACAATTTTATAGTGTGGTCGTCTCTTCCGTACAATGGCTCCTTCTTATCCTTAAAAAGTCTAGTCATAAGTGAATATATGGAGCCGCTCACGATAAGATTGACATTAGTCTTCAGACGGAATTGATCCCAATAATTCTGAATGTCAGAGAATATGGAAGGGCTGACCTCGCTGAAATTTTGAAACTCATCTATGACAAGCGTGAATTTCCTATGCTCTCCGACCTGCATCAGAATGGCGAAGATATCCTTGAATGAAGTGATCCCGTCCGGAACGAAAACAGCAAGTTTGGCGCGTATCTCGCCAGTGAACTCAGCGCAAAGCACAGCCTCGTTTTTCTTCCCGACGAAAAAATACAGGTATTCCTCCCCTGACATAGATTTATCTATCAGAGTGGTCTTCCCGATTCTTCGCCTTCCTGTGACAACCGTCAGCATTGAGTGGTTATCGTAAGAACGATTCTTCATTTCACGCAGTTGCGCCAATTGTTCTGTCCTGTCAAAGAATTTCATATCGCATTTTTTACAGTCGTAAATTTTACAGCCGTTGCAAAGTTATTGAATATATTGGAATTTTCAAATACTTAATAAATTAGTAGTGTGAAAGAAAAAGTTCTTTCACACTACTATAGGACGACTTTTCTCAGCCGAAAATAATGTATCCAAATATGACCAAGTTTATTCCTTTTTATTATGACGAGAAGGGGTTCTATCAAAATGACAAATCTTTTATGATAACAGGGAATCACTTGGCATATCTGACAGCATTTTTGAATTCATCACTTTTCAAATTCTGCTTCCTCGACAATTTCCCGGAATTGCAAGGAGGAACACGGGAATTGAGGAAAATATTTTTTGACAAGATTCCGGTTCTGAATGTATCGGATGATGTCAATGATGAATTTAAGGTGCTTGTAAATGAAATTCAAACTAAATATTCAAAAGAGAAAGCTATAGCTATTGACAATATGCTATTTGATTTATATGACTTGACTAAGGCAGAGCGTGATGCAATCGGTTTTATTGAAATCAAATGATGTAAAACTCGATTGTCACATTTTATGACTTCTTCAATATAAACCACATTATCGCTTCCATAAGTTTTACGACCGAAATACTGGTCGTGAAGCCTGTGGAAGCGACGATAGTACCCAAACCGTTTTGTAAATCGAGTGTCACTTTCTTCTCACTCTGGCTGATACGATGATGAACCATACATCAGCATCTCTATCAACTCTTTTTTCCTGTTTTCGTCAATGAGGCACCCGGTTTTTCACCGAGCGGGGTGGACGAG
>ENA-OYYX01000080-OYYX01000080.1-human-gut-metagenome-genome-assembly--contig:-NODE-80-length-46497-cov-10.270725_pt1 | contig 46497 bp, 38 predicted proteins | sample MGYA00244070_ERZ653464 | MGnify/ENA primary metagenome ERZ653464 (study PRJEB26926, sample SAMN06165152) | human gut metagenome | biome: ENVO:00009003; feature: ENVO:2100002; material: ENVO:00002003...
CCCGGCATCTGAAGATGCCTTCCCTGAGGAATTCCGCTTGCGAAGCACCCTGAGCTGAGCGGGCTCTTGCCGCAGTTCGGGACAACATCCATGAAGACCGACGGGGGCAAAAACCCGCGATCTGCACCCGTGACAATGAAATAAAGGGATGACGTGGGCAAAAGAGCCGGATCTGCACACGTAAATCCCGGGACATCCTCAGATACAGGCGCACTATAACCTAACTTGTTTTCATGATGCGCACAGGGCGGTCATCACCATGATGGGCAAGCCGAACAGCGGCATAGCCTGCGGCGAATTGCGAAGCACCTGAGCAGAGCGGGCTCTTGCCGCAGTTCGAGACAACATTCATTAAAGCCAACATGTGCAAAAAGGCCGCAATCTGCACCCGTAAAGTTCAATATGAAGAACAACGTGGGCAAAAGAGCCGGATCTGCACACGTGAATCAAACGACGGGGGCGAGAACCCATGATCTGCACCCGTGGAGTTCAATGAGAAGAACGACGGGGGCAAAAAGGCCGGATCTGCACACGTGACTGGCAACCTTCACCACGACGGATTGGCAAATCACGCGGGATTGCGTATATTTGCGGCAGAAATTATTTCCAAACCCCTGCGGACAATATGGATGGAATGCTGCGGCAGGTGGCAGACAGATTGACAGACAGACAGGTGGCAGACAGACGGACGGTCTGATAGATAAACAGATAGATAGTCAGTCAAACAGACAAACAGACAGATCGACAGACAGACAGGCAGACGGACGGTCTGATTGATTGATAGATAGATTGATAGTCAGTCAAATAGTCAAATAGACAAACAGTCAAACAGATAGTCAGTCAAACAGACAAACAGACATAATACGACAAATGAACTACTCTGGTTTAATCATAGCAGTTATCACATTTTTGGTAATTGGACTTTTTCACCCTCTCGTAATCAAGAGCGAGTATTATTTCGGCACTAAATGCTGGTGGGCATTCGCACTTGCAGGCCTGGCCTTCATCGTGGCAAGCCTTCTGGTAGAGAACAGCGTAGCAAGCCCCATTCTTGGAGTCGTGGGGTGCTCTTGCCTGTGGAGCATATTGGAGATTTTCGAACAGAGGGAGAGAGTCAGGAAAGGTTGGTTTCCGATGAATCCGAAGAGGAAATCAGAGTATTAGGCAAAGCGCGGGTAAAGTCATAGCCAGAGGCGGCCAGGCTGTCCAGGAGGAGGGAGAGGAGATCGCTTGCTCCATCGAGTCTGTCGTGGAGGAGGATGACCGAGCCGGGGCGCACCTGTTTCATAATCCGTTCTACAACAGGGACATACCAGTCGTGTCCAGACTGCTTACAAGAATATCCAGACGACTTGCAAGAATGCTCTGACTGCTTGCAAGAATGTTCTGACGACTTGCAAAACATTGTGTCAAAGCTTCTTACATCCCAGCCGACAGTTTGCAGACCGAGAGTCCGGACCACTTTGGAGATAGTCGGATTCGTCACGCCGAAAGGAGGACGGAACAATGAAATCTTCTTGCCGGCGACACTTTCCACTGCACGTTTCCCTTCATTGACGTCGGCCAGCATTTTATCGAAAGACAACAACGGAAAAGTGCCGGCATGGCTGTAAGTGTGCAGTCCGAGCGCATGTCCTTCTTCAAGCATGCGACGCAGAACCGCCTCATTACCAGAGACTTTGGAGCCGATCAAGAAGAAAGTCGCCCTGGCGCCACGTTCACGGAGGACATCCAGAACACGTTCAGTTTCAGGCGGATGCGGCCCGTCATCGAAAGTCAGGTAAACCACTTTCCGGTCTGTTTTCTCACGACAGAATGCCCGCACATATACTCCTGAGCGTATGCTGGCAGAAGCCCAGACCATAAAGACTGTTATGGAAAGGACAATGACAAGCATGCAGAGTATTGCTATGACAGACATATCGGCAGAAGTCAACTACTTATGTAACAAGATGATAACGCCATCCTCATTGACATCATCCACTATCGCGGTATAACCATCCGGAATCTGCTGCTCCGAGATGAGTTTACAGAGCAATACCGGAAGCAGTGAACGGAACGCTCCGAGAGACTCGACATGGTCGGCGCAGCTTATGACATTGACACAGGCATTGATTCCGAACAGTTCAGCGATCGGATTTTCTGCGCATTTCGGGAGGTCTGAAAGATTCGCGAGGCCGCAGAATCGGAGAGCTGCGTTGCCGTCTTTGGTGCCGTTCAGCGAGCGAGATGAGGTTCCCCCATACTCGTGCAGTGGTCCGGAAGAGGACTCGGAGCCGGATTCCCCACCCCGCTCAGAGGCAGACTCGGAGCCAGATTCATCACACGGCCGGGAGGCAGACTCAGACTCACGCAAAGGTCCAGTGGAGCGCTCGGAGTTTGCATCACCACCCCGCTCGGAGGCAGACTCAGAACCTGCTTCATCACCACCCCGCTCAGAGGCAGACTCATGCAAAGGTCCGGTAGAGCACTCGGAGTTTGCATGACCACCACGCTCAGAGGCAGACTCGGAGCTGGATTCATCACACAGCCGGGAGGCAGACTCAGACTCACGCAAAGGTTCGGTGGAGCACTCGGAGTTTGCATCCCCACCATGCTCAGAGGCAGACTCGGAACCATCATCACCACCCAACCCTGTGGACATTTCAGTTGCCGGGCAGGACTCGGAAACGTCTGTCGGCATTGCGGCACTGAGCAGAAATGCAGCAGCGCCTTCTCCCAACGGAAGGAAACTGTCCCCAACTCTATATAAACCAAGACGTTGTCTTATGACATCGACCTCCGGCGTAACTTCGTCGAAAGCACCGACCAATGCCACATTCCCCTCAGCTGCATCGTCGAGCAGCATTGCGGCATCGACAAGAGACGCAGCGAAACCATCAGCCTGCTGCACATAAGTCGTGTTGTAGGCGTGAATTTTTCGGATCAATGCAATGTAACCTGATGCCGTATTGAAAGTGGACTGCATGAAAGGGGACGGATTCAGCAGAGTTTCCTCTCTGTCGAAAATGCTTGAACCGAAAGAGATGGTATCCTTCATAAAGCCGGCACCCGTAGAGGTGATTATTCCGGCCACCCTCTCGGAAGGGACACCATCAAGCGATTTCAGCCCGCACCAGACAGCCATCTTCAGGAGCCGCCCCATTCTGCGCCTCGAATTCGCATCAGTTATAACTTCCTTATAATCAGGCTCATCAGCACTGATATATGAAGTACCGCTGATATATAAATGTTTATGCGGAATGAACAGCATGGCTAAAGTGCTTTAGAAGATTGAGAGTCAATGATATCCGAAAAGACTAGAGAGACGCAGTTGCCGCTGAAGCCGAAGGCCGAGGACAATATGTTGCGCACCCGTGGCCTGGAACCATCTCTAGTCGCAAACGGTGCAAGACCTGTTTCCGAAAGCGAAGAAGCGTAACGGCGAGAACCATTAAACGGTGCAAGACCTGTTTCCGAAAGCGAAGAAGCGTAGCGGCAAGAACCATTAAACGGCACAAGACCGGTTTCCGGAATCGGAGCGGAGAAACCGCACGAGCCCATAAAAGACAAGTCATTCAGTTCCAACGACTTGCAGACCATCACCGCCTCAATTCCCTCAGAAGCGGCAAGAGTATGCCCCGTATAGGCCTTGAGCGAGCTGAACGGCGGAACAGCACCACCGAAAACCCGCAGCATGGCATTGCTCTCTGCAAGGTCATTGACCTGAGTACCAGTCCCATGCGTATTGACAAAGTCAATGTCGGACGGCTCCAGACCTGCCTGCTCGAGTGCAGCGGACATTGACAATCCCGGCCCTATACCTTCCGGAGAACTTGCAGTCTGATGGTAAGCCTCATTGGCATTGCCCCAGCCGGTCAGCCTGCAGACAGCGCCTTCAGAGTCGGCAGTGAGCACGAGATACCCTGCACCCTCACCCAGATTCAGCCCCGCACGCGACTCGTCGAACGGCCTGCAGATTTCCGGATCGAGAATACGCAGCGAATTGAACCCGTTCATAGTGAAACGGCAAAGCGAATCCGTGCCGCCTACAATGGCCACATCGCACAATCCATCACGCAACATCTTGGCTCCCAGCATAATAGCATTGCCGGCAGCGGAACACGCCGTACTTATGGTCGTGCTGAAAACGATATTGACCCCGCGGGATTCCAGATAATGCGCCATCATCGAGGTAACATCCCCGGGCGTATGCATGCTCAGACATTTCGCGTCGCCGCCGGTAAGGTCATCACGGTGCTCCTGCCAGAAAACCTCGCTCAAATCCATTCCGCCCACCGAAGTACCGGACAGAAATGCGCAGCGGAGGTTTTTCAGTCCACCAACATCACCCTTTCGGCTTAGAAAATCTGTCAATGCCTCGTCCACAGCCATGAGCCCGAGCAGAGCCGTACGACTTGTAACTTCTTGCCTGTCAATGTCTAACACATCTTTAAGTTCGTCATCAGAAAGACAGACCTCCCCGACAGGAAACCCGAGCGCAGTCTGAAAACGTCTCACAGGAGCAAGCATTGAACGGCCGCTCCGCATTGACTCCAGACATTCTGCTACATTGGTCCCGGCCGCGCAAATCGCACCAAGCCCGCTCACATAGACTTCCATATCAAGCAGTTTTCCCGTGTTCGCGGATATAGTCGGCCATGGTCTTGACCGAATAGAACACCTGTTTTCCCTCAGCAGGATTCTTCAGCTTGATGCCGTAATCCTTGTCCAGGAGCAGGATAATTTCCAACGCGTCGATAGAATCGAGCCCGAGACCGTCGTCCCCGAAAAGAGGAGCTTCCGGGTCAATGTCCTCTGGCGTAATCTCTTCAAGATTCAGAGCCTCAATGAGCTGGGCTTTAAGTTTTTCTATAAGTTCATCCATAATTTCTACAATTATCAGAATAACAATGTCCGGCTATCGGCGGACCAAGAGTTCAAATTTAGCGAAATATCTGCCATTCAGAAAATCAATGTGACCGGCAATGCAATATTTCATATCCTGTGCAGACATTGACAGTGCAGCATACTCACGCACGTCCGAAAGCGTCCTGTCATCTGACCAGAACCAGATATTCTCGCCCTTGATATGATGACGGATGGAAATCTCGCCCTCTACCACGTTCGGAAGCGTATAGACGAACACTGCAGGACTCGCGGAGGCATCTGTTTCTGTGTCAATGATTTGCTGATGCCGGATATCCGTATCGAGGCTGCCGTAAACTCCTGACAAAATGAGTCCGCAGTCCTCTTCACCATACTCAATACCGTCAAGAAGAATTTCAGATGCGACGTAGCCAAGTTTTGACAGACTGTCCATCTTGTAGAACTTCATGTTCGGTCCGCAGACTGTCTTGAATGCAAAGCGTATAAAGTCCTGAAAATCATCCGACTGAGAAGAGAGCACCACCTTATCATCCAGCAGGATGCGGCCAGATTCCACTATAACGGTTCTGAGAACATCAGCATTGACCTTATCCTCTGAAATTCGCGACCCGGCACAAGAGCCTGTCTCGTCTGACATAGCTCCGGGAACCTTCACGGGAGACTCGAACAAGAGCGCATCCTGAGGAGAGTATTCCAGAAGAAGCGCCGCATTGGTCCCGCCGAACCCGGAGGCTGTTTTCAATGCCCGGAGCGGTTTTCCTGACGGAAGTTCCACATTGGACCGGCTGATATTCAGCGGCATAGGGACTCCAAGCGTCTCAAAGCCCGGTGTTCCGACCATAACACGATTACGCAGTTCTTCAGCCGCCATAATGATCTCTATCACTCCGGAAGCCCCCATAGTATGCCCAAAATAGGGCTTCAGGCTCTGCGCAGGCACGTTCTGCAACCCTGCGAGCGAACAGGCCTTCGATTCCATCTCATCATTATATGCAGTGGCAGTGCCGTGCATCTGGAGCATATCCACATTGTCCGCACCTGCTTCCGCCATTGCCTTGCGCATAGCGAAATACAGTCCGTCACCAGTCCTTGACGGGCCTGAAATATGGTTCGCATCATCAGTTAATGCTGCTCCGCTTATGCAGACACCATCCCCTTCCGAGGTCAATAACATAGCCCCGCACGCCTCGCCGAGATTCAGTCCGCAACGTGATTCGTCATAAGGTCTGCAGACATCGTCTGAAAGTGATTTGAAGGACGCAAAACCACTGGTAATGAATCGGTTCTGGGTATCGACGCCGACTACGACCATCTCTTTATAACGTCCCGAAAGAATGAGTCGTCTGGCTACTGCAACAGCCGTAATGCCGGAAATGCAGGCATTGGAAACGACAAATGTATCATCTGCATTGATCCCGAACCTGGAGGCGATTCTCCTGGCCATCGGACCGAGCAGCAGAGCTGAGTCCGCACCAGGAGAGTCTGGCGAATCAGGATGCTGAGCCACGACTCCCACCACCTCGCAGGTCTCCCCGTGGAACTCAGCCCACTCCGAACTATGACCTTCGAGAAGCGAAATGTTTCCCTTCGCTGAAGCTATCACCAGTCCGACGCCATCCGCGCCACGGTTTCCGAGAACGGAACTGATGCAGTGAACCGCGATGATTTCCGTCAATGTCAATGTCCGCTGCCTGTCATAACGCTCGTATAAAGCATCATATACGGAATCCGGAATAATCCCGGCTGTAACCGGAGACTGGGAAACACGAGGGTTTACGACACGACGCACGCCGACTTCTCCACGAAGCAAGGCCGAAAAATTCCGTTCCACGCCTTCGCCGAGAGATGTCACCATCGCCGAGGCCGATATAAATACCTTTCCTTTAAGCATTTGCAAGAGAACAACGTATCAGACTGTGACCATAGCCGAGATTATCGACAATCTCATCCACCCGCAGGCCTGCAGTCTCAATCATCTTGAACAAGTCATTGCTGTAGAACATCTTGCTGTTGCCGTTGGCCATGGCGGTAAAATACACGCTTGTCTGCGCGAGGTCGAAAGATGCCGTATCGAACTTCTGCCTGTCCCAGAGCGTCTCCATAATATATACACGGGCGCCAGGCTCAAGCCCGAAAGCGACACGTGAAAGGATGCTGACTACCTGCTGCTCAGAGAAACAGTCGAGGAACTGGCTCATCCAGACCACATCGAAACCGCCCGGAATCACCGTTTCCGGATTCAGCAGATCCCCTGCTACAGTATGGATCCTTTCGGCACCAGGTTTTCCGTCAATGTTGTCCTTCAGCATAGCAAGCTGCTGCGGAAGGTCCATCACAGTAACATTGACCTGAGCATTTTCGCTCACGGTTTTAAGCGCGAAACGGCCTGTATTGCCGCCAATGTCGAGAATCGTCGCCGTCGGGGACGCAAATATGTGTGGCAGAGCCTGTTCGAATGAATTGTCCGAATAGAAATGGTCGAAGCCGAACCAGCTTTTCTGCACCTGGGGCTCCAGAGATGAAAGCCCTTCGTACAATGTCGGCCAGGGACCGAGCTCCTTCAGTCCGGCAGGTTTTCCTGTGCGCACAGCCTCGTCCAGATGGAAAAGTCCCTTGTAGTTCACGTCATGATTGAAGTCAATGTCGGAGCGCACCATCGGGTCATTGAGGAGAAACCATCCGACTTTGGAAATAGTGAATCGTCCGTCATTGAGAAATACTGTTCCTGCCGTCAATGATGACTCCAACAGCACTTTGGCGCCATAGACCGAGATTCCTGCCTTTTCAGCCACTTCTTCGGCGGTCAGCCCTGCAGGAACACTACGCCCTGCTGTTTCGAGCAACTCGAAAATGCCGTAATTTATCATGAGCCGGCTTACCTGAAACACAACAGGCGCAAACGCGATTTCATGAGCCGCCCGCTGAGCGTCGAGAGCCGAGATTCTTCTCCCCTTGTACTTGCTGTCCATAGTCAGTTATTTTTTCAATTTCCAGAAGTCATAGTAATTGTACCATTGCTCCGGATGCTGTTTCATTTCGTTTTCCAATGACTTGATGAATTGGCCCAATATCATGTCTTCCCCACCTTTACGCGAGACGGGTTTTTCGGCATTGACAAAACTGAACCTGTATGTCATATCTTTCTCACGCACAGCGAAGTAGAAGAACACGGGAACTTTCAGTCTTGCTGACAGATGGAATGGGCCGAACGGGAAATCAGCCTTGTGCCCCATCAATTCAGAGGTCAGGAGTTTGTCTTCGTTCACGTATCTGTCTCCGAGGAAGCAGACAAGTTCGCCTTCATCCAGGGCTTCCGATATCATGAACACGTGCGCGAGCGGGTCCTTGTTTACAGGAATGATCCTGAAAGACGCGTCAGCAGAACGGTTTTCCTCGAGGACCTCCTTGATATCTGCATGTTCATTGTCATACATCACCAGCGACATCTTGGTATTGCCTTGTCTGAAAAACGGCTCTCCTGCAGCCCAGTTGCCGAAATGCGCACTTATGACTATCGCTCCCCTGTTCCCGTCCAATGCCTCGAGCAGCGCTTCGTAGCCTTCGAACTTATAATGGAACCGGTCCGACAAGCCGGAAGATATTGCGACCCTGTCAATGATGGATTTCCCGAAAGAAAAATAATTCCTGTAGATGAACAATGCCGATTTCAGCGGTCCGTAACCTAAGATCTTTCTTGCATAACGCCAGATGTCCGCTGTGGAACGCGGTGCCGCCGGAATGAAGTACAATGCCACGAAGGCCAACAGGCAATAGGCTGTCCTGACTCCCGAATGTCTGATCAGAAAGACGAAAATCTCATATCCAGTACGTCCCCCGCGGGACTTTCCCTGCCAGTTCTTTGCCATTGCGCGAAAATATTGCAACAATCAGATTTTCCCCTGCAGGAAATCGTAGAAGTCAGAAAAAGTCTTGATCTTGGCAAAATCCTCTTTCTTCATCACATATCCGAAATTCTTCTCCACGAGCACGACAACATCCACCATATCGAGACTGTCCAAATCCAGAACCTCAAGCATAGGTGCGTCAGGTCTCATTTCGGTCACATCTGTTTCAAACTCTTCTGACAGAATTCCGTTAACTTTTTCGATTAGTTCCTCTCTGGTCATCTTTCCGATTTTTTCTTCAAAAGTGCTAATTTATAACATTTGCGCAAAATATGCAAAATGACTTTACCGGCTGCTCCTCAAGCAAAAATTTTTGGAAACATTGGAAAAAGGGATTAACTTCGGTCTCCGAAAAAACCAAGACGGAAAGTTGTGAAAAAGATTCTGCGGGATACCCTTCTGACCTTATTGCTGATGACACTGAATGTCTGGACCGGTTCGGCCCACACGTCCGCGTCATGCTCGGTTTCGCGCGATTCCACACGCAACACTCCGTCCACACACAGAATAGGAATCAATGCCAGAGGAGCATGGCTGATGCCGACCCATAAGTTTTTCAGAGGAGAGAACGGAACAGGCAAGCCCCTGAACTACAGCGCATCAGCACATCTTCAATACTCCTACCAGTTCCCCGCGTCCAGCACATTCGGGACATTGTTCCCTACCGCATATCAGGGAATCGGAGTAGGCTGGAACACCTTTTTCGACAAGAAGGAAATCGGCATGCCGACTGCGGTCTATATATTCCAGGGAGCACAGATATGCAGACTCGCCAGCCGCCTCTCACTTGATTATGAATGGAATTTCGGCGCATCATTCGGCTGGAAGCCATTTCACGACGACGAGGAACTTGACGGCAGATCCAACATCTACAACACCGTAGTAGGCAGCAAGGTCAATGCCTATATCAATGCGAGTCTCATCCTCACCTACCGCCCTGTAAATCAGGCGACTCTGTTCTTCGGAGTCGATATTTCGCATTTTTCTAACGGCAATACGAGATATCCCAACGCCGGAGTAAACACATTGGGCATCAAGGTGGGCGGCACCTACGGTTTCGGAGAATGCAGCATGAGAAAACCGGGCGCCAAGCTGAGTCGTAAAGCTGATTACGGATTCAATGACATCTGGTCCGGCACCAGGCCTTATTGCAACATTCCGGATGAGAGAGAAGAAAGCAGATTCATAAACAGGATGTCGCTGAATGTGACACTGTACGGCGCGCTTCGCTCGAAAGGTCTCATGTATGAGGACAATGCCTATATACTCGGAAACAAGTTCGCAGTGGCCGGCATTGACCTGAGCCCTATGTACCGCGTCGGAAAGTGCTTTGCAGCAGGTATTTCCGTGGATCTGCAATATGATGAGAGCGCCAACCTCAGAAGCCATATAGCAGGCACCGACCATACTGAAGACGGCATGAAGCTGCTCGTCAGAAGGCCTCCGCTGAAAGAATCATTGGCAGCAGGCCTATCACTCAGAGCAGAGCTGATAATGCCGATTTTCACGGTAGGAGTCGGCGTCGGCCACAACATCCTCTATAACGGAAGCGATTTCGACGGATTCTACCAGGTGTTCAATCTCAAGACCAGTCTCACCAGGCGTCTTTTCCTGAACATCGGCTACAAGCTCACAGACTTGAAGAGGCCGAACAACTTGATGATCGGCCTCGGATGGAGTTTTCACAGAATCAGAACGAAATGACCGGCAGTTCCAGATAACTCTCTGCTGACCAGATGGTCATGACAGCTTTCTTGTAGTCGGTCGCCTCTGCTTCATACTGATTTTTCAGATAAGTATGCGGGTTCATGGCAATGAGCGGGAACCAGGAAGCCTGCACCTGCACCATAAGCGTATGCCCAGGAAGGAAATGATGGTCAATGTCACACATCGTGAAATCCGCATTGACCTTCTTGCCGGACTTGAGCGGCAGCGGCTTCTCGAAGCCTTTTCTGAATCTGAGCGGCATGACATCAGCTCTCACCAGCATCTGGTAGCCGTCAGGCCTGACATCTATCAGTTTCACAATGACATCTGCATCTGTCAGGCGGGCATTGTCCTCAGGCGTGACGGAGACGCTTACATGAACATTGACCGGTCCTGCGAGATGAAGTTCTTTCCCCAGAACAGGTGACGTGTAGGTGGCGACGTCATTGCGTGCCGAACTGAATCTCTGGTCCGCAACCATATATGCCCTGTCACGGCTGTTCGCGTCACTGTCCATGTAAGGAACAGGAGAAGCGGGATCAGATGTGATGGAACGGTTATAAGACATTGGCTCAGAAGACATTGAATAAGCCTCTCCGCCTTGTCCGAAGGTCAATGAATTTTCTCCCGAAAGATAGAGTTTCCTGAAATTCACCTCTACCGGCGGCCAGACATCGTAACTTTCCCACAAATCTGTCACGTTCCGGTTCTCCATAACACTGCGCATGGTCTCGCCTGAAGGACAGATATTTACGCGCGGAAGTCTTTCGCCGCAGTCTTTGCCGTCGAGATAATATGCAAAGAACGGATATTCCACATTGTCCTGATAATAGGCGCCGGTAGCCTCACCGAACCACGCGTCGGAAAGATGTCTTGCAGAGCGGTTGTTCCAGCCGCCGTGATACCATGGACCGGCAGTGAGGTAGAGCGGGCAGTCAGGCGACATTTTCTTCAGCATGTCATAGGTGCGGAATGCGCCATAGCAGTCCTCTGCATCGTAGAATCCGCCCGTAACCATCACAGGGACAGTGATATTCTTAAGATGACGGCTCGGGTCCCTGTCTTTCCAGAAGGTGTCGTAGTTCGGATGGACCATCATTTGGCTCCAAAAATGTAGAGAGTCGCCGAAAAAGGCAGACAATTCGGAAATTGACTTGCCCTTGAAATAGTCATAGATATTCCCGTCAATGCGGACAAGGCTTGAAGGAGAAACGGTAGCAGGCTTCTTCATCTCGCGATAGAAGCCGGAACCGAATCTGTAGGAATCTGTCAGGCACAGCGCTCCGTTGTGATGTGCATCATCGCCCATATACCAGTCAGTAGCAGGCGCTTGCGGCGAAACCGCCTTGATGGCAGGGTGACGGGACAATATGGCCAGCGTGGCATAGAATCCCGGATATGAAACTCCTTTTACTCCGACCTTGCCGTTGTTAGCGGTATTGGCCAATATCCATTCTATCGAATCATAGACGTCCGTGGCATCATCGGTCTGCACTACTCCTTTCACATAAACTGTATCGGCAGCGCCGTCTATTCCGGACACATAAGGGCGCATCTGCTCGTATTTTCCTTCACTCAGCATCCTGCCCCTTACATTCTGATACACAATTATATAGCCGTCAGCCACATAATTGGCCATATCACCCTTGAGGGAACCGCCGAACCCCGAACCGGCCTTTTTTCCGCCAAGTTCTCCGGGAGCGAGCCCATAAGGTTTCAGTGAATAAGGAGTGCGCTGAAGAATCACCGGAGAGGTTTTTCTGCCGAGTTTTGCAAGATATTCCTGATTCGGCTCATAGAGTACAGTATATATATGTATGCCGTCACGGACCTTGACCATGACCTCACGTTTGGTGTAGTTCTGACTCAGCCACTCGTCGGTGACTATCCTTCCGTTCTGCGCGAAAGACGATGCCGACAGCACGAGGGCCATCAGCATTGACACGAAAAATCTCTTCATTCTTATATCTCCTGATACATTTTTATATATTCATCCCCGAAGAATGTCACCGTCTCTCCGTTCTCGAAGCCGAGACGGCCATAGAGGCGCTGAAGATAATTCTTCCGGTTGTCCACAAGTAGGGTGACTTTCGTAAAGCCGAGTGCCCGTGCCTCTTCCAATGCATTCTGTATCAATACGCTGCCTATGCTATGGCCACGGAATTCCGGTGCCACGGCCAAAGAATCGAGATAGTACTCCCCTGCCTCCGTCTCCGTGCCAGGATTCGGCTTGTCCATATCCAATGCTTTGGAAATCAATGAGAAAGTAAGGTCGGCCGTTTCTTTATAGGAGGCCCCGTCGTATGCAATCAATGCTCCGGCGACTTTTCCGCCGTATGTAGCAATACATGTATTCTTCCAGCTGTACAGTGTATCTTCCCGCTTGCATATCTTTTCCAACACGGCCTCCAAGCCCGGCTTGGAAGCAAATTCTGTATGCTCTCTGTCCATTGCCTCAAGCACAACCCACGAAATAAATTGAGCATCTGCAGGAGTTGCTCTGCGCAGTTCCACGCGCGGTTTTACAAAAATCGCATCCATATTCTAAAAAAATTCATTCATATTTTGTAAATATAAAAAATTGTTTCTACATTTGCAAACGCAAACGGGGATATAGCTCAGTTGGCTAGAGCATCTGCTTTGCAAGCAGAGGGTCGTCGGTTCGACTCCGTCTATCTCCACAAGTTAAAGGGCTGACAAAGAAATTTGTTCAGCCTTTTTTCGTAACTTTCGGAAGTATCCTCATAATCAGCAGAATATGGCATTGGTATCGGGCGCCGGGAACGACCTGAAGTGGATTTGGAAGATTTCCCGCAAAACAAGATGGCAGGTAATTCTGTGCTGCATCATTGAAGCGGCATATTTTTCCGTGTCAATGTTCTTTATCTGGGTAAGCAAGCATCTGATCGACATCGCCACCGGTGACGCGGAAGGAAAGATTCTGACTTACGCATTTGTACTAGGAGGGTGCATCTTGCTGCAGCAGGCATTGTCCATAGCAAGTGCGAGAATCGAAGCCAAGAGCGAGATAACACTACGCAGCGATGTCAGAAGCAGGCTTTTCGGAAGGATCATGACCGGGAAATGGGCCGGCAAGGAGAAGATGCACTCGGGCGACCTGCTGAACAGGCTGATGGATGACGTGACTGAAATCACGGAAACAGTCTGCTATACGATTCCCAAACTCACCGGTACTCTTGTCCAGCTGGTTCTCGCCACTTATTTCATCGCGAAAATCGACTACAGACTTGCATTGGCAGTATTTTTCATCATGCCGGTCGCACTGATACTGAGCAAAAGCTGTTTTCGGAAGCTCCGCAGGCTGACCAGGGACATCAAGGACTCGGACAGCAGCGTGCAGAGCCATATTCAGGAGAACATCCAGCACAGGACGCTCATTTCCGCGATGGAGCACACTGACTACTCGAGGGACAGACTGAACTCGCTGCAGGACGAACTGGAGGAAAAGGTCATAACCAAGACGGATTTCGCCCTGTTTTCCAGGACAATGATAAGGCTCGGGGCCGGTGCAGGTTATGCGACAGTGCTGCTGTGGGGCGTATTCGGCCTGCAAAACGGAACTATGACCTTCGGTATGATGGCGGCATTTCTCCAGCTCATTTCACAGATTCAGAGACCAATACTTGATCTCAGCCGTCAGGTGCCCGGTTTTATCCGCACCGCAGCATCAGCAGAAAGGCTCAGGGAAATCGACGGGATCGAGACAGAAGACACTGACAAGCACATCGTACTGGACGGAACATCCGGAATCAGGATAGAGAACCTGACGTTTGCGTATCCTGATGGAGACAAGCTGATTTTCAACAATTTTTCATACGATTTCAAGCCAGGCAGCCTCACGGCCATATACGGCGAGACAGGTATCGGCAAGAGCACGCTGATCCGCCTGATGCTGGCTCTGCTGGAGCCGGACAAGGGCAACATCTACATATATAATAAGGACAATGAACTGAAGGCCTCACCGTCCACAAGGGGCAACTTCATCTATGTTCCACAGGGCAACACCCTTATAAGCGGCACTATCCTGGACAACATCCTGCTCGGACGCCCGAATGCCACACAGGATGAAATCAGAGAGGCTCTTCACGACGCTATGGCAGACTTCGTATGGTCTCTGCCTGACGGCCTGGATACGGTATGCGGAGAATCCGGAGCAGGTCTCAGCGAGGGACAGGCCCAGAGAATCGCCATAGCGAGAGCCCTGCTCAGACAGGGCGGCATTCTGCTTCTGGACGAGCCGACTTCAGCTCTGGACGCGGAAACCGAAAAAGCGCTGATTGCAAATCTGCGTGAGTGTTCACAGAACAAGACTCTTATCATAATCACGCACAGGGAATCGATTTCAGAACTTTGTCCTGAGACTCTGTTCATAAAGAAATAGCCAACTGTCCCCAAAAGCATGCCCCCTAAAAAGGCAAAGAGATACGAACTTTCACATCCGTATCTCTTGGGGGTCAGAAGCAATAGATCCAATCTATCTATATCAGCTTCTAAATTCTCAGTTTTTATTAGAAGACGTCCGGTTACCAGTTAAAACGTTCGTCCCGGACTCTGGGTGCAAAGTAAAGACTAAAAATTTAGAATGACGTGTAAGATAGTCGGTAAAAATCTACATACGTGGGTAAAATCAATGCGAAAATTCACATAAACAAGTACTGAAAACCTGTGACAAATTTAGAAAAGATTATTGCAACACGCTGATACAGCGGACTTTGACAATATTTGTTTTCTGACTTGGATACAGCATCGTAATTAGGCTTCCATTAAATTGCCAGCCATATCGGAATGCAGAATTCGAGAAGCCTGTACGGCAAGTGCTGTACGTCGCCCCCTGCCCGGCCAGATACATCAGGATAAACTCGCGCTGATTTGGAACTCGCCACTTGTAATTTGAGTCATAAGTATAATTCTTGGCACAAGTATATGTCCCTTCTACCACTTGCTCCATTGTAGGACCTGAAAGAATGGTGGATGCTACAAGAAAACTTTTTGCAGGCTTGTTGTCATCCTGACGTTCATTATGATTGTTCAGCTCACCTTGTTCACCGGAAACGTTCAATGCACTTGCATCTATTCTGTCGAGTGTAAGTTTAGTATAGCCGTCCTGCTTAGTGGATGTATAATAATCGCTCGGTGTCTTGTCATAACCGGCATCATAAGACTGGAGGTTACGCACGCATCTCAGATATTTAGCAGACCACTTGCCTGATGTGACATTATTGGTAGCCATTCCTTCTTCCGCGAAATAATCACATAGACTACGAGTAGAAGTCCAGTATATCATACGGTTACCATTTTCATAGCCAGGATTTGTTCCCAGACTCGACGTCTGTTTATTATACAGACGACTGTCAGCACTGATGACATTCTCTCCCAACCAGAGTCCTGCATATTGTTTGACAGTAGGAGCATACCAGCGGATTTCTTCGTCATCGATTACTCCGTCACCATTCAAATCCCTGTTCCTGGACATGCAGGCACGGTAAAAACTCTTGTTGGACTCCAAATCTTTCCAAGAGATACGGTAGGAAGATGATGTGGAAGACTTCGACAAATCCCTGATCTGGTTGTTCCTGCCGTTCCAGCTGTCAGTTCCACTGGAAACAGGAGCTGCTGAGAAGCCTTTTCCTGTCTCATCATTTGTGGTCTCGCAGCCATATGCCACTACAGTTCCAGACTGCGATCTGTCGTAGAATGTCTGGATATTGTATTGACTAAGTCCGTAAGCAACTGTTGCATAGACACTTCTGTTGTCTTTACTTTCACTTACGGAGTTGGCCACATAGAATGTTCTTTTCGGGACGTCATTCACATATTCACTCCAGGCTCTGTCTGAATAATAGTTTTCATCTATGAAGCAGGTGACATCGACATATGGATTTGATGCAGAACCGTCCTTCCAGAAAGTGACTACATCTGCATTGTCATAGAGCAGTTTCAGAAAGGAGTTGATAGTATAAAGAGACGGCTTTCCTTTCCCTGGATAGGCTGCGGCTGTGCCACGATCTGTTGCAGCAGAAGAATAAGTGCCGCCGATTACGAACTCCACCCAGTCAGTATCGGCTCCATTCAGATTGCCGGTCACCTTGTCAGTTACCATCATGACATCAGACTGATTTCCGAGGTCAGAAATCTGATAGACATAACCTAACCCTTTTTCCTTCAGCATCTTGATATCATTCTGATAGAAGCGCATCACCATATATTCATAATGGCTGTCCAGCGAAAGCGTCTTGCCCGCAGTGCCGTATTCCATCACGATACCCTCAGCGCCCGGCTGTTCTTGAGTTTCATTTTCCTGCTTGGCCTCGACAATGATATTGTCCACGCCTGAAATGGAGACATTGAACGTATATGTGGAATTCCTCTCCACATTATAGTCATTGACATCCGCCGTACAGTCGCCCAGATGAACGAAATATGTAACGCTGGCATCTCTTGTGTAACTCGTTGTCTTTTCAGTGTAAGTGCCGTCTATAACTACATAAGTTCCGTATTCAGGAGCATTGACAAACGTCTTGGGAACGGACATTCCATCCGCCTCCCTATCATGCCACTTGGCCACTTTATTGACCGCATTCTGCTTATTCTCAGGCAGATACACCTCGAAATACTGTCTCCCGGAAGCATCCACATCATTTGGAGCGAAAATTCCGGAAATGGTATTGAAATTGGTCTTGACAGGATCTACAGAATAGATTTTCTCCACTCCGGCATCATCAGAAGAGAAAAGCGGACCTACGCAGGCTACATTGACAATACTGTATTTTTCAGCCTTGAAACTCTTCCCGGACGCACCCCGGGCAATACCGATATTGAAGCGGACCTTGGAGACCACACGGGTCAGTCTGATCATATCCTCATTGCCGGAAGCGGACGTCTCAACGAGTCCTCTCTTATTGATATTCACCACATTACCGCCGTTTGCAGCTCCCGTCATAAGGAAACTGCTGGAGACCTGGACCGTTTCCGGCTTGCGGTTGAACGGAAGCGCCAGAAACTGCCTGCGGGTAAAATTCACATTGCCGTCCATCACTGCTTCCCACGAAAGGTTGATCGGAAGACCGTCAGAAGGGGATATAGTTTCCCTGATGCCGTCCTTCATCGTGGTCTTCAGAGGATAAGTTCCTTCCTGATAGACATTTGCGACAGCATAGATGTATGAGCGCCCGGCTGTGGTCTTGACTTTTACTGTTCCGTATTTGCCTTTTGTATCCGATGTGGACTGGTTAAGTCCGCTGTTGAATGCCGCAAAGCCTTTCAATGCTCCACTTTCATTGAAAATATACACATACAGATTTTTCAGCGCCCTTTCCTCTGCATCGGTCGCCTTGGTATCCATCGAATAGGACTCTGAAGAAGGATTCTCCACAGGCAAGGAAACCACTACGACATCATCTTCATAAACGTCAGTTCCCTTTTCCCATATACACGAGGTAGCAGCCCACAGCAGGACAGATGTCAATATGGCAATATGTAAAAACCTGAACTTCATAATCAGTTGAAATCAATGTTAACGTCCTCTTTGCTCTTCCAGTCGATTACCTGATACTTCAGCGTGGTTTCTACCTCCACCCGCCCGTTCAGGACATAGGCATATATGATGCATTCGTGATTTCTGAGGAACTCGTCAGGGGCAATGTTGAAGGAAACTTTCCTGGATTTGTTGGCAGAAAACTGATAGTTGACAATTCCCCTAAGCGCCTGACCGGACTCCAAAAAATACGAAGAGAAAGATGTCAGACCTGCATTTCTCATTCTTTCAGCATAGGCTTGCGCGTTTTCGTCCAAGCCTCTTCTGAAAACGGTGGGATCCTTGACCGGACTTATGTCCGCTGCCTTGAACAAGACATTTGAACTGCCTGTATATCTGACCGTGTGGGAATAATAGTTCACATTTTCGGGCAGGAACGCAGATGAAGTGTACAAATAATCGAGACTCTTCACATCAGCAAAATCCACCGACCGCGTAAAGGCCAATGCTGTCTGAGGGATGAAATTACCGGAAACACCGGTAGCAGAAGCCTCGGCTTTTCCAAATTCCACATTGAGGACACTGAGACCGTCGATGTCCGCATTTCCCGCGGCCTTGGCCATATAGAACTGAAACTTGGACACTGCCCTAAGAAGAGGAATCTCTATAGAATTTTTCAGGTCAATGCTTTCAGACACATATTTCTGAAGCGGGACATTGGTCAGCGCCCTCGACATAGGAAGGCCAGCAGAAGGGACCTTCATCACCTCAGGTTTCATATCAGAACTGATGCCGAATCCGCTTACGGTTCCTGTTCTGAGCTGTCCTCTTGTCATCACGCTACCGTCTCCAGACATCAGTCCGGAACAGCCATCCGCATTGGCAAGAACATATATATCGACACCGTTCATTTTTCCGGTACGGAGTTTTATGCTTACAACTCGATTTTCCGTGCCGGCAAGTCCAGTCTGTTCTGCAAAACCTATCGGCTGCGCTCCGTCTCCGGACTCTCTCGATGCGAAGATCCAGATTCGGTAGGAGTGTATAAGTGATTCAGATTCAATGCCTGACTCCATATCCGCTTCTGTCAATGAAGTCTTTGTTCTGCCAGGAATCTTGTTGCTGACCTCCCCTGTATTAAGAGTTACAGTCAGGTAAGCCGGCACGTTATCGGGATATTCGATATCGCACGGCTTGCTGTCATATATGCACGAAGTCAGGATGAGCGCGGCAAGTGCTGCCGTGACCATCTTCGCACACCGGGCATTGACTGCAACCAGTTTATTTATACAGGACATCAACATCTGCATTATCCTAAATATCTATGTCGTCAAGTATCACTCTCCAGGAATTGATCAATATGCTCGAACTTACCCAACGGTCCTCCTTATCCAGGAAAAAAGTCAGATTGTATTCATCTTGCCTGTCCAGATATTCTTGATCAGACATTGTCGAATTATAGTGTCCCTTTATCAGCAGGGCGTAATCTATCAGCGGAATGGAAATGACTCTGACTCCGTGCGTATTATAGACATTAAGTATCGGCCTGTGTCCTTTTACAAGACGCCCCACGGTAAGTTCTGCCATAGCCACGCCGATTTCAGTCTGGACGGCTCTGCTCGACGAAGTCTTCTCCATAGACGCACTTCCTGAGCTTACTGACCAGGCTTTGTAACTCACTGAGTCTGATACTGTCAATGTATTGTTCCAGTCTGTCGTACCGTTGTCGTCCGTAATGAAGAACTTGAAATTCTTGTCATCCACAGGCTCTCCGGAAAGATGCTGGAGAATGATTCTCACATTGTTGGTATTCTTGGTAAGGGAAAGCGCAGCGCGGTGTACGCCACCTGTCCTGAAGTCCGTAAGATCCACATTTTCAGCCATCCCGTGAAAAAGCGGGGTCAAGTCTTTCTCTACCTCACCGGACGGGTTACGCTTAATTATGCGTTTGAGTTCATTGACATGAGTCTTTCCCGGGATGACAGAAATCGGCATATAGGAATCGGGATTCCTCTGATCTCCTTCAGCCCAGGCTACCAATGTATAGTTTCCAGACGGCAAGTCGCTGATATTCACCTGATATCCGTTCTCCGACAATTCTGCAGCCGATGATGTTTTCACATAAACCACCGTTCCATTTTTATCTGCAGCATATATGTTCACGGATTTCACTTCTGACGAAGCGGCATCCGCTGACTTGAGGTTTTTGTCATATCGAATCTGAACGTACCGACGGGTAGGACAGCCGTCAATGTCATCGTACACACAGCCCGTCATTGCAGCGATGCTGCAAAGAGCCGTCACTGCGAGGATACGCTTCGACAATTTCATTATATCAGCCTTTCTGTTCATTGTTTTTCTACTTTTGCCGGAACGACTCCGGTCTTTGGCAAGCGGAAAGCCGGTCAAGGCCGTCCGCCCGAAAAATTCACTGTCTGTGCCGACAGCAATTACAGATTACTCAATTACAACATCCTGAGTAATAACTCGCCATTTGAGAACCTTGAGTTCTGCAGATACGTAGTAGTTCTTCTCTTCTCCAGGGATAAGGACGAGTTTCTCCTCCGGATTGAATACCGGATTACCGATTTTTGCTATCTTGGAAAGTGTGAGTTCATAGATATGGTTACGCACAGTACCGTAAGCGACATCCTCGGCAGTCTGGTTATGCTTGATAGGCACCTGATAGTAGCACATACCGTTCTTGAAACATACAAGCTCTTTCTTGGCAATATTGAAACCATTCTCGCCGTTGAGAATGTCCTCAACAGTCTTGGCCCAGTCAGCAGACTCTATTACAGAATTGTCTTCTTTCATGAGTTTTGCACCTTCTGCAGGGGCTGTAAGTGCTTCAACTTCGACTTTGACGGAACCTGAGTTGTCGACAACATTAGCAACAAATTTTGCTTTTACTTGATCCGGAAGCACAGAAGCGTTTTTCAAGCCTTCTGCTGTGGTATATTCCCAATGCAGTTTTCCCTTGAGAATCTGCTCGGCAGCATAATTTCTCAATGAAGCATCCGTGTAGAAAAGACCGCCGAACTTGTAGATGTCCTGCCTTTCCCAGGCCGCTCCGGTCTTCGCTGTCTCCACATGTGCCGCAATGAGAATGGTAGGAACATTGGCAAGTTCACCGCCATTTACTCTTGCGGATGCTTTGTCAGTAGTATTTTCATACATGTAGTTGTATGAATCGACCTTGTTCTGAGCGGCATCGTTCCAAGACAGATATTTGACATTCTTGTATGTTCCCGGCTCATCCTCAGGCGTGCGGCCGAAAACATACTCCTCTGAGCCTGAGTAGTTAGGGTCCTGAGCCCAGAATGTCCTTTTGGCAGCTTCGTCATACCAGTTCGCGAAAGGATTTGTAACAAGCCATGAAGTCGGAACATCTTTCACAAGATATGAAGTGGTGTTGAAAGCATTTGCAGCCCAACCGTCAACGACTATACGGGCAGAAACCTTGACACCGTCGAGAACACTTTCTGCATTTGGAGTCTCGAAACATATTTTTCCATCTGCAGTCTTTTTCAAGCCGTCCTTGGCTTTCATGTTCACCTTGGCAACCTCGCGCTCCACATAAATCTGGACAGGAGTCTTGAGAGCTTCCTCCTTTGTTTCCTTTACGGAAGAAGCTGCAATCGGAGTTGCATTCACGATATTCTTTCCGTCAACATATACGGAATTGGTCATTGTGAACTTGCCCGCTTCAGTTGAAATCTCTCTATTGTCCACCTGTGTGTGAGCATCAGCAAGCGACAGATTTCTGAGAGCGTCGCAATTGTTATAGTTGAGAACCGCAAGCACGAGTGCAGGACGGAGTCTTGTAGGACCGAGCACGATAACTGCCTTGGACTCTTTCTCTACGTAACCTGATTGATTATTTGTTGTCAATTTGAGGTTTCCGTTCTCATCCACAGAGCCTTCAGTCGCAGAAATGACACCGGAGGTAAGGAAGTTGCCGTAAGCGTCGTAGAAAAGGAAAATGGAGTTTTTCACATTTACAGTGCTTTCGGCCTCTGATCCGTCGCGATAGTCCGAAGGAGCTTTGGTAGAAGAGCCGACTGACATAGCGATATCCACAGCCATGTACTGATTTGCATCAGAACCTCCCTGATTAGAGGTGACGTTCTCTTTAGAGCAAGCCATAGCAAGGCTCAAGAGAGCGATAGAAATAAGTTTACCTGTTTTCATTGATAATATAGGATTTAATTGTTTTTGATTTTCTTATAGTTGTTTCGCGCAGCCTGAAGTGAACTTGCCTGTGAGAAGAGTTCCAATGCAGCTTCATTGTCTCCGTTCATTGCCGCAAATACGCCTCTGGCATTCTTGGCCTCGGGAGAATCCCCAGCATTGGCCAGAAATCTTGCTGCATCCTTCATATTGCCGTTTTCGAGAGCCACGCAGGCTGCATTGACATTGGCAATTTCACTTTCAGGGAACATCCTGACTGCGACATCGAAGACATTGTTGAAGTCATCGCTTCCTTCTACGTAAGAGTTCGCAACCAGATACATCTCGTTCAGGGACAGTTTCTGTGGACGTTCTCTGATAATTTTCCGGGCCTCTTCAAGGCTGAAATTACGCACGTCGTATGTGACCTTGTAGTCTGTGCGTCGCAGTGACGGGTAAGCGACAGGAAGCACTACATTCTTGTAGAACGTAGTATAGCGCATCATAATAGTCCAGTCTTTTTCGTCAGGAGTCATATTGCTGTCGATGATATTGAGCACATCCCATCTTCCCGGGAAGCCGCAAGTATCCGCAAATTCTCTGAATCCTTTCCAGTCTTCAGGGGTGGAATTCACCGAGAAAAGGCTACTGTTCAATTCATTATAATAGTTCTCAAGGTATTTTTCCAGCGCGCGTGTACGATTCTTGGCCAGTTCCGCATTATGCGCATAAGGGCCGTCCGGAGAGGCATAACCATGAAGATATATTCCGGTGAGTTTCACGTCTTTGTCATTTCTTACAAGGTCGATAGTCTCTCTTATTTTCCTCAGTTCCGCAGCATTGTTTCCGAAATCCGGTCTTATGTCATATTTGTCCACGTCGAAGTTCAGCCGTGCAGTACCTTCTTCCGCACGCTGTTTCACTGACTCCGGCTGAGGCATGATGTAAGCGAATTCCCACTCCACTGGCTCTTCTGACGGAGTTTTTTCCACCTCCGGTTCCAGTTCTTCTGACGGGACTGTCAATGTTTCGTTTCCCAACTTCTGGGCACATCTGCAGTCAGCCTGTTCTATAAAAAGTCTTGAACCTTTCATCCACGGCTGATAGGGAATCTTGTAGGCATAGTGCTCCACCTGGGGGTCGCCATTATGACGTCTCGCCACAACAAGAGGGTCCTGTGTTGCCGTAACCCCGTTTCTCTGCCAATATATATGGCGGAGTCTTCCGAGCATTTCGATTGCGGGAAGTCTCAATGTGTCTGATATTCCGGCAATTACAGGTGTGAGCACAAGACCCTTGTTCGCGGGGAGAGTCAGTTTGCTCACATCAAGGTCAAAACTCAGCATCACAGTTCCTGAAACTTTCTCGAGACATACATTCTGTGCCTCAACCTGCCCGTCTGCAAATGTCTAGGCGGACATTGTAAAGACAGTTGAGATGACAACTGCTACGATTGCAAATATATTTTTCATGTCAATGTCCTGTTAGAAGAGGTAAACAAGGCTTAGAGCCGCCTTTGTTGGCGCTATCATAAATTTCTGACTGTCATCGACTTTCTTGCCGCATTGAGGGCAGTCGAACTTCTCGTATGCGGTATAGACCACACCCATTCCGAGTTCAAATTCCAGATTGAAATGCCTGGACAGGGCCCAGTCGTAGCCATAGCCGATTCCGGCCCCTGCCATCCAGCCCTGGTACCTGTAGTTTTTCAATGATGAGAAATCCTTGCCGAATGCCTTGAAGTCTGTCGGGAGATTTCCGACATTGTACTGGGCGCCGAGCAGATGGATGCCGAGAAAGCTGCGCATGAACTTGTCGCAGAACCACCAGCGGATTTCCGGCTGCACGAGCCAGTGTTTCCACTTTCTATTGGCGGAAAAGTTCCAGCCGTTATAGTTGGCGGAAATATCCATTGTCCATTTCGGCGCAAAGGAGAACTCGACGCCGGCATTGACAGTAGCCGTCGCATCGTAGAGGACATTTGTCTTGAGCGCCACATTCTGGCCTTTGGCAGGACAGATGGAAAACGCAAGCAGACAGACTGTAAGTGCTATGAAACTTTTCATAGAACGTTTACCAAAATTATTATACATATCAGTCTTCAATTCAAGCCATGCTGAGAACTGAATTCGTCACTATTTTTGAGCCGGCAAAGATACATATTTTCCAATGAAATAAGCAAATACAAAGACGATTTTTCTTTATAATTTTTATAAATACGTTTTAGTATTGTCAGACCATGCGCTCTTCCCCTGCCCAACATGACCTCATGGGTGTGAAAAAAAGAACTACGCTACCAACAGCAATAGCGGGCAACGCGCTGGATAACATATACGAAAAACGGAGACCATTTCTGATCTCCGTTCTCTGTGCTCCCTTAGGGGCTCGAACCCTAGACCCCAACATTAAGAGTGTCGTGCTCTACCAACTGAGCTAAGGAAGCAAAACTTCTTTGTGATCCGTTCGGGGCTCGAACCCGAGACCCCAACATTAAAAGTGTTGTGCTCTACCAACTGAGCTAACGAATCTCTCCATTCCCCGCGTTTTTCAATACTTTTAATATCGCTGGACTCTCAAGTGTTGTCTTGTTTTCCAAACGGGATTGCAAAGATAGGCACAAAATCTGAACTTGCAAACATTTAGGCAAAAAATTTTCAAAAATCTTTACCTAAATGGTTTTAAACAGAGATTATGCCTTAAAAAGACTGAGATTTTCCCTTCCAGGAAGGAGTTCACCGGCCTCGATACGGTGGACAATCTCCACTACCTTGTCATTGCACGGAGTAGGCACCCCTACCCTGCGGCCCTGCTGCGAAACGGAGCCGTTGATGGAATCCACTTCAGTCTTCTTCCCCTTCTCCAGGTCCTGCAGCATACTGGCCTTGAGTTTAGCATGCTTGCGGATAGCCAGCGGAATCAGCATGAAGGACAAAGCCTTCTTGAAAGGATTGTGATAATCGAACAGCATAACAATATCCTTCCCCTGCACAGGCTCGATCCTGATTCCGGAAGCAAAGCACACGTCAATGCATTCCTTCATGAGGTATTGGACCACCCGCCTTGAGTCTTTCGCTCCCGCAGCCTCCCCAAATGTGCATCCGAGAACCGCGCTCATACCTGAAAATGCGGAATTGATCAGCAGCTTACTCCATCTTGTTCCGACGAAGTTCGCATCGATCTCCACGGGCCCCATCATCTTCAGAAGAGAAACCACTTCCTCCAGATGGTTGGGAGTCTCGGTGAAGATTGTTCCCAACGAGAAAGTCAGGCTGTCTGGAGAACTGGTCAGTTCGCATACGCCTGGCCCCAACATTGTCGCACCCCAGGCCACCGTACATCCCAGAACTCGGTTTTTCCCGACCACATCTGCTATCTGATGCTCAGGAAGGCCGTTCTGCAATGTGACGATCACGCCGTCATCCGCAAGATATTCCTTCAGGAACGGAACAGTCTCGCTGTTTCCCTGCTGCTTGGTCATCAGGAAAATGATGTCGTACTTTCCGGTCATCTGTTTGTCAGTAATGGCATTGACCTTCTGGACGAAATCCACAGTCCCCACAATCTTCGCTCCATTTTCATTCAGAGCCCGGACGTGCTTCTCATTGTGATTTATAAGGTCAATGTTTCCTCCCTTGGAGGTTATGTATGCGCCGAGTATCGTTCCCAATGAACCTGCGCCGTAAATCGCTGCTCTCATGACTAAGTAATCCTTTTAACGCTTACTAAATGAATCTTTTCTGCTGTTCGTTGTATTCAAATCCGGCTGCAGAGAGTTTCTCTTCCAATGTCTTGCGGTCTTTGTGGAAATAGTCGCAAATCTGATCCAGATTGTCGAATTCCTCATCACGCAATAAAAAATTGATAGCCGAAGCCAACATCGGCATATCGTTTTCAGGCAAATGCTCCATATTTATAATATCTTTTCCAATTTGTTCACTGCATCTTCCAAGTCGGCACGGAAACTCAGATGATCCATCAGATAGTCCGTTTTTCCAGCCGCCAAGTATTCATACAAGGCTCTGCTCATATCCATCGCATAAGAAGCTACGGCAGTCTCGATTTCATCTTTCTGCACAGGGCTTCCTGAATAGATGTAAACCCTTAGCTTCTGATGAAAAATACAATAGGCTGATTCTATCGCGTTCTTGTCAAAGTTCTCCACTGTCCTACATTTTTTTCGACGACAAATATAGCATATCTTTAGCGAGACCGACGCAAATTCACAAGATTTTATGTAAGTTTGCAGACCATAAACTGAAAGCCAATGTATTCTTTTCTTATCAGCCTTTTGGCACTCGTGGCAGGTTACTTCATCTATGGAAAAGTAATCGAAAAAGTGTTCGGCATCGATTCTTCCAGAAAGACCCCGGCGATTACTCACGCAGACGGAGTGGATTTCATTCCTATGCCGGCCTGGAAAGTCTATATGATCCAGTTTCTGAACATTGCCGGAACCGGTCCGATATTCGGCGCCATCATGGGAGCAAAATTCGGCCCTTCATCCTATCTGTGGATAGTACTCGGCTGTATTTTCGCAGGAGCAGTGCACGATTATATGACCGGAATGCTATCCATCAGAAACAATGGAGCAGGACTTCCGGACCTTGTCGGAAAACACCTCGGCAAGGGTACAAGAACCTTCATTCTGGCATTCTCCATCATCGTGCTTATGCTGGTAGGAACAGTGTTCGTATTCAGCCCTGCTCTGATTTTAGGTGACATCGCAGGTGACGGCAGCAAAATGGCGATAATGCTCTGGGTTGGTATTATTTTCCTGTATTATCTCCTGGCCACGCTTATGCCTATCGACAAGATAATAGGAAGAATATACCCGTTGTTCGCATTCGCATTGATCTTTATGGCAGCGGCGCTGATGGTGTGCCTTTTCGTCAAATGGCCTGCGCTTCCGGAAAACTGGGACGGACTCGGCAACCTCGGAGAGTCTGAGGGACTGCTCAAGGGACAGCCGATTTTCCCTTGTCTGTTCATCACCATCGCCTGCGGGGCTGTAAGCGGCTTCCACGCCACTCAAAGCCCGTTGATGGCAAGATGCGTTTCCGATGAAAAGCTTGGCAGACCTGTATTTTACGGAGCAATGATAACTGAAGGTATAGTTGCATTGATCTGGGCCACAGTATCATCCTGGTTTTTCTTCGACGGCGGAGCCGCAGCGACAGGAGCCGCACTCACGGCATCTGCACCGGATGTAGTGGTAAAGGTGTCAGAGAACTGGTTAGGCATTCTCGGCGGAATCCTCGCCATTCTCGGTGTGGTGGCAGCGCCTATAACAAGTGGAGACACTGCCTTCAGGAGCGCGCGTCTCATCGTGGCCGACTTCCTGCACCTGACACAGAAGCCTATACGCAACAGACTGATTATCAGTATTCCGCTTTTCATCATCGCAGGATTCCTTCTCTGGTACAATATAGCTGACGAGGACGGGTTCAATGTTATCTGGAGATATTTCGGATGGGCTAACCAGACATTGGCCGTATTTATGCTTTGGACAGCCACAGCCTACCTGGTCAAGAACAAGAAAGGCCTTGCCTATATGATTACTATGCTGCCCGCCGCATTCATGACATCTGTCTGCACCACATACCTGTGTGTAGCCAAGATCGGTTTCAATATGCCGACATCCTGGAACTATACCATAGGAGCATCAGTATTCGCGCTCTCGATCATCATATTCTACATCCTGTATTTCAAGGCCACAGCCAAGAAACAGTCCTGAATGACCGAATTCCATGAATCAGACCGACAACACCGACAATGTACTTGAGCTTGCATCTGAAGCGGGACATATTCTTCTTCAGAACGGAGCGGAGATTTCCAGAGTGGAAGACACTATGGCGAGAATCGCTGCGCATTACGGTGTGGAGACAGGCAACTTTTTCGTACTGAGCAACGGTATCTTCACGACAAGTTCTCCGGGCAGATATGCCAAGGTGGAATTCATTCCCATCAGGGCCATACAGCTGTCCAAAGTGGTGGCTGTAAACAAGTTGAGCTTCGACATTGCCGCGGGCAAATATACTTTGGAGCAGGCCAGGGAGGAACTTGAACGGATAAAAGCAGGCAGCCCCAAGCCTGCTTGGGAGCAGATTGCCGGTTCCGCCTTCGGAGCGGCAGGATTCTGCGCGGTGTTCGGTGGCAGTTTCATCGACTGCGCGGCCGACTTCGTAATCGGCGCCCTGCTATATATTTTCTGTCTGTATTTCAGCGAGAGATATATGTCCAAAATCGTGGGCGGCATATGCAACGCGCTGATAGCCACACTTCTGAGCATTGTAGCATTCAGGCTTGGAGCCGGCGAGAGCCTGAGCAACATCATCATCGGTGCAGTGATGCCGCTGATTCCTGGAGTTCCTTATGTCAATGGCGTGAGGGATCTCGTAAACTCGGACTACATTGCCGGCCTTACCAGACTTACAGACGCGATGCTGGGATTTTTCTGTATCGCGATAGGTGTGAGTATTGCGTTCATGCTAGACGGATGGGCTGCCGGAGGCATCATCGAACTGCATCAGATGAGCATTCATCCGAGCACTGCCGGATTGGGATGGCAGTTCCTGGCTGCATTCATAGGCACTTTCGCATTTGCCATTCTCTTCGGCTCGCCGAGGAAACAATATTTCGCAGCCGGCCTTATCGGAGCACTCGGATGGGCGGCTTACCTGCTGATGGTCAGAGCATTGGGCAGTTCAGCATTCGTGGCGATACTGATTGCCACAGCATTGGTCTGCATCCTTTCCAGATTTGCAGCGGTATCACACAAATGTCCGAGCACAGTGTTCGTGCTCTGCGGAATCTTCCCGCTTGTGCCTGGAGCAGGCGTGTTCTGGTTTACTTATTATCTGATTTCCAGCCAATTCCACCTGTCGGCAATGACCGGTTTCACTGCCATGAAGGCAGCACTCGCCATCGCGCTTGGTATCGTATTCGCCATGGAACTGCCTCAGCGGATGTTCTCCGGACACAGAATACGGCATTGACATCCTCTACTTGAGAGCATCATTGACCGTTCTGTTCGAGAATCTGGCGGGCGCGGGATAGAGCGACATTGATGTCCGGACAGATATTTTTTTCACCCAACAGATGGTAGAACCCGGCCTTCTGGAGAGTATTGTGCACCTTGGGATTGACACCTGAAAGCACGACCGTAATCTTGTTCTTGCGGCTCATCTCGCAGAGGTTGGAAAGGTTGTGGATACCGGTCGAATCGATGAACGGCACCTTCCTCATGCGTATGATCCTGACCTTGGAACGATCCCTGAATTCGCTCATGAGTTCCTCAAACTGAGTGGCTACTCCGAAGAAGTAAGGGCCGTTGATTTCATAGACCTCCACGCCCTTCGGAATGGACAAGCCTTCGTCGTATGTATGGATACCGGATTCGTCCTGCACCTTGATCTCATTCTTCACCGCAGTAATCTCGGTAGTCTCCATTACTCGCCTCATGAACAGGACACATGCAAGCATAAGGCCCACGGCTATAGCCACGGTCAAGTCGAAAATCACTGTCAGGAAAAATGTTATGAGCAATACGGTAACATCTGACTTCGGATTCTTGAGCAATGCCCTGAATGTCCTCCAGCCGCTCATATTGTAGGAAACCACCACGAGTACGCCTGCAAGACACGCCATCGGGATATATTTGGCCAAAGGCATAAGGAACAGCATGATAAGCAGGAGGACCACCGCGTGAATCATACCTGCAACAGGAGTACGGCCGCCATTGTTGATATTGGTCATTGTCCTGGCTATGGCACCTGTAGCCGGAATTCCGCCGAAAACCGGAGTCACCATATTCGCAATCCCCAGGGCAATGAGTTCCGTATTGGAATTGTGGTGGTCACTGATCATACCGTCCGCCACAGTAGCCGAAAGCAGGGATTCGATGGCTCCAAGTGCGGCGATGGTCACTGCTATCGGGAAAAGGCTCTTGACAGCCTCCCAGTCGAGCGACGGCACTTCAGCCTTCGGCAGATGGGAATCAATCGAGAACCGGTCGCCGATAGTGTCAATGCCAGTGATTCCGAAGCTGTTTTTCATAATATAGACAGCCACAGTCACAAGCACGATTGCGACCAGTGAGCCTGGCACTCTCTTGGCTATTCTCGGGACAATGACTATAATCGCCACGCTTACAAGGCTCACCGCAGCATCCCACCAGTTCACGGTGTCGAAATGTCTGAAATACAACATCCATTTGCCGATAAAGTCTCCCGGAACGGTTTCTCCGCCGAACGTGAGACCGAACACATCGGCCATCTGGGTAGTGAAAATCGTGACTGCGATACCGCTGGTGAAACCTATCACTACAGGATATGGGATAAACTTGATGACTGTTCCTAATCTGAACACTCCCAACAGGATCAGCAAGACGCCGGCCATTACAGTAGCCGCAGCAAGTCCGGAAAGGCCGTATTGCTGGACAACTCCGTAAACGATGACGATGAACGCTCCTGTAGGTCCTCCGATCTGGACTTTGCTGCCGCCGAGGAAGGAAACGATAAATCCTGCTATTACAGCGGTAATGATTCCTTTCTCAGGAGACACTCCGGATGCAATGGCAAATGCAATGGCGAGAGGCAAGGCTACAATGCCCACAATCACGCCGGCCATCAGGTCAGAAAGGAATGCCGATTTGCTGTAAGAACGGATACAGGTCAGAAATTTCGGATGAAAGTCAAGTTTACCAGTCATATCATAATACGAATAAGGGCGGCAAAGGTATTCATTTGTCGCCCTTGTTCCAATATTTAAACGATACTAATTTCGCAAATCAGTCATCTAAAACGTTATCTCACTGCACTCAGGACCACTTCAGAGAGTGACGGATGCGAATGCACCGTGCATTTCAGGTCATTGACAGTGCCATGGAGAGCCATCAATGCGGCCACTTCCTGAACCAGGTCGGAAGCATGCGCGCCAAGTATATGGGCACCTAAAATCGTACCCTTAGGATATGCTCCGTCTTCGCCAGTATAAGCAATGATTTTACAATATCCTTCCGTCTCGTCCATAGCCAAAGCCTTGCCGTTGGCCCTGAACATTGACTTATAGCACTTTATGGCGTAGCCTTTTTCCTTGCACTGCTCTTCAGTGAGACCGACAGTCGCAACCTCCGGCACCGTAAACACTGCCGCCGGTACGATTCCGAAATCGATCTTCTCCGGCTCCTGCAGCAAGTTGTTCTCTGCCAGAATCGCATTCAATGCCACTCTGCCCTCGAATGTAGCCACGTGCGCAAGCATCAGACCGCCGCGGATGTCGCCCACAGCAAAAATATGAGGGACATTGGTCCGCATATCAGCATCCGTGACAATGCCCTTAGGGGTAAAGTCAATGCCGATGTCGGCAAGATTCAGCGACGCGAGATTAGGACGTCTGCCGACTGCCATCAGAACAGTATCGGCAACCACCTCTTCCTCAGCGTCCTTCTTCTTGTAGGACACCTTCAGGCCTTCATCCGGACATTTCTCCACAGAAAGCACCTGAGCGGCCGTCTCGATGTCGATTCCACGTTTGCCGAGAGCCTGTTTCAGACGCTTTGCAAGGTCGGTATCGAAATGCGGCAGCACATCCTTGCAGTATTCAAGGACAGTGACCTGAGAGCCGAAGCTGTTGAAAATGGATGCGAATTCCAGACCGATGACTCCTGCACCGATAATGCACAGTCTGCCAGGAACATGGTCGATTTCAAGCATTTCCTTAGACGTGATGACACCTTCCAGGTCAGCTCCGGAAATAGGAAGTGAGGCAGATACCGAACCGGTAGCAATCATGATGTAATCCGAAACGATTTCGGTAACCTCTCCTTCGGCTGATTTCACCTCGACCGTATGGGCATCCTTGAACGAAGCCTTGCCCTGCACGATATGTATCAGTTTGTTTTTCAATATCATACCGATACCGCCGCGAAGCTGGTCCACCACTTCGTTCTTCCTCTCCATAGCCTTATGGATATCGAAGACAAAAGCGGGAGCGCCATCAGGCTGACTGGCAAAACTGACACCGAATTTCTCCGCCTTGCGGACATCTTCTATCAGTTCAGCGTTACGGCACAATGCCTTGGTAGGGATGCAGCCCTCATTCAGACAAGTTCCACCGAGAGGGCCTTCTGAAATCAAATATGTTTCAATGCCATTTGCAGCAGCGGCCGCAGCGGTTTCATATCCGCCGGGCCCCGCGCCTATAATTGTCAATATCATGCTGTTATCGAGATATTATGCTGTCAGTCCTAGAATTTCAGCTTCGGCTGTCTTGCCGCCATTGTTTCATCCGGCCTTCCGATAGGTGTGCAGTGTGGCGCACCCTTCAGGATGGCAGGAGACTCTGCAGCTTCCTCCGCGATTTTACGCATCACTTCGATGAACGCGTCGATTGTTTCCTTGGACTCCGTCTCGGTAGGCTCTATCATGATGGCCTGATGGAACAGGAGAGGGAAATAAATCGTCGGAGCATGGAAGCCGAAATCGAGAAGTCTCTTGGCAATGTCCAATGTAGTTGCGCCCGGCACTTCTTCTGAAGAATCAGTAGCAGGACGTCCTCCGTCATTGACAAGGCCGTCGAAGACGAACTCATGCTTGCAGATCGAAGGAATCGGAAGCTTGTAGCAATCCTTGAGACTCTCCTTGATATAGTTCGCAGACATTGTCGCAAACTTGCCTGCCAGACGGATGTTCTGGCGGCCGAGCATCAGGATATAGCAGCAAGCCCTCAGAATCACACCGAAATTGCCCATGAATCCGGAAACATGACCTACTGAATTTTCTGCCGCATTCACCATTTCGAACTTGCCTTCAACGTTCTTGACAACGTGAGGCACTGGAAGATACTCCTTCAGATGAGAAGCCACGCCTACCGGACCAGAGCCCGGACCGCCGCCTCCGTGAGGAGTGGAGAATGTCTTGTGAAGATTCAGGTGCATGATGTCGAATCCCATATCACCCGGACGTACAACACCCAGGAGAGGGTTCATATTGGCTCCGTCGTAGTACAGAAGGCCTCCGCATCCGTGAACCAGTTCCGCAATCTCAGCGATTTCCTTTTCAAAAAGACCGAGCGTATTAGGATTGGTCATCATGATGCCTGCTACATCGTCACCGAGAAGCGGAGCCAGGTCAGCCACATCCACGAGGCCGTTTTCCTTGGACTTCACGACTACCACTTCCAGACCGCAGACTGCCGCACTGGCAGGATTGGTTCCGTGTGCACTGTCAGGAACGATGATCTTGGTCCTGCCCAGATCTCCCCTGCTGATATGGTACTGACGCATGATCATCAGACCTGTAAGTTCACCGTGTGCGCCTGCGCAAGGATTGAACGTGAACGCAGACATTCCGGTAATCGCCGACAGGTATTTCTCCATATCGTAATATACCTCCAACGCGCCCTGTACTGATGCAGACGGCTGGAGAGGATGCAGACCGAGGAAGCCCGGCATTGCCGCCACCTCTTCATTGATCTTAGGATTGTACTTCATGGTACAGCTGCCGAGCGGATAGAATCCGGTATCGACACCGAAATTCATCTGCGACAGATTCGTATAATGTCTGACGACATCCACCTCACTCACCTGAGGCAGAGGCAGTTCGGATTCTCTCGCAAGAGCCTGAGGTACAGCCACATCACTGACAGGAAACTCACATTCCGGCAGAGAATATCCGCTTCGTCCCGGTTTGGACAATTCGAAAATAAGTTTGTCGTAATATTTCATATCTATACCTCCTTGACTGCTTCAACTAATGAATCCACTTCTGCCCTTGTTCTCTTCTCCGTAACACAGAAACTTACATAACCTTCTTCAGTTGCCAATGCTCCGAAAAAGCCCTTGTCAAGAAGTTTCTGCTGAAGTTTTTCTACAGGAACAAGCGGTTTCAGCACGAATTCTTTCAGGAAAGGTTTGTCGAACACAGGTTCGAACTTGCCTGTCTTGAGAAGTTCTCCATAAAGATAATGCGCTCCTGCAGATGAAAGAGAGTTCACCTTGGCAAGACCTTCCTTGCCCATAAGTGACATATATACAGTCACATACAGGGCCATCAGGCTCTGGTTAGAGCAGATGTTGCTGGTAGCCTTCTCCCTGCGGATATGCTGCTCGCGGGCCTGCAGAGTAAGCACGAAACAACGCTTTCCGTCAGCGTCCTGTGTCTGTCCGACAATACGTCCCGGCATCTTGCGCACATAATCTTTGCGGCAGGCCATAAAGCCGACGTAAGGACCGCCGAAGCACATCGGAATACCGAGAGACTGACCGTCGCCGACAGCGATATCGAAGTCCCATTCGCCCGGAGTCCGGACTACTGCCAATGCAGACGGGTCGCAATACTCTACAACAATGGCTTTAGCCTCGTGAACAGCCTCTGCAAAGCCTGTAAGGTCCTCAACAATGCCGAATCTGTTCAGAGACGGCACGATCACACCTGCCACATCGCCTTTTGCCAGTTCTTCTTTCATCGACTCAAGTCCCGTCTGGCCGTCCTTCATCGGAATATAGCCGAGCTGGACATTGTGGAACTTGGCATATGTCTCCACCACTTTCCTGACATGAGGCAGAAGGGTCTCAGAAAGCAGCACTCTGGTCTTGCGCTTGGTGCAGGCAACAGCCATCATCATCGCCTCCGCTGCAGCTGTAGGGCCGTCATACATGGAAGCGTTGGACACGTCCATTCCTGTCAATGCGCATATCATGCTCTGATACTCAAAGATATAGCGCAATGTTCCCTGCGAGATTTCAGCCTGGTACGGAGTATATGCAGTAAGGAATTCAGAACGGGAACAGATATAAGGTATCACCGATGGCGTATAGTGGTCATAAGCGCCGGCACCGGCAAACACTTTCAGATGCAGATCCTTCTTGTCCAAGGATTCAAAGAATGAGCGTACCTGCTGCTCGGACATTGCGTCAGGCAGGTCATATTCTCCGCGATAAATGAATTTATCCGGAACATCGGAGTACAGGTCATCCAGCGACCCGACTCCGATACGCTCCAGCATTGACTTTATATCATCCTCAGTATGAGGAAAATATGAGAATGTTGACATAGTAGATTATTTTTCAGTCAACTTGGTGTACTCCTCAGCGCTGATGAGGTCGTTCAACTCCTCAGGGTCGCTCATCTTCACCTTGATGATCCAGTTCTCATAAGGATCCTGGTTCACCAGTTCAGGAGCATCCTCGAGAGCCTCGTTGTTCTCTACAACGACACCGCTGACAGGGCTGATAAGGTCACTTGAAGCTTTCACGCTTTCGAGAGCGCCGAATTCCTCGTCCTTTACAACCTCATCGTCAACGTCAGGCATATCCACATAAGTAATGTCGCCCATCTCGCTCTGTGCGAAATCAGTAACGCCGACAATTGCGATATCGCCTTCTACTTTCACCCATTCGTGTGTCTCGCTGTAACGGAGACTTTCCAATACTTTGCTCATAATCAAAATGTTTCAGTTGTTAGTATTATTTTTTATAATTTGTCTGATAGAATCTCTTCTTGACCACCTTGCCCGGGAATACCTTCTTGCGGATACGGATCCAGAGAGGCGTGTCGAGTTTCGAGTATGCAGTCTGCACCATTGCGAAGCAGATGCTCTTTTCCAATGAGATGGAGTGGTAGCCGGTAGTGACTACACCGACTTGTGTCCCGTCTTCGGTTTCCACCGGATATGTGGCACGAGGTATCGCCTTGTCCTCCAACTCGATACCTACGAGTTTACGCTCAGTTCCCTCTGCTTTCTGCTTTGCGACTACATCCTTTCCGATGAACTCTTCCTTGTCAAGTTTGCAGAACATCCCGAGACCGGCCTCGATAGGTGTGATGGTATCAGAAAGTTCATCTCCGTAAAGAGGAAGACCTGCCTCGAAACGCAGAGTGTCACGACATCCGAGTCCGCAAGGCACCACTCCATTGTCAAGAAGTTTCTTCCAGATTTCCTTGATGTCCTCACAGGTGGTATAAAGTTCGAAACCGTCCTCTCCTGTGTAACCTGTACGGCTGACCACCATTCTGTGGCCGTTCCACTGTGCCTCATAATAAGTGTAGAATGTCAATTCAGCTGCCTCTGCAAGTCCGAGAACTTCTGTTACGACTTTCTCGGCGCCAGGTCCCTGAACCGCAATCTGGCCCCAGTTGTCGGAATCATTGACCACCTTCACATCATAGCCTTCGGTCTGAGCGAGAATCCACTCATAATCCTTGTCAATGTTGGCCGCATTGACTACAAGCAGGAAATGGTCTGGCTCGAACTCCCTGTAAACCAGCAGGTCATCCACCACGCCTCCGTCCGGATGGAGCATCATTCCGTAGAGCACTTTGCCCGGCTCGAAGCCGCGGATTTCATTGGTAAAAATATGATTGACGAATTTCTCAGCATCCGGTCCGCTCACAAAAATTTCTCCCATGTGAGACACGTCGAACATTCCGACCGCATGACGTACAGCATTGTGCTCCTCGGTTATGGAGGAATACTGTATCGGCATCATAAATCCGGCAAACGGGCTCATCTTGGCTCCGAGAGCCACGTGGCTGTCATACAGACAGGTTTTCTTAAGATTTTCTTCCATTATCAAGTGTTGATTTTTTATGTGTTAGCTTACTGTTGTTTCAGAATGGACAGGAATGCCTCAGTTCCAAGACCGGCGACATATGGGCTCGGATCAATGTCACCGAGCGCCTCCCTGATCTTGGCGATATCATATTCCTTTCCATTCAGTTTCTCTGAAACCAATTCTTCCAATCCTTCTTTTATCGGGAAGAAATCTCCTGACAAGTGGCAGCCGGTCACAGTTTCCGCTTCCACATCCAGTTCCAGACAGATTTCTCCGACACCGCTGATTCGTCCGCTGTGACGGACCGAATACCTATGGTTTCTGCCCATCAGGAAGTCCGGATTCAGATAGCCTGCCTCAATCTCCTCAATATCAGCAATCTGCGCATCAGACAGGACGATCTCGTCTATCGTTTCCCCCTCCGAACAGAAACATTTCTTCAAATATAGTTTGAAAAGGTCAATATTCCTCAACGGACTGTCAAGTTTTTCATATAAAGGCTTGAGATTGGTCACGCGCTGGCGGACAGAGGACACGCCTTTGCTCTGAATCTTGGCTCCTGACGGTGTAATCGCCCGTTCAAGAGCATCGAAATCAGTGTCGAACAGCATTGTCCCGTGCACGATACTGGACCGGGGCTTCAGGAAAAAGGCATTGCCCGAAACTTTCTTCCCGTCTATCATCACATCATTTCTTCCTGACTTATAAGCATTTACGCCAGTGGCGGAAAGATAGCCGGACAACTCATCCAGATATTTTCCGAAGGCAGCAGCCACATCAGTCGTGTCCGTGATATAGGAGAGCATAATGTTGCCCTTGTCAGAATAGACGCACCCGCCGCCGCTTTTTCTTCTGAAAAGATTTACGCCATGCTCCTTGCAATAAGGGATGTTCACCTCTGCCTCCATGACCTGGTTGCGTCCGAAAATCACGGTAGGACTCACCTGCCACATAAAGAATGCTTCTTTGTCGGCCCTGTCAGCGAGGATTGTATGCAGATGCGCCGCCACGTATTCCTCCATTGCGAGATAGAATACGAGACGACGCTCTTTTTCAGGTACAGATATGTATGTCATAACTATGTGGTGTAATCAATACCGTCAGATGGCAAGTCTGAAACCGAATGTTGATTTCACGTTGCATGCAGGTATGCTCGAACGGTTGGCCACCCTGCAGGCATCCCATTTGGATGCAGCACTGCCGCCCCTCAACATACGGAACTTGCCTGCGGTATTGAAGCAAGGGTCGTTCTGCTCGGCTGATGTGTAATCATACTGCCCGTCCTGACACCATTCCCAGGCATTGCCAGACATATCGTAAAGTCCGAGCTCGTTTGGCTGGAACTGTTTAACTTTCATCACCTTAGAAGAAGCGGACGACAGGTATGCAGCCACCTGGCTCACATAATTAGAGCCTGCAAACTGCTTGCCCATGGAAAGGTTTCCGCCTCTCGCCGCATACTCCCATTCAGCCTCGGTAGGCAGTCTGAACTTTCTGCCAGTCAGACGGTTGAGTTTCACGATAAATTCCTGGCAATCATACCATGACACGTTGATCACAGGCTTTTCCGGTTCATCCGCGCTGTTCATATACGGGAGTTTTCCCATAACTGCAAGCCACTGGCCCGCAGTCACTTCGGTCTGACCGATCTCAAATCCTGACAATGTCACTTTGTGCACCGGTGACTCATCGCTGCCGGCCATCTTGCCCTGCTCCGGAGTAGCGCCCATATCGAATGCTCCGCCTTTCACGCCGATCATTCTGAACTGTACTCCAGCTGCCTCGATAACCTCTGACTCAGAACTGTGTTCCCTCTCGACCACTCTTGTAACCACAGCAGCAAGAATATCTTCAGGAACGGCAGTTTCCGTATTCACCACAACTCTGAAGCTCAGGCCCGGTTTCTTTACGTATCCGCCTTCCGGAACTCTTGACTTATAGGATCTTGTCACCCTCTGCTCTGTCTTTTCGGCACACAACGGGTCGATGACAAGTGTATCTCCAAGTGACTCCACAAATGCGTCGGCGCACCATTCCATGCAGGAAGCGTCTGCCTCGATGGCGCCTGTAAGCAATGCATATTCCCACTGGGCTTCAGTCGGAAGCGAGAACGGAATACCTGTCATCTTGGACAATTTGCCGAGGAACTTGATGCAGTCATCCTGTGAGACCATATCCACAGGTGCAGTTTCTGACGTGGCGGTTCCGGCATCTGAGCCCATCACTGCCTTCCATACGCCCTTGCTTATTCTCTGGCTTGAGATCGAGAATCCTTTCAGGACTACCTGGTGGACAGTCGCTCCGGAAATCCTGACTCCTGACGGTGTCTTGCCCATGGCAAAAGTACCGCCATCTACAGTGACCATCGGAATCATCGCGTCCGCTACCTTGACCTCAGACGGAACATCCACACCAGCAGCACTTTGCACTGCGCTTCCTCCACAAGAGGACAACACCGCAGCCACTGCCGCCGCAACAACAAAACTTAACTTCTTCATGTCAATCAAATAATCTATCAGTCAACATCAGGTGTTTCCCAGACTTTGGTTTCTTTACACTCGATCATGATGGACTGTCCGCCGCAACCGATACGGAACTGACCTTTTTCCAGACGCCATCTGCAGTCCTGGCCTACGAATGCAAGGTCATGGGCAGGAACTTCGAGCCTGACCGTCTTGGTCTCACCAGGTTCCAGACTGATCTTGGTAAACTGACGGAGTCTTCTGACATCAGGAACCACACTTGCCACGACATCGCTTGAGAACAGCATCACGGCCTCTTTTCCTGCGCGGTCACCGATGTTCTTCACATTGACCTCGAACACGAGATTGTCGTCAGCGGTGAAGCCGTCAGCAGAAGGCGAAACTATCTTCAAGTCGCTGTATTCGAATTTCGTATAGCTCAATCCTGCTCCGAAAGGCCACTGCACGTCCATTACGGCATCATAATTATACATTCCGGACATGGTCTGCACGTTCTCGCTGACCTTATAGTCATAGGTATGGAGCGAATTCACATAACGGCTGTAAGTGAACGGAAGACGTCCGCTGAAGTTCTCCTTGCCGGAAATGAGGTCTGCAAGCGCATCACCGCCGAAGTTGCCCGGAAGCATAATGTCCACGACAGCAGAAGCGAGCGGTTCAATGTCATTGATGATGCGAGGCCTGCCTTCATTGAGCACCAGAATCACAGGCTTGCCGGTGGAGGCGAGTTCCTTCACGAGATTCTTCTGGTTTGCTGAGAGATTCAAGTCATTGATATTGCCAGGAGTCTCGCAATATGTGTTCTCACCAATGCAGGCTACGATTACATCAGCCTTGCGTGCGGCTTTGACTGCGGCACGGATATCCGGCTCGTTTTCTCTCTGCCATTTGCCGTTGTTGTAACCGCCTGTCATATCATAAGTCACACCCGGCTCATAAATCACATTGGACTTTCCATATACTGACTGGAGAGCCTCGAGAATAGTGTTGTACTGGCTTGCGAACTTGTCGGCATCACCCTGCCAGGTATATGACCATCCGCCATTCAATGTCCTCATCGAGTTTGCGTTAGGGCCTGTGACAAGTATCTTGGTCCCCTGCTTGAGAGGAAGGATGTCATTGTCATTCTTGAGCAGGACCATGGACTCCACTGCTGCCTGACGGGCATTGTCAGAAAACTCCTTGCCTGCGAATTTCTCATAGCCGTCAACATTCCATACCGGGTTCTCGAAGAGGCCCAGGCGGTATTTGAGACGGAGGCATCTGCGCACTGCATCATCGATTCTGGACATCGGAATCATCTTTTCATTGACAGCAGCGATAATATCCGTGCATACGTCCGGATGATAAGGGTCCATAATCATATCGATACCGGCATTGATTCCGAGCGCGAGAGCTTCCTTACGGTCAGCAGCGACGCGTTCGCGGGTATAGAGATTGTCAATGTCGGCCCAGTCAGTTACGATGAGGCCGTCCCAGTTCTGCTGCTCCTTGGCCCATACCGTAAGATATTCGTGGCTTGAGTGGACAGGCACGCCGTTGATGGAAGCGGAGTTCGCCATTATTGTCAATGCGCCTGCTCTCATGCATTCCTTGAACGGGCGGAAATATTTGTCCCTCAAATCATTAGGTGCAACATATGCAGGAGTCCTGTCTTTTCCTGTAGCTGTGGCGCCATAGCCGAGATAATGCTTGATGCTTACGGCAACATGTTCAGTGTCAATGTGATTAGGGTCTTCGCCCTGAGCGCCTACGGTTTCAGCCACTGACATTTCTGCCTGTACGAACGGGTCTTCGCCCCAGCTTTCCCAGACACGTGGCCAGCAAGGATTCCGGCTCAAGTCCATAACCGGAGAGAATACCCACGGACACATGGCTGCTCTGGTTTCATAGCCGATCACTTCTCCCATTTTACGGGCATATGAGCGCTCGAATGTAGCGGCAAGGTTCACTTCCTGCGGATAGAATGTCGCTCCAGTGACATATGTAGCGCCATGTATCATGTCGAGGCCGTAAACCATCGGAATACCGAGTTCTTCCATCGTGATGTCCTGAATCAGCTTTATCTGCTCTGCGGTAATGGCCCTGTCGCGGCTTGTCACGCCGAACGTATTCAGGAATGAGCCTATCTTATATGTTTTCACAAGATTGCGGACTTTAGCCGTATCCACAAGATCGTCGGTAGTGAACGTTCCTGCAGTGAGCTGGACCATCTGCCCCACTTTTTCTTCCAATGTCATTTTCTGCACGAGCTTGTCCACCTTCTTTTCAATCTCCTTGTCGGAAGGTATGGACGCTTTCACGCCGTTCTGTGTACACGAGGAGAGCGCAATACTTGTAATTGCCATAACTGACAAAAAATTTTTAATACTCATCTTCTTCTAGTTTTGTGTTTTGTTTTTCAAAGTTACAAAATAAATGGCTAACTTCGGCCTCCCTTCGGGTTACTGATACTTTTTGTGAGTATTTGGCAAAATACTATCATATTTGGAACATTATGAATTGGTTTGCAGAACTGTTCAGTGAACATACATTCATCCAGGCGATTCTCGTGCTTTCTCTGATAAGCGCAGTGGGATTGCTGTGCAGCACAATAAAATTCAAGGGCGTTTCACTCGGCATCACGTTCGTTTTCTTTGCAGGCATTCTCGCAGGACATTTCGGCCTCTGCATTGACCCGCAAATGCTGGCTCTGGCTCAGAATTTCGGCCTGATCATTTTCGTCTATGCTCTTGGTTTCCAGGTAGGTCCGAGTTTCTTCCCTTCACTGAAGAAAGGCGGCATAAAACTGAACTTGCTCGGTCTTGCAGTACTTGTAACCGGCTCTGTCATGGCATTGGTCATAAGCAGGCTGACTGATGTTTCCCTGCCGGTTTCCGTAGGACTTCTGACCGGAGCGGCCACAAACACGCCTATGCTCGGAGCCGCACAACAGGCTCTACTGCAGATAGATCCGTCAGCCACGGCCACTTCAAATGAAATGGCAATGGCCTGTGCAGTGGGCTATCCTTTCGGCGTCATCGGCGTCATCGTCTGCATCATCATCCTCAAGGCATTGTTCCTGAAAGACGGAGACAAAAAGAAAGACGCCCATGACAACCAGACATATGTCACTGAATTCCGCGTGAGCAACCCTGCCATTTACGGAAAGAGCATCCGCGACATCATGAAGGACGTTTCCATCCATCTTGTGGTTTCCAGAGTATGGAAGTTCGACGGCAAGTCGGATGAGCAGTCAGGGAAACAGGGAAAAGTGATCATCCCGAACGGTGACACCATATTGGAGAATGGAGAACATGTCCTGGTCATGACCAAAGAACGGGAAGCAGGCATTGCAGAGAAGCTTTTCGGTGAGACAGTGAAGAAGGACTGGAACCAGAAAGACATTGACTGGAACCACATTGACGGCACTCTTGTATCCAGACACGTGTTCGTGACGAAAAGGCACATGAACGGCGCCAAACTCGGCGACCTGCATCTGCGCAATGCCTATGGGATCAATATCACGAGGGTAAACCGCGCAGGTATCGACATTCTGCCCTCGAGGGAACTGAGGCTCCAGATAGGTGACAAACTTACTATCGTGGGGCAGGAAAATGCTATCCACAATGTAGCGGAAGTGCTTGGCAATCAGGAGAAAGAGCTGAGGAATCCGAACCTGTTCCCGATTTTTGTCGGTGTTATCCTGGGTCTGATTTTCGGAAGCATTCCGTTCTATATCCCGGGCATGAGTGTTCCGGTAAAACTCGGCATCGCCGGCGGTCCTATTATAATAGGTATCCTCATGGGTGCTTACGGAACAAGACTGCATCTCACGACCTATACCACCCACAGCGCGAATCTGATGCTCAGGCAGCTCGGCCTCACCATATACCTGGCAGGCTTGGGACTGAGTGCGGGCCCGGGCTTTTTCGAGACGGTATTCACACCTGAAGGCCTTGTATGGATAGGCATCAGCGTAGCCCTGACCATTGTCCCGGTTCTGCTTGTCGGTTATATCGCTTCCAGATTCTGCAAGACGGACTACAGTGCCAATGTGGGTATGCTCTGCGCAGCGATGGCCAACCCTATCGCCCTGAACTACGCCCTGAGCACTGTGGAAGATGACGCTCCGTCAGTTTCCTATGCCACGGTTTACCCTGTAGAAATGTTCCTGCGTGTGATTTCGGCTCAGGTCATAATGCTGCTCTGCCTGTAGATACGGAAAGAGGATAACCTCAACGGCTACCCTCCTCAATCTGATAATTCCAAATGTGCGCTGTCAGCTATTCGGCTTTGCGCTCCTTGTTTCTCGTCAACTTTTCTTTCATAGCGTCAACACATTCATTGACAGCTATTTCGAATGTTTGTGCATTTCTCTCTATAACCTGGGAACCGCCCGGAACGTGGACCTTCAGTTTCACATTCTTGTTTTCCGGTTTCTCCAGAAGCGACAATACGACTTCGACATCGGTAATGGCGTCATCGAAACGGCCGATTTTTGAAACTTTCTTTTCTACGAACTCCAAAAGTTTCTGATCCGCGTCGAACTTGAGCGATTGTACTCTAATCTCCATTTTTACCTCCTCTTTTAGCCCGTGGATGGGCATTTGAATAAACATTCTTCAGCTTCTCGATAGTGTTGTGGGTGTAAACCTGAGTCGCCGCCAATGAAGAGTGACCGAGCAGTTCTTTTATGGAATAAATGTCCGAACCGTCGTCGAGGAGTTCAGTCGCCAATGTATGCCTGAGCACATGGGGAGACTTGCGTCCTGTAATACCTTCCACCTGTCCGAGTTCGCTTTTCACTGTCCTGTCCACGAATACGGGATAAAGTCCCGCACCTTTCAACGTGACCAGAAACGGCTCTTCCAGGTTCCTCTTCCTTCCCACTACCGACTCCGCTGCTTTCAAATATAATGAAATTTCTTTTGATAGCGAAAGTGTAAGAGGAATTTCTCGCATTTTGTCACCTTTTCCCCTTACTTTCATAGTATGGCGGGAAAGGTCAATGTCCCGGATTCTCAACCCAATCAGTTCCGCGCGTCTGATTCCTGTAAGATATAGAGTACTGACAATCATCCGTTTAAGCCTCGGCTCATAGAGTTCCGACATGAGTTTGTATGCTGCTCCGGTCACCGAAGCGCCGCTGTGGTAAGAATCAGCCGCGTCAGACAGCATTGACAAAGATTCTTCATCGGCCGCAGGCGAGGTCTTTTCGAAATATTCGGTCATTGAAGCCTGGCGATAGAAGACGGGAAGACGCTTTTCGCACTTCGGGCGCTTGACCAGATGCACGGGATTCGACTTCAGCATTCCTTTGGAAACCAGCCATTTGCACAGACTGCTCAGGACTGACAGATGCTGATTGACAGTCCGAGGGCTCAGGCTCTTCTCTTCGGAAAGATGGTTCTCATAATTGCGTATTGCGGTCGGTGTCAATGACTTGAGCAGCAATGCGTCGTCTGCAGGCTCTTCTTCTGTCCTGGAGTAGTCCAGATACCGGCTGAGCACATCTGAGTATATCGCCTGGGTTCTCGGCGAATATCTCCGTATTCCGGATACATAGTTTATGAAGTCATCGCACAGCATAATGCTTACTTCTGCGCCTTCAGTCCCATTTCCTCGGCACGCACGCGCATATATTTGTCAGCCTCCTCGAAGGTATTGTCGATAATCCCGTCGAGGATGGCGTTTTTCACATATTCTTTCAGTTCGCCGATTTCCTTGCATGGTGGAATGCCGTAAACATCCATCACGTACTCCCCTGTTATCGGATTCTTGAAATTGCGGATCTGGTCTTTTGCCTCCACTTCCACGAGTTTTTCCTTGACAAGCAGGAAGTTCTTCTTGATGCGCTCTACCTTCGCAGGGTTCTTGGATGTGATGTCGGCATTGCAAAGCAACATGAGATCCTGGATTTCATTGCCCGCATCGAACAGCAGACGGCGTACTGCCGAATCCGTAACTTCCTCATCCACAAGGGCGACAGGCCTATGATGCAGAGTGACGAGTTTCTGTACATACTTCATCTTTTCATTGAGAGGCATCTTCAGCTGCTGGAATATCTTCGGCACCATCCTGCCTCCTATGGCCTCGTGACCGTGGAATGTCCAGCCGATATGCTGGTCATAACGCTTACTTGCCGGCTTGCCGATATCGTGAAGCAGCGCCGCCCACCTCAGCCAGAGATACGGCTCCGTCCTGACTGACTCGGCAAATCCGTCACCGTCTTCCAACGGCGTGTAATTCAGCAGGATACCTTCTTCAATGCCCTGGATCTCCTCTGCCGCTACATTGTCCACGACCTGTATGGTATGCGAGAAATTGTCCTTGTGTCCTCTTCCGTCAACGGTTTCCACACCTTTGAGTTTCGCGAGCTGAGGAAGCACATATTCCAGAAGACCGGTTTCATCAAGAAGCCTGAATGCCATCGACGGCCTGCTGCACAGAAGCATCTTGTTCAACTCCTCCGCTATGCGTTCCTTGGACAATATCGTCATGCGGTCACGCATTCTCTTCATTGACTCGAGCGATTCTTCGACAATATGGAATTCCGCTCCCGGACGGCTCAGCTTGGCCGCGAAACGGACTGCACGCAGCATCCTGAGCGGGTCATCGCTGTATGTGGTGTCGGGGTCGAGCGGCGTGCGGATAATTCCGGCCGCAAGGTCTCTGATTCCGCCGAACGGGTCCACCAATGCGCCGAAGTCATCCTGCTGGAGACTGAAAGCCATTGCATTGATAGTAAAGTCCCTACGTTTCTGATCATCCTCCAGTGTGCCGTCTTCGACTATGGGTTTGCGGGAGTCCCTATGGTAGGATTCTTTTCTCGCTCCCACGAACTCAACCTCGGTTCCATGATACTTCAGCATTGCCGTGCCGAAATTTTTGAATACTGAAACGCGGCAGCCGTGACGTTCCGTAAGCTTGATGCGTTCCGCCACCGCTGTCGCAAGGGCGATGCCGCTTCCCTCCACGACTATGTCAATGTCATTGCTCGGTCTTCCGAGAAAGCAATCACGTACGTATCCGCCTATCACAAAGGCTCTTACGCCAAGTTCTCCCGCTGTCTTCGACACGATCCCGAACACCGGATGTTCGAGAAATCCTTCTGTTCTAGTCATTCTTTCCAATGTTTTCATCAGCATTGACCCCGATCATCTGGAGATAGGTCGGGGCGGCCGTGAGGAACGTCATACTGCCATCTTCTTCTTTTCTGCAGAAGAATGTCCTGGTTCCGTTTGTCAATACCATGTACTTGACATTCAATACCATATCGTCTGTCTCTTATACACATCTGACGCTGCCGACGAATTAGACGGTGTAGAT
>ENA-OYYX01000111-OYYX01000111.1-human-gut-metagenome-genome-assembly--contig:-NODE-111-length-35666-cov-10.823566_pt1 | contig 35666 bp, 27 predicted proteins | sample MGYA00244070_ERZ653464 | MGnify/ENA primary metagenome ERZ653464 (study PRJEB26926, sample SAMN06165152) | human gut metagenome | biome: ENVO:00009003; feature: ENVO:2100002; material: ENVO:00002003...
TTAACGCTACACGTCCGCAGGTTAGTACATATATCTCAGGTTAGTGGCGTTTTTTGAAAGGTTAATGTTAGAGCAGTTGCACCGATATACTCACGAAATTATTAATACCCTGTCGGCACTGAAAATATTTCCGGCGGTGTTGGCAATGTGTCTCACAGTACAGTTATAATAGCAAAGCTCCCTCACTGTTTGTGAGGGAGCCCAGACTGTATATCACTTACTTCAGGAGAAATCTTGTTGGTTAAATCAGAAGATTGCTACAACTGCACCGTTGTACTTTTCGTTGATGAAGTTCTTTACATCGTCTGACTTGAGAGCCTTTATAAGAGCCTGAATCTTGGGGAGGTTTTCGTTACCGCTCTTTACAGCTACAATGTTTGCGTAGGTCTGAGCCGCATCGCCGGAAGCGTCTTCAACTGCGAGAGCCTTGCTTATGTCAAGACCTGCGGCAAGAGCATAGTTGCCGTTGATAACTGCTAAAGAACCTGCGTCGCTGTTTGCAAACTGAGCGGCAACCGTATCAGCCTGAACTGTTGTTATCTTGTAGCCGTGGTCATCCTTTATATCGAGCGTTGTAACACCGTCCTTGGCGTTTGCACCCTCGGGAAGCTCGATAAGACCTTCCTGCTGTAAGAGAAGAAGCGCTCTTGTTTCGTTGCTGTCATCGGCAGGGATTATGATTGTTGCACCTTCCTTGACATCTGCCAGCTTTTCAACGCCGTTGCCGTAAAGACCGAACGGTTCATAGTGAATGAGTGCGGCGGGAACTATGTCTGTTCCGTTCTTCTCGTTGTAGTTGTTGAGGTAGGGTGTGTGCTGGTGGTAGTTTGCATCAAGCTCTCCGCTTGCAACTGCGTTGTTGGGCAGTACATAATCATCGTAAATTGTAATCTGAAGATCGTAGCCTTCCTTAGCGAGCTTGTCCTTTACAAATTCGAGTATCTCGCCGTGAGGTGTAGCTGTTGCACCGATCTTGATAACGTTGTCTGTATCTGCTGAGCTTTCTGCGGCGCTTGATGCTACAGAAGATGCATCTGCCGAAGAAGCATCGTTTGATGAAGCTGTCGAGCTTGTGCCGTTTGAACTGCACGCTGTGAGCGTTACACCTGCAAGAGCCGCTGTAAGTATTAATGATAAAATCTTTTTCATGTCAATTCTCCGTTTCTGCGGTTTTACCGCCTGTCAATGTTGTATTTTGTTTATCGTTTATCTTTATTTGTTCTGCACCGTTAGTTTACGGGTTTTATCTCTTTATATACTCTTTATATACAACATTGGCACATTCGTCCGAAACGGAAATTCTGTCGCAACAGCTTTATGAAAAGCAGTGACATATTATATCTCTCCTTACTTGTTTATACGTTTGTCTGCCTTGCGTGCTATCAGCATACCAAGCTCCTGAATAAGCTGTACTATGATAACCGTGAGCAGAACGCATATCCACACAATATCGTTATTGAAACGCTGATAACCGAATGAAATAGCTATCATACCAAGTCCGCCGCCGCCGATCGTTCCTGCCATTGCCGAGTAGCCGAGAATGGTTACAAGGGAAATGACTGCGCCGACCATGAGTGCGGGCTTTGCTTCGGGGATAAGCACCTTGTATATTATCTTGAGTGTTGAACTGCCCATTGCCTGAGCCGCTTCAATAACGCCTTTGTCAACCTCTTTGAAAGAGGATTCTGTCATTCTTGCCACATAAGGTATAGCCGCTATAACGAGCATTACTATCATCGCCTTATTGCCAAGACTTGTTCCGACAATAAACTTTGCCGCCGGTAAGCAGGCAACCATCAGAATGATGAACGGGATACTGCGGAAAATATTTACTAAAATACCGATTATTTTGTTGAGCCACGGGATAGGGTGGATTCCGTCCTTATCGGTCACTGTAAGCAGTACGCCTATCGGAAGTCCGAAAACGTAAGCTACGAATGACGAGATGAACGTTAGGTATATCGTTTCCCATATACCCTGTAAAAGTACGCCTTTATCCCACAGCTGTATAAGATCGCCTGACATTTTTCTTCCCCCTTACACCTGTGAATAGGTAACGCTGTTGGCTTTAAGATATGCTGTTATCTTTTCTGCCGATGTATCATCATCGGGCAGCTGTACCAGAATCTGACCGTATGCCTTGCCGTCAATGTCCTTTGTATCTGCGTGAAGAATATTGACGGGAGTGCTGCATTTTAATATCATATCGGATAACAGCGACTTTGAAGAATTTTCACCGTTGTAGATAATTCTTATCTTCTTTCCGTGTTCGCTTGTAACCGGAAGCTCGCCCTGCGGCATTATGAGCTTTTTGGCAATATCCGACCTGGGATTTGCAAATACCGTTCTTACATCGCCTATCTCTGCGACCGTGCTGTTATCAAGCACTGCGACCCTGTCGCATATACTGTCTATTACCTTCATCTCGTGAGTTATCACTATTATGGTAACTCCGAGTGTGCGGTTGATTTTCTTAAGAAGCTCAAGCACCGACCTTGTTGTGTCGGGGTCGAGTGCACTTGTTGCCTCATCGCACAGAAGATAGTGCGTTTCTGCGGCGAGCGCTCTTGCTATTGCTACTCTCTGCTTCTGTCCTCCCGAAAGCTGTGACGGATACGCCTTGGCCTTATCGGAAAGTCCTACAAGCTCGAGCAGGCTTTCGGCTCTCTTTACAGCGTCGGATTTTTTTATACCTGCGATTTCAAGCGGATAGCAGATGTTCTTTATTACGTTTCGCTGTGCGAGAAGATTAAAGCCTTGAAACACCATTCCTATGTTTTGTCTTGTTTTAAGAAGCTCTTTTGTTTTAAGGCTTCCAAGCTCCTTGCCGTCTATTATTACCTGTCCCGAGGTCGGGCGCTCAAGGTAATTTATACAGCGGACGAGTGTGCTTTTGCCGGCTCCCGAAAGTCCGATGATGCCGAATATCTCTCCGTCGTTTATTGTTATGTTGATGTTTTTTATCGCAGTAACGCTGCCTTTTGAGGTGCGGTACGTCTTTTCAAGGTTTTTAAGCTCTATCATATATCCTCCCATAAAATAACGGACGTTTATTTTACGTCCGTGCGTTTGAATATCCGACAGGCTCAGACTTTCTTTCGGGACAGACGTATTATATTGTTTGCACGCATTCGCATTTTATTGTTTGCGGTTGTCGGTTTCATCCGGTCAGCCCCTTTCGTTTTCGTTGTTATGAGTATAACATACTAAACCTATGTTGTCAATAGGTTTAGTGGATTTAGCTTGTCGAAAATAATTACACAATCCTTATCGCTTTTGTAGGTTTTGTATAAACGAGGCCGAAATAAATATTACGGTAATTATTGACTTTTAAGAAGCGGTGTGTTATAATTGAGTAAACTCAAGACTAAACTGTTGATTATAATACTGAGGCTGATAAGGAGGACACAAATTGAAGGGATTACAGCCAAAGGGCATAGCAAGACGGAATAAGATGCTGCTTGCGGCTATTCAGTTATTTTTAGAGCAGGGGTATGAAAAGACGACCACTGCACAGATAGCAAGGGCGGCAGGAATGTCACCGACTTCGTTCTTTGCGGCATTTGAAAATAAGGAAGCGTTGCTTCTGACGCTAACGCAGATCATGTTTGAAAATCAGTTTGCAAAGGCGAGGGCATTCGCAAAGGATATGGAGCCGCTCATGGTGTACTGCCTTGAAACGTCATTGCAGATATATATAACCGAGCTGTCCGAGCCGCTGAGGGAGATATATGTAATGGCATATACCCTGCCAAGCACTACGGAATATATTTTAAAAAGTACAGCCGTACAGATAAAGGCTATATTCTCGCTGTTTATGCCGGAAGCGGAGGATAAGGATTTCTACGAGATGGATATAGCGTCGGGAAGTATCATGCGTGGCTTTATGGCGAGGAAGTGCGATATGTACTTCACGGTGCAGAAGAAGATAGAGCGTTTTCTTGAGTGCTGTCTTAAGCTGTATGATGTGCCTAAGGAAAAACGTGCGAGCCTTATAGAAGCGGTACTTGCGTTTGATCTGCACTCGGTAGCAAAAAGGCTTATAGATGAGATAATCGCAAAAGCGGAAACAGGGCTTGAAAAAGCAATCGAAAGTACGATAAACGAAAACGGATAATTACGGAGGTGGGTTATGTTCAGAAAGATGAAAACAAGGAAAAGGCTGGCGGCGTTAATAACGCTTATCACGCTGTTTGCGTTTTCAAGCGTGATGACGGTTATGACGGCGGCGCAGGAAGCGTCGCTTGTATCCGCAACGCTTACTACGGACAAGGAGAGTTATGAAGAGGGGGAAAACGTTAATATTGCTCTTACGGTGAAGAACGGCAATATTTACGGGATTGATAAGGTAAAGTCTGAAATCGGATTGCCGGACGGACTTACACTGAAGAAGGGCGAGCTTACCGACGGTGGATATACACTTGCGGCAGGACAGAGCAGGTCAAATGAGATAACGGCTTATATAGAGAAAGTCTCAAAGCCCGGCGATACTACCGACCCTGTAAATCCCGGCAATCCCGAAACGGACGGTTCTCTGTGTCCGCTGTGGCTGACGCTGAGTATTTTATCGGGCGGTACGCTTGCGGTCCTCGGTATTAAAAAGAAGTGCGGCAAGAAGATATTGTCGCTGTTCTTATGTGCTGTAATCTCGCTTACCGCATTACCGACAGACGTATTTGCAGACGAGGTCGTATTGCCGAATGCAAGCGGAAGTGTTACGGTAAGTAAGGACATAACCGTAAACGGTGCTAAAAAGACAATAACCGCAGAGGTTACATATAACGAGAATAAGCCATCGGAAGAAGATGAGGTCACGGTGACCTTTGATGCGGGTGACGGTACGCCCGTAGCTCCGATAACCTTAAAGAAGGGTGAAACGATAAGCAGACTTCCCGAATCATTCGGTGCGGGCAAGGCATTTATGGGCTGGTTTACCGATACGGCATTCACGACTGAATTTTTCACCAATACTCCGGTAAACGAGGATATGACCTTGTATGCCTCGTTTGTGGAATCTGCCGATGATTTCCAATCAGGTGTGAGAACCACCTACTATGTGGAGGATTGTGCGGAATATCAGCCGATCACGCTTATATGTGACGAAGAAATAACGGCAAATAATGTATGGGAGTACATCACCTTATTTGCGTATACGGGTGATACTCCGGAAAATTTCGTTGTAACATCAAACGAGAAGGATGAATATACACTCGTTCCCGAAACCGCATACACAGCCGGCTGTATGTACCGTATGACAGCAGGCGAGGGAGTTACATTCAAGGGTCTTGACGATACGGTAAACGAGTATACATTCAAGATATACAAAGAGCAGACTAATATAATCGAGGTCAGGGACAATATCAAGTATCTCGACAAAGCCAAGCTGTTCGCTACGGATAAAACCGATGAGTATATGGTTCAGGCGGATTATTTTGAAGAAAATTCTCTTGCTGTGGGCGATGTGCTTTGCATTGACAACGGCACGAAGAATTTTACCGAAGACTGCCTGTTTGTAAAAATTACAGATACAATAAAGGACGGAAACATTTACTACATTCAGACAGCCGATTGCGAAGCGGAAGATGTTTATGACAATGTTGATGTTTATTTTGTCGAGCCTGCAAAAAACAAGTTCCTTGAGGAGCAGATCGACACCGAGGCGATAGCGGAAGAAGTAAAGAACAGCGAGGGCGTACAGCAGCTGAACCTTGTGCTTGCGGCACTGCTTGCCGAGGATGAAACCGTAAACGAGATAATGGAGGGCGAGCCGCTTGTTACCGATACAGTAACCGCCGCTGCTTATGCCGCTTCGGACGATGACAGATTAAAGGATTTCTCGGACTATTCACGTCCTAAAGAGGATACGCTCAAGAGCATCGCCGCAAGTCTTGCTATCGGTCTTTCCGTATCCGTAAAGGTCGGTGAAGCAGAAAATGATAACTTTACTACCGTTAATCCGGATTACTGGTCGGTCATTACATTCGAGTTGAATTATAAGACTACCATTAAGAAAAAACTCAAGGTAGATGCAACATTTACAGTAAGCGAATATCTTAATGTTTCATTCCAGGGCTATAATTCATTCGAATTCAAGTGGTTTGAGCTGCCTGAGCTTGAATTCAACTATGCGGCTAATATCTATACGCAGACGGATATTGAACTTAAAGTTCTTGTCTGCTCGGTAGGCGCAAACAGCTACAGGAATATCACGAGCGAAGTCGCAAAGATGCTTGGCAGTGATGAGAAGAACGATACCGCAGGTCTTGTAAAGGATGTCAAGGATATGCTTAACAAGAAGGGCGGAGAGATAGAAATATGCCGTATACCGTTCTTCACGGCATTTAAACCGCTGTCGCTGTTCCAGCTTAACTTTGAGCTCAGCCTTGTTGTAAAGATGAGCTTTGCGGGCGGTATAGGAAGTAAGTTCTCTATACTCGACGCAACGCAGGTAGGTACACACGGCAACTCAAAGGATAAAGAGTTCAGTATGTACAAAAACAAGCTTATCGAGGGCGACAGGTACAGCTTTGATCTTACTGTATTCGGATACGTCGGCGTTAAGATGGGCGTTTCCGGACAGCTTACCGTATCGTTCACAGGTTTAAGGCGACTGGGCGAGGTCGGCGTTGAGGTTCAGGTAGGCGCATATCTTGATATATACGGTCTGGCAAAATATCACGTCGTCAAACCGGATCACCGATACAGTACGGTATACCGGACGCTGACAGGCGGATTCTATCTTGAAGCGGGAATTTATCTCGAGGTAAATCTTGTCGCAGAATCAAAGGTATTCAAATTGCGGCTTGAAGCACCGCTGATACCCGAAATCAAGTGGCCGCTGTTCTCAATGGGCGACAAAAACCTTGTTATATGCCTTAACGATGTGACAACTCCGATATTATTCAGCTCAAACGGCACTTACTGGGGAGAAGTCAATATTGATAATCTTCCGGCAGTGTCCGCACAGACGCTTGATATTACAACAGGCGTGATAAATTACAATGCGTCTGTACCGTGGAGCAAGCTGTCGATGAATGTTTCGGGCGAAGGCTTCAGAATGCTCTATGACAGGAGAGGAACATTTATCCGTTACGAGCAGCCATTCAGTATGTCCGGCTTCTACAAGAACAGTACAGCCGAAGGTGTCGGTCAGATACACTATACAGGCACGTCACTTCAGTTCACAAAGACCGCCGACCCCGAAATGAGCCTTACAAAGTCGGTAAAGGTCATCTGGTACGATGAGTCGAGAGTTAAGGAAGAGGACGTAGGCAAGATATTTACTGTCAATTTCTACAGAGAGGTTGACGGAGTTAAAACTCTTGTTGAAACAAGAAAAGTACCTGCGGGCAGTTTTGCAGGCTCTTACAATACAAATAACGCTCCCGACAGCTGGAAGTACATTGACTGCGAGTGGAAGGATAAAGATCCGTACTTCATAGCCGTTGACCACGACAACTACGAAATAGTATACACTGCAACAAGAGCGCAGACTCTTATGGAGATGGAATACTATGATACCGTAAACAAAGAGTGGGTAGTAGAACTGTGGGCAGTGAATGCCGGCGATGTTCTTAAAGTACCCGATAACTCCAGTGACGAGTATATGAAGCTGACCTCCTGGCACGCAACATACGGAGTACCGTTCGGTTTTGAAAAGATGTATAAGTATGCCGGTGATAAGCTGAGAGCGATAGACTCAGGCTGCCGCAAGGATTACTATACAAGCGGTCAGCCGACAGACAAACCGCTTTACAAGGTTACGGGCAACACCCAGAGAGCGGCTTCCGAAAACTTCTATTTCAATCATCACAGCGACTATCAGAAGGTTGCACTTCACTTCAGTGCAAATTACGACAGAGCGCTGATGAACGTAACGTACAATTATTATGATTATAACGGCAATAAGAAGTCGACAACCGTAAAGACACCTTACGGTACAAGACCGGAATTTTTCCTTTCAAGCTGGCCTTACGGTAAGAAATTCATAGGCTACAGCCCTGACGGTGGCAAAACCGTATACGATGCTGATACCGTATATAATGAGCAATTGCCTTATGTATATGAGGATACCGTATACGATGCGGTTTACGAAGCCGGAATATTCGATGTTGAGATACAGTATTACGATGACACAGCCCGTGAATTTAAGACATATAAGACGCTTAAGATCGAGGGCGGATCAAAGGTACCTCAGTCGGTATTTGACGAGGCGTGGAGCAAGAGCAACTGGCAGGAGGGTACAACGATACAGTTCATCGACTGGAGCGATGTATACCTGAGTGAAGAATACGGCGATGCTTACCTCAATGAGTTTATACCCGACAAGACGCTCATTTACAAGAGTATTATACTCCGTCCGAGGTTCAAACGTAATGTTACAATTAAGCTGGACGCAGGTGACGGCAGACTGATATTTGAAGAAAGCAAAGAGTTCAAGAGCTACAGTCAGGATAAATACGAGGTAGAAATTTCACGTTGGGCAACTAAGGATGCCGACAAGTACAACGATTATCAGCCTACAGGCTGGAAGGACAGCACTACAGGCAAGATATATGCCTTAGGTCAGACGGTAAAGATTGATTATTCGACAACGCTGACAGCAATCTATCAGGCTACGCCCAAGACCTATACGGTAAATGTATCCACACCGTACGGTGCACTTCTGAACGGAAAAAAGACCGATAAATTCAGCGGCGGATATGATGATTATCTCGCATTTGTTGATAAGTACAACAATTATACTCCTGCCGATGTTGAGGGCGAGGGATATACTCTCGTGTTCAAGGGTTCATCAAGCAAAGCGTCCGAGGACGGTCTGACGCTTGACATAGCTTTTGACAGATGGCAGAAGGTTATCCACAAGCATACATTAAAGCTTGACGCAAACGGCGGTAAGCTGACAGGAAGCGATGAACGCACAGCGGATTACGGTACAGAAATTAAGCTGTCGGATATGGCGACTGCGTCAAAGACGGACGACCTGAGAGATTATATCTTCGGCGGCTGGAAGGACGAGGACGGAAATATCTACGGCGCTGACGATATAATAACGCTGACAAAGGATACGACATTGACAGCAGTATGGACAGACGGTGCATACAAGGAATACACGATAACCTTTGTCCTCAATAGTAAGACGATAAAAAGAGTGACTTATCACTATGGCGACGCTCTCCCGACATTCGGCGCACCCGAAGAAGCTGACGGATATATCTTCGGCGGCTGGTCGTGGTTCGGCACTGAGGGTGCATTATCCGGACAGCCCGACACGATGCCTGCATCAACGCTTACTGCAATAGGTACGACCACAAAGTGTTATATATCTTACGAATTTGACGGTACGGTATACGGCACAAAGGAGGTCGGCAAGATAGGTGATACGATAACCCTTATCGCAAAGCCCGAAAAGGATTATTACGATGTGACCGAATGGTCGGCAGACGGTATCACTGTAACAGACGGCAAGTTTGTAATGCCTGCTCACGATGTTACATTCAAGGCGACCTCATCGCCCAAGTTCTATAATGTCAATATGACGGTTGACGGAAGCGCAAGCTCCGACAGCCCGATGAAAGCACAGTATATGAGTACGGTAACGCTTCCCGAACCTCCCAAAAAGAGCGGCTATACTTACTACTGGCAGTCCGATGATGTTGCTATTTATGAGGAAAGCGGCGAATACAAGTTTACGATGCCTCATAATGATGTAAGCGTTGAGTGCGTTTACACAACAGCAACCTACAACGTCTACTATATGATAGAGGGCGAGGCTACGCCGTATATGACTATCACCGATGTCCCTGTGGGCAAGGAAATGTTCGCTTATATCGACCTGCCACGCAAGGAAGGCTATCTGTTCAACGAAACGTGGATATGCACGGACGCTTCTCTTGTAAGTAAGGAAGGCACCTATAAAATGCCCGACCGTGATGTTTACTTCTGTGGAAGATTTGCCAAGGATGACGACACTGTGGTTATGCTCAGCGCAGAGGTGTATGTTGACGGCAATCCCGAAACGCATTATACTCTTTACACGAACAGAGGCGAAACCGTAGCGCTCCCCGATATATTCATGGACGGATATGCAAAGTCATACGAAAGCGACACGCTGACGGTCACAAACGGAAATGTCACAATTCCGACAGGCGAGGATGTCTTTGAGGTATCGCTCAGGATAAATTTCACCAAGAGTTAAACGCTACAAGTTTTTCTTGTTCCATCGCAACAGCCCCGACCGCAAGGTCGGGGCTGTAACTGCATAATCGTATAAAAAATCCTCACGTTTTACCGTGAGGATTTTTATGCTTATGTGATTACTTAACTATCGTAATATCGGAGCCGAACCACTTTGTTGAAATATCGCCAAGCTTACCGTCAGCCTTCATCTCGCTGAGGATCTTCTGAACCTCGTTGCGAAGTGCCTGGTCGTTCTTTCTGAATGCTATAGCGTACTGTTCTTCTTCAAGACCCTCTGCCAGCTTCTTGTAGTCCTTGCCGGAGTTCTTGATCTCATAGTCTGCAACTACCTCGTCAAGGAATACAGCGTCAACAACGCCAAGCTCAAGCTGCTGTAATGCTTCTACATTTGTAGCGATGGGGCTGATCGTTATATCGTCCTTGATTGCACTGTTTTCAAGTATTGTCTGTGCAGAAGAACCGTTCTGAACAGAAATCTTCTTGCCCTTGAGGTCGTCCATCTTTGCAACTGTCGAATCGCCCTTTACAACGAATACCATAGCGTTCTTCATATAAGGCTCTGAAAGATTCATCTTTTCCTGACGCTCTTCGTTTATGCTAAGACCGTTCCATACGCAGTCGCACTTGCCGACATTAAGGTCGGTTGTGAGCGTATCCCAGTTGATAGGCTGTTTTACAAGCTTTACACCGAGTCTGTTGCAAACTTCCTCTGCTACGTCAATATCGAAGCCGACGATCTCGCCGTTCTCGTCAGTGTAGCCCATAGGCTTGAATGTAGCGTCAAGGCCTAATATGAACTGACCTGCGTCCTTTACCTTCTGCAGTGAGTTGTCGCCCTCTGCCTTGCTTTCTGTGACAGATGTGCTGTCGCCTGCTGTTGCACTGCTGTCTGCGGTTGAAGAATTACCGTTTGAACTGCAGCCTGCAAGACCGAGCGTAAGAGCGGCTGCCATAGCTACGGCAATTGCCTTAAGATTTAATTTTTTCATTTTTATTTCCTTTCTGAGCGTTTTACACGCCTTAAAAATTACTTTAATATAGTAACACACAAATATGAAAAAGTAAATAGGCAAAATGAATAAAACGGCGGAAATTTGCAGGATTTCAGCAAATTTCCGCCGTTTTTTTGTTTTTAAAAGCCGATATTATCAATAAAGATATTCGTATTGTGAAATATCAGGGCATTTTGAGGGCTGAAGTTCGTCTTCCTTGAAGCTGTATCTGATATTCTGATTATACATATACCACAGGCAGACCCTCATACCGCTCATTTCAAGGTGAGTGCCGTCCTCAAAGGCATACTTTTCCTTCAGCTTGTTGTCACTGCCTTTAAGAAGGTCGGTAGGATCGACAAAATGATAGTGGCTATAGTAGCAGTTCTCAATCGCATATCGCAGTGCGGAATTATACTCGTCTATCTTTTCGTTCTTGCAGAACTTACTGCGGACGGGAGTTACAGCCATAATAATGAACTCGCTGTTAGGGCTTGCCTGCTTGCACTGGTAGAGAAGCCGCATATAGTTTTCTACAAACTGCTCTTTCGTGGTAAGGTTTACATCGTTAAGACCCATTGAGAAAAGAACGTATTTAGGCTGCTTGTTGTAAAGGTGAACAAGCACATCTGTGCTTAAATTGCCCGATGTTATAAGGAACTGGTGTATGTTCCACGCCGCAATGCTGGGTCGTGCAAGGTTGTTTTCCTGCTTGAAGTATCCTGCGCTTGCAAAGCCGGAGCAAACGCTGTCGCCGACAAGTGCGAACTGGTCGAAATATTTGTACATAGCGTCTGTGATAGTGTAATCAGGTTCAGGCTCAGGCTCAGGTACGGGCAGAGGTTCTTCTTCTTTTGTCTGAGAAGTTGTTTTATCTGTATCGGCAGACGTGCTTTCGGTCTGCGAATATGTATTGTCATAGCTTATACCGCCGTCGGATATGTTGACGGCGTAAGCGTTATTGCAGGCTGTGCATATAATAGCCGCCGCAAGCGGCAGACACAGCAATATGAAACGTTTCTTAGGCGAAACGGAACCGTATTTATTATAAAGCATTATATTTCCTTATTCTGTAGGGCGGTACAAATTACCGCTAAAGTATATAGTAAACCGATGAGGTTATGTTTCTTATTTAATTATAATGCTGATTTTACACTTTTGCAAGAATAAATTTACAAAATGTCGAAATGGGTCAAAATTTCATTGAATTGCACAACGATAAGGCAGATTTCACGGAGTTTTTATGTAAAGTGTATTTTTTGCGGATCTAAGTACAATATGTTGTGCTTTTTACACGAAGTTACATTGAAAAATACAGAAAATTAAGCGAGGGCGGCGATAATCGTTTTTACCCGCAGTAAAACACAGCTATATTTATGACGCTGAAAGAAAAAGTATGATTATCGGCGGGAATGGCAAGTAATAGATTGCGGCGATTATACCTTATCGGGTATAATCAGTGGGGATGGATTATAAATTATACCCTTTGGGGTGTAAAAGCTAAAGTAAATGCTTGACATTATACCCTAAAGGGTGTAAAATGTATTCAGATTATAACTGCGGAGATGATTTTCGGTGAATAAAATAGCACAGTTTATAAAAACTAAGAGGAAAGAAGCAGGGCTTACACAGGAAGAATTTGCGATGCGTTCCGGGCTTGGTCTGCGGTTTGTCCGTGAGCTTGAGCAGGGCAAGGAGACTGTGCGTATGGATAAAGTCAACACGGCGCTTGCAATGTTTAATATGGAAGCGGTGCCGGGAAGAAAGGAAGGCGGAAAGTGATGATACTCATCAAACCTGCAGAATATTATAGGACTAATGTGGATTATATCCTCGGGCTTACCGATAACCCGATCTATTATAAAGAAATATTAAACCCGACAGATACGTTATTGAATCGTACCTGTCGGGTTGATTTTATAGTCCGTTTGCTCCTTTATACGCTTCAATAAATACAAGCGCATCTGAATTTGAAGCCGCTATTTTTGAATTGTAGGCGGCGATAGCACTATTTTGTGATATATCCTGATTTGTGCTTATCAGTTTATCATTTTGTGTAGTGATTGCACCTAATTCATCAAGGCAATCCTCTAACGATTCATAAAGCATATACTGAGTATCTCTTATCTGATACAAACAGTTGATTGCTGTGTCGAGCTTTGAAATAATAGCATCCTGTCTTATCTCTTTTTCATATTTGTTATACGCACCGCCTGCTCCTGTGAGCGCGGTACAGCGTCCGCTGTCAAAGTACTCAAGCAGTCGGATGACAGTTATCATATTTCTGTATTTAGGATGGATAATATCCAGTGAATATAATTGATTAAGTGTTTCAGATATGTTGCTAATTTTATCTTGCATATCATTAATTTGTTGCTTCAGTTGTTGCTTTTGAATATTTTCATTATTTACACGGGCAGTATCGCTATTTACAAGATTATTATATTGTTGCACAGCATTTTTATATTTTGAATTTGCACGCATTGCAGAAATGCTGCCGTTCAGTATTGTAAAGGCAAGTATACACAAAGGACCGATTATGCTTATTATCGCAATTTTTATTTGGACAGAGTTATTCATAAAATCAACAGTATCATAGGAGTTGCTGATCAGATTGGATAAATAGGATACAAATATAGGAGAATTGATAACTAAATAAATCGGAATTAATATTGCAAGTGTAATCAGTGCTGATATAAAAAATTTTTTTACACTTACGCTTTTCGGTGGAGCGAATTGATTGTAATATCCAAGTGTATTGATTTTTGACTGTATTTTTGCGATTGCTAACTGCAATGTATACCTCTCGCTCTCCAGCTCCTTTGCAATCGTCAGATGTTCAACAATAACAGACGGTGCGAGTTTATCTGCGGCGTGGTATTCTCCGCCTATACTTTTTTCAGCCTGATATTCGATAGGACAGCCGCAGTTGGGACAAGCATTCGCTCTGTCGGAGAATTCCTTGCCGCACTCGGCGCATTTTATCATTGCCATATTTTTAACCCCTCTAATTTTTAATGCTCGGAAAATCATATATCCGATAGCTTAATTCTAATCTGTTTCAGGTTAAAAGTCAAGACCTTCACACTAAAAGTTTATAATTTAATTATAAAAACGTGAAAGGCGCTGATAAAAATGTACAGCAGAATAAGAAACCTGCGGGAAGATTCCGATCTCAATCAGACAACGGTCGCAAAAATGCTCGGTATGTCGCAGACGGGATATTCAAAATACGAAACGGGCGAAAATGATGTTCCTACGGCAATACTGATAAAGCTTGCGGAATACTACAGGACGAATGTGGATTATATCCTTGGGCTTACCGATAACCCGATCTATTATAAGGAAATATAAAACCCGACAGATACGTTTATTGAATCGTACCTGTCGGGTTTGTTTCATATTAAAGCACCTTTGATAAAAAGTCCTTAAGTCTTGGATTTTTGGGGTTTGCGAAGAATTCATCGGGAGGACCCTGTTCAACTATCTGTCCGTCCGACATAAACATTACTCTTGACGCAACCTCACGGGCAAATCCCATTTCGTGAGTTACGACAACCATTGTCATACCGTCGTCGGCAAGCTGTTTCATAAGGTCGAGGACCTCTCCTACCATTTCGGGATCGAGCGCCGAGGTCGGCTCGTCGAAAAGCATAACATCGGGCTTCATGGCAAGCGCACGGACGATAGCAATTCTCTGCTTCTGACCGCCCGATAACTGCGGAGGATAAGCGTCTGCCTTATCAGCAAGACCGACACGCTCTAAAAGCCGCATTGCCTCTGCGTCAGCCTCTTCCTTTGTCATAAGGCCGAGCTTAACGGGAGCTAAGGTTATGTTTTTCTTTATCGTCAGATGGGGGAACAGATTGAAGTGCTGGAACACCATACCCATCTTTCTTCTTATAAGGTTTACGTTAGCCTTGCGGTCGGTGATATATTCGCCCTCAACGCAGATACTTCCGCTTGTCGGCTTTTCCATAAGGTTAAGGCAACGCAGGAACGTACTTTTACCCGAACCGGAAGGTCCTATGATAACTACCTTTTCGCCTTTGTAGATATGCTCGTTTATCCCGTTGAGGACGTGGAGATTGCCAAACGATTTACTGAGATCCTTAACGTCTATCACTCTTGCCAAGCCTCCTCTCAAGCAGTTTCTGGAGTTTTGTCAGAATAAATACCAGTATCAGATAGAATGCCGCCGCAATGAGAAGCGGGGTAATAAGGTCATATGTCTTTGAGCCTACATACTGTGCCGCTTTGGTAATATCAGTTACCGCAATGTAGCCTGCTATCGAGGTTTCCTTTACCAGTACGATAAATTCGTTTCCGAGTGCGGGAAGTATGTTCTTTATAGCCTGCGGAAGCACGATAAGCCACATTGTCTGACCTGCGCCGAGACCCAGCGATCTTCCTGCCTCTGTCTGACCCTTGTCGATAGACTCGATACCTGCACGGACAATCTCCGCAACATAAGCGCCCGAATTTATACCGAAGCACATTACTGCGGCTACAATTGCATTAGCGCCTCTGTAATTGAAAAGTACCGCATTTATAAGAAGTAACTGTACCAGTACGGGCGTACCTCTTATCACAAATACATACAGGTCGCATATCTTAGCTATCCAGCCGATACCTCTCCTGCCTGCGCATAACTGCTTTACTACTGCCACGAATGCACCGATAAGAAAACCGAGAATAACCGCAAACAGCGATATGAGCAGTGTGTTTCCGATACCGCTTAAATAGAATTCATAACGGTTTTCTCTTATAAGCGCCTTGTCAATGGCATCCCATATACCAAGAAAGAAGTCCAATTCTTAATTCCTCCGTCTTATGCCTTTCAAAAAATACGGGCGGCATTTCACCGCCCGGTAGTTTTATCAGTTAGCAGAATTATTCAGCCTTGCTGTCAGCGTCGGCATTTGCACCTGTTGTGTGCTTGAGTGTGAATTCGTCAACCTTGCCTTCGTCAATCAGCTTCTGAAGAACCTTGTTTACCTTTTCTTCAAGCTCTGTGTTGCCCTTCTTGAAAGCGAAAGCGTACTTGTCTGTGAATACCTCGCCGTCAAGAATTTCAAGGTTGTCATTACCCTTTACCATTTCCTTTGCGGGAAGCTCGTCCATAACGATGCAGTCAACCTTATCGTTCTTTAAGTCTTCTGCCGCCTGAACGTACTTTGTATAACGTGAGGGTTCCTTCTTAAGATCGTCTGTTACATAGAAGTCAGCAACTGTTGACATCTGAACTGCGATCTTTGTATCACCGCCGAGGTCGTCAACGGTCTTTACTCTGTTTGCACCCTTGAGTACAACGACAACCTGCTTTGACTTAGCGTATTCGATTGAGAAGTCCATAATTTCCTGACGTTCGGGAGTAACCGAGATACCTGCGGCTGCAAAGTCAACCTTGCCCTGCTGAACTGCTAAAAGCGCACCGTCAAAGTCCATTGTCTGAATCTCAAGTTCCATACCGAGCTCCTTTGCAACTTCTTTTGCAATATCAACGTCGATACCTACAACATCGTTACCGCTCGTATATTCATAAGGAGCGAAACCGGGCTCTGTAGCCATAATGAGTTTGCCGCCTGTTGTGTTTGACTGGCAGCCTGCCATAGCAAGACCGCAGGTAGCGGCAACGAGAATGCCTGCAATTATTCTTTTGATCTTCATAAAAATACCTCTTTTATATTTCTTTGTTTTTTTGTGCGCTTTCTGCGCTATCGTTAATATTATAGTGCATTTCTTTTCAATAAGCAAGAGTTTTTCGTTTTTTTGTGTAAAATACATATAAAAAATGTGCCGCAGTGGGATGCTGTGGCACATAATCTTTGCTTTTTCGGCTTACTTTCTTGAGAATAAGCCCTTTTTCTCGTAAGGCTCGCTTGTAATGTCTTTAAGCTCGTAGCCCGTTGGCTGCATAACCTCTCTGATCTTGTCTTCGGAAAGTGCCTCTACGCTTATTATCACGGTTTCGCCCTTTGAATGAGAAGAAGTGACCTTCTTTACGGGAAAAGCATTTCTGATAGCGTCATTGACGTGTGATTCGCACATTCCGCACATCATTCCGTCGATTTTAAGTGTTGTCTTTACCATTGTAAATTCCTCCGTTACTTTATTGATATTACTTTATAGCCGCTGTTTTCAACGGCTTTTTTAAGCTGTTTGTCGGGTACTTCGCCTGAAAGCTCAGCCACTGCGATACCGTCTGTATGGCTTGCCGAAGCGCTTGCCACCTGCGGAATAGCCTCAAGTGCGGTCTTTACGTGATGCTCGCACTTTTCGCACATCATACCCTTTATTTTTATCGTTTTTGTTATTTTTGCCGTGTCGGACGGCTGTATTGCAATATTATTCATCGGCTTTGCTTTTCTGTCGTGCTTTGTGCTGTACAGCTTGCAGAAATTGAGCCTTAACGCATTCGATACGACGCAGAAGCTGGAAAGGCTCATTGCCGCCGCACCGAACATAGGGTTAAGCGTAAGCCCGAGCGGAATAAATACGCCTGCGGCAAGCGGAATGCCGATAACGTTATAGATGAATGCCCAGAAAAGATTTTCGTGTATATTACGCAGTGACGAGCGGGAAAGCCTTATTGCCGCAGGAACATCGGTAAGCCTGCTCTTCATCAGCACAACATCGGCGGCATCTATCGCAACGTCTGTTCCTGCGCCTATAGCGATGCCTGTATCAGCGGCGGTAAGCGCAGGTGCGTCGTTTATGCCGTCGCCTATCATAGCAACCTTACCCTGTGCCTTGAGCGAGCGGATGACCGCCTCTTTTCCGTCGGGGAGAACGCCTGCTATCACCTCGTCAATGCCTGCTTTTTTGGCTACTGCCTTTGCGGTACGCTCGTTATCGCCTGTCAGCATTATTACCCGTATGCCCATATTTCTGAGCTGTTTTACTGCATCGGGGCTGTCGCTCTTTATCGTGTCGGCTACTGCTATCATACCGAGCATACGGTTGTTTTTGCAGAAAAGCAGGGGAGTCTTGCCCTCACCTGAAAGACGGTCCGCTTCAGACTTTATTCTGTCGCCGACAGCAATCTTTGCACCGATGAACTTAAGACTTCCGCCGTAAAGCGTATCACTGCCGATGGTAGCTGTAAGTCCGTTTCCGCTGAGCGCCTTGAAATTATCGACATTCTGTGCCGTTACTTCGTGCTGTGTGCCGTAAACGTTTATCGCTTTTGCAAGCGGGTGTTCGCTCTTTGCTTCAAGCGACAGTGCAAGGCTAAGAAGCTCGTTTTCGGTAACATCTTCCGCAGGGATTATATCCGTTACGACCGGCTCTCCGGCTGTTACGGTGCCTGTTTTATCAAGCACGGCTATTTGAGTTTTTCCCGTCTGTTCAAGTGAAACGGCGGTCTTGAAAAGTATGCCGTTCTTTGCGCCGACACCGTTTCCGACCATTATCGCAACGGGAGTGGCAAGTCCGAGCGCACACGGACAGCTTATCACAAGCACCGATATTCCTCTTGCCAGAGCATAAGCGAAATCCTGTCCGAGTAAGAGCCACACTATCGTAGTGACAACGGCAATTGCAATAACGGTCGGAACAAATATTCCCGATACCTTGTCGGCAATCTTCGCAACGGGCGCTTTTGTTGCCGCCGCATCGCTCACCATTTTGATTATCTGCGACAAGGTGGTATCCTCGCCTACACGGGTAGCCCTGCAGGTGATGAAGCCCGTCTGATTTATGGTAGCCGCCGAAACATTATCTCCGACCGTCTTATCTACCGGTATGCTTTCGCCTGTCAGTGCGGATTCGTTGACTGTGCTTTCACCGTCTGTTACTACTGCGTCAACGGGTATGCTTTCGCCCGGACGTACAACGAATATATCGCCCTTCATCACTTCTTTGGCAGGAACAGTATGCTCAGTGCCGTTCCTTATTACGTTTGCGGTCTTAGGGGCGAGGCTTACAAGCCCTTTCAACGCATCGGTGGTTTTGCCTTTTGAACGGGCTTCGAGCAGTTTTCCGACCGTGATGAGCGTCAGTATCATAGCCGCCGATTCAAAATAGAACTCGTCCATATACATCATAACGGCATCTGCATTTTGGTGAAGCTGTGCATCGGTCATCATAAACAGGGCGTATACGCTCCATACAAATGACGCACCCGAGCCGAGCGCCACAAGCGTATCCATATTCGGCGAGCGGTTGATAAATCCCTTGAAGCCGTTTACAAAGAACTTGCCGTTTATAACCATTATAATTGCGCTTAGCAGCAGCTGAACAAGCCCCATAGCCACATGATTTCCGTCAAACCAGGAGGGAAGCGGAAATCCCCACATCATATGACCCATTGAGAAGTACATCAGTATCACAAGAAAAACGAGTGACGCTATCAGCCTTTTTCTAAGACCGGGCGTTTCGGTATCACGCAGTGAATCGCCATCGGTATCGGTGTTTTCCGTTTTTGCGCCTTTCAGCCTTGCACCGTAGCCTGCCTTTTCAACGGCAGAGATTATTTCCTGCGGTGACGCTGTACCATCAACACCCATTGAATTTGTAAGCAGGCTCACCGAACACGAGGTTACGCCCTTTACCTTGCCGACCGCTTTTTCCACTCTTGCACTGCAGGCGGCACAGCTCATGCCAGTGACATCGTACTGCTCCATAATAAGACCCTCTTTCTTTTGCTGTATATCTTTATATTATGTCCGTCTGACGTTATTTCATCAGCTTTTGCAGAGTTGTGACAAGCTCGTCTATGACCTCGTCCCTGCCTTCTCTTATATCTCTTGCAACGCAGCCTCTTATATGGCTTGCCAGCAGTTCCTTATTGAAGGCGTTCATTGCGGCGTTGACTGCGGCGGATTGAATAAGCACATCGTTGCAGTATGCGTCATTCTCAATCATAGCCTCGATGCCACGCACCTGTCCTTCAATGCGTTTAAGGCGGTTAAGAAGCGCTTTTTTGTGCTTTTCGTCCCTTACTGTATGCTTTTCACAACACGGACAGACTTTTTTGACCGCTCTTTTATTTTCGATTTTATTTTCACTCATAGCGTTACCTCTGAATTTTTGCTGTAGGTTTAATATACCCTCACGGGGTATTTATATTATATACTCCCCAGGGGTATTTGTCAAGGATAATTATATAATTTTCCGATAACACGATGTCGTTTCTGTTATTCGGAATACAGAGCGAAATATAGGTGTGACACAATTCCTTGATATTAAAAATTAAAAAAACGGGTCGCAGGGCGGTTGCACGGCAAAACAGCACTTCGGCATATTAACTCTGTTTATCATCCGCACATTTCCCGATAATTCGGAAAGCGCTTCCGGAACAGGAATTGTGCGTATTTACCGAAGAATACGCTGCGGAATTGTGCAAAACGGAAAATTTTCAGAATCTCTTGAAAAACCGTAGGAATTATGCTACAATCAAACTGCCGGAAACGTTTTCGGTAATTTGATTCAGACAACAGGTGAGCCATTGACTATAAAGGATATTGCAAGACTTGCCGGCTGCGGCGTGAGCACGGTTTCACGGGCGCTTAACGGCAGTAATGAGATAAGCGAACAGACCAAAGAACGCATAAACGAGGTTATCCGTAAGTATAACTATACGCCTAACGGCAATGCACGCCGTATGCGCAGGAGCGCAGAAAAGACCATACTGCTCATCGTTAACGGCAGCAGTAACCTGTTCTTTTCACCGCTCATCGAGCAGATACAGATAGCGGCTTCTTCCGCAGGATTTCAGATTGCAGTGAACCACATTGACGAGCAGGAGGACGAGGTGCAGTTTGCGTCAAGGCTCTGCACGGAGTTAAGACCTGCCGGGGTGATATTTCTCGGCGGTGATATGCGAAACTTCAAAAGGAGCTTTGCACGGATAAAACTGCCCTGTATACTGAGTACGGCAAACGCTGAGGAGCTTGGCTTTGAAAACCTTTCCTCCGTCAGCGTTGACGACTATGACGGCGGCAGGGCGGCGGCAGAACAGCTGTTCGACCGTGGTCACAAAAAAGTCGGGATACTCGGCGGCGACCTCAGCTCCTACGGTCCTTCGGGATTGCGTTACGGCGGTTTTTGCAGTGTATGCTCTGAGCGGGGTGCGGATATTCCCGACAGCGAACTTTGTGCATATACGTTCAGCTCTGCTTATGAGGCGGCAGTGGCTCTTTATCACAAGTGCAAGGGTATGACGGCGGTATTCGCCATGTCGGATATTATCGCCGTGGGCGCTGTACGGGCATTTCTCGATATGGGTAAGCGTGTGCCGGAGGATATTTCGGTGCTTGGCTTCGACGGAATCGAACTGTCTGAATACAGCAACCCCAGAATAGCAACATTAGCCCAGCCGATCCACCAGATTTCAAGTCTGTCTGTGCGTATGCTGGTGAATATGATCGAAGACGGCGCCGAGGCGAGCCATGTAACGCTCAGGGCGCAGTTCAGATCGGGCGGCTCAATGGGCAGAATATAGATTTTGTTGGAGGTCAACATGAGAAAAAGCGGTATCTTACTGCACATTGCGTCACTGCCGAACAAATACGGCATCGGCACGATGGGCAGGGAAGCCTATAAATTCGTTGACTGGCTCAGAAGCGCCGGTCAGAGTCTGTGGCAGATACTTCCGCTGTCACAGACGAGCTTTGGCGATTCGCCGTACCAGAGCTTTTCCATATATGCCGGAAATCCTTACTTCATCAGCCTTGAGACGCTGGAGGAGGAGGGGCTTCTGAAGCATAAGGAATATGCAGATATAAACTGGTGCAAGGATCCGAGATATATCGACTACGCCACGATGTACGAGAACTTCTATAAAGTGATGAGGCTCGCATTCGGGCGCTTTTCTAAGGGCAGGAATGGTAACGTTTCCGAAGAATATAAGACATTCGTTGCCGAAAATCCGTGGCTTGAGAATTACACGCTGTTCATGGCACTAAAGGACGCACACGGCGGTAAAAGCTGGTGCGAGTGGGAAACACCGCTTCGCCTGCGTGACGTAACAGCGGTATATTCCGCAAAGAAGAAGTACGCAAAGGATATGGAATTCTACGCATTCCTTCAGTTCGAGTTCTTCCGTCAGTGGTACAAGCTGAAGAAGTACGCAAATGACAACGGGATACAGATTATCGGCGATATTCCGATATACTGCGCCCTTGACAGTGCGGATGTCTGGTGCGAATCGCAGCTGTTTCAGCTTGACCGTGACAGAGTGCCTACCGTCGTTGCAGGATTCCCTCCGGACGCATTCTCGGAGGACGGGCAGTTGTGGGGCAACCCCATCTACGACTGGGACAGAATGAAGCAGGAAAACTATCGCTGGTGGGTCGGCAGAATGAGCTTCGCAAAGAAGCTGTATGATATTGTCCGTATAGATCACTTCATCGGTTTCAACAGCTACTATGCCATACCGTTCGGCAGCAAGACCGCACATGGCGGCGAGTGGCACGATGGTCCGAAATACGATCTGTTCAATGTCATTAAGAGAGAAACCGGAAAGGGCGGTATCATAGCGGAGGATCTGGGAATAATCACTCCGTCTGTGAGAAAACTTCTCAAGCAGGCGGCATATCCCGGAATGAAGGTACTGCAGTTTGCTTTCGACCCTACGGGAAAGAGCGAGTATCTTCCGCAGAACTACGCATCGCAGAACTGCGTTGTGTATACATCCACTCACGACAGCGATACGGCGCTTGGCTGGTTCAACAACCTTGATCGTAAAACAAAGCAGTTCGTGAAGGAATATCTCGGGGTGCGCCATGCGGCCGAACTTCCCGAGGCATTCATCGACATCGCCTGGAAAAGCACCGCAGATATGGCTATGACTACAATGCAGGAACTGTGCGGATTCGGAACCGAGGCACGCATAAACGTTCCCTCCACCATCGGAAATAACTGGCGCTGGAGGACACTGGAGAGCGACTTTACCGCTCAGAGTGCGGCGTACCTCGACAGACTGACTGAAATAAGCAACAGAAAACCTCCCGTTAAAAAATCAAGAAAAAAACGATAATGAAAGGAGCATAATATGAAGATTGAAAATTTCAAGGAGAAGCTCGTTTCCCTCTGCGAGAAGGAATATCACGCACAGCCAAGGGAGCTGACGGCAAATCAACTGCACTGTGCAGTTTCAAAACTCGTTATGGATGAGCTTTCTCCTGTGTGGGACAAGAGCCGTACGGCACACGATAAAGCACGCAAGGCAAGCTATCTCTCCATGGAGTTTCTGGTGGGTCGTGCAATATACAACAACCTGCTGTGTCTTGGGATACTTGACAGCACAGCCGAGGAACTGAAAGCGCTCGGCGTGGATATTTCAGAATTCGAGGAGGTCGAGGATGCCGCTCTCGGTAACGGCGGTCTGGGCAGACTTGCGGCTTGCTTTCTGGACAGTGCGGCTACACTTGATCTTCCGCTGGACGGCTACGGAATACGCTATAAGTACGGCCTGTTCAAGCAGGGCATCAAGGACGGATTCCAGACCGAAACCGCAGACGACTGGCAGAGATACGGCGACCCGTGGAGCGTTCGTCGTGAGCAGGAAACTGTTGTGATACACTTCGCTGACGGCGATGTTAATGCAGTTCCCTATGACTATCCCGTTATCGGATACGGCACTGAGAATGTAGGCACTCTGCGACTCTGGCAGGCTGAAACCGACGATGAGTTCGATTTTGACCTGTTCAACCGCAGTAAGTTTACCGAAGCCGGAGAAAAGAAGCGTGCCGCCGAGGACATTTCCCGTGTGCTTTATCCCAATGACGAAACAGAGGCAGGAAAGATACTCAGACTGAAGCAGGAATATTTCTTCAGTGCCGCCGCAGTTGCCGATCTTATCAGAAAGCATAAGGCAATTTTTGGCACAATGGAGAATTTTGCTGATTACAATTGCATTCAGATGAACGATACTCATCCCGTTATCGCTCTGCCGGAGTTTATCCGTGTGGTAATGCGTGACGAGGGCTGGAAGTTTGACAAGGCTTTCGAAGCGGCAAAGAAGGTGTTCAACTACACCAACCATACCATCATGCAGGAAGCACTTGAGAAGTGGGACAGCAGACTTATCGAACAAATAGTCCCCGAAGTGTACAGCGTGATGATAATGCTCAACGAGGCATTCGAATCCGAAATGCACCGCAGGAATGTTCCACAGGATAAACGTGCGGTTATGCGTCTTATAAAGAATGGCACCGTGCATATGGCAAATATTGCGGTATTCGGTTCTTCCTATGTGAACGGCGTTGCGGCTATACACACAGAGCTGTTAAAGACTACCGTGCTGAAGGACTGGTACGAGCTGTACCCCGAGAGATTTCAGAACAAGACTAACGGCATCACACAGCGCAGATGGCTGGCTTTGTGCAACCGTGAGCTTTCCGCACTAATTACCGAACTGCTCGGTGATGATAGCTGGGTAACTGACCTTGACAAGTTAAGCGGGCTTAAGAAGTATGCGGACGATGAGAGTGTGCTTCGCCGCTTTATAGATATAAAGCACGCTAAGAAGCAGCAGCTTGCCGACTTTATCAAGAAATCGGAGGGAATTGAAATCGACCCGAAATCCGTTTTTGATATTCAGATTAAGCGTCTGCACGAATACAAGCGTCAGCTTCTGAACGCATTCTCGATACTGTATCTTTACTACGAGATAAAGGACGGAAATCTCAGAGATTTCACTCCCACTACATTCATTTTCGGTGCAAAGTCCGCACCCGGATATTACCGTGCAAAAGGCATTATCAAGTTTATTAACGAGGTAGCAAAGCTCGTGAACTCCGACCCGGATACAAAGGATCTGCTGAGAGTGGTATTCGTGAGCAATTACCGTGTTTCCTATGCGGAGAAGCTGGTGGCTGCGGCTGATATTTCCGAGCAGATCTCCACGGCGGGTACAGAAGCGTCAGGTACAGGCAATATGAAGTTTATGCTCAACGGCGCAGTAACGCTCGGCACAATGGACGGTGCTAACGTTGAGATTGCCGAGGAAGCCGGTGCAGAGAACGAATATATCTTCGGTGCGACTGTAGAGGAACTGGAGAAGATCATGCCGGACTATGTTCCCCGTGACATTACAGAGAGCGATCCGAAAATCAAGCGTGTGGTATCTGCGCTTATTGACGGTACCGTTTCCGACGGCGGAAGCGGCGTGTTCAGAGAACTTTATTTCGCACTTATGGAGGGCGAAAGCTGGCACGTTCCCGATAATTACTACCTTCTGGGCGACCTTGACAGCTACGTTAAGGCAAAGCTGGCAGTAAACCGTGACTACAGCAACGAACTTGTGTTCGCAAAGAAGTGCTGGCTGAATATCTGCTCTGCGGGTAAGTTCAGCTCAGACCGCACCATCGCTGAATATGCGAAGGATATATGGCATATCGGCAAGGTGTAATTTACCGAGTTTTGTATCGGATTCTATTTCGGTTTCGTTTGCAGTGAAACGTGTTATATGGATTGTAACAACGTTTCACCGGAAACGTTGCCATTATCCACAAAAGCGACAGATGGTAATTGGCTATTATGACAAATTTACAATTGTTTTTTAAATTTTTAAAAAATATTGTATAAATTCGCTTGACAGACAGAAATAATCTGTTATAATTAAACCAGAATTTCGAACCAAGTAATCAAATTTCGAAACAAAGCCGAATCAGCAGGGTAGCACAGACAGCCTGCTTTTGATTTTAGGATTTTTGCTTCGAAACAAGACTAAAGTTTCGAAATGCAATAAAAGTAAGCAAGTGATTATATTCAGGAGGAATTAATTATGAAGTACAGGAAGATCATGACAGCGATAGCTTCTATGACAATGGCAGGCGTAATGCTGGCCGGCTGCTCAAGCAACAGCACAAGCGGCACAAGCAGTACAGACAGCGGCTCTGCGGCAGGCAACAGCACAGCTTCTTCGGGCGGCAGCGAATCCACCGCCGGCAGCGAGAAGGTTAGCCTCACGGTATGGGGTCCGCAGGAGGATCAGGAACTGATCAAGAAGATGTGTGACGAATTTGCAGCTGCAAATCCCGAAAAGACCTACACCTTCACCTACGGCGTTGTCAGCGAGGCAGACGCTCAGAGGAAGTTAACAAGGACATCTCGGCGGCGGCTGACGTATTCGCTTTCGCTTCGGACCAGACCGCTATACTGGTGAACGCAGGCGCACTCTACAGAGTAACAAAGAATAAGGATCAGATCGTTGCGGAAAATTCTGAAGCTTCTATTTCAGCGGCTTCGATAAACGGCGAGCTTTACGGCTATCCTTATGTATCCGATACCTACTTTATGTACTACGACAAGTCCAAGCTGACAGAGGATGATGTAAAGTCTATCGAAGGCATTATGTCGAAGAATATCGACGGCGTTACAACAAACTTCGCTTTCAATACAGATGACGGCTGGTATCAGGCAGGCTTCTTCTTCGGCGCAGGCTGCAAGCTGTTCGGTGATGACGGAACCGATCCCACAAAGTGCGATTTCAATAACGAGCGTGGCTATATGGTAGGCGAATATCTCATCGACCTGGTAGCAAACCCCAAGTTCGGCTCCAACTTCGATGACTCGCTTGTAAAGGCAGGCTTTGCAGAGGGTACTTTGGCAGCTGCAGTTTCCGGTGTATGGAACGCAGGCGAAATCCAGAAATCTCTCGGCGATAACTACGCAGCTACAAAGCTCCCCGAGTTCAAACTCTCAAACGGCGAAACCGTTCAGATGGGCAGTATGGCTAACTTCAAGATCATGGGCGTAAACGCTGAAACCAAGAACCCGCTTGACGCAATGGCTCTTGCTGAGTGGCTCACTAATAAGGACAACCAGAAGACCAGATTCGAGGTTCGTTCATACGCTCCCACAAACGTTGAGCTTGCAAGCGACTCAGCTACTATGAACTCCAACATCGCTGTAGGCGCTCTTGCACAGCAGGCTAAGTACTCAACCGTTCAGACTTCTATCGGTCAGGTCCAGAACTACTGGACACCCGCTGAGGCTTTCGGTCAGGAAATTATCGCAGGTACCTGCACAAAGAGCAATCTCCAGGATAAGCTGAACGCTTATGTTGAGGCAGTTCTCGCAACACTCAGCTGACAAAAAAGCATTTAAGGTAATTCACCAATAAGTATATATGTTTCTCCAGGTTCCATTTCTTCGTGGGCGGCGTGACAGCCGCCCACAGAATCGGAACGTGCTTTATGCAGTTTCAATGCTTCCTGAATACTTGACACAGAACAATATCGGTTGCATAATTTTATCCGGTTATTATATGTGTTGATCAGATCCTCCGGGAAGGCTGCATTGAAACTGCACAAAGCTTCAATACTACTCAAGGAGGTAACTGCAATGACAAGTCTTGATTTTTACGCTCTTCCGTGGTACAAGAAAATACTTGTTAAAATAGCAGAATTTTTTGTAGCCATCGGAAAAGGCGTCGCTAATTTCGTGATCGGGGCGCCCGGCGCCGTATGGCGTTTTATAAAAATGATCGGCAGGGGTCTTGGCTGGCTCGGAAGCACATTTGTTCACGGTGACGCTCTCACCAAGCTCTCATATATTATAATGGGTGCAGGAAACCTGTTCCGAGGTCAGATAATCAAGGGGCTGATATTCATTGCCGCAGAGGTAGCGTATATCGGCTTTATGATTGACTCGGGACTCGGCTTTATAGCAGGGCTCAGAAATCTCGGTACGGTGCAGAGAGGCTGGTACTTCGATGAAACGCTCGGCATTGATGTAATGCGTGAAAACGGCGACAACTCAATGCTTATTCTCCTTTACGGAATATTTGCACTGTTCGTAACTCTGGCATTCATATTCATGTGGGTACATAACATAAAGTCGGCGTACAGCGCACAGCAGATTAAAAAATCCGGCAAGAAGCTGCCGGGCTTAGTGGACGATTTGAAGTCGCTTCTGGACGGACAGTTCCACAAGACGCTTCTTTTCATTCCCGTATCCGGCATCGTGGTATTCACGATAGTTCCGCTGGTATATATGATCTCGCTGGCGTTCACCAACTATGATAAGGATCATCAGGTGCCTGCAAATCTGTTCACCTGGATAGAATTTGATAACTTCAAAACTATTCTCGGAAGTAATTCCACTATCGGCAACACTTTCTGGCCGGTACTCGGCTGGACACTGGTATGGGCATTTTTCGCAACGTTCCTTAACTACTTCCTCGGAATAATTCTTGCGATGCTCATCAACAAGAAGGGCGTCAAGTTCAAGGCATTCTACAGAACGCTCTTTGTACTCGCCATTGCAGTACCGCAGTTCGTTTCACTGCTGGTAATGAAGAATGTTTTAGCTGAAGCGGGCCCTGTGAACGTACTTCTTCAGGAGCTTGGATGGATCTCGGCTCCGCTGCCGTTCTTCACCGATCCGATGTGGGCAAGAATGACGATCATAGCCGTAAACCTGTGGATAGGTATTCCGTATACGATGCTTATCGTTTCGGGTATCCTTATGAATATCCCCGACGATCTGTATGAGGCGGCAAGGATAGACGGTGCTTCTCCGTTTGTAATGTTCAGAAAGATAACTATGCCGTATGTGCTGTTCGTTACTACACCTTACCTTATTACACAGCTTGTCGGCAACATAAACAATTTCAACGTTATTTACTTCCTTACCGGCGGTACTCCGGCAACACTGGATTACTACCAGGCAGGAAAGACCGATCTGCTCGTTACCTGGCTGTATAAGCTGACGGTCAACTCAAGGGATTACAGCTACGCCGCAACGATAGGTATTCTGGTATTCATCATCTGCTCGCTGCTTTCGCTGATAACCTTCCGCAGATCCGCATCCTATAAGAATGAGGAGGCGTTCCAGTAATGAGAGAGATAAGAAAACAATCCTACTCCTACCAAAAAAGACAGCGCACGATTAATATCGTTATACAGATCGTGCTTCTGATACTGGGTCTGATGTGGATACTTCCGCTTTTGTGGATAATCCTGACGTCATTTCGTGCAGAGCCCGGTTCATATACAAGCTACTTCTGGCCCAAGAGCTTCACGCTGGATAATTACTCGAAGCTGATTTTGGTGGATCAGCAGTTCAAGTTCACAAAATGGTTTATCAACACGTTTATCGTGGCGGTGGTATCCTGCATAGGCTCAACGTTCATTGTACTTGCGGTGTCCTACGCTCTCAGCCGACTGAGATTCAAGATGCGTAAGCCTATGATGAACATTGCACTGATTCTCGGAATGTTCCCGGGATTCATGTCTATGGTCGCTATCTATTATATCCTTAAGGGCCTCGGCCTTACCGAGAATCCGCTTGTTTGTCTGACGCTGGTTTACATCTGCGGTTCCGGACTTACCTACTACATCGCAAAGGGATTCTTCGATACTATTCCGAAATCCCTTGACGAATCTGCGTACCTTGACGGTGCAACCAGGTCACAGGTGTTCTTCCGCATCACTATCCCGCTTTCAAAGCCCATCATCGTATATACGATACTCACTACATTCATGGCTCCCTGGGTCGACTACATCTTCCCAAGTATGATCTGCGGTGCAAACTACGACAGTTATACTGTTGCGCTTGGTATGTTCAAGATGCTTGAGCGTGAGTTCATCGGTACCTACTATACGCAGTTCGCTGCGGCGGCAGTGCTGGTATCCATTCCTATCGGTGCGCTGTTCATAGTTATGCAGAAGTACTATGTCAGCGGTGTTACCGGCGGTGCAGTAAAGGGCTAATATCTATTATAAAGCAAAATCACTTTTCCGGAGGGGATCTTATGGCAGTCAAGAACGTAACTATCCAGGATATTGCCGACAGGCTCGGTATGGCAAAGAGTACAGTTTCGAAGGCCATCTCAGGTGCTACCGACATCAGCGAAAAGACCCGTGAGCGTGTGCTTGCCTGTGCCAGCGAGATGGGGTATCAGGTAAAGGCAAAGCACGTTTCATATACTAAGTCGATAGTTGTCTTTATCTACGGAAGCATCCACTATGACAAGGTGGATCAGTTCGGCTATGAGATCATTCTCGGATTACAGGCCGCCGCTGCGGAACACGGTATCGGGGTAAATATCACTGCTATAAGCAATGCCGAACTGAAAAGCGGCAACTACTATTCTATCGTGTCGGGTGGAAACTGCGAGGGAGCGGTTTTCCTCGGCTTCAAGCCGCACCATGTGTTCATTGAGCATATACGCAGTCTTAATATTCCGCTTGTGATACTTGATAACAATGTCGATTATCAGCTGGCGGCTCGTGTCGGCTGTGACAGTGCAGAGGGAATTCGGCAGATGGTGCAGTATCTCTGGATGAGAGGTCATGACAGGATTGGATTTTTAGGCGGCGAGGAGGACAGTATCGTCACGCAGGAACGCTATCAGGCGTATTCCGATGCGCTAAAAGAGCTTGGACTTGAGGAGGATAAAAACGCTGTCAGATACGGACATTTCTCTGCAAAGGGCACACGAAAGAGGATTCTTCCGATTGCTCAGACAGGAGTCACAGCAGTGGTTTGTATCAGCGATCTGTTAGCTTGCTCTGCGGTGCAGGAGCTTGAAAAAGCGGGCTATGTCGTACCTACGGATATAAGCGTTACAGGCTACGACAACCTCCCCGTGTCAGAATATTCGCAACCCCGTATTACAACGATGTATCAGAACCGAATACATATCGGAAAGACCGCATTCGTAATGCTTCAGCAGATGAACAGCGGTATCTCGATAGAAGCGGTCAGCCTTCGACCCGAACTTATTGAGAGAGAATCCGTGAAATTGATAGCCAAGAGAATTTTGCCCGAGGAAGACAAATGAAAAATACAAGATTTTTACTTTCAGCCGCAGCCGCTGTTACGGCGGCGGCTATTCTTTTATCCGGGTGCAGTACCCCGGAGGAAACTATGTCGGAAAGCTCGCAGCCGCAGGCTCCGTCATACCGTTACGAACACGAACTGAATGTGATAGACGATAACTACCGTAATTACTACCAGGTGTTTGTTTATTCGTTCTGCGACAGCAACGGTGACGGTATAGGCGACCTTGCAGGAGTCACATCCGGACTGGATTATATTCAGGATATGGGCTTCAACGGTATATGGCTTTCGCCGATAATGCCGTCGGATTCCTACCACAAGTACAGCGTAAAGGATTATTATGCCATTGACGAGCAGTACGGCACGATGGAGGATTTTGAGAAGCTTGCCGCAGAGTGTGAAAAGCGTGGAATAAAGCTGCTGATAGACCTTGTGATGAATCACAGTTCCAACGAGCACGAGTGGTTCAAGCACGCTTCAAAGAGCCTGCGCAGTAATCCGTGCGGTGCGGCTAAAGACAAGCCCTGCCTTAACGACAATATCTGCCCTGTGCATGATAAATACATCGACTATTATTATTTTACGGACGAGAAGCCTGTCGGAACGAACTCCTGGTACAGAATAGGCTCGAACCGGTGGTATCAGGCGGTTTTCTCAGAGCAGATGCCGGAGCTGAATCTTGATAATTCTGCGGTGCGCAGTGAGTTTGAGAAGATAGCTGACTTCTGGCTGGAAAAGGGTGCAGGCGGATTCCGTCTGGATGCTGTCAAGGAGTATTTCAGCGGCAACCCCGAAAAGAATATCGAGGTGCTGAATCAATTTATGAAGCACTGCAAGACAGTTGACCCGAAATGCTATGTTGTCGGAGAGGTGTGGGAGAGCTTCACAAACTATACTAAATACTACAGCTCCGGGATTGACAGCGTATTCGGCTTCACTATGGCACAGGAAAGCGGAAAAATCGCCAAGACTATCAATGGTAAGGGTGCTGATAACTCGGTTAAATCCTTTGCACAGGCAATGGTGACTGTCGAACAGAAGCTGGCTTCCTACAGCAATACCGCAATTGACGCACCGTTCATAGGAAATCACGATACCAACCGTGGCGCAGGCATACTCGGATATAACGAAACGAAAATAAAGGCGGCGGCAGGATTACTGCTCACAATGTCCGGTTCGCCTTTCGTGTATTACGGTGACGAGATAGGCCTTTCCGGAAGCGGACGTGACGAGAATAAGCGTGCCCCGATGATATGGGACAGCGAGGGTACGGGACTTACATACGGACCGCCTGATATGGAGCGGCAGGAAAACCGTTTTGCCGATGTGCAGACACAGCTTGCAGACGAGAATTCCATACTGAATTACTACAAGCGTGCGCTCAGGATACGCAACGAAAACCCCTGCATTGCAAGAGGTACGACCGAAGTGCTGACAGTGCCGGGACAGGATATTGCGGCAGTGCGCCGCACATTTGACGGCGACAGTATTGTGATTGTTTATAACTACTCCGATGAAAGCAAAGAAATCACGGAGCTTGACGGACTTTCCGAAATGCAGATACGGGGATATCTGACAGTGGATTCTGCCGAGGAGGTCCTGCTTGACGGCGGCCTTAAAATGCCTGCGTACAGCATTGCATTTCTTACCGGAAAATAACTACGGAGGTAATTATGGATATAATGCCTGATTTTGACCTTATCGACAGGGAATATGCGTATGACGGGGAGCTTGGCGCACTTTATTCTGAGGCTCAGACTACGTTCAGAGTGTGGAGCCCGACGGCGCAGAGAGCCGTGCTGAAGCTGTATCTCAGTGCAAAGGCGAATCTGCCGCATTCTGTTACTGAAATGAACAGGGAAAAAGGCGTATGGGAGGTCACCGTACCCGGCGACCTGCACGGAATGTACTATACCTATGAATTCACCTTTGACGGCTCGACCTGTGAAACGATAGATATTTACGCACGCTCAGCAGGTGCAAACGGCATCAGGGGAATGGTGGTCGATCTAATGCGTACAGATCCTGCCGGCTGGGACAGCGACCGTCCTGTTACACTTGAAAGCTACACGGACGCAGTGATATACGAGCTTCATGTCCGTGATTTTTCCTCCGATAAAAGTGCAAATTTCCGTCTTAGAGGAAAGTTCGGCGCATTCTGCGAGAACAGGGTGACGAACGGCTTCAGCGACATTGTGGGACTTGACTACATTGCTTCGCTTGGTGTTACGCATATTCATCTGCTTCCGGTGTTTGACTCCCAGACGATAGACGAGAACGACCCAGAGGCAGGCTTCAACTGGGGATACGATCCGCTCAACTACAATATTCCCGAGGGAAGCTACACTACCGATCCCAACAACGGTACCGACAGGGTAAGACAGTTCAAGGAGCTTATCCACGCAGTACATCAAAAGGGAATGGGTGTGATAATGGACGTGGTTTACAACCACACCTACAGCACGGAAGATTCCCCGTTTGCAAAGACCTTCCCCGGATACTACTACCGTCACAACAAGGACGGAAGTCTTTCGAACGGTTCTGCGTGCGGAAACGAATTTGCGAGCGAACGTGCTATGGCGAGCCGCTTCATCGTGGACAGCCTTTGCTATCTGGCAAAGGAGTACAAGCTGGACGGATTCCGTTTCGACCTTATGGGCCTGCTTGATATTCATACGCTGAATACCGCAGCTGAGAAGCTACGCAGGATAAATCCTTCCATAATACTTTACGGCGAAGGCTGGACAGGGGGAAAAAGCCCGCTGCCTGAGAGGCTTCGTGCGATGAAAAAGAATGCGGTAAAGCTGCCGCAGTACGCTATGTTTTCAGACGATTTCCGTGACGGTGTTAAAGGTTCTGTATTTGAGGACGAGGAGTGCGGTTATGTAAACGGGAACGCATCGGAGCTGTCGGAGATGATGAAGTCGGTAATATCCGGCGGAATCTACCGTATGGATGTGCAGAGAAAACGTTCTGAATGCTGGACGGATACTCCTCAGCAGGTCGTGAACTATGTTGAGGCGCACGATAATCTTACTCTCTTTGACAAGCTGAGAATTTCTATGCCGGAGGCTTCTAAGCAGGAGCGTGTATCGGTAGATAAGCTGGCGGCTGCTCTTGTGTTTCTTTCGGAGGGAATTCCTTTCATGCAGGCAGGGCAGGAGATACTGCGCAGTAAACCGTCGCCTGATGGAGGATTTGTTCACGACAGCTACAATTCTCCCGACAGTGTGAACAGCATTAAGTGGAACGATGTTACCATTCACCGTAGTGTTATGGAATACTACCGTGGGCTTATCGCAATACGGAAGCGTTTTCCGGAATTCAGACTGCGTACTGCGCACGATATTCGCAGTCGTTTGGAATATGAAGATCTCGGCGGCGGTGCATTGGCGGTGCATTACGGCGATAGGCTGATACTGGTGATAAATCCCGGAGAAACGGTGCTGAAATACGATCCGGGTCGCTCTGCGGAAATTTACGCAGACAGCAAAAAGGCGGACGCTCAGCCGCTTTATCGGACTAAAGGCGCATTTGCCGTGAAGCCGCATAGCATCATACTGGCGGGGCTTAATTAAAGCGACTTTGCACAATCAAACATTAAGAAAAAGACAGAATATATAACGCACAAAACCCCGTCACAGAAACACTCTGTGACGGGGTTTATTATATGCCTGAACAGACGAAAAGCTCTATTTCAAGCGGTTTTCGGCAATAAAAAGTCCACCGTAATTCTGATAGAATTACGGTGGAATTATGGCGGAGAGGAAGGGATTCGAACCCTTGACCTTTAGTAGTCAAAAATTGTATCCATGCTTCTTGCTAATAGCAATTTGTATTTTTGCATTGCTGATGGAAAAACGTGCTGATATACCTTTTCAATCATGTCTGTTGACGAATGCCCCATCAGTTCCGCTATGTATTTCTGTGGTATTCCCATCAGTAAGCATTTTGAAGCATAGTAGTGACGGAGCGCATAGAATTTAAAGTAATATAAGTCAGTATTGGCATTGAAAAAATTCCGCCACTTATCGCTAATTTCTTTGGCGAGCATTCCGCCACATAATGACTGTTTTCTGTTGCTAATATTTTCAAGGAGAACTTGTTCCATTTGATTTGATATTGGAATAGATCGATAACCGGCGTAGGTTTTAGGTGCTTTTCGCACTGGCTTTCCTTTATGATCCTGTACAATTGCCGCCTTTATTTCTATATGACCTTTACAAATTGATCCGCCACTCAGAGCAGCAATTTCTGAGGGTCGTAAGCCACATTGGCTGGCAAGAAGAAACGGTTTAATTAATACCGGTTTTAATTGCTTTATACGACTGTAGATTATGTCAATCTCATCTTCTTCGGGAATATAAAATGATGCTTTTGTTTTCTGAGGTTTCGTGACAAATAGTTTAGATTGTATTTCAGGCGCAAACATCTTCACTGCGGCGTTCACAAGACCTACAGCATTGCTTATAGATTTTGACGAGTATTTTAGCATATCACGGTTAATGGCACGTTGATACAGTTCGGAAGTTATATCTGTAAGTCTGACTGACATCAAATTCTGTAACTGATTACGTCTAACAATCATATAGCCATTGACTGTTGATGGCGACAATACAGCATATTTACTTTCGATATATCTGTCTATTGCAAGCCCAACAGTAAAATTATTAAGATTATTCATAATTTTTCTCCATTTTCGGTAATTAATCAATAGAGTATTAATTATATCAC
>ENA-OYYX01000112-OYYX01000112.1-human-gut-metagenome-genome-assembly--contig:-NODE-112-length-35411-cov-7.197619_pt1 | contig 35411 bp, 26 predicted proteins | sample MGYA00244070_ERZ653464 | MGnify/ENA primary metagenome ERZ653464 (study PRJEB26926, sample SAMN06165152) | human gut metagenome | biome: ENVO:00009003; feature: ENVO:2100002; material: ENVO:00002003...
ATGAGCGTCTCGTGGGCTCGGAGATGTGTATAAGAGACAGAAATGCGGGTGACGCCAGCGCGTATGTAACTGCTTGGCGACCGCTTGCATACCACGTTAGTCAACTGCTATATAGTTACCTTTATTTTTCGTAGGTATGCCTTTTGTCTGTGAGAGTATAGGATTTTCCATCATTTATTTACTTACATGGGTGTGAATCCAAACGGTACGCTTATCTCACCGTCAATCTTCTTTGAATACGTCATAAGACCTTTGGCTTAAAGTATTTATGATAAAATATTCCGAGATCCTGGTACACATTGTGTGCTCAACTAAAAATATTCTTAAAACACCTAAAAATATTAGGAGATATGATTTTTATTCTTATCTTTGCATCCGTAAGATAATATTCGCGCGTTTGTTAACTTAAAGAATCGAGCAATGAAACAGAGACTTACTGCAAAAGAGGAAGAGGTGATGAACATCATCTGGGCCAAAGGCGAAGTGTTTATCCGTGACATCGTCGCGGCGCTTCCCGACCCGAAGCCGAACTACAACACCGTGGCGACACAGGTGAAATTCCTTGAGGATAAGGGATTTGTCAAGCGCAAGCCGATGGCGAACTCTTTCCAGTACAGCCCTGCGCTCACGGAACGTGACTATCACGGGACTACCGTCGGGGACGTTGTCTCCCGTTACTACAACAACTCCTACATCAGCCTTGTCTCCCAGTTCGTCGAAGAGGACAAGATGGATGTGGAGGACCTTAAAAAACTCATTTCTCAAATCGAAAGCAAAAGGAAATGATCGCTTACATCGTAACGAGCGGGTTGCTGCTTTCCGTGTTCTACGCATTCTTTATGTTGCTGATGCGGAAGACCACCTTCTTCACTTTCAACCGATTCTCCTTGATGGCTGGCAGCCTGCTTTGCTTGGCTCTGCCGCTCATCCATTGGGATTTCAGCGGAACCGCGGTCTCGAACGTCATCCCGACCCTGACCCTGCCGCAAGCGGTGGTCAGCGCGGAAGGCGGAACCCTGAACGCGGCAGACAAAGGAATATCCTGGCTCGGAGTCGTTTCAGGAATATACTTTCTCGGGGCCTTCGTTGTCTTGATTATGAATATCTTGTCCGTAATCCAGACATCCCGTATGATAGCCTCCGGCGAGCATATTCAGAAAGAGGGGTTCAAGGTTACTATCGTGGACGCTCCGGTGGCATCATTCAGTTTCCTGGGGCATATTGTGATCAGCCGTGAGGATTTCACCGCTACCCCGGTGATTCTGACGCACGAGATGAGCCACGTGAGGAAGCACCATTCTGTTGACGTGCTGCTGTTCTCGGTCGTCACCGTCCTGCACTGGTTCAATCCTCTCGTCTGGCTTGCCAGGGCTGAACTCAAGATGCTTCACGAATATGAAGCCGATGAGTCTGTGATCAATCAAGGAGTGAACGCTGCTGACTATCAGCTGCTTCTTGTCAAGAAGGCTGTCGGTGAGCATCATTTCCGGCTTGCGAACGGTTTCAACCACACAAAACTTTCAAATCGAATCGCTATGATGATGTCAGAAAAAACTAATGGATGGTTCAGGCTTTCGTATGTCGTCTGCATACCACTTCTTGTTTGCACATTGTGCTTCAGCAGTTTCACAAAACCGGATTCAACCGGATCGTTGTCCGATGAGACAATGATCTCGGAAACAGCGCCAGAGAACGTCTCGGTTACTGTCACCGGGGAAAGTCGCAACGATATTGACATAGATGTTACCACCGATGATGATGAACCTGTCCCATTCCAAATGGTGGAGACCAAACCGGTGTTCCAAGGCGGTGACGCGAACAATTTCGCCAAATGGGTCAATGAGCATTTGATCTACCCGGAGGATGCTCAGAAAGCTAAGAAACAAGGTCGCGTCGTTGTTCAGTTCACTATCACAAAGACAGGAAAAATGGAAAACGTCAAAGTCTTGAGAGGAACCTTCAAATCCTTGGATGAGGAAGCGTTGAGGATTGTCAAATCTTCTCCTGTATGGGAACCAGGTAAGATGCAGGGCAAGGCGGTCGATGTCACCTACACATTCCCTATCATATTCCGACTCAAATAATGAGATTAAGCTACAAATTATTGATTACGATCAGCTTGCTTGCGTCGCCACAGATTGTGGCGGCGCAAGTGGCCGATCCACAGTCAGACCGGAACGCGGCCTTGAGTGAGGCCCGGTACCTCAAGAGTATATTCAAAATTGACGAGGCGATCGAGAGATTGTCCGCTTTCGTCACTCCGGACCGTTTCGATGAGGAGATTCTGTCCGAGCTGGCAGACTGTCATTTCCAGAACGGGGACTACGAGTCCGCTGCTGGAACATATTTCCTACTGACCTCCAAGTTCCCGCGGAACATCATGTACAAAGTCAAGCAGATGCAGACTTTCTACAGGATGAAGGCTTTCGCCCAGAGCGCTGAGGCCGGGAAGGCGGTGCTGCAACTTGACACGATACCGGCAATCGCCGCGTTGGTGGGGGACTCGTTCAATCAGGCGGATATGCTGGACTCCGCGCTGACATACTATCGGTTCACGCTGTCTCTTAAACCTTTGAATGAAAGCGTAGTGAGTAAAGCCGCGCGGATTCTCCTCTCTCGCCGGGACTATGATAGTGCGATCCGTCTGACAGATGAATATCTTGCCTTGGATCCCGACAATTTCACCATCGCCCCGATCAAAGGTCTGGCACACTATTCCAAGAATGAATATGCCCCTGCGATCGATGTCTTTGAGCGTCAGGAGAAACTTGGTAACGATTCCTATCCGGTCCACTATTATCTCGGACAATGCTATTGGCACACGGAGGTCATGTATCGTGCGCAGGAAGAACTGCTTGCGGCTTGGCAGATTGATTCAAGCGATGTTAATCTGGCATATTCAATAGCGGCGGTCTATGCCGACAGCAACCGTTCTTTTGAGAAGGAGGTCAAACCGTGGCTTGACAAGGCGATGAACATGCTTCAGCCGGATCCGCTGATTATGTTCAGGCTTTATCAGCAATATGGTCTCGGAGAAGCGAAACTTTTCCATTGGGACGAGGCTATCGCTCATTATCAGAAGGCATACGGTTACAATCCGAAATTCATCTCCGCCCTTACCAACATCGCCTATTGCTATGAGCAGAAAAAAGACTACAAATCCGCCCTCGAATGGTACGAGAAGTACTTGAAAGTCGCCAAGCCTGGTTCACGAGGCTACAATTTCGCCACCCAAAGCGTCAAGTACCTCAAAGGTGAGCTCTTTATGGAGGAGAAGTAAGGCGACATATTCATCATCATAAAAGGCTGCGGTTCCGGATAAATTGCGTATATTGCCGTCACTAAAACAGACGGTTGTGAGAAAGATTCTGGTTTTGTCGATGATGATGTTGGCTTTGTGCCCGGTTATGCACGGGCGGGAGGCCAGAGTTGCTGAATATCCGGATATTTACGGACATTATCTCAAGAGGGAGTGGAGGCGGTACGAGCGGCTTTCCAGGCGTGACAGGCCGGAGAAAGAGATCGCTCTGCTGACGTTCATCAAAGAACAGGCGCTGAAGAACCGGCTGGACAAGGATTACTACGATGCTGTGGTAACTATCGGCACGACACAGGCGCGGAGGAACTGGAAGCTGCGGGACTCTTTGAGAAACGTATTGACGGAAGAGTTCATCAAGGCCGGAAAACCCATAATGGCATATTCATTAATCAATTCGAGGGATTTGGGACGGCAGGAATTTGACGCGCTGCGGTTCGCGGAGGATAATGCCGAGGTCTTGAAAAAAGGAAAAAACGATGATTTTTGGAGGCTTGGCTACTGGGGCGACGGCTATGTCTGCGACCACGAATTCATCCCTAATGACTATGAATATATTCTTTGGCACTGTCTGTCAGACGCTTCCGCGCACGACAAGGCTTTGGAGCTCTTGAAGGATGCGGTCGCCGGGAACTTTCCTCAATCTGCGTTGCTTGCCTATAGTGAAGCGCTTCGCAAGGATGGAGACAAGGAACTGGAACGCCTCGCCACGGACTGGAGCGGAAGCGTGGTGGCGTTGCTGCCGAGGAAGGTGCTGCTTAAAAGGGAATATGACAGGTTGGTCAAGGAGGGCGGAACATCGCGGCAGTTTGCCGAGCTTGACTCCAAATGTCAGGCTTTCGAGAAAGAGCGGGAGTCGTATATTCCAAAATATGTAAGTTCGGATCTTCTCTTTGTTTCCTCTAATGATGTGAATAAGATAATCGCTGAGGAATGTGGAGGTGTGATTTCGTCATTGGTTGATAGGCTGGAGGATAAGGATGTTTCCGTGTTGGTCCGTGAAGACACCGTGCTGGTCCGGTTCAGGAATATCAAGTCGGCCAATCTGTCGGTTGAGAGCCAGGGTAAGAGTGTGTTCCGTAAAAGGCTTGACAATCAGGTACGGAGTTTTTACGTCTGGGACACGGTGAAGGTGGCTCTGCCGGAATTGGAGGATGGTGATTATAGGATCAAGGTTTCCGGCTCCGGGAAGGAGGCAGAGATATCATACGTTCACAAGACGGTGTCCGTTGCTGTCAGGAAGCAAGGGGATGGATTCGCGATTTTCCCGGCGGATTACATCACCGGGGAGCCTTTCAAGGAGGTTGATGTCAAGATGACGAGAGGGGAGCGGGTGCTCTCGGCGCATCTGAGCATTGATGGATTCACGTTATTGCCTTCCGAGATGCAGGAACTGGCGGCTAAGAAGTCCGGACTTGAGTGCAAGGTTGTCTGCTCGGTGACGGATGGGAAAGCTGTTCGGCTCAGCAAGGAGGTTGTCATTGTCAAGGCGTCGTATCTTGACCGTCCGGTCACTTCGACAAGCTCAGTGACCAGTAGGGCTTTGGTCGCTGAGCCTGTCGAAGCGACCGTAGGGAATCATTCTGAAACAGAAACCTACGGCCGAATATTCAACGACCGTGGAGCCTACAAGCCCGGCGACACTGTCCGGTTCAAAGCCGTGATGTTCCGTGGAGATATTCATAAACAATTGGAAGTCATCGGAAAAGAAAAGGCATTCAAGGCCGCGTTATACGATTCTCAGATGAATATGATCGAGGAGAAGTCGTTCCGCACCAACGATTTCGGGTCCTTCGCCGGAGAGTTCGTCATTCCGAAAGGGCGGCGCAACGGGCTGTTCAAGATTGCTGTTGCCAATGGCGACAAGGAGATTACGTCCAGAATGTTCAGGGTAGAGGATTTTGTACTGCCAACGTTCGATTTGACTTTTGATGAGCAGGAATCACTTTATTTCGCCGGAGATTCCGTGACCGTCTCCGGAAAGGTCGAGAGCCTCTCGGGGCATAGCCTCGCTTCCGCCCGGATGACGTTAAAGGTGTCGTGTGACGGGAAGACAGTGGATGAAAAAGAGATAAAGTCCTCATCGGACGGACGTTTCAGTTATAGATTCAAGGCGAAGGATCAAGGACGATATTCAATCAATGTGACCGTGAAGGACGAGACAGGGGAGACCAGAGCGTTTGACACTTCGGTCAATGTCTATAATGTGATCAAGCTTGATGTCCGTCTGGTTAACGGTATTGACGGGAATCTGTTGCTTGCTGATCTGAACGAATCTGGCAAGGTGTCACAGGGAATCGTGACCGAAGACAAGGCTGTTTTTGCGTTGGAAGTCCGTGACAGATTCAGTAAAAAAGTGAAGTCTGAGATTCGCTATGAGTTCTTGGACATTTCCGGAACAGTCTTGCAGACAGGTAAATGCGCTTCCGGCGATGAGATTGACTTGCCGACAACGGCTGACGGACTTTATGTTCTCCGGGCATATTCAGAGAAAACGGACAGTCTTGGCAAGGTGGTCAAGGCGGATAAAGAATATAACCTTGTGAAGGTGAGCCGTGAGGCGAAGTCGCTTGTGGCTCCTGCTGTCTGTCTTCTGTTGCCGGGTAAGACCGAAGTCGCTCTTGGCGAGGACATCGTTATGACGCTTGGAGCTTCTGTGGCACCATTATGGGCGGTCGCGACTATGCTTGACTGTGGCGGGAATATCCTTGAATCCAGAATGGTTACGATGGACGGCTCGTCTGCCGGTTCGCTGCGAGAATTGCGTTTTCGCTACCCAGCTGGAGCTGATGGCCCTGTCAGCATCCAGTTGCTCTTCTTTAAATATGGCCGCTTCTTTAAGTACGAGCATACTTACAACAGACTGTCGGACGAACTTGATATGCCTCTGGATTTCAGCGCCTTCACCGATGTCACCAATCCTGGCACTGAATATACCGTCAAGGTCCGCGTCCCGGATGGCATCGAAGGTCTCGCGGCGATTTATGACAAGAGTCTTGATGCGGTCCGAAAGGAGCTATGGAATCCGGTAAGGCTTGAACCTAATGTCGTTTCAAATGTCCAGATGGATATCGCCTGCGGATATATCACGAACAAGTCTTTAGGTAACATCGGTAGTGGATTTTCTTCCGGAATAAACGGCATCGTGACGGATGCGAACGGGGATCCGCTGATCGGAGCGTCAGTCATCGTGGACGGCACCTCCTACGGCACATTAGCTAACCTTGACGGGTGTTTCTCACTTGACGCAAGTCCTGGGACGCTGATAACAATCAGTTACATAGGCTACCGGAGTGTGACATTGCGAGGAACTTCGGGAATGAATATCGTCCTTGAGGAAGACGAGTCACTGCTTGATGAGGTGATGGTGATTGGTTACGGAGTCGCCTCCAAATCGGCACGGCGTCGTAAGAACCGTTCCAATGATTCGGGACGCAATTATGAGAAATCTGAGTCAAGTGCTTCTGCCGCCGCTGATTATGATTTCACATCCGTGGCTGTCAGAAAGATATTCTCAGAATCTTTGGCCTTTGAGCCGTTCCTCTATCCGGAAAACAACGAGGTCAAATTTACGTTTAAGACATCTGATAAACTCTCGACCTATCACGTTTTGTTCTTCGCTCACGACAAGGCGATGCGCAACGGCACATTGACAAGGGACTTCACCGTGACCGTGCCTGTAAAAGTCTCCGTCAACGCTCCGAGGCATCTTTACTCTGGAGACGAATGGACATTGACGGCGACCACCGTCGGCAATTCAGACGCGGTGATAGAGGGCGAGATGAAGATCCTTGAATATTCAAGAAGCGGCGAAGCCATTGACTCGCTGAAAGTTCCAGTGACGGTGAACGGTCGTGAACAATCGGTCGTGTCTTTCCCGGTTGATGTGCCTCACGACATCGACTCACTGACTTTCAAGGTCATATTCGCCTCAAAATCATTCAGTGACGCTGTCCAGTTCGGTGTTCCGGTTCACGATGCGAGTCAGGTCATCACCGAGTCCCATTCGGCCATAGCCTTGCCAGGAACTGACGAGGATAAGTTGCTGGAATCGCTCAGAAGCCGTTTCGTGAACGTATCCTCCGCTGGTGCCGTCTGCGAAGAGATCTCGATCGGCAAGATGATCGAAGAGGCCGCGACACAGAAGTCCGAGCCGTCATCCAATGATGTACTGTCACTTACAGAGGCATATTGTTTCAAATCATTCAAGTCGGAGCGCGACACTTCGCTGCTGGGCAGAATCCTTGCGTGCAGGAACTCCGACGGCGGTTTCGGCTGGTTCGAAGGTATGCGTTCCTCACAGTCTGTCACCGCCACGGTGCTTGATCGGATGGCTTTGGTGAGAAGTCTTGGCGGGAATATTCCTGATCTGACATCTTCTGTCGAGTATCTGGATTCCACTCAGTTCCTGGGCTTCCCGCTCTGGTTCGGCGGCCTGTCGAACGACACTTATATGCTCGTCCGCTCGAACTTCCCATCGGTCTGGTTCAAGGTGCGGATGGACAAGTCGCAGCGCAAGGAGTACCGCTCCCGACTCTCCTCTTTCCGGAAATATGCCCGCATCTACCTTTCACCTTCCAACCGCTTCGATTTCATTGATGGTCAGCCAGGTGCGAAGGCAAGACGTGTCCGTACCCTCAGCAATCTGATCGGCTCCGAAGAAGGAATATCCTTGGCTCGCGCTTGGGGCGAGCGTTTCAATGTCGATGCCGCGCTCCGCAGATCAATGGACGAAGACATCCTCTCCATCCTTGAATATGCCGTCAGGCACGATGGTGGCGGCTTCTACTACCCGAACGCTGTGATGCCGTTCAGAGGACTGCTGGAAAACGAAGCCTATGCCCACTCGCTCATCTCCGATGTGCTTTCTGAATATGCTTCCTCACATTCTGATCAAGTCACCGGTCAGAAAGCCGCCGAGATCGCCGATGGAGTCCGCCTGTGGCTGATATTGCAGAAAGAGACCCAGAACTGGGACACGGATCCAGCCTTTGTGAACGCCCTGTGTTCAGTCGGAAAGGGTAGCACCGACTTGCTGAACACCAGTGTCGTGACCCTGACCCAGCGTGTGCTGAAGCCTCTTGCTGATGTGAAGGCCTCCGGCAACGGCTTCTCTATCGAAAAGCGTTATTTTATTGGAGACAAGGAGGTTGGCCAAGGCGACACCGTCCGTAGAGGAGACCGTATCCGTGCCGTCTATACCGTCCAGAACTCCGAGAATCGTAGTTTCATACGCCTGACCGCACCCCGTGAGGCGTCTCTGATTCCAGTTGACCAGTTGTCTGGGATCTACAATCTGTCTTTCACCCCGCTGACTGTTGACGGCTGGTACCGTGTCTCCCCGTGTGGTTACCGTGACGTAAAACCTGACCGTACCGTATTCTATTTCGACACCTATCCCGAAGGCCGCACCACCGTCACCGAGGACTTTTTCGTGACCCAGCCCGGCACCTTCCAGGCTCCCGTCCCCGAAATCGAATCCCTCTACGCCCCACATTACCGCGCCAACGCCGCTGTCGTCCCGCGCAACCTGGAGATCAAGTGACTTGTATTTGCCGGGACTATTCATTATTTTTGTGAAGATATGATTAAGTTGTTGAAAGAAAGATAGATGATGAAGAATGTTTTAGTGCGGAACAGCACGGCTGAATTTCTCACCTTCATAGCGGAAGGGAAGGAGGAAGGTATTCAGGTGCTATATAAGAATGAAAGTATATGGGCGACTCAGAAAGCAATGTCGATGCTATTTGACTGCTCGTCTGATAATATTGGCTTGCACCTGAAGAATATCTTTAAATCTGGTGAACTTGAAGAAGGTTCAGTTACCGAGAAAATCTCGGCAACTGCGGCGGATGGTAAAATGTATATGACGAAATTTTACAATCTTGATGCGATTATTTCGGTAGGCTACCGTGTCAATTCTATCCGAGCCACACAGTTTCGTCAGTGGTGCACAAGTGTTTTGCGACAGTTCACAATTCGAGGCTATGTTGTGGATAAAAAGCGGATGGAAAATGGAACCTTCATCGGAGAAGACTACTTTGAACATCTGCTTGCAGAGATTCGTGAGATTCGGTTGAGTGAGAGAAGATTCTACCAGAAACTGACCGACATTTACGCCACAGCTGTTGACTATAACCGTGACGCGCCCACAACAAGATTGTTCTACAAAAAGGTACAGAATAAAATTCACATTGCCGTTCACGGCCACACCACCGCAGAACTGATTGTGGAAAGAGCTGATGCAGGTAAGGAACATATGGGTTTGACGACCTGGGAGAATGCTCCGGATGGAAAGATTGTGAAATCAGATGTCAGTATAGCGAAGAATTACCTGAATGGTGTGGAATTGGAAGATATGGGAAAATTGGTCAACTCCGTTTTGGATATGGCCGAGTGAATGGCAGACAGGCATATTCCGATGACTATGGAAGACTGGTCTAAACGCATAGACATAATCCTTGAAGCTGGTGGTGATGCTATATTGAACGATGCCGGAAAGATTACTGCGGAATTTGCCAAAAGTTTTGCTGAATCCGAATTTGAAAAGTACCGAATCATTCAAGATCGCTTGTTTAAATCAGATTTCGATCGCCTGAACGATTGTGATCTGCTGAATACCATAGAATAATACCTGGTCGCAGAGCTTGTCGAAGCGACCAGAAAATATCCTTACAAAACACTTTCAGCCCTATGTGCCACAGAACGTCCCCAGTTGTGCTTGATGCTGAAAAAGTAAACCTCCAAGTCGTTCGCAATTCATCCCAATACGCCACCTGATGCCTTGAAAAGGCCTATCGCCTGAAAGCTTTTTGTAAAAAATTCCGAGGAGATAGTTTTTTCCATCCTTTATGCAATTGAGTTATGTTTGTCCGGAGAAAGTCACATTCCCCGGACAAACCAGTGATATAGTACAGTTTGTCCGGGGAAATGGCCGTTTTGGCGGACGAACGTGTGGTTTTGACTCTGCCGAACGAGTGTTTTTGTTTAACCTTTTGGATTTGCAAGGCTAAATCTGTATGTTTGCGGTCAAGAACATTAACAATGGCGGAGGAGTGGAGCATATTCGCGGATTGGAATCCGTGGCACGGGTGCACTAAGGTGAGTCCGGGCTGCAGGTTCTGTTATGTCTATCGGCAGGATGAGATGTACGGGAGCGAGATCGCAAGCAACCTTGCGCGCAAGACGGCGGCGTTCAACCTGCCGGTAAAAAGGAAGCGGGACAATACTTTCAAGATTCCTTCCGGCAAGATTGTCTTCACGTGCTTCACTTCGGATTTTCTGCTGGAGGACGCGGATCCGTGGAGGCCGGAATGCTGGGAAATGATGCGCTTTCGGAGCGACTGTATGTTCTATTTCTTTACAAAACGGATTGACCGTCTGGAACGGTGTCTGCCTCCGGACTGGGGCGACGGGTACGAGAATGTCATCATCGGCTGCACGGTGGAGAACCAGGCTATGGCCGAGCGTCGGCTTCCCATATTCAAGGAACTTCCGATAAGGCATAAGTCGATCATTGTGGCGCCGATGCTTGAGCGGATGGACATCTCACGATGGCTGGATGACACGATCGAGGAGGTAAGTGTGAGCGGAGAGTCCGGAGTGGGGGCGAGGCCTTGTGATTTCGATTGGATTCTGAATCTGCGTTCGCAATGCGTCGCCAAAGAGGTTCCGTTCCGTTTCCACCAGACGGGTGCTTACTTCATCAAAGACGGTAGGACGTACCGCATCCACCGCCGCCACCAGCTGAGCCAGGCCCACAAGGCCAACATCGACTACGGCATCAAAGAGTACTATGTTCCTGAAAAGCCTTGGAATCTCTGGGCGGAATCGGATTACAGGTAGATTGCGGTTAGGATTCTTTTCGCTAATTTTGAGACCAAAATATGAGGAATGATGAAAGATAAAGTCAAGGTTATAATCTTCGATGCGGACGACACACTGTGGGACAACCAGACGTACTTTGACAGGGCGGAGGACGTGTTCACGGATGAGTTGAAGGAATATGGAACGGCGGAGGAACTGTCGGATGCGTTGTACAAGACGGAATCTGCGAATATGCCTGTGCTGGGGTACGGGGCGAAGGCGGTCTGCATCTCGATGATGGAGACGGCTTTGAGGGTGTCTGACCACAAGGTGCCGGGCGAGAATCTTTCACGAATATTATCGAGCGCGAAATCGCTGCTCAGCCTTCCTGCGACACCGCTTCCGGGGGTGGCGCGGACGCTTGACGCTCTGGACAAGACCGGTCGTTACCGCTTGATACTGATGACAAAAGGGGATATGCTGGATCAGCAGAACAAAATCAAACGCTCTGGGCTTGACAAATACTTCTACCGGGTTATCGTCGTCACCAAAAAGGGAATCAAGGAATATCTTGACATCTGCAATGTGGAGCAGGTCGCACCGTCACAGATCGCTGTGGTCGGTAACTCCTTCAAGTCCGACATCCAGCCGATAATCGAGATCGGGGGCTACGGCATACATATTCCTTTCCACACTATGTGGAGGCACGAGGTGACGGAGGAGTTTGAGCATCCGAACATCACCCGCCTTGACTCTTTTGAGGAACTTACTAAGATGTTTATTGACAATGAATAAGAATCAACCGGACAGAATTTTGGTGCGTGGCGCGAGGGTGCACAACCTGAAAAATGTGGATGTGGACATTCCGCTGGGGAAGATCGTAGGGATCGCCGGGGTGTCCGGGTCCGGGAAGTCCTCGCTGGCGCTTGGGGTGCTATATTCAGAAGGATCAAGACGTTACCTTGAGTCTCTTTCGACTTACACAAGAAGGAGGATGACACAGGCGGCGAAGGCTGACGTGGACGAGGTGCTATATGTCCCTGCGGCTCTCGCGCTTCATCAGAGACCGGGGATTCCGGGCATACGCAGTACTTTCGGTACTGGTACGGAACTTCTTAACAGCCTTAGGCTTATGTTCTCAAGACTGGCGAGTCACAGATGTCCGAACGGTCACTATGTCGAGCCATCTTTGCTGGTGGCGGCTGGAAAGGAGCTTGTCTGCCCTGCGTGCGGAGAACATTTCTACGCTCCGTCGGCTGAGGAACTGTCGTTCAACAGTCAGGGAGCGTGCCGTAAATGCGACGGAACCGGAACAGTACGAACTGTGGATGAATCCACGCTTGTCCCGGACGAGAACCTCACGATTGACGAAGGGGCTGTGGCTCCTTGGAACACGCTGATGTGGTCTCTGATGAAAGATGTCTGCCGAGCGATGGGGGTGCGCACAGATGTCCCGTTCAAGGATCTGACTGACAAGGAAAAAGACATCGTCCTTCACGGTCCGGCGGAGAAAAAACACATTCTCTACAAGGCGAAGAACTCCAATGACGCCGCCGAACTGGATTTCACATTCTATAACGCGACCTACACGGTGGAGAACGCACTTGCCAAGGTCAAGGACGAGAAGGGGATGAAGCGTGTCGAGAAGTTCCTAAGATTGGATGTCTGTCCGGACTGCGGAGGCACAAGGCTTTCTGATGCGGCAAGGGCACCGAAGCTTAGAGGAATATCATTGGCTGAGGCCTGCACGATGACCCTAACCGAGATTGTGGAATGGGTCAAAGGCGTTCCGGCTTCGCTTCCGGAGGAGATGAGGCCCATGGCCGAAAGCATCTGCGAATCGTTCTTGGACACCGCCAAACGCCTGATGGATTTGGGAATAGGCTATCTGTCACTGGACCGCTCAGCGGCTACTCTATCGACCGGAGAACGTCAGAGAATGCAGCTGGCCAGAGCCGTAAGAAATCGAACAACGGGAGTCCTGTATGTTCTCGATGAACCTTCAATCGGTCTGCATCCATCGAATATTATCGGACTCTGCGGCGTGATGGAGGACCTGATAGCGGACGGGAACTCCGTCATTCTGGTGGATCACGACACGCAGATCCTCACGAAATCCGACTGGATGATCGAGATGGGGCCCGGTGCCGGCTCAAGCGGCGGTACAGTGATAGCTCAGGGCACGATAGGCGACATCGAGGCCAATGAATATTCAAGGATAGGCCCTTTCCTGTCGGGCAAAGATTCTCTTAATGTAAGAAGTCAGATAAAAGACTCTGACATATTCATTGATGGAAAGATAACAATGGTTACCGATGCCATCCATACGGTTAAGCCACTGATGGTGGAGATCCCGAAAGGGAGGCTGACGGTTGTCACAGGTGTATCCGGCTCCGGCAAGACCACGATGGTGCTTGAAAGTCTTATTCCAGCGCTTCAGGCGAAGATGGAAGGGCACGATCTGCCATGCCACGTGAAGTCAATAGACGCTGAAGGAATACGTCAGGTGAAACTCATAGATGCTTCACCGATAGGCATTAACGTTCGCTCTACGGTGGCGACTTATGCCAACGTGCACGATGAGTTAAGGAAAGTCTTCGCCAAGACTCCGGACGCGAAAAAGCACGGCTACAAGGACGGGGATTTCTCCTACAATACCGGCAAGCTCCGTTGCCCGACCTGTGACGGCACGGGTGTGATAAGCCTTGACGTGCAGTTCCTTCCGGATGTGGACATTCCGTGCCCCGACTGCCGTGGGTCAAGATATTCAAAAGCGGCGGGAAGCATCCGGAGGGAGAATGCGGCAGGAGAGTTCCATTCGCTTCCAGAGCTGATGGATATGGACATCAATTCCGCCCTTGACGCTTGCGCTGATTTGAAACTCATCAGTCAGCGTCTCAGAGTCCTGCGTGATCTCGGCCTTGGCTATCTGACATTGGGAGAAGAGACCCCGAGCCTGTCCGGAGGTGAGGCCCAGCGACTTAAACTGGCCAGCGAGATGGGCAGGGGACAGAGCGACTCTGTCTTTGTGTTCGACGAACCGACCATAGGCCTTCACCCGTCCGATGTCCTGACGCTACTGAAAGTGTTCCAGAGCCTTATCGATCACGGAGCCACCGTCATAGTCATCGAGCACGATCTGGATGTCATCCGCAACGCCGACTACATCATCGACATGGGTCCAGGAGGTGGTGCCGAAGGTGGCCGTATTGTCGCGACCGGTAGCCCGGATCAAATCCGCAAGGCAAAGGACAGCGCCACCGGCAGATTCATTTAAAAGATCAAACTGGAAATAATGCTGGCCACGATTGTGGACACTGCCACACTGACCAGTCCCGGCATCATAAAGCTGTGGTTCAGAAGATATTTCCCGATCACGGTCGTTCCGCTGCGGTCGAAGTTGACCGTAGCGATGTCCGAAGGATAGTTCGGTATGAAGAAATAGCCATAGACGCTTGGCAGTACACCCAAAAGCACAGGTCCCGGGATGCCCAATGAATATGCCAGCGGCAGCATCGCCACGACCACCGCACCTTGTGAATTGATCAGAACCGAGACGGCTACAGCCTTTTTCGGTGAAGCCTTGCTGACTATGACCATCAGCGCGGCGGCTGTAAGCATCACAATCTGAATGACTATATTCATTTTCAACCGGCTGCCGTCCTCGTAGGAAGGGAGCAACCTTTGGCATGACGCGAACAGCACGATGACGGCGATTGAGGCAAGGAATATATAGACCGCGCGTTTCGCTGACGCGGAGATTTCCTTTCCGAGGGATGTCGCTGTGCTACCGTACATATTCATACATCTCCGGGTCTTTCAGCCTTGCCTGGAACGCAGGGTCCTTGCCAAGGTCCAAGCCTCTTTTATAGGAGCATGCGCTTGCGGCGAGGCCTGTTCCGGAAATCGCTCCCAATGCCAGGCTTCCGTACCGTGAGCCGACATAAAGTGCCAGAAGCACTATCATCAACTGTATCAAAAAGATAATAGTGAATTTTTCTCAATGCTTAGATTTTGCAAAACTACGGCAATATTTTGAATATTTATGCTGAGGTTTTACTTATTTTTCATATATTGCGAATAATTTTAATGACACATAATTAGAACCGATTCTACCTGCTGATGATTGAAAAGCACACTCATTATGCATTAACGCTCGCCGGTGTTATATTGATGCATGTTGTTCCCGCCATTTGCGGGGACGGTGTCACGCATCCGGCATGTTTGTCTGAATGCCTTGAAACAAAGGATATTAAAGTGACTTTGGTCCAGAAAAGACAGAATTATTGTTCTGACCATAAGACGCGTGACACAGACATCCGCTCTCCGAAATCGGTGACCATCCATCCTGATGGCTCTAAGTTCTACGTCAATTCTCTGGAGGGCATGAGGACTGTTGTCTTTGAGGTTCCTACCGGAAAGAAAATCAAAACTGTCCAACATCGGTTTGATGGTTCGGACAAGGAGTTGTGGGCTGATGAAAGCGGCTATTACACATTCAAGGACAAGCGCAGGAATCCTCGGACATTCTCGGGGAAACCAGTCGAATCGGCTTTCTCCCACAAAGGTAAATATTTGTGGATATCCTATTACCGAAGAAGTTACGACATCAATGCGCATGAACCTTCCGCTGTCGCCGTCTTGGACACGGAAAGGGACACGATTATCCGGATGTTCGAGACTGGGCCGCTCCCTAAGATGATCGCCGTGTCTGATGACGGAACGAGATTGGCGGTCACTCATTGGGGAGACAACACGGTCGGTGTCATGGACATCTCAAGTGACAGGCCTGAGGATTGGCATTACATCTCCAACTATGTGATCGGTAGTAAATTATCCCTTGATTATAGCAGGACAGAGCCGGTCAACAGGGACAATGGCAGCGGGCACTGCCTGAGGGGAACCCTGTTCACACCTGACAACAGGTATCTTCTGGTCGGTTGTATGGGCGGTGCCGGTGGAATCGCCGTGATAGATCTTGAGGCCTCTTCGTATCTGGGGAGGATTGTAGGCTTGAAGCCGAACGTCAGGCATTTAATTTGCAAGAATGGCTACCTTTATGCAAGCATCAACACCGCAGGCTATGTCCAAAGGGCAGAAATGACAAGTGTCTATTCGGCCATAGCTGAACTTGATGGGAAAAGGGAAACCGCCAGAATCAACGGTTGGGAAAGCTGCAAGGTATTTCCGGGCGCGAGAACGATAGTAGCTTCGCCAGACGGACGGTTCATCTTCGCGGCATGCAATTTTTCCAGCAGAATCGCTGTCGTGGAGACAAAGACCATGATCGGATCCGTCCGCGCGGATTCGTATCCTGTCGGGTTGGCGATAACGCGGGACGGGCACTATCTTTTCTCGACCTCCCAGGGCAACAGCAGTGGCGGTGGCAATGCTGTGGACATATACAGAATTGAATATAAATGAGAAACGCAATAAGAACAGTGCTTGTGGCGATCGCCGTGATGATCTCGGTCGCGGCCAATGCCCATAACGTCACGTCCGAGGTCGAGGATTCGATCACGGTGTCAACTGAAAAACTGGCGGACATCCTCGTGGAGGAAGGAATGAAGATGATTGGCACACCATACCGCTATGGCGGCAGCGGACCGAGGGCCTTCGATTGTACTGGATTCACAAAGTATTTGTACAAGAAGTTCGGCTATGACCTGGAGCGTTCTTCCGTAGGCCAATCAAAGCAAGGAAGGGAAGTGAGCGGCTCGTGGTCCAACTTTCAAAAAGGAGATCTGGTAGTGTTCGCGGCGCGACGCAACGCCAGAAGGGTCGGCCACATCGGGATATTCATAGAGCTTGACAGTTCGGGCAGGGATTTCACTTTCATCCATGCGGCGGTGAAAGGTGGGATTCAGATCTCGCACATCACTGAGAAATATTACTCATCCAGGTTCCTTGGAGCGAGAAGAATCCTTCCTGATTTTGTAAGCCATAAAGATGAGAAGGTGATGGAAGCCTTGCCTGAAAACACGGTCATTGATGTCAGGGACACCTTGCGGCTGCAGGAAGGTGACATGCGTGTCCTGCTCATGGCGGACGGGCGTTGGATGGTCATCGGGGACGATGGATTTCTGAACGTCCCTAAGGACACAGCCAGCATTGTCCTCTCTCCGTCCGGCACTTGGTCAGCGATCAAGCATGTGTCGCATCGCATTCCGTCCAGGACGGATCCTCCTCGGCAGGCGTTGGTGGAGAATGACACACCTGCTCCGGAGGCGAAATACCACACAATCAAGTCCGGCGACACTCTTTCGTCAATCGCGTTAAGGTACAAGACCTCGGTCTCTGCGTTATGCAGGCTCAACGGGATGTCAGTGAACACCACACTTCGCATTGGGAAGAGGATACGGGTTAAATAACAATTGAAAGATGAGAAGATTTCTTTCCTTGCTTCTGTTTGTGACGTTTTCTGTCAGCCTCATAGCCCAGAACGGAAAGAACGTCACGGTGAAATGGCTTAAAGACAATTACACAAAAAGAGAGGTGATGATCCCGATGCGGGATGGGGTCAGACTCTACACCGCTGTCTATGAACCTGTCTCGGCGGTCGATGCCAAACCAGTGATGCTTGTCCGCACTCCCTATTCGCTCAAACCTTACGGATTTGAGGCGGGGGAGGAACCTCTGCCAGGCAAACAGACATATTCATCCGGCATCTGGGATGACTTGCTCAACTACGCCGCGGATGGCTATGTTATTGTCTTGCAGAACGTCCGTGGCACCTTCCTGAGTGAAGGAGATTTCGAGAACATCCGTCCGCATCTTGGCGGCATGGCTGGAGGTACGGCGAAAGGGTGCATTGTTGACGAAGCCACGGACACTTACGACACGGTAGAATGGCTCCTTGCCAACACTGACAACAACGGAAACATCGGTGTGAAAGGAACCTCGTATCCTGGCTTTTACGCCACGATGGCTGCCCTTTCCCGCCATCCCGCGATCATGGCTGTCTCGCCGCAAGCCCCTGTGACAGACTGGTTCATGGGGGATGACGCCCACCACAATGGCGCGCTCTGCCTTGCGGACTGCTACCGTTTCGGCTCGTCGATGTACAGAACGCGGAAAGCACCTTCGACTAAAGGCCTGTCTAAATTGGTGAATATCGACACCGATCTCTATGAATATTTCCTTGGCAGGCCGATGGCCGACCTTTCGGCGTACTTCGGCGACACCTTGGCGTTCTGGAACAGCATGGTCTCACATCCGGATTACGACAGATTCTGGAAAGACCGGAATCCCGGCCGGCATCTGAAGGACATCAAGCCTGCGGTTCTTGTCACCGGTGGTTTCTACGATGCCGAGGACTGCTACGGCGCGTTCGAGACCTACAACGAGATCCGCGGATTGTCTCCGGAATGCAACCTTTATCTGGCCGTGGGGCCGTGGTACCACGGGGGATGGAAGAACCGCAAGGCGAATCACCTTTCCGGAGCGTGGTTCGGAGAGGCGTCCGGGGAATATTACTTGGATGATATTGAGTATCCTTTCTTTACATATTACCTTGAAGGAAAAGGGAATATGCCTGCGAGGGTGAATATTCTACCATCCGGTGAGACTCTGAAATCAAAAATGGAAGGTGTACCATCTTCGACACTTTGGAAGACATATTCCTCATGGCCTCCGTCAGATGCGGAGCCTATCAGAATATTCTTTTCAGGTGCTGATTCCTTGAATATGTCAGGATTGCCTGACGTGCTGGCTTTCAGGACATTCACGTCAGATCCAACGAACCCTGTCCCGTATATGGATGTAAAATCCAATGGACGTGACCGCGCCTACATGACGGCCGATCAGAGTTTCGCGTCAGCACGGGAGGATGTCCTTACATATTCAGGAAATGTACTTTCAGACACGTTGCATCTTGCAGGTCCGGTAAAGGCGCACATGGAATTAAGGCTCGACCTGCCGGACGTGGCATATCCAAAGAATATGGATGCGGACATTGTCGTCAAGTTGATTGATGTCCGCCCCGATGGTTATCAGATGCTTGTCAGAGGTGATGTGATGCCGCTCCGTTACCGTGACGGATTCAGCAAGGCAAAGGCTGTTAAGGCAGGAAAAGTCGTCAGCGTGGACTTCACGATGTGCGATATAGATCATTACTTCCTTCCAGGCCATTCTTTGATGATACAGATTCAGGGAAGCTGGTTTCCGCTCATCGCGATGAACCCTCAAACCTTTGTGCGGAACCCGTTCACGGCCACCGCGAAAGACTACAGGCCCATTAATGTCTCTATTTCCTCTCATTCTTTTCTAGAGTGCGGTAAAGTCAATGCTTGCAGTCAATAAAACAAATATGTTTATTCGTATAACAAAAATGTTTACCACTTGATATGCTGCCTGATTCCACATTTGACCTATTGGAAAGCATCGCGAAGAAGCATGGCGATGGCGATTTCAGTTCCACAACAGAATCCGAGCGGAAAGTGCTTGATCAAGTCAATGCCGCCATTGCGGATGGTGACGTCGAGCTATACCCGATGAAGGCTCTTCTGGCCGCCAGCAACGACTGGAGCACCGGCCTCATAACCCGCATGGGCCTGTACAAGAATATTCTTCTGGAAGGAATAGGCAAAGGCGCCCTCGCTCCCGAAAATGAATATGCCTGGGAATGGATCGCTGCCGCCGCCACGAACAACGACCCCGAAGAGTTTATCGATGACAAAACCCTCTATTACGATCTCCTCTCCTCGGCGGCAGAGTCCGGAATCACCGTCGCTCTGGACATTATGGACCGCATATGGGAGCCAGAGAACATCATCGAGGAGGATTGACGTTGCCCCTTTCTCGAACCATCATAAATATTTTTCACACTCGCTGATAGATTAACCTCGTCTCGTCCGTCAATATAAGCGACGATCCGAAGGATTGGACGTGGATGAACCGCTGACACAAGAACGGAAACTTTCCGCGGCTGAGTCGCGGCAAGGGACAGAACTTGTCCGCCTGCGAGACCGGTCTCGGTCATGCGACTCCCGAAGGAATCTACGGTCTTCAAATGGCGTTCAAGAAAGCCGGTGTCCGCCATATCGTTGTCAATGTCGGAGAGGCCAGCGACGTAGCCTCCTCGCTTTTTATGACCGAGTTCTACAAAGATCTTATCAGCGACGGCAATGACATTCATTCTGCATTCCGGACTGCTCGCGCCGCTGTCCAAAAACGTTATCCAGATCCTTACTACTGGTCAGGATTCCTGCTTTTGGACTGATAATCTGTCGTGTTTGCAGTCGAATCCGCGCATTAAATGCCAGGGACTACGCTCCGTTGAAGATATTCATAAACTCTTCACCGGTGATGGTCTCTTTTTCGAGGAGGTACCGCGCGCTTTTGTGCATCTTGTCGATGTTGGCGGTGATGATGTCGGTGGCTTTTTTCTTGGCGGCGGCGATCATCTCGCGGACTTCGGTGTCGATGTCAGCGGCAGTCTCGTCCGAGCAGGCCAACTGAGATGATCCGCCAAGGTAGGAGTTGCCTTTGGTCTCAAGGGCCATCATTCCGTACTTGTCGCTCATTCCGTAGGTCGTGATCATAGCCCTGGCCATCTGTGTGGCCTTTTCGATGTCGTTCGACGCTCCGGTCGTGCAGGTGTGGCAGATGATCTCCTCCGCGACACGTCCACCGGTCAGGGTGGCGAGACGGTTAAGAAGATATTCCTTGCTGTAGAGGAACTTCTCGCCCTCGTCCACCTGCATCGTGTAGCCGAGCGCTCCGGAAGTTCTCGGAATGATCGTGATTTTCTGAACCGGGGCGGAATTGCTCTGCGCGGCGGCCACCATAGCGTGTCCGATCTCGTGGTAGGCGATGATCTTTTTCTCCTCGGCTGAGATAACGGCGTTCTTTCTCTGCTCGCCGGCCATAACGACCTCGACACTTTCCTCAAGATCTTCGGTCGTGGCGGCTTTCTTGCCGAGACGCACAGCTCTCAAAGCGGCCTCGTTGACGATGTTCGCCAGTTCCGCTCCCGAAGAGCCGGCAGTCGCGCGTCCGATGAGATCCAGATCTATGTCTTCGTGCTTGATATTCTTCAGATGAACCTGAAGGATTGCCTTTCTGCCTTGCAGGTCAGGAAGTTCCATCTGGACACGCCTGTCGAAGCGTCCCGGACGGAGAAGAGCCTTGTCCAGACTGTCCGGCCTGTTGGTCGCGGCAAGGATGATCACACCCTTGTCCCCGTCAAAGCCGTCCATCTCCGTAAGCAATTGGTTGAGAGTCTGCTCACGCTCATCGTTGCCGCCTCCGATGTTGTTCTCACGGCTCTTTCCGATAGCGTCGATCTCATCGATAAAGACGATGCACGGAGCCTTTGCCTGTGCCTGGCTGAACAGGTCACGAACCTTCGCGGCGCCCATTCCCACGAACATCTGGACGAACTCTGATCCGGACATCGAGAAGAACGGGACACCGGCTTCTCCGGCCACGGCCCTTGCGATCAATGTCTTGCCGGTTCCCGGAGGCCCGACCAGAAGGACCCCTTTAGGCAAGTGGGCACCGACCTCGTTATATTTTGCGGGATTGTGCAAGAAATCCACGACTTCCATAAGCCCGTCCTTGGCCTCGTCCTGTCCGGCGACATCCGAGAAACGTGTCTTTATGTCATTCTCGGCATAGACTTTAGCGCCACTTTGTCCGAACTGCATAAAATTACCCATTCCGCCACCTTTGGCCATATTGCTGCCGACACGCCTCATAGCCGAGCTCAGAAGCCAGTACATCAGCATACCCGGAAGCACCCACCAAAGGATGAAATCCAGAAGAGGGGAGCGTTCGCGGTTGAGTTTCTTCACAAAACGGATCTTGCCGTCCTTGTTGGGACTCGGGGCCGTTGACAGGCGGCTCACGAAATCCGGATCCGTGACCGCGCCGGTGACATAGGTCGTGTCTCTCTGCCCTTTGAGTTTTTCCTGATATGTGAGCGGAGCACTCTTTGAATATAACACCTTATCTCCATCAATCACAACGTCATAGACCAAACCTTTATCCACGTCGGAGATGAACGTCCCATAGTCAGTCTCGACCACGCTGCTGCCCCTGCTTCCCGGAAACAGGAATGTGTTGATCAATGCCAGAAAGGCGAACATCAGCACCATAGTCCAGAATATGTTCCCGTTTGGAAACCATCCTCCACGGGTCTGCCCTTCCGTCTCCTTTGGAGAGTCAGTCTTCTTATCTTCAGGATATTCCACGAATTTCATAATATAATATTCATTAAAAGTCACGGCGCTAATAATTCAAAAATCAGGCTACTTCCGGAAGGCTGACATATTGACGGAAAGAAAATTTCATGAATATATTGATACGGCATATTCGTTTTATTGTGTAAATTTGTGGCAACTATTGAAAGTCACTAATAACTGGGATTATGTTTTCTTTTTTGATCAGTCTCGCGGCCCTTGTGGTCGGGTATATTCTTTATGGTAAGTTCGTGGATCGGAGGTTCGGGGCGGATCCGACCCGTAGGACACCAGCCATCACCAAGGCGGACGGGGTGGATTATATTCCAATGCCGGCGTGGAAGGTCTATATGATCCAGTTTCTGAATATCGCGGGAACGGGACCTATCTTCGGTGCCATTATGGGAGCCAAGTTCGGACCGTCAGCCTACCTGTGGATTGTTCTGGGCTGCATTTTCGCCGGTGCAGTGCACGACTATATGACCGGAATGCTCTCCATAAGGAACGGGGGAGCGGGACTGCCTGACCTGGTCGGGGAATATCTCGGGAAAGGCACAAAGACTTTCATTCTGGCGTTCTCCATCATTGTGCTGATGCTTGTGGGAACGGTGTTCGTGTTCAGCCCTGCGTTGATTCTCGGAGACATCGCGGGGGATGGAGGCCGCATATCGATTATGATATGGGTCGGGGTGATATTCCTTTATTATCTTCTTGCCACGCTGATGCCGATCGACAAGATCATCGGACGGATATATCCGGTTTTCGCTTTCGCGCTGATTTTTATGGCTTTGGCTCTGATGGTCTGCCTGTTTGTCAAATGGCCTTCGCTTCCGGAGCTTTGGGACGGGCTTGGCAATCTAGGTGAGTCGAAGGGGCTTCTGAGCGGCCAGCCGATATTCCCGTGCCTTTTCATCACCATCGCTTGTGGCGCGGTGAGCGGTTTCCACGCCACGCAGAGTCCGATGATGGCCAGGTGCCTGACTGACGAGCGACTTGGCAGGCCGGTGTTTTACGGCGCGATGATCACTGAGGGCATTGTGGCGTTGATCTGGGCGACCGTTTCATCGTGGTTCTTCTTTGATGGTGGTGCCGCTGAGGTCGGTGCGACTGTTTCCGCCGCGGCTCCGGACGTGGTTGTCAAGGTTTCCAAAGGTTGGCTTGGCGTTTTAGGTGGCATTCTGGCCATCCTTGGTGTGGTCGCCGCTCCTATCACGAGCGGGGACACAGCGTTCAGAAGCGCACGCCTGATCGTGGCGGATTTCCTGCATCTGAATCAGAAACCGGTCGCCAACCGGCTTATGATCAGCATTCCGCTGTTTTTGATCGCTGGGGTGTTGCTTTGGTACAACATCGCCGATGAGAACGGGTTCAATGTCATCTGGAGGTATTTCGGATGGGCGAACCAGACTCTTGCCGTGTTTATGTTGTGGACCGCGACTGCTTATCTGGTGAAGTTCATGAAGGGGCTGACATATCTGATCACGATGATTCCGGCGGCGTTTATGACGGCTGTCTGCACGACTTACATCTGCGTGGCAAAGATCGGGCTCGGGCTGCCTGACTCTTGGAACCGCGCCATCGGACTTGCTACGTTTGTTGTGTCTCTGGTTGTGTTCTATATCCTTTATTTCAGACGCAGGAAGTAGGTTGTCTGATTTCGGATGTCCACCTTGCCCATACTGATTTAATTAATATTCAAAGTATTATCAACTACCATTGTCCACATATTCATAGATAAGGAATAACTTTTCCGCCGTATCTTTGCGTCTGGAAAATTCAAATTGCATCAATGAATATGAAAAAGTCATTTTTGTTACTTTGCGGCTGTCTGGCCATCGCGTGAGCCTGCTGCAACCAACCGGCCAAGACCGCCGGAATCAATTACGCCTACATGGACACCACTGCGCGTCCTGGAGACGACTTCGCCAAATACGCGACCGGTCATTGGGCGACTTGAACCCCCAGCCGCTTGAGTACCCTATGTGGGGAACCGTGACAAAAGTCAGCGACGAGAATGTTAAGGCTCTCGCTGGACTGATCAAAGACATCGCCGATCACGGTGGTTTGAATGTCGCCTACGACGCCTTCGGCATCCAGCCGACCGGCTCCCTCTACGTCAAACCAGAGGACAGGGTCCGCATCTGGTAATATTCCCCTCTGAATATTCATTTTACTTGTTGTCGCCATTGATCAAGTTTACAACAACCTTTACCATCGTATCCATTTCATCTGTCTTGCTTTCAGCGATCATCAAAGTCAATGCTACCAAGGCATTGTCAGCGATACGTTTGTGTCCATCCGGAGCATAAAGGATCCTGTTGTTTTCCATAAACCAGAGGAACAGTGTGGCGGCAATGCGTTTGTTGCCATCGGAGAATGAATGATTCTTGACAACAAGATACAACAGCATAGCCGCTTTCTCCTCCACTGACGGGTATAGGTCAACTCCATCCCAAGTCTGGTATATCTGACCGATTGAACTGTGGAAGGATTCGTCCTTTTCGTGTCCGAAAAGCTCGCTTCCTCCGAACTTGACTTTCAGGTCGTTGATGACCGCCATCGCATTCTCGTAAGAGGCGTGAAAGCACTCCTTTGTGGTTGATTTTACTCCCAACGTCTGATAGTCGTAGCTATCAAGCGTGTCCAAAGCATAAGTGTAGTCCTTCACTACATCGAATATGCTCTTGATCTGCTCTTCGTCCGTGGAGTCAAGATACCCCATAGTGCGGCCCATCACATCCACAAGAGCCTTCAGATCATCGTATTTCTGCTGTGCAAGGTCATTGCGGACGGCGTAGCCTTTGATAAGGTAGTCTTTTAGGACGGAGTTCGCCCAGATCCTGAATTGAGTGCCACGTTGTGATTTTACACGATAGCCTACGGATATGATGACATCAAGGTTGTAGAAAACAACTTCGTGTGTTTGCCATTTGCCAGGTATAGCTCCGTGCGGAGTGGTAGTTGCAATTTTTGCACATACCACATTGGGATCAAGTTCACCTTCTTTGAAAATATTACTGATATGTCTGGAAATCACAGACCTATCTCTTTCAAAAAGAATCACAAGTTGATCCTGCGTCAGCCAAACCGTCTCATTTTCAAGTTTGACATCGATCTTTGTCCTGCCATCGGCAGTCTGATAGAGGATGATTTCTCCTCTTTGCGGAGCATTCAACAGCTCCTTTGTTGTTTGTGTGTCCATAATTGTAATAATTTTGATTACAAAAAAGGCCATACAGCATTTGCCGTATGACCATATCATATTTCCAAGTTATATAAGTTCAGTAAAACGTTAGTCAGAGAACATATTCAGGATGAGAACCCCATCCAAGTTCTCTATCTATACTTTGGTGGATATTTTTGAAAAAACAAAAAAGCGACATCAGTACGACTATACCAATATCGCGTTGTGGAACTCCAAACGATCCACGGCATTCAGACTTTCCTTGCAAAGATGACTATATTTTTTGAATATAGCAACTTTTAGTAACTATTATCGAACTATTATCGAACTATTATCGAACTATTATCGAACTATTATCGAATTGTGAATGTCTCTATATCAAACGAATGGCGAATATAAACGCTATTGGTTGCCATCCAGATAGTCGGTGTAGAGGATTCCGTTGAGGTGGTCGCATTCGTGCTGGAAGATCACGGCGGTGAAGCCTTTGATGCTTTCGGTCGTGTCGCGCAAGGTTTTGAGCGAGGTGTAGTTGATGTCGATGTCCTGATAGCGCTCAACATTGCCGCGCTTCCCAGGAATGCTGAGACATCCTTCAGGTCCAAGAGCCTTTTCACCTCTGTGACAAGTGATTTGGATGTTCGGATAGACCTCGAACGGCTCACCGTCCTTATCGAACCTCTGCACCGCCACGACACGGCGTGATATTCCTACCTGCGGCCCGGCGATGCCGACTCCATCCTGTTCCGGAGAGGTCACTGTGGCCACCATCTTCTCAGCCAGGATCTTATATTCATCACTCGTCAGTTCCTTCGTGCTGATTCCGGAGCACTCCGTCCGCAGCACCAGCGAGTCCGCCTTGTCATAAATCGTCAGCACGCGCATAGCTTCGCCATCACCCTTTATGAGACTCTTCTCGGCATTGGTCCAGCTTTCATCATTCCGGCACGCCACAACAGACAGCATAAGTACAGCGGTGAGAATATTCCTTCGTGTTTTCATATTCCTCATATCAATTATTGTTTGTTTTTATCGCCTTGCATAGGTGTTCGCCAGTATCGTGACAACGATAGCTATAATTATCATAGAAATCATTGATGACCAAAATATTATGTCGGACATCTCGGCCAAAGGAAGCAGGCCGGTCGGTAAGCATGTGAGCAGCAAACCGTAGCCGCTGACTTTTCTCAGCCTTCCGATGTCATATTTCGCCCTTTCCTCTTTGCTCGCTGTGTTGTAGCCGGCGATAAGATCGTCCCCTTTGCCGATGAGGATAAAGATGGAGAATGTGATGAGCATAAGAATCACAATTCCGACTATGATGAAGTTTGCCAACAGCATATTTGGGACTATCTGTTTTGATCTTGACAAAGATAAGTTTTCTGATCAGAAATCCAATATATTTTTCTGATATCTGTATATTCAGATTGCCGTGCATATCTTCGCAATCGGTTAAAGATCAATTTATTCAGGATATAATCAGACGTACGGCATTGGATCTCCAATATTTCCCCTGCTTTGTAAATATGGCGGCATATATGTCCTGTACAGAATATTGTGAGAGGCTTGTTAATATGCCGCCTATGCTTTTAGGGAACATAGGCGGCATATCAGCACACAATACGCAGGCGTGGAATTATGATTCTGTGCCGGTATTTTTATACCTTGCGGAGTGCCCTTGGGAGCATTGTACTATTATTGAACTAAAAACATTATCTTTACCTGAAAAAATAATGAATATGACAAAAGAGGAAAAATATCTTGCGCTATTGCCTCAGATTCAGGCTCTTCTTGCCGGGGAGACTGACGAGGTGGCGAGGATGTCGAATATAGTTGCGATGCTTAATAGTGAGTTCGGCTTCTGGTGGACAGGCTTTTACCGTGTGGCGTCATCCGAGGAACTTGTGCTCGGGCCGTTCCAAGGACCTGTGGCATGCATGCGCATCGCAAAGGGCAGGGGAGTGTGCGGCACATCATGGAACGAGGAGCGCACTGTCATTGTCCCCGATGTCGAGCTGTTCCCCGGTCACATAGCCTGCTCAAGCGAGAGCCGCAGCGAGATTGTTGTACCTTGCTGGAAACGTGGCCGGATAGCCGCCGTCCTTGACATCGACAGCAAGGAACTGAACACATTTGACGAAGTTGACAGAAAGTATCTTGAGGAGGTTGCCTCCTTGCTCTACGGAAAGGAAAGAGACATCTGGTTCGCCGCCGGATGCTTCTGGGGAGCGCAGAAGTTCTTCAAACTCGTGGACGGAGTAGTCTTCACGGAAGTCGGCTTCGCGAACGGTTGGGAAATCGACCCAACCTACAAACAAGTCTATACCGACGAGACCGGTCACGCCGAATGCGTCCACGTCCGCTACGATCCCGAGAAAGTGTCTTTGGAGCGTCTTGTCAATCTATTCCTGAATATGATCGACCCGTTCAGCCTGAACAAACAAGGTGAGGACGAAGGCACAAGGTACCGCACCGGCGTCTATTACGATAACGTCGAGGATAGGGAAGTGATCGAAACTGTACTCGGCTCCTTTGAGAACAAAGCCGGCAGGAAATCCGCCGTCGAGCTACAGCCCCTCCGCTGTTTCTACAAAGCCGAGGAGTACCACCAAAACTACCTCGACAAGAATCCCGGCGGCTACTGCCACCTTTCCCCGGCAATCTTTGAACTCGCCCAGAAGACGCCTAAGGAGCAATAGGATTCCGTACCTCAGAAGCCAGTTTCCTGTACCAAAGGCAAGTCTATTTGCCTTTCGTACACCAGAGCACCTTCTCCTGTACCATTCCAAACAAGCTTCTATCCCAAAGCAACGGCCTCCACTGACGCCTCTTCGCAGAAAGCCTTGCGAAGTGCATCAAGCGAGGTTGTCCCTTTGTCGAACGCGAACCAGATGAAAGGCGCTCCTTCCGTATGGTACATCTTGCCGATATATTCCTCAAAATGAGCCTTTACGAAATCCTTGACATCCCCGGTAGGTGTAACGCGGAAAAAATCATATTTGGCATTATAGACTTTCAGCAGGTCGGTGCGGAACCTGTCGTGGAGACGTTTCTTTACACTGGTGTCATCTGAATTTGAGACGTAGGAGGCAAGCACAAACAAAAAGTTGATGTTGTAGGCCTGCAGGACAAGTGTATCCCGATCAAACGGACGATTCGGAAAATGCGCGTTCACAGGAATAATCTGATTGTTTTCACATAGTCGGTCCTCCGTATAGCACACGTGGCCGTCAGTCAAATCCTCTGCCCTCACATACCCACGGACAAAAAAGTTCGGAGTCGGATTGTAACCTTCAGTCAACGGGTCACGATAGCGGACATTATCAACAATCTCACATTCTTTCTTATCGCGGGCGCAGGTAGGAGTATTGAATATGTTGATGTTGAGCTGAATGATGTTCTTTGCATAGGTGAATTGCTTGTAGATGGACTTATCCTCCAGATCGGATCCGTAGAAATAATACTTGCTGTCACCGATATAATAGATCTGGCTGTCATCCACAAGCGACCTGTCCTTATAAATATGATCGATCTCCTTTCCGTCCTCGTTCTCCTTCAGGTCAGCGAATATCTCGTCGCTTATCAGACTGTCCACCATATCCTCAAACACACGGTCGAACTTGCCGGCAAGCAGAGCTTCCTCACGGCTTTTCCCTGAACTGACAGATTCGGATTTGTCGAAAAAAGCATACAGAAGCTTCCAGAGGTGAACCAACTCATCCTTGAAGTACCTGCGGCGAATTGAGCGCAACAGGCGGCTTCCTCTTCCGGACTCAATCAGCGCATCGATTCTTGATGGCTTTATCAACTCGTAGTTGAGATTCGCGTGGACCGGAAAGAAGAAACGTGTTCGGAGATATTCAAGGACAGAATAAAAGAGGATAATAAGTTCCTCGTCGTAATTGATTGATTTGCCGCGGTTTCTAAATTCGGCGTAGAACGGATCATTGTTCTGGATTATCGGCTGGACCTTGCTGATGGTCTTGCCCCAATGGATCCTGTTGTTGCCGCTGGAATTTATGATCGAGATGTATGTGAACAAGCCCGCGTGCTGCTTGTGAAAATCAAGCAGGGCGAGAATCGTGTCCAGAAGAGTCTGCGAATCCACGCCTTTGTTTGAGTTCACGCCACGGATGGCGGAACGCCTGATGATCTCGCTGCCAGGGTGACGTTCGGAGTATTTGTCGATGGATCGGTAAATCCACGTGGAAAGCTCGAACAAAACCCGATCCAACCCGTCCACTTTCAGAGGATTATGCTCCGGAACTATTTCAGTCACATCGTTTATGGCGTACTTACCGAAAGCGATTTTCAGCAGTCCCTTTTCATCATTGATCTCACCGTCACCCTCAAATAGGAACACTTTAGGAAGGATGAATATGACATCGTTGACCTTTGATGAATATATATACCCTACGAATGGCATAACCCCCTCGGATCCATCCCTTGACGAATAGACATAGGGATCGAGGCCGTAATATTCCAACAATTCTTGGCTATAAGTCTGCCCTTCGAATAGTATTCTCATCAGACGGTGAAATTACGCTTCTTCGACACCGAGATATTCCATAAACCCTTGAAGCCTTTTGTTTGAGGCCTCGTTGGTTGGATAGAGGCTGTTGAAGGTGAACTCCGCTTCGTTGTCGCCCTTGTCTTTGAAGAACGAACCGCACTTTTCATATTCCTTGCACACCTCGCTCCATAGGTAGAACATCACCTTGCTTTTAAACTCTTCCACTCCGATGTCGCTCTTTATGAAGAAGTTGCCCATCTGTTTATCCTCTGAATCCGAGAGCTTGTGGATGCGCTCGTTGACCTTGACAAGGAATGATGCCCATTTGTAGCGTTTTTCTCCTATCGTAATAATAAACTGTGACTTAGGATTCGCAGGATCCACCGGCACATATTCCCATTCCCACCGCCTCTTGAACGCGCTGTCCATAGGGAACAGCGACTGATCGGAGGTGTTCATCGTCGCAAGAATATGCAGGTTCTTCGGCAAGCACAGTTTACCGTTTTCGATGCCTTCATTACCAGATACTTCCCCATCATCTAGCCTAAATAATTCTTTTTCCAAATATTCCGTAATGTCAGTATCGGCATCAATCGGATATTCAGAGTATCCATCAGACCTGTCAAGTAATTGGAACAAATCTCCGAATATTTGAGCGCAATTACCACGATTAATCTCTTCTATTATCAGATATACGGGAACATCTGGGTTCTTCCAAGCCTTGCAATACGCTTTTGTGAACGCTTGAGGGACAAACTCATAAGTTAAATCACCGTTCTTCTTTTTAGGTTTATATGCACCAACAAACGAAGAATAGTCTGTGTCCGGATGGAACGTGGTTCTGATTTCAATCCCAGGGTTGTTATTAATATATTCAGAGACTGTGTGTGATTTTCCACATCCTGGTGTCCCAAAATATATTTTCTGAATTGTGGCGACAGTTATGATACCAGCAGAAGACGTGTCAAAAAGTCGCCTGATGTCATCAGGCTTAACCTCAGCCACTTTTTGAGAGAACTTGATTCCAAGAGTTTCCGAACAAGCATCAAAGTCTTGCTGAGTCGGCAGAATTTGATCCATATAGCCCGCTGTGAGCATAGAATCCAATTCACTTCTGATAGAACCATAGACATCGCTCTCTTGTATTTGAACCGTACGCAATAGCCATATAATCAAAGCCGTTTTGTGTAATGGATCTGAAATATACGCCTGAAGGTTTTTAATCAGGTTCTCATCCTCGTAGAGTTTCCCGGATTGAACATACATAATAGGCTTAGAACCTCTGCGTGGGAATGATAACCGCTGTCCTGAATTGGTTATCGACTCTCGTACAACATTAACAGAAAAGAAATTGCTTCCAACCGCATAATCCGAGCTATGGGACAATGGGTAATAGAAGTTAGACGTGTAGGATCCTTCGTTCACGAAAACGACCTTGCCAACATTCTCGATATATGCGGCTGCATCATCTTTATTTTTCACGTCACATTCACGTCCGAATCGCTTGTAAAACATGTCAAGAGCGATCGAATATCGTAATGCACTTACTTTTTGCGTAGCTCCTTGCGTTAATGGGTCAGAACTTAAGGTTGACAACATTCTGTATGCGGCCAGAATCGTCTCTATCGACAAGTATGCCATAGTTTTTTTATCTCTTTATCTGATTTATTAATGAAGTAGCTACAACCCAACCAAGAATCGGCGGTACTGCGTTACCGATTACTTTGTACCTTGATTGAAGCGGAATGGATTTGAATGAGTAATTATCCGGGAAAGATTGAATTCTAGCTATTTCTCGGACTGAATATCTACGGTTCTCTACAGGATGGGTAATGCCGCAATTCTCAGGCTGTGCCGAAGCTGTGATTGTACCGTTTATCTCGCCTAATGCAAATCTTCTAAAAAATTTCGGAGCGTGGTACTTCTTGGGATCATCATAAATCTTACGGAAACGTGGAGTCAGTTTATCCACAGGAATGTCTTTCCAAGACCTGCCGACAAAAAGATTTTCAGGAAGATCAGTTAATTTGAATTCTCCATTAAAATATTTAGATACGTCAGAAGGAGAACAACACGGACCGATAAGATTAACCATATCCTGCGTGGTTTTGCTATATTCCCAGCATCCCTCATCTTCCAATTTTGCGACATCGCTGAGTATTGAACCTAATAGCAATTTTTCGTAGGTGCCTCTTTTCTCAGATGGAATCCTCAAAGATTCCACAGTACGATCCATTTCGGAAAAATCGAAACTGCCTATCGACTTGAGGATACCAATGATTAATACTCTGTGCCTTTTTTGTGGGACTCCATAGTCGCTAGCACACACGAGCTGCATACTTACATTGTAACCAAGAGCCTCCATCCTGTTTTTTATCTCCTGAGGGACAGTAACGCCAGAAGGCATTTTTGAGGAGAGAATCCCACGCACATTTTCGAATACGAAAGCAGCAGGAGCTTTTCCAGAATCCACTTTGTGCTTGATTATCCTCTCACACTCCTCAAACAAGGTGCCTCTGCCATTAACATCGTTTACACCTTTCCTGTTTCCAGCATTTGAGAACGGTTGACAAGGGAAACCGGCAAGTAGAATATCAAAATCTGGAATTGATTCAGATTCGACTTCACGAATATCCTTTAAAAGACATTTTGCGCCATCTGATACAAGAAGTGGATTAGCGTTGTAACAATCTGCGGCATCTTTATCGAAATCATTAGTGAACACTATTGATGTTGGCAGTTTTGGGAACTCCTTTGTATAAAAACTAAATCCACCAGTAAAGCCGAGATCCAAACCTCCACATCCTGAAAAGAGAGACGCTATTCGAATGCTGTCGCCAAAGACATAATTACTTCTGATACCATTAGATGGACTGATATCAGAAATAGGGTCGATAAATTTAAGCTGTTTCTTTGGCATGCACTCTCACTTCTTTTAACATGTAAAGATACAGCTTTCCGACGAAAAACACAAAATCATTTTCTCAAACGACTTTTTGAAAACCATTTTAATCACTTATTGGTTGTTTGTCAAAGCATCTTAAGATAATCCTCAAGGCTACACATATTCGACCGTATAAGGTCTGCAACTTCTGCTATAAGAAGTTGCGCTATCTCAATTAAGGTTTCTATACTAGGCAGTGTCGTATTATTGCCTGATTATAGTCAGGCTGCTCAACCAACGAATTTATTGGTCGTAATGTTGAATTCTGAATCGTATAGTATTTTATGATATACAGATATGACAAGAAACTACTTGTGCCAGTCCTTCCGTCTCAAGTTGAGGAAGTCTTAACGTCCTTTAAAGGTTGCAAAATCGGACGTAAGTATATTTCCATAGATTTTGAAGACCACAACTATAAATGTATGTCATACCTTGAAAGTGTTATGGACTCAAAAGTGCAAGCATTATCTTTCTTCTCTGGTTGTGGTGGCTTAGATATTGGCGCACAGATGGCTGGTGCAAAAATACTTACTAGCTTGGATTTTGACAAAGACGCTGTTAACACCTTGTCTCATAATGAATTCTTCTCCCATACTATACATCGGTGTGATGATATCCGAAATGTAAAAGGCAAAGATTATTCAAGTATTCTTAAACGGAATAATCCGGAGAAATTGATCCTGGTTGGGGGGCCACCATGTCAGCCATTTTCAAAGGCTGGTTACTGGAAGACATTGTCACAAAGGCTAGGACCAGATGATCCTCGTAATATGATTGGTAGTTACCTTAACATTATTGACGAGATAAAACCCGATGGCTTTATACTTGAAAATGTTGAGAGTATCCTACACCCTCATAATATCCAGGCAATCTATGATTTGCAGGAGGCTTTGGATACTATGGGGTACAAATACATAATTCAGAAAGTAAATGCAGCCGATTATGGTATTCCCCAAAAAAGGAAAAGGGTATTTGTCATAGCATCAAAAAAGAAAATCAAGAATCTGCCGATACCCATATGTAGTGGAGACCCTAATAATACTGGTTTAAGACCATACGAAAGAGTCATTGATTGGATAGGGATATATGACCGATCGGAGTTCTCTTCTGAATTAGATAGTACAGAAGGGAAATACGATAAGCATCTAAAACTAGTTCCGCCTGGATCAAATTATATCAGTCTTTCAGCTAGGCGTGGTTATGAAAATCCATATTTCACGGCAGGAACGCGTTACTGGACTTTCCTTTTAAAGTTGCATCCGCTTCTAACGTCATGGACTATTATTTCAGCACCAGGACATTGGGAAGGACCTTTTCATTGGACAAACAGAAGGCTCCGTTCAGAAGAAATTGCCTCAATCCAGACATTCCCAACTGATTATCAGATTCTGGGAAGTCCAAGAGTTATACATAAACAGGTTGGCAATGCTGTTCCTTGCCTTCTTGGCAAACAGATGATAGAATGTCTAATAAAAAATCTATAGATACCCCAAAAGTCATAAGCCTCTTCTCAGGCTGTGGTGGACTCGATCTCGGTTTCTCAAAAGCCGGGTACAGAACCATTTTTGCTACAGATAACTGGGATGTTGCTTGTAATACACTTAAAGCAAACAATGCTGCAGATGAGATACTATGTGAGGATGTAAGGAAAATAGACTTCACTCGGTTTAAAGGTAAAGCCGATATCATTATAGGTGGACCTCCTTGCCCTCCATATAGCCAAACAAGACACTACCTTGTAAATAAAGAAAGTGGTTTCCAAGACAAGAAAGCCGGTTTTGCTGTCCCTGAATATTTTCGTGCGGTTGAAGAAATCCGGCCTAAGATGTTTATGTTTGAGAATGTAGATGGATTTATGTTCAAGACTCATGAAGAAGCAATGAGTTTTGTAAAAGAAAAATCAGAAAAACTAGGATACAATATCACATATCGAGTTGTTAATGCCGCAAATTATGGAGTACCTCAAACAAGGAAACGCTTTATCTGCGTAGGAATTCTTAAAGAGTATGGGGAATTCGAATTTCCGGAAGAGACCCATTCTGACGGTGGTGAAGGCGGTAAACGGCCTTGGGTGACTTGCAAAGAGGTTATTTCTGATTTTGATGATATTACAGAAGACGAAAAAAAACAGAGACCAGGTTCAAAGGATTATGAATTATTCAAATTAATCCCTCCAGGTGATAACTATTTGTATTTTACAGAGAAACGAGGGTGTCCTGAGCCAAAATTCAAATGGAAATCACGTTACTGGACTTTCCTTCTGAAACTATCTCCTGATAGACCATCTTGGACCATTCAAGCAAGTCAATCCAATAATCAGGGGCCGTTTCATTGGAAAAACAGGTTCTTGCGCATCGAAGAAATTAAACGTATTCAAACATTTGATGATGAATATGTACTAACTGGGGACCATCAAGACTGTCTCTTATACACATCTCCGAGCCCACGAGACGCTCATGAATCTC
>ENA-OYYX01000145-OYYX01000145.1-human-gut-metagenome-genome-assembly--contig:-NODE-145-length-31007-cov-8.514603_pt1 | contig 31007 bp, 21 predicted proteins | sample MGYA00244070_ERZ653464 | MGnify/ENA primary metagenome ERZ653464 (study PRJEB26926, sample SAMN06165152) | human gut metagenome | biome: ENVO:00009003; feature: ENVO:2100002; material: ENVO:00002003...
GCTCGGAGATGTGTATAAGAGACAGCTGCAAGATATATTAATCCCATATATACAAGCGAGAGCGCCGAGCTGAGCAAGCCGTCAATAAAGCGCTTAAAATATCCCTTTGTCGCATCACCTAACAGGCATGCAAAAAAAGCAGGCGATACACTGCAATATAGTGCCAACTCAAAAGTACGGAGCATTAATTTTATCATTATGAGCCCGCATATAATTAATATTGCTAAGGCGACGATTATAATCGGAGCAAGCAATACAAAATCCAATAGCTGATTAAGCAGTTCGCCGATAATCCATAATCCCGTATCAGTGCTTTTAAGCGTATCAAATGACGGAAAAACTATCATTTCATCAGCACTTGTAAATACACTTGACGCAATATCTGTACAGGTATCGATAAGGGCTATACAAATATCTGTTGATAAATCTACCCATAACTTTGCCAATAAAAGCCCTACAAGTATTTTTATAACACCTTTATAATTAACTAATTCAAACTGCATAGCAGAATGAATTAAATTAATTCCGAACAGCAGTACAAGTATGCCATATCCGATAGTTTTGAAAAACGGTGCAAATAAATCAACGAAACCGTTAAGATCGAATCCCCAAGGACTATCTATTCCGGCTTTAATGTATATTCCCAGTGTGTTTATAATACCTTGTGTCCAGTCAACAAGACCTTTTACCCAAGCAAAGATACCTACTGCCGAAGCTGTCATATCTTCTTTACCAAGGTCTTCAAGATCTTTTTTCATTTCTTCTTGATTATATGCAGGCTTAGTGGTGGTGGTTTCTGTCGTTGTGGCGTTTGCTTTTGCAAAAGCCGTATGTTCAACGTGGTTTATATTTTCTGATACATCAATTATATTTCCTGAGCTGTCAACCGCTCTTGGAGCAACAGCTGTTGCTGTTACTCCACCGGTTGTTACTGCATCCGCACAGGCAGAAAAAGATAAACCGAAAATCATCAGCAGACTGCATATAAGAAAGATGCTGATTTTTTTCATATCTACCTCTCTTAGAATAAAGCCTCAATCGCAAATGTTGCCGCAAAAAGAGCACCGCCGATTACCAATAGCGATATGCCGCCGTTGCGTTCACGCACATCCTCATTTCCGACGCCCTGTGCAATCTTAACTAGTCCCGGTATTGCAGTTAATCCGAGCACGACTATGCGTACAACCCAAAAAACGAGTGTTACAAGGGTCTTGTATGTAGCAGTGTTTACAGAAGAGGGTGCATCGCCAATGCCACCACCTTCGGCAAATGCTGAAAACGCAAGGAATACGCTTGAAAGAAGGATTGTGGTTGTGATTGAAATTGCCTTTGTTATTTTTCTGAATGCCTTTTTCATAATAAAATCTCCTTATCTGCGAATTATCGCATCTGATATTTTTTTTGCCGTATCTGAAACGACTTTTGTTGTAACCACTACTGCACCGGCAACCGGTACAGCCGACGAAGCCGCTGTTGTGGCAGTAGTGGCGGCTGTAGTAGCTGCCTGAGTTGCGCCGGCTGTAGTAGCTTGTGCAGCAGTTGCAGAAGCAACCTGTGTAGTCTGAACTGCAGCTTGAGAAGTTGCTTGTGTTGTCATACTACCCGCACCGGCATTTGATAAACTTCCGGATGAAAGATTCTTTGGTGTTATTACCGATTCGTCAATCAAATCAACGCCGTCTGCCAAATCACTGTATAGCTTTTTCTGACCGAGCTTTGTAAGTGATATGCTTGTGTTTTCAGAGTTGTACTGCACAAGCCCGTCTTTTTCCCATTTAGAGATATTCTCCATAACTTGCAGAGCCGATTTCTTATCGGGCGACAGCGTGATTTCTTCAAGGTCGAGGTTAGACGCAAATCGGAAGAATTGCAAATCTCGATCTGTACCCTCAAGAGTTATACCGTATCTGATTGTATCGTTTTCCAATCCGTGCTGAATTTCCATTGCACGAATAGCCGATCGTGCTTTGTCTATGTTAGCCGCACGAATGAAGTTTGGATTATTGATATACTCTCTGCCGCTATCTGTCAACGTTATATTACCGCTATTCAGATCTACATCAATCAAACCTTGCTTTTCCGCCAGTTCGAGATTGGATATGACAGCTTCTTTCAGTTCAGCATCAGGGATACTGTCTATAACCTCTTTTGGCAGAATATCATTCGCATTGAAATAGCTGAGGTCGGTAATCTGACCGGAAAAAGAAAATGGTAAACCGTTATCTGAAATTTCCGGAGCAGTGTTTTTCGCACGTTTCAACTGTTCGATGAAGTCATATATCTGTTTGCCCGCACGAACTATGCCGGCAACTTTACTGTTCATCTTTTCAGCATCGTGCATAATCTCATCTTCTAACATTGGTGCCATATAGATGCCTCCTATCCTATAAATTCGTCGATAGTCGGAATTTCATAATCGGCTATCAATTCTTCTTCGTCGATTTCAGCAAGCACGCTCTGATGTTCACTAAGCTGAGCATCTCTTGCGGCTTCTTCAAACTGTCGCTGTAGTTCAGCCTGTTCGATACGTTCTTGTTCTGCCTGTTCCTGCTCTGACTGTTCACGCATTGCCTTTTCTTCTGACACTGACTGTTCCATAAGCTGTGCCATTTTTGTTTTCACCTCCTTGAGTTTCTTTATTTGTTCATTATCAGTATACATCTCATTTATATCGGTATTGTTTGGTATTCCGCTCGGAAATGAGCTACCGACTTTACTGATAAGCGGATGTGATAATGTGTCAAACTTATATAACCAAAACGGCGGATATTCGTCGAGAAATTCGATCATATATCCGCCATATTTCTTTTTAATTTTTGGTGATGCTCTGAATGCTCGTAGCAATTCTGATGTAGTCAGCAAGTCACGTCCTTGATAACTTTCATTGTCGGAACTACTTCCGCCGGTTGTCGTACCTTGACTGTGACCTTTAGTATCAATTCGTACAGTTGTCTTATCCAACTTTTCGACAATATATTTTCGGGTTTCCAAGTCCGGTGCACCAAGGTAAGTAAACAAAGAACAGTTTCCTATAATACTTTCCCAGTTGTCCTTGTACAAAGCCTTGAGCTGAGGTAACGACTGTAAAACAATACAGGCTCTGATGTTGTTGGAACGTATAACGGCTGTGATTTTATCGAAATTCGGTATACGTCCTATATTAGCAAATTCGTCAAGCTCTATCGATACAAGCAACGGCAGTCTGCCATTGTGTTTGAAATTAGCACAGTACATAAGTCGTGCAAACAGCTGTGAATAGAACATATTGCATATAGCTTTATATGTTGTATCAGCGGGCGGAACAATCAGAAATATAGCCGTCTTTTCAACGCCTACATTATCAAAGTCCATTTCATCAATTACAGTCAAGTCGTTTACGTCTTCTACTGCCCACAAATCAAGACGTGTAGATAGCGTTTTTGCGATACCGCCCATAGTTTCTTCAGGAGTACCTTTAATGCCGTTCCAGTTAATTGTAGCAGCATCGTAAGGATGCTCTATTGAGTGTTTATTAAGGCAACGAGCCAACTCGCATAATTCGTCTATTTTTCCGCTCTTATATGTGATACTGTTAAGCAGTCTGACTACACGCCCAAAACATTTCACCTCACCTTCGGCTTTCCAAAGGTAAATCATTATCGCAGTCAACAGTGACTTTGCAGACCCCGACCAGAAATCTTCTTTATCATCATCACCGGCTGAAGCGTTGATGAACGTGTTTGCCAATACTACTATGTCCTGTTCCTCGTTGATATAAACAAACGGATTATATGCGTTGGTTTTCTTTATATTGATCAAGTTAAACACTCGCACTTTATATCCGTTTTCCATAAGCAATTTTGCTGTATCACGATATAATTCGCCTTTCGGATCTGTCACTACATAACTGCCGAACATCTGAATGATGTCAGGCTTGATCTTGCGGAATGATTTACCTGCTCCCGGACCGCCTATAACTATTTCATTGAGATTATGCGGCTCGTAGTAGCAACTTTTAGGATTGTTGACCGTTACATAGAATCCGTTCCCGATAGGGATACCTGTCGTGTCACTATTTTCCTTTTCGTCACGCTTAGTTGCCCAATCGGCACTTCCGGCTTCCACGCCTTTGTAATCATCGTAATTTTTACTGAACAGCATAAGTGCAAGCAGTGACAAAGCAACAATGTAAATATACCAAACAGAACCGTGCATTTGCATTATTGCACCGATGTCAAAAGGTGCTGTAAAAGTTGGATTAGTCCAATATGGCATAGATTTTATCAGCACCGACAAATTCAAATTATCCGATGATATGTTGTTGTCGTATGCATAGCACTGTAAGCTGTAAATCAGATAAGATATAATCAGGAATGTGATTACACCTATAACGGAGATAAGTATAAGACCGGTCTTTAAGACGGATTTGCTGTTTTTGTGTCGCAATTTGTTTTTATTTGCCATTACACCCTCCTTTAAATGTGCTATCAGTAGCACAAATCATCTTCAAAATTGTGCTACCTGTAGCACGTTTTCGAGCAAGCATTCTTACATAATCTCTATCAAATAGTCGCCCTCTTTAAGATGTTCATTTATAGCAAAGCAACAAGTTGCTTTTGTATCTGAAAATTCGTATTTCACTTTTAGTGAAATTACCTCGCCGGTGTTACGATTGGTAAGTCGTAATTGCACCTGAGAATGATATAGTTTATTCTTCTTCATCTTTCTCCTCCATAAGCCACCATAAAGGCGGCAGAAAAGCTCTGCCGCCTGGTGACAAAAAATTAACGCTGTTTGTATTTTTATCTGTTACGCTTTTTTCTCTTGCTGAGCGGGAACACAAGCACGACAGCCGCACTCATCATTACCGCCGATATGATAATAACCGCTGTCTGCATAAATCCGTCCTCGCTTGCACCTGTCGGAGGATTTTCCGGTATCTTGCTGTTATGCATTTCTGCAACAAGCATTGCACCGTCACGGTCGATCGTCAACTGCTTGTCATCAGGTAAAAGATAGCCTGCTGACGCAGTATCATTAACCTCATGAATGGTATACTCACCGGCTCTCAGGTCGGTTATTCTTATAATACCGTTCTTGTCTGTAGTATAGGTTTTCTTGAAGTCCTGACCTGTGTATGTTGTACCGGAAACCTCAAAGCTGAAACCTTCAACCTTGTTGTCGTATGAAGTCTTTACAATCTTGATTTCGCCCTTCTGAGGTGAGTTAATGAACGTACCCTTGCCAAGCTCGTCGTTGGAAACTTCTACGGTTTCGCCGTCATTTACGATCTGGAAATAGTAGAAATTCACGTCACGGACGAAGTATTCCGGAGCCTTTGTTTCCTGTACATAGTATTCGCCGTATACAAGTCCCTCAAGGCTGTACACGCCTGTTTCGGTTTCCTTCATTGTTCCGACAACAGTTTTCTTATCACTCTTATAAACTGTAAATACAGCGCCTGTCAGCTTGTTTTCGGGGTAGTCCTCATCGACCTTTGTCAATGTGACATTGCCGACAATAACCTTATTGACAAACTCTGCACTTGCAGTTGCGTCCTTAGTTACCGTGATCGTCTTGACCTGTGTCTTAGGCAGATAACCCTCAGCATTGTTGATTTCGGTTATCGTATACTTGCCTGTCGGCAGTTCTGTAAGTTCAAACTTGCCGTTTGTCAGCATAAAGCGTGCTTCTGCTGTCTGACTGCCGTTATACACATACTTGCCGTTCTTTGATACAGCCTTTAAGTATGCACCGTCAGCGTTCTTTACAGTGAAGTACACGTTCTTTTCAAGCTCTGCCTTCTGAGCTGTTGTCAGCCCGTTGGGGTTTGTCCATTTCTTCACGATACTTGCGTTGCCTGTGTCACGGATGTTTGTAAATGTCAGCACTGTCGCTGTATTCTTGGTGATTTTGATTTTCTGAGTCTGCTGCTTCGGGCTGTAGTCCTTTGCATTATTATACTCAGTTACTGTGTATTCGCCTGTAGGTAGTTCTGCGATTACAAATGCACCGTTTTTCAGTGAGAATTTTGTTTTTGTTTTCTGTGTGCCACAGTAGATGTAACTACCGTTGCTTTCCTTAACCTTGAGATAAGCACCGTTGCTGTCGGTTACGGTAAAGTAAACATTTTTTTCGATTTCAGCCTGTTCAGCGGCTGTCATTGTGTCAAACTGTTTCCATACCTTTATAACCTTACCTGTGCCTGTGTCACGTTCATTTACAAACGTTGCCGTTGCTGTCTGATTTCTTACTACAGTAATCTTCACGGGATTTTCCGACTTGATTGTGTAATCGGAAAGTGTGCTGAATTCTGTCACAGTGTAGTCACCTGTAGGCAGTTCTGCAATTGCAAATGTGCTGTTCTTCAGAGTATATCTGAATTCCGATGTGCTGTCGCCGTTATATGTGTATATTCCGTCTGCACCTGTTGCGGTGATATACTTGCCGTTTCTGTCCTTTACGGTGAAATACAGGCTCTTTTCAAGCTCTGCCTTCATCTGTGCGATTTCATCGGCTGTCATATCTGCTGTGCCGTTGTCAAGTTTCCATTCCTTGATTATAGCTCCGTGACCGTAAGGATATTCGTTAAAGTCGGATTTTCCGATTTCGTTGCTTACCGATACAGTAGCGTTTGCTGTTTTAAGTGTTACAGCGTGTGCGTTTGTGTCAAGGTAGTAGCCTTCGGGAGCTGTAAGCTCCTTGACATAGTATGTTGTACCTGTTGCACTGCTTATAGGTAAGTTGTTGCAAGTGTACACTCCTGTAGCTGTTTCGATAATCTCTGCATTTACAAGTGTGCTGTCAGTGTCCGACTTATACGCCTTTGCTACTGTCTTGCAAGTGCTGTCGGTATAGATGCCGAATGTAGCACCTGTTACCTTTTCGCCGGTCTTTGCGTCAACCTTGTTGATAACGATATTCGCATACGGCTTGTTCTCGAAGTTGACAGTTGTTACAGTATCGGTCTTGACCTCAAGGTCTTTGCTGTTCTCAGTAATATAACCGACTGTCTTGCCGTCCTTTACTTCCTTTACGGTATAAGTACCGATAAGGAGGTTTGATATATTGATTTCGCCCTTTGCGTCTGTTGTGTATGTCTTGGTTGCTACGGGTGTGCCGTTAAGAGCCGTGCCGGAAACTTCAAACTTCCAACCGCTTAATACACCGTCCGCACTTCTTTTGACTATCTTTATACTGCCCTTCTGCGGAGCATTGGGGAACTTGTCGTTGCCGTTGATTGACACATCGACAACCTTGCCTGCGTCAGAAATTACAAACTGATAGAATGTGTTGTCGATATTGTAATACTTCGGTGCTTTTGTTTCCTTGAGGTAGTATGTGCCTGCCGGGATTTCATCAAGCTGATATGTTCCCTTTGATATTTCTGTGAGCTTGTCGTATACAGTAGTCTTATCAGACTGATATACTGTAAACTCGGCGCCGCTCAGAAGTACATCGGGATGATCTGCGTCAACCTTTGTCGTTCTGACCGAGCCTAAAGGCGTTTCATAGAATTTCGATGTAGCGTTATTTGATACTGCTACGGTTGAATTTGCCGTTTTAAGCGTTACCGGGTGTACGTCTGTGTCAATAGCGTAATGGTCGGGAGCTGTAAGTTCCTTGACATAGTATGTTGTACCGTCCTTGCTTTCGATCGGCAGGAAGTTGCAAGTGTACTTGCCTGTCGCACTTTCTGTTATTACTGCGTCTGTCAGAGTATCATCTGTAGCCGATGTATATGCCTGTGCAGGAATTTCACATTCAGCGTCTGTGTAAATGCCGAATGTCGCACCGCTTACCTTTTCGCCGGTCTTTGCGTCTACCTTGTTGATAACGATGTTCGCATACGGCTTGTTCTCAATATTGACAGTTGTTACAGTATCGGTCTTGACTTCAATGTCTTTGCTTTCCTCGGTAATGTAACCAACCGTTTTACCTGTCTTGACCTCTGTAACCTTGTAATCACCGATTCTTAAATTAGAAATCGTGATATTACCATTTGCATCGGTAATAAAGGTCTTGTCATAACTCTGTCCGGTCTTGGCTGTGCCGGTTACTCTGAACTGCCAACCGGAAAGAACGCCGTCTGCACTTCTCTTGACAATACTTATCGTACCCGTCATTGCCTTGTTGGTAAACACTTTCTTTACCGAGCCGGCAGGAGTGATAGTGAAAGTCACGGGGTCGATTGAGAAGCTGTAACCTGTTGTACCGCTTACTTCATACACTGTGTATTCTTGTCTTGCGGGAAGCTCATTTGCAACAAAGTTATATGTGCTTTTGTTAAGCTTTAATGTAGTACCCGTATTGTTCTCGCCTTTATATGTGTAGATACCGTCGCTACCTGTAAAGGTGAGATATTTGCCGTTGTGCTTGATTTTAAAAGCAACCTCGGCAAGTTTGTCATCGGGGATATTTTCAATAGCACCGTTTTCATTTAAAAACTGCTTGTCAATCTGCACAGAGCCTGTCTTAAGCTGATTGTCAAGCTCAATGTCATCAAGGTCGATTACAGCATTCGGATCACCGTTGCCCAGGTCAATACGCTGGTCCCGGTTATCAACATCGTAATCCGTACCGCTGTACGTTTCGATTACAGCCAAGTAATACGGAGTGGTGTTAGTGCCGAACGATATAGTCATTTCGCCGTTTTCGTTCAGCTTGAGATCTGTCGCTGATGTTTTGGTTGACGAAAGCCCTTTGTATGTATAATTACCGTTAGAACCGGTAAATTTTATATAGTATCCTGCCGGCGGATTCGAGGAAACACTTCCGCTGTAGCCAAGCACCTGCAGATTTACGGTAACTTTAGCATACTGTTCTTTGAGCTGTGCTTCTGTCAGATTGTCCTCATCAGAGAAATGTTTTCTTATAACAACAACAGGTGTTGATTTGTTTGTAAAAGATACGCTTTTTGTTTCGCCCTTATTGGCAATTGTGACCGTCTTTGTCTGCGTTTTCGGATTGTAACCGCTTGCGTTATTAATCTCTGTTACAGTGTATGTTCCCATAGGGAGCTTGCTTACATTAAACTTACTGCCGCTGAGTTTCATATTATTTGCGGAAGTCTGAGTGCCGGCATAAACATACGCTCCTGCCGAGCCTGTAACCTTGATATACTTACCGTCAGAGTCCTTGACAGTAAAGTAAACATTCTTTTCGAGGTTTGCTATCTGAGTAGCGGTCAATGTAGTATCAGAAAGCCATACTTTCTTTATCTGAGCCGTACCGCTGTCCTCGCTGTTTACGTAAGAAACGGACGACGTTTTATCTTTTGAGATGGTAATTGTCTGAGATGCTCTGTTGACAGAATAACCATCCGGTGAGCCGTACTCATATACGGTATACTTGCCTGTAGGCAGGTCAGAAACTGTGAAAGTACCTGTACCGGGATTAACATACAGCGATGTAGCTTTAGTTGTTGTTCCGGCAAAAGAATATGAGCCGCTGTACTTCGTACCGTTGACAGTTATATATTTTCCGTCAGCGTTTTTGATGCGGAAATATATCTGCTTATTTCTTTCAACGTTGTTGCTTGCGGCTATTGCGTTACCGTTGGTGTCTACCCAAGTTTTTATAACCTTGCCCGTACCGGTATTTCTCGTATTTTTGAAAGTAACTGTTCCTGTGCCTCCGGCTGTTACTGTTACCGTCTTGCTGACACCGCCTGTACGGGTGTAATAGGGTATCGAGCCGTCCGAATTATTTCCGTGTTCTGTAACGGAATACGTTCCTGCAGGTAACGATTTTACTAAAAAAGTGTTACTGCTGTTGAGCTTGAACTTAGTTACGGAACCGCTTGTAGAGTAGGTATACGAGCCTGCCTTGCCTGTAGCCTTCACGGCCGAACCCGAACTATTCTTTATCGTGAAATAGATGTCGCTGTTGCTTGCCTGTGTGCTTGAGCTGTCGTGCTTGTGTTCCCAGACTTTCTTGATCTGAGCTGTGCCTAAATCGGAAGTTTTAAAGTTTGCGTAAAACCTTACAGGGTCATCAATACCGTCAGCCATTGTCTGAGAATCGCCGCCGCTTGATTTCCATACAACAAGCTGTTTTCCTGTAGTACGGTTCGCCTTGTATGTACAAGCCTTAGTACCGCTTATCTTGCTTGTTGTGCTGAAAGTGTAGTCATATCCGCTCTTTGTTACTGTGACACCGGGAATGTTGAATGCACTCGCCGGCATATTGCTCTTGTTATTGTCCGGCAGTGTAATACTGTACTTCTTCGTTGAAGAATTATATTCCATTGTGTGAGTAGGAGCTTTAGCCTTATTAGTCACAGTGAAGCTCGGAACAATTGAATATGCCTTCATCTTGTTTAAGATGTACTCATAGCACTTTTCAGCGGGTCGTCCTTTCAACTGGTCGTAATATGCTGTTTTAGGTGTATTAGGAATTTTTGAATTAACAGCCAGGTCGCTTTTACCATATCCTGTACGCAGTCCCTGTTGAATTTCCCATGATATAATTTGTGTTGCAAATGAGAAATCATCAAGATTTGTGTTAGCAACCGGCGATTTGGTGACGGAGCTGTTAAAACCACAAAGTAAATCAAATTTCAATCTGACACTTACATTATCCGGTAAGTTTTGCATATATTTATCGCTGGTATCTTTACCAACATAGGAACTACCTGTGCTGTATGATACACCGGCTTCGATACAGATTGCCTGCTGTGTTACGCCGTTCTTACTAATGCCTAACTTAGCGTGTGTTGAGGCATAGCGAGTGGCTACACCTACACTACCGTCTGACTTATAGTAGATATAGTCGTAATTGTACTTATCGGCGTAAGGCTTACCGTCAGAGCCGATGTAGTTTCCAAGCATAGCCGCATAAACATTGTCACCGACACCCCAATCTGACGCAAGCGTCTGAATGGGCAGAGCGACTAATGTCATAACTGCCGCAAGGAAAAGTCCGGTCAGCTTTTTGAATTTGTTTTTAAACATAACCTTTGTCCTTTCTTGTTTGATTTTTTGAAAAAATATATATAAAAAAGCAGTCCTACTGGTGCGGACTGCTTTGAATTTTTATGTTCAATTTACTGTCAGAAAAAAGAAAAGAGCCTTGAATTTATACTTTCAAAGCTCTCGAATATTAAATTATAAATCTACCTAAAAATCAGATTTTACCTAAGAAAGAATATGGCATAACCCTCAATGCTGTTACCGTTTTCATCTTTCTTTAAATCAGGTATGGTTTCAATGTATACGTTAAAGTAATCGCCTTTTTTCATTTGGCACCATATGAAGTTAGCTTCTGCAATTTCATTTACATTTCTTTTTATGATACTGGGATTCATATCTTTTGAAATTACTGTAGGAGCACTCCACGAACTTTCGTCCTTGATTATATCTTCGGCAAATACAAGACCGTAGTTGTTGATGGCATCGTCTATAATGACTTGTCGGATAGCTTTAAGGTCGAATGGATAACGATATATATCGCTGACCTTACCCTTTTTTACATCTTCTTTCTTAACGTATTCTCCGTTAGACAATTTGTAGCAGTTTTTGCTGTCAAACACTTCTACTACTGTGTATTCAGAACCCTCGCCGAGTACCCAAGAGGTAGCATTTGTGCAGTTAATGTCGCTATAAAATGGAACATCTTTCCTAACGGTAACGACTGTAAAGTTAACTTTTTTACCCTCTGCAGGGTTAGGCGTTTCCGTTTTCTTTGTAGCCGGTGCTGCCGACTGAGTTACCTTGCTGTCGCTCAGATAGTCGCTGTGTATATAAGCACCGGTATCGAGCTTATAGTAGCCTGTATCGGTCTTGGCTGTCACTGTCACCTTGTCGTTCACGCTGTACAGCTTAACTGTGTCGGCGCCGAGTACGGCTTTCTTACGGCTGTAGCAGTCGGTGTTGACATACTTTGTACCGCTTGCCTTGCTCTCTGTCCATTCCGGTGCGGGCTTTGTAGTAGCTGCGGTTGTTGTCGTTGCCGGCTTGGGCTTTGCCGTTGTAGTCGCTGTTGTGGTGGTAGTTTCAGCTTTTTTTGTTTCCTGTGGCTTTGTAGTGGTCACTGCTGTGGTAGCCGCAGTCTGAGCAGTAGTCGCTTCGGCTTTCGGCTCATCAATCCTATCCATCACTGTTCCCGTTACTGCCGGAGCGGTAGTTGTCACTGCCGTTTCGGGTACGGAGGACATTGTGCTTGTATTTGCCGTGCAAGCACTGGTCAGTATTACGCTGATAAGGGTTATTGTTGCGAGTATGGTGTGGGTACGTTTCATTTTGTGGTCCTCCTTTGTGGGATTTGGTAGATTGCTCTTAACTGTTTAAGATAGCTTTTATCTGTTCTTCTGAAAGTCCGCTCTTTCTCATCTTGGCGAGGATTTCAGCTTCTTTTCTTCTTTCGCCTTCGGCTATTGCAAAGGATTTTTCGGTAGCTTCAATATGCAGTGCCTTTTCACGCATTTCGGCAAGCTCTCTTGTCTTTTCGTCTGCACTCATCTTGTGCAGTACAACTACTGCGTCCTGTATGGACTTTACACCTGTCTGCTGTAACATATCAAGTTCATCCTCCGTTTCTGCATTTATAAGTCTGAGCCATAGTTCCTGCTTGTTGTTCTTGTCAAAATTCTTTCCGATTTTCTTCAGCTCGAAGTAATGAGCTATAAAATTGTCGGTAAGAACAGAATTGTGCTTATCTTCCCTCATTCTGAATGAAGAATGAAAATCCATCCATTCATCGAACAGAATGAAATTCAATACATTGATTGAAATACACTGATTGAGTTTGCCGTAGCCATCACCGCTTTTAAGCTGATTGCCGTACAACTTTGAAAGGTAGTACATTGAACGATCCTTGTAATCGCCCTCGTCTTTAATCTGCATTTCAACATTGATAAGCCTGTTACCGTCAACCGTCATCTTTATGTCCATACGGCTGTATTTTTCTATAATGTTCTCCGGCATTATCTCGGAGTTCAGTACGATTATGTTGTTTATCGACTCATACGGTATTTCGAGTATGTCTGAGAGAAACGCCTGCAATATATGCTGATTTCCCTCGTCCGTGAACAACTTCTTGAATATTATATCCAGCTTTGCCTTTACTATATTTCTTGCCATTTGAGCATCTCCTTTCGATTCGGTACTATTTCCTCAAGTATATTGTACCATAAAAGCGGGCAAAAGTCCAGCGAAACATAGCAAAAACATATACAAAATATAGTATTGTTTTTTATGCGTTTCGCCGATTTTTACAAACTTGTTACATTGTGCTACAGGTAGCACAAAAGAAAAAGCGGCTGAAATCAGTCGCTTAAATCTATGTAACTAAAGTGTCGGGTACATTCCCTGATCTTGAGAGTGCACGTGCTTATCGGGATTGAGTTTAGCGTTTAGCTCTTCTATCTGTTTGGCTTGCGTTTTAATTACTTCATCAAGTTCTTTATTTGTTTCCTCTAATTCAGATTTTTCTCGATACAAATCGGCAATTAGTTGATTTTTCTCTCCTAATATGTTTTTATACAAAATTAAGTCATCAATGGCTTGTGCCCATCTGTATTCATTGCTTTGGAGTAACTGTTCTTTTTGTTTTCTCATTTCGCTCTCATTCGCAATAAAGGTGTATGTATTCTTAGCGTTGTCTGCAACGATATTAATGCTTTTCTTGATTTCTTCATTTAAGATTATTTTAATATCCTTGTGATCTTCCCTGAGAATTTTATGTTGTGCCGTAAGATTTGTTTCTTCACCGTTTGTTACTCCGAGTCGGTTTGCAATTGAAAATTCACCGTCTTTTACGCCGATCTGGCAATCCTGCAATTTAACAAGATTGTCATTTATTTTTTTGCTTTTTATTCCATAACTTATGCCAACGCCGCCTATTAAACCTAATATACACACAAATGCTACTAATATTGCTAATATTTCCATGTACTTACTCCCTTCCTATTGTGCTACCTGTAGCACAAAATAGAAATGCTGATTAACTTTCAGAATTAAAGAAAAAAGCGACTGAAGTCAGTCGCTTTATGATATTACTTATAAGTCAGGCATCAAATTTTGAGCAATATCCAGTAAGGTCTTATTTCGAAAATGCTCATTATTTTTGTTAATCAAATTTAAGAAATACATCTCATCTACCTTAATTTGCTTACTGAAAAAAGCCTCATTTTTGCTATTTGAAATCTTCAGCTCAAATGTTTCAATTAAATTATCGTCTATTATCTCACGCTGATGTTGAATAAGGCAATAACTGATATCAACAAATTCACCCGGTTTATTAGTTAAAATCGAATAACCTTTATGTCGTTCGTCCGTACAAAATAAGGCTTCATGGCAGTTATTCATAATAGCTTTGTAAACATCTGAATCTTTTCTGATAGGTTGACCGAGTAATGTCTTTGCCCAGGATAGATGGCATAATATCCACGGAATATTGTTCAATGTACCCCATGAATATAACCATCCTTTGCCTTTTACGAACGTCTCTAACATAGATTTTGCCGATTTGTTTGTTATATAAATGTCAAGAACCTGCCTTAAAATATAAATTACTCTATCGAATTGATCACGCAATAGATAATAAATATTTTTTTCAAGTTCTGTTAATTTGCCTTTTCTGCTTTGTGGATTAACATTAAAAGATTTTTTTGAATAGGGACAAAAATCATAAGCTTGCTGATTATATTCGGCAAGTCCCGCTACACTATGTATGCAATGTCGACCGTAGGGTTTATCGGTATTTTTAAGTTTTTTATATAATCCGATTATCTGAATTGGATTATCGCAAGCAGGGCAAACCGCATATTGAATTTGCTCGTTGGAATTATTAAAAGTGTAGTAAGGCTTTTTTTGCTTAGTCCGAAGCTCAAATATATTTTTATTGAGCTCATATATTTTGCTGCTTCCGACTTTTAGTTTAAAAATCTTCATTATTATCCCTCATCGAAATATCCGAATTGCTGTGAAACAGAGATCCACCATTCTTCAGGCAATTTAGGAACTATTCCCTCATCTTCGGCAAATTTAACACATTTAAGAATGTCGAGTAATCCTATATTGAAAGTATGGACAGAATCTTTCAATTCAAATATGCACGGCTCATAACAAGCTTCGCAATTTATTCTTTCGGCATTATCGGTTAATTTTGGTTTTTCTGTATTTTCTTTAGTATACATTTCTAATCTCCATTCTAGCATAAGCAATAACAAATGTCAATTCTTTAATGAATTAACATTTGCGGTCACTGTTTTTCATCAAGCTCTTTTGCGATTACGCTGAGTTTATCGTTAATATCAGTGTAATCATCTTTGCACATATCGAGAGTTTTTTAATTAGTTCTAAAATAACGAATGATAAAAATACGCTTACAACTAAGGCTGTTAATATTTCCATGTACTTACTCCCTTCCTATTGTGCTACCTGTAGCACAAAATAAATATATAGAAAACTGCCGCCGAACGATTATCTGTTAACGCTTCACGCTTGTTGCGGTTGTCTGTGTTTTCTGCTGTTTATTTGCTGTAGTTGCAACATTTTTATATGCAGCTATCACCTTGTTGCTCAGTTCATTGTGGAATTCCTTTGTAACCGGATTGGCAACATTCTTGTATTCGCCGGCAGAATTTTTATACTGCGGCATCTGCAAAAACATTCCGTTTTCACCGTCAAAGACTTTCACACCTGACACAACAAAGCAATCATCCATTGTTATCTGAGCAAATCCTTTAAGATTGCTGTCAGGATTATTGTTAGGAATAACCTTGACCTTTGTAGCAATTGCTTCAGGCTCACTTTTAATTACAGCAGTAGCATTGTTTTCATAGGCTGTCATTACAGCCTTGTTTATTGCTTTGCGCATTTCAGCAGTCACCGGATAGCAGTCGTCATAATACTGTTTATCTTTGCCGAGATGATTCGGCATAGCCACATACATTCCTTTTTCGGTTTCAATCACCTTGATACCACCAACGGCAAAGTTGCCGTTGAGCACAATAGTGGCTAACGCTTTTAACTTACTTTCCGGGTTATCAAGCTTTGTTATTCTTGTTGTTATATTCATATAAGTACCTCCTGTTACGGATACAATCTACATCATATCCTGTTCTGTTGCAGTTCGGCGGCAGGTTTCAAACATTAAAGCTTTTGATGACTTTTTTCTGTTTCAGATGCGGCTTTAAGAGATATTTCCCGCACTGTTTCAAAGTCGGATTTCAAGAAACATATTGTAGTTTCCCGTGCGTTGATTTTTGCGGAATATTTGATTTCACGTTCCGATAGCTGATTAATTACTTTTTGAGCAATGCTATTGTTTTTAAATAGCTTGTATGCTACTTCACCTTCAGCCGTCAAATCCGCATGGTTAATGTTCCCGCATAATATCTGAGTAGACAACAGCCCGTATTCAGACAACACCTTTTCTTTGAGTAATTGTCCGAAACGGTCATTTAAAGGAACTGCCATATCATAGTAATTACCATCTTTACTCTTGATTTTTGGCATTTCATAGTCTATATTCCCATCACGGCAGATTATTTTTATTCCCGAGATAACAAAGCTATCAGACAATCTGATTTCACCGACAGCAGGAACCTCATCACCGTATGCTTTTGTTTTATGAAGCCTAACGGTGATTTTCATATCTACAGGTGATTTTTCAGCAGGTAGGGAAGATAGGTTATCTACATAATTTCCGATAACGGAATTGATTATATCCTCTTTAACTTCCGAGCGTGTCGGAAATGCCATATCATAGTATTTTCCGTCACTGTTACGATTACTTGGCATTGCTACACACAACGCATCGTCATCTGTGCCTATATCAATTATTCTAAAGCCGTGAATAGCTATGTTGTTGTTTAGAAAAACAGTAGCATAAGCTTTCACCGGACTTTTGTTATCTGTATTTTTGATTACTTTTGACTGTATATCCATATAACCGTATCGTGCTACCTGTAGCACAATACAGTTTCTCACCTCTTTCTATATTTTGATTGTGCTACCTGTAGCACAATTTACTGACCGATTATTGTCAACTATATTGTCAAGAATCGGTTTATCGATGATATTGACTTTTGCGATTATTCTTTCACCCGACATCCGAAGATGATAGCAAATTCCTGATTGTTTAAGTTGCTCAACATCGCTCTGACTTATATACGCATAATAGTAGTTCTCATTCGCCAATTTGCAAATATCGCTGTAAATATCACCGTTCACTACATCAACGATCTCACCTTTCCACAGTTCTCCGTGCAGTCCTTTGTGATTAATATTGTTTTTGGCTTTTACAGATGTACCGCCTGCCTTTTCCCACTCCAATAGATTTTTATTATAATCGTCTATCAGAATATCTTTATCGGTGAGTTGATGACCGATAGCTTCTGACTTTGGTACATTCAGAGAAGTAAAAATTCTGTGATCTTTATCTATGTTAGGCAGATACTTATCAAGCCATTGATTTTTTTCGTCCAATGAGCAGGAATTTAACGTAGCCGATAAAATATAAATCTCCGCCGTGCTATCATTCACTAATTTCTCAATAGCTACTACAGCGTTTTCAAACGGCTTTAAATCTCTGAAAAAACCTTTTTCGAACATACGTTCAAGATACAAGTTTTCGTCGTGAAACCTTGCGATAGTTCCGTCCATGTCAATATAGATTTTGGTTCTTTCTTGTAATACGGGAATATTACCGGAGGCTACTTGTTCGCTAACGCCTTCCAATTCATTTATAATTGCTTTTTCCCAATCATCAAGATTATTCGGAAGCGAGTTTTTGAAGCACTCGGAGTTCAAACGGGATGTATGCTCAAAAAATTCCTTTTCTATGCTTTTCTCACCACGAAAACCGATATACCATTCATTGAGCAACAAAGGAATGAATTTTGCAACGAAAATATCATCAATTTCTTCTCTGCCGAGCTTTTTTGATGCATACATTGCATAATCTCCAAACCATTCCGTGATACGATCGGGTTCGGGTGTATTGTGCCTTATTTCATATCTTGCTATCAATTCGATTTTATCAACTGTGGACAACTTTTCCATATTATAATCCTTTCTCAGTCAAGTTGTGCTACCTGTAGCACAAACACGTGTGCGGTGTGTTTTTTTCACACCGCACAGCTTTGTTTACAGTCAGAAAATTATAATACAACTTTTTTTGCATTCATAATTGTTTCTGCTTTTTCCTTATCATCAATACCAACCCGTATTATTATGCTACCGTCTGATTTGGTTTGCTTTTCAAAAGAAACAGACGCATTAGTTAAAGCATTTATCTGTTCATCGGTAGCAGGAAAGTAGTAGCAATCAGGTATATCTTCTTGCTTTTGCTCATCGGTCGCACCGGAAGATATAAGCTTCTCAACTTCTATCTGGCGCTTAGTTTTAGCCTTTAATTCTTCTTCCTGTGCAAACGGTTTCTGCACCTCAATCTGTGCAGTTTCATACTGTGTCTGTATATTCTTAAGTTCAACTTTTGTATTTTCGATATGCTCAGATAAACGTCCGATTGCATTGTCGATACGAGTTATGTTACCGTTTGCGTCCTCGCCAAGTGATACTTTTTGTGTTGTTGCACCTTTTAATGCAATTTCATAACAATGCACTACGCCTGAACTAAACTGCAGTTCCATATCAAAACCTCTGTATTTACCGATTGCTATCGGATCAGGGTTATTCATTTGCTTGCAGAACTCTAAGATAGCTTTTCCGGCATCGGCTTTTTCTGAAATGTATTTGCCGTCAATTTCAATGCCGACAAAGCTGTCATCGGAGGGCTTCGGATGTGCTTTTGCTGTAGCTAAGTCCTGTTCCAACGCTTTTATAGTGTTATTCAACGCCGCAATCTTCTGAGGATAGAATTTAATTATTTTATCCTCAAGGTTGTATTTTTCGGAAAGATAGTTAGCTTTCAATAGTTTCAGCTTTTGAACCTGAATGTCTAAATCCATTTTTTCTTTGATATACGGATTGCCTGTTGCAAGCATTTTGATCTCCGCATAAGAAAGTGCGGTTTCGTCTATATCATCAGCGGATCTTACCGGTGATTTACTTGTCATAATCTGACTGGCAAATTTTTGTTTGCCTTCAACGAGCTGATAAAGGTAAGCGTCAAAGGTTTGCTCTGTAACATACCTGTAGATTTCAACTTCGGGATTAGAGTTGCCCTGACGAATAATTCTTCCTGCTCGTTGTTCAAGATCTGACGGTCGCCACGGACAATCTATATCGTGCAGGGCGATAAGCCTGTCCTGAACATTCGTGCCGGCTCCCATCTTTTGAGTTGAACCGAGAAGCACTCTGACTTCGCCTTTGCGTGTCTTTTGGAATAACTCCTTTTTCTTAACATCGGTGTCTGCTTCGTGGATAAAGCGGACTTCACTTTCGGGAATGCCTCGCTCAATCAACTTCTTTCTGATGTCATTATACACCGAAAAAGTGCCGTCGTTCTTTGGAGTAGATAGGTCGCAGAACACAAGCTGCGCTGATTTCTTGTCGGCTGTTTCTTCCCATATGCGATAGATGTTATCAATACAAGCGTTGATTTTACTGCCCTCAAAGTCGGGAAGCATCTCATTCAGCATACGCTGATCAAGCGCAAGTTTTCTGCCGTCATTTGTTATTTTCAGCATATTGTCTACACTGGCATCAACGTTTCCTTTTCGCACGAGCTCAGCACGTTCGGCGAGCTTTGCGACCATATCTTTTTGTATTTCTGACGGTTTTACAGCAACGCTATGAAAATTTGCTTTAGGAACCGGAAGTTCCAACATATCGGCTGTGCGTATATCGGCAACTTCTTTAAACATCGACATAAGCTCCGGCAAATTAAAGAACTTAGCAAATCTTGTCTTTGCCCTGTAACCTGTACCCTCGGGCGTAAGCTCTATTGCGGTAACGGTTTCGCCAAAAGTAGAAGCCCAGGCATCAAAATGCTGTAGTTCGTTCTTTGCAAGGGTGTCATATTGTAAGTAACGTTGAATGGTGTATAATTCCACCATACTGTTTGAAATCGGAGTACCGGTCGCAAATACAGTTCCTCGACCGCCTGTAAGTTCATCAAGGTATCGGCACTTCATAAAGAGGTCGGAAGATTTCTGTGCTTCTGTTTGTGCAATACCGCCGACATTTCGCATTTTTGTGTAAAGGTAGAGGTTCTTGTAATAATGACTTTCGTCAATAAATAGCCTGTCGACACCTAACTCCTCAAAAGTAACTACATCATCCTTGCGTGACTGATCGTTAAGCTTTTCAATTTTCTGACGAATAGCTTTTTTCGCTTTCTCAAGCTGTTTTATCGAGAAATTTTCTCCTCGATTGCGTTTTAATTCGGCAATGCCGTTTGTGATTTCGTTTTCCTGCTGTTCGAGAGAAGCTCTTTGACGCTCAATGCTCATCGGTATTTTTTCAAATTGTGAATGACCGATAATTACAGCGTCATAATCTCCTGTAGCAATACGACCGCAGAACCTCTTACGATTTTTAGTTTCGAAGTCTTTTTTTGTTGCCACTAAAATATTCGCAGAAGGGTAAAGCTGCAAGAACTCGGCAGCCCATTGCTCGGTGAGGTGGTTCGGAACTACGAACAGCGACTTGTTGCAAAGTCCTAACCGCTTTGATTCCATAGCTGCGGCTACCATTTCAAAAGTCTTGCCTGCACCGACTGCGTGTGCAAGCAGTGTGTTTCCACCATATAGAATGTGTGCGACAGCGTTTCTTTGGTGTTCTCTGAGCGTAATCTCAGGGTTCATTCCGCTGAATACAATGTGACTGCCGTCATATTCACGAGGACGAATTGAATTGAGCCTTTCGTTATATAACTTGCAAAGCCGTTCTCTGCGTTGCGGATCTGACCATACCCATTCCTGAAAGCCTTGCTTTATAAGCTCCTGCTTTGATTGAGCAATAGCCGTTTCTTTTTTGTTAAGCACCGGTTTTCTGCTTCCGTCAATATCTTCAACATAATCGAATATACGTACATCCTTTAAGTTCAATGTTTCTTCTATGATCTTGTACGCATTGATTCGAGATGAACCGTATGTGTTATAAGCCTTAACATTACTTCTGTCGTATGATTTCCCGTCAATGCTCCATTCACCTGTGTATTGTGAATAGTGTACAACTATACTGCTTTTGACATAAGCCGGTGTATTTAAAAATTCGTGAACGAATTGCTGTACAACATCAATCGGTAACCAAGTCGAGCCTAACCGTACAGATATTTCGCTCGCTGTCAAGTCTTCAGGCTGAACCTTTCCTAACGCTTCAATATTAATGTTGAATGAAGAATCGGCTTCTGCAAACTTTTTGGCGATTGCAAGCTTTTCTCTGACATTGCCGGACAAATATTCATCTGCCATGAAATACTTAACTTGATTATCGTCATTTCCGTTATAAAGAGGGTTTAAAAAAATTACGCCTTTTAGATCGTTGAAAATCTCATCTTCCTCTTTTCCGGTCAGACGTTTCATGTATTCCATATCAATTATAGCTTTTTCGCCGATAGACACAGCGAGTGCTTCGCTTGCCGTATCGACCTGTGTAACAGGCTTATGCGGCATTATCGTTCTCTTAAAGAATATATCCGCTTTACGTTCAAAATCACCTTCATTGCCGATTATCTCAAGGGCAGATAAAAGTGCAAAAGAACTGTCATCGCCAAAAGCAGATTTGTTAGCTCTGCTGTTAATCAGTCCGTATTTTTTAACGTAAGTGTCGTAAACCGCATTAAGCTTTGCCTGTTCTGCTTTTATCTCTTCATCGGGATAGTCTTCTGATTGTAGTTCTATCAGATTGCGAACGCAATCTCTTATTCCGATCATACCCTTAATTCGGTTTTCAGCAGTTGCCGATACCTCTATAGGCGCCATACGGGAATTTTCACGGAAATAGATTTTATCGTCCACTACCGTGTAAGAAAAATTTCTTACCGTAGGGTTGGCAGGAATCGAATTATCTTCTTCCTCAAGCTCATCGGTTACCGCATATTCGGAAATCTCTCCGTGTATATTTGCTACCGCTTCCGATAACAATTCTGAAAGATCGGCATTTTCAAACGGCACGCAGGTTACTTCTTCGCCAAAGCGACCGCTTACGGTTTTCATCTCGCCGAGTATCATTTCCGGATTCTGTACAAAATATGAGTTCATTGTGATGCCGTTTTCGTCAGTGTCAAGATGAACCCAATCCCGTTCAATATCAACGAGCCTGTCACGCTTTTGCAGGAATAAAATATCTGACACAACCTCTGTACCTGCATTACCCTTAAAGGTATTATTCGGCAGTCTGATTGCGCCGAGGAGTTCTGCCCTTTGTGCTATATATTTTCTGACAGATGAATTTGTCTTCTCCATCGTGCCTGTACTTGTAACAAGAGCCATAATACCGCCGGGACGTAACTTATCCAAAGACTTTGCAAAGAAATAGTCGTGGATAAGGAAATTATACTTATCGTATCTCTTATCAAGCACCTTGAAATCACCGAACGGAACATTGCCGATAACTCCGTCAAAGAAGCTGTCAGGCACATTCACTTCTTCAAATCCCTGTGCCGCTATTGAAGATTTCTGATAAAGCTGCTGTGCAATGCCTGCCGAGATTGTATCAATCTCAACGCCGTAAATCTTTGTGCTTTTCATTGACTTTGGCAGCATACCGATGAAGTTACCGATACCGCAGGACGGTTCAAGCAGGTTGCCCTCCTTAAATCCCATCTGTTCCATTGCCTTGTATATGGCATTGATTACATCGGGAGGGGTGTAAAAGGCGGTCAGTGTACTTTCTCTTGCGGCGGCATATTCTTCGGGTGAGAGTATAGTATAAAGCTCCGCAAACTCATTTGCCCACGCTGAATTATTCTCGTCAAAGGCTTCGGGCAAACCGCCCCAGCCGACATATTTAGACAGGACGAGTTGTTCTTCGGGTGTGGCAAATCTGTTTTCAAACTCACATTCTTTGAGTACCTTTATTGCTTCTGCATTTCTACGAAAGCGTTCTTTCTTGCCTACTTGTTCAACGGGATTGGAACGCAAATCAAAGTTATTTCGCTCTGACATCGGAACATCGGGGTGCAAGTCGAAGCTCTTTACCTTTGACTTTTTCCTCTGTTCCCAAGCAGGAGCAACCGGTTTTTGTTCTTTGTCGGATATGTCATTGGGGATTTCATCAAAATCGGCGGTATCGTGAACAGGCTCGGCGATTATTTCGGGAGTTTTCTCCTGCGTTCCGAATTGCCTGTCAAGCTCCTCGTGACGGTCGTATTCCTGTTTTGCGGCGGTAATCAGCGCTTCGCCGAGAGTTTCCCACGAATGCGTAACCTCAAATCCGCCATTGGTGCGGAATGTGATGCTTTCCTCGCTTTTTGTTGCGGAAATATCAACATCGTCTATACCGTCCTTGCTGCCGAAAAATTCGATATGGTTGAGCTTGCCGTACATACCCTTTGCAAGCTCCGCACGGACGTCCTCGCCGTTGTGATACCTTGTTGTGATATCCTCAAATTTGTCTGCGGTCATACCTGCGCCGATAAGCCAACGGCTGCTTGTGCCGCTGTATTTCTGCGCTTTTTCGTAATTAAACAGCTTGTCGGCAAGTGTGTCCATTTCATCACTTGCAAGCTGATTGTCCGCAAGCAAGGTGAGATTATCGGTAAGGGTACGGCGGACTTTTCTTTCCTCACGTGAAAGCGTGAAGTCGGGAACTTCCTTAAAACCTACGCTGTCAACAAAATGCGCCGTGATTTTTCCGTTCTGCTTAACGCAGATAATGTCACTCACCGAAAGGGAATGTCCGTGGAAATCTTCGGGACGATTGACGTTGAATTTTGCAAAAATATCCTCAAGCGTTTCGTTTTCCTGCATTCTGCCACGATACACCTGATTGTAATTTTCACGGTCGGCATACATTCCGTGAGCCTGCATATATTCGCTGTTTGTAAAGCGATAGTCCCTTAATTCCTCGCCGTCTTTCAGCTGATAAATGGCATATCTCGGCTCGGTCAGAGCAAGCAACTTGCCAACGTAATTTTCTTCTCGGCTTGATATATCCTCGCTGTCAGTCATAAATTCCTCAACAGCCCCATCAAAGCCTGCGCTGCCCCTGTCAAGCGTTTCCTGCTTGCAGTTTTCAAGCAGATATTCCATAGGGTCGTCTTTCAGAACTGCATTGAAAATGTCGTCATAGGTGAGGTAGTTGTACACCAGCTGACCGCCTGCGGCACTGTCGGGATTGTAGTAAATCCAAGTGACCTGCTCAATTTCGGGCTGAACGTAGAATTTATCCACATCGGACGGGATTTCGGGCTTCTGACTTTCAGCTTTTTCCACGGAATTTTGCTGAATTTCTTTTCCGCTTGCAGCTACAAGTGCCGTGAGCTTTTCTCTGTAACCCTCAATTTCTTCTACAGAAATCCATTCGGGTTTTGCGTTATCGGAAAACGAGTTATAAAGCTCAAGCATATTATGGATGTGCGTATCAACGTTTTCACCGTCAAGATAGCGTATAGCACCTGCGCCGCCGTTGCCGAGCATATAGTTACAATCGGATTGCATACGGCTTAAAAGCTGATAGCGAAATTTATCGTCCGAGTTTTTTCCCGGAGAAACAGAAAAAGCAGAGGCTTTTGTAACCTCTGCTTCATATTCTGCTATGAAAGCCGTTTGTTCATTGATTGACGGTAACGGCTTAATGTTGCTTAAACGCTCATTATTATCTGCTGAGTAACTATCTCCCGCACTTCGTTGCGCAGATTGTTCGTCAGCTGAACCCATTTCATCATGTCTTCTGCTTTCAATTCTTCCGTCAGCCCCTGTGTTGCCGACATTTCTTTCATCAGTTTGTCCTCCAGCTTCAGTGCTCTCTGTTCCTCGTCTGCGAGATACTGCGTCAACTGACCTTTTGTCATCAGATTGTAGTACATTACTTTGCGATGCTGCTTCAGATATTCTTTCTTCATCTCTGCCCATCTGCCGAGAGTAACTTCCGGCTGTGTCGGCAATGTCAGATCCGGAATCTGATAATCGCCCTGCATTGTGTAAGTGATTTCTTTCATTGTAAGAACTCCTTTCGTTATCGGAAATTTTATTGATTACAGGCTGAATCACCTGTTGTTTTTCTTTTTTTGTTGAACGGATGGTTTTAGAAACTATACCGAGTCCCATTCTTGCTATATCTCCGGTAGCATATCCTATTGAATTCAGCAATTCCGGTGTACTGAAATACTCTATACCGTTGAAATCGTCATCGGTTAACAGGTTGTCCATTCCAAGCCGTTCATATATCATATATAAAACGCTATTAGTTACTATTCTCTTGTATATTTCTTCTGCATCCTCTGGCTTCATATAGTCAATTTCACTGCCGGTTCCGCTTTTGGCAAAACCATAGATATAATCGTCTATATTGTCATCAACTGCATTTACTACACTTTCTTTGATCACAATCCTAAGATTGTCTGAATCGGTTGATGTGCCGAAAGCATTCTTAAGAGCTTCTGCAACATCGCTTTGATATTCTTCTGACATTTTCCATACAGGAACTTCTCTTGATTGTTCTGTTCCGTGTGTATCTGCGATATCAAAGTAGTATTTAAGTCTTTGACTTTTGCCTGTAGAATCCTCAAATACCGCTATACCTTTTGCACCTCTGTTGACCCATCTGCCGAATGCCGTGTTCCACCTTTCGATTTCCAACACTGCAATAGCGTCGGGACGCTGAGCAAACAGTAACAATTGTTCGTCAAAACGCAATTTGTAGTTTCGACAAGCTGTTTTTAAAAACAATCGCCATGTCTGAGGATCTCGAGTTACTTCGATACTGATTTGTTCATACAAATCAGATATCAATTCGTACTTTTTAGCCATTTCTATACCTCCGTTTTTCTGCGGCTCACTTTTTTGCCTTGTGCAAGCCGTCATCATTTATATAAAAAAGCCGGAGAATAGATTTCACCGACTTTATTATAACACGTTTAGTTGCGTTTGTCTACTATTATTTTAATAAATATTAAACAAAGCAAAACTAAATTATTTGTTGTTTCTGCTAATTCTTCTTTCTGAACTGTTTCAGCAATTGATCAATTTTCATTTCATTTTCTCTAAGGAAAACTATATTGTACTTATCGCCTTTTTTGAAATAAGCAAACTGGATACCGGATTGCTTTATGTTGTCAAGCAAATCGGAAGTAACGATTCTATATTTAGTTTTCTCGCCGTTTATTGCAGCTAAACGTTTAATTTCATTATTGATTCTGCTATTTCTTTCATATTCTGATTCCTGCTTGCTATCATCCGACGGGTAGAGGATTTTATTGATGCGCTCCTTGGTGTCCGGCATAAACGCAACGTTATACTTTCCATCATCCTTCGGGAAAGCCGCAAGCTCGATTTCATTCATTTTTAACAGCTCTAACTGTATTTTAGTCACAATCATATAACTTAGTTTTGTGTTCGAAGATGCTACATAATCTTTCAATCGTTTGTATTTTTGTGAGTTAATCAATTTATCCGATTGCTGTGCAACTTTTTTGCTGTCATAACCGAGAGCCTGACAGATTATTTCTTTGTTATATTCCTTGACTGTAATAACTGCTGTGTTAGTTTCCAAGTTCACATTGGCACTGTAGAATATCGGTAGAACAATAATTTTTCCAAGCTGATCTGCCGGAATTTTAACAGCAAAATTGTTGCCCTGGGCTGATATCAGGTCTCCGTATCTGATGTTCTCGCACCGATATTTTGTTCTGATTATATTCGTATTAGCTGTAGTCCTATTGGATAACCGGTAGTTTGTATGTTCTCTGTATGTCTTTCGTGGACTGACAAAAAATACACACAACAGTGTAAGCAACAAGGATTTCCGTGTACCTTTCGGAAAACGGCTCGGTTGATAATTCGTTCCATACTGTTTTTTTAAACACCTGTAATTATTTGCGTATCGGTTTTTTTGAGAAAATGACCAAGATTCAAACCTTTGCCATTCGTTAATATTTTTTCTTGCGCAGGTTTTCTTCGATTGCAAATTTACATTGTTTGTATTTGTATCAGCAAGATTTGTTGAATATCCCATTGCCTTTTCAAGCTCGGCTTTAGTATATTGGTTGCCGAACTGTTTAGCCAAAGTATCAACACGAATTGCTTTCTTTTCGCCGATTTTTCGTATTGTTATATGTTTTTCATATCGGATTTCATAATTTCTGCTTTTGAAAAAAGATATGAATTCGCTTTTGCTTTTGCATTTTTCTTTCGCATCATCAAGATCACTCAGTAGCTGAATTTTCCACGACTTTTGTTTTAGTGCTAACTGCATTGTTGTTTGATCTATCGGTTTGAATTCAGATTGAGTGCTTATAACAGATACTCCGTATTTGCGACACAGTTTATCGCTTATATCTCTGTTGTTTTTCATTGATTCTTTATTATCGTAAAACTTTTTTCCTGTAATCATATTGCAGGAATTTACGATTATGTGATTATGTAAATGCTCTTTGTCAATGTGAGTGCTGACAACTACTTGATAATTCGGGAAACACTGCTTCACATATTCCACGCCGAAACGATGAACAGTTTCCGGTGTAATATTATCGTTCGGAGAAAAAGACTGAATAAAATGATGAGCAATAATTCCTTTATTCTGATTAAAAGCTAAACGCAATAATCTGAATTGTTCAAGAGTATTTGAATTACTTCCTGAACAATTTATTCTTGAAACCTCGTATATTTTTGCAGGATTTGTTATGTAAGCAAGTGCTTCCGTCAAACCTGCTACGGTTTTGATTTTGTTTTCTGCAGATTGATTAACCGCCATTATTTTTATCGCTTTCTTCGTTTTCGCTTTCAGCATTTGTAACAGCAAGCAACAGACTTTTCAGCAATTTCATTATTTCATCTTGATAATCGGTGATTCGTTTTAAGTAGTAACTTGGCAATTCGCATTCATTCTTTCGACTTGTGTTTGCTACTACCGCAATTTGATTTATGTTGTTTCCGATTTTTAATAGCTGGCGTGTTACCTCGTCTGCGCCATCGACAACAATGATTGTTTTATTTTCTGATAGTGACAGAATGTATTGGCTGACACTCTGTCTTGCCTGAGCCGCCTTTTCGATGATACTTTGCTTTTCTTCATCGGTTACTCGTAAATGAATCCGTGCATTTTTATACGGCATTTTCTACTCCTCTCGAAACTTCTGCGTAGCAAGAAGCACTATGCGATTTACGCAGTAAATCACAAAGTGGCAAGCACAGAACACGTGCACCCGATTGGTGCACTCGTTCGCTTGTTAGGGTGAACCCCCTAATACCCCGAAAAACAAATTTGTGATTTTGTTTTTTAAAAATCGCTACGCTCACTGAGTGTATTTTGCGAATCATTATCGTTAAAGTTTTTTTCTTCTGTCAGTGCATTTTGTTCAATTTGACTGTCAGATTTTTTCGTACCGGAATTACTCAGCATTGCAAGAATTTCTTTTCGTTTTTCATCTGATATTTCGCCGTCTTTCATAATCGCCGCAAGTAAATCGTTAGCAAACTGATTGTCCTTTTCGGCTTTAAGTTTTTTAATTTCCTTGCGTAACTTTCTGATTTTTTCTTTAGCATCCGATATTGTTTTTTCTTCCTGAGTTATCGCATTTTCGCACTTGTTAATAAGTGCATTAACATCTCTTGCCATTCGGTTTCTCTCCTTTAATTTTGGATATTATATTTTCAATAATCCGCTTGTCACTGTCAGAAGAAACAGAAAGCAGATATGAAAAGCCAAGTATGTCGAGGTTCTTTTTCATAAACATTGTTTCATCCGTTGTCAGATAAATCTCGGTTGCTTCGTCAGATGTACTGTAATTATTCGGCTCATCACATTTAAGCGTTTTTGCTTTTGATTTATCTTTGTTTGTGTTACGGACGTCAGCTGTTTTAATTTTTTCTATCGGCGATGATATGATCTCCTGCTGTTTCGTGGCATTGTGTTTAGCAATTTCATTTGCGGTCGAAATAGAAAGCTCACCATTTTCAACCGCCACTTTAACAGAATCAATTGCATTGTTTTTTATGTTCTCAATTTTTCCGATCTGTGCAGATGAAACGTGCATCGCCTTTGCGATTTTTTCACGAAGTCTGCCTTTTATTTCAACGCCGTCAGCTTCAAGCTGTGTAAATATTTTTTTAAGTTCTTCGTGTTCTTTAAAAATATCTGCGTCGCTGTATTTCCGCTGTGTGTGATTCAGCATTATCAGATCAAGATTCATTTCAGCCTCCGACTTCTTTGCCGTAATCACAAAGCAGGGAACCGTTCCGTTGTTCCATTTGCCTTTTTCACTTAAAAGTTTTATCGCAGATAATCTTCTGTGTCCACTGATAAGTTTATATGTTCCGTAAGATGTTTTCGTAACGGCAAGACTATGAATAAGCCCCTGACGTTCTATATCTTCCGCAAGTTCTTCAATGTCGGGCAGAGAGTAAAAATTTTCTGAATTTGTTTCAATGTCCGTCACTTTTATCATCTTTATATTATCAATGTAGCTGTCTGATGCCGCACCTTTTATATCTGTTGTTATGGCTTCGTCAAAATTAAATCTTTTTGCCATTTTTACATCCTCCTTAACTTACTGCTCAACCGTTCGGATAATTTCGTCTGCAAGCCGTTCGTAGCAACGTGCAGGATTTATCCAAGACATATACTCGGATGCCGTTATTCTGTAACTTATACTGTTCTTGATCGCACGGGAAAACGGTATAACGGTATTCAGCACCTTATCACCAAGGTTCTTTTTCATTATCTCAAGCAACTCTTGATCAGCTTTGTTACCTTTGTCGTATTTTGATGCAAAGCAAGCGTATTTTGTACCGGCATTTGCGATTTTCTGTGTTACTCTTGCAAGTCCCTGGACTGCAAAAGTTCCGAGTTCGATTGGCACATATACATAGTCACAGATCGTCAAAACGTTTTCCGTGAAATCGTTCATCGCCGGCGGCATATCAACTATTATGTAGTCGTATGTTGACTGCCTGAACTTAATTGTATTTGACTGTTTTTCTTCATCTGATAAGTTGACAAACTCATTAGATATTGCGTTCATTCTAACTGACGAAGTTACTATATCAATGTTATCATAACGTGTTTTTTTAATCAGTGGCTTCTCATCGGTGCAGACAATAGCACGTTCACAACCGCTCTCGTCGTTTGTTAAGTCGGTAAAAAATCGGGAGCTGTTGCACTGACCGTCAAAGTCAATTAAAAGAACACGATTTTCACGACGGGATAACGTGTATGCAATGTTGATTGCCGTGGAAGTTTTTCCAACTCCGCCTTTGTTGTTGTAAAAAGCGATCATTTTCATTTTGTAAACCTCTTTCTGTTGCTTTATGCAACACATAAAATTAAGCCTCTTTTTAATAAAAAGCAACGGAAAAGGACGGCGGGCTTACTTTTCCGTCCTACAGTGTAGCTATCACTGTCCGTTGCAAAAGAAACGACATAATCACAATTCCCATCATAAGCACGCTTTAAAGCGTTTTTCTACCTCTTGTCGTTCCTTGAGAGCCGCCGGAATTGCACCGGCTGTATACTGTTGCTCTCATGTATAGTGCGACACCGTGTCGCACCATTCAATTATAGTTAATGCTGCATATAGTCTTTTTTCTTTTCTTCTTCAAGCATCGCTACATACTGTCCGTAGCTCATCTTCTTGTCAAGAGCCATCTTCTCAACTTTTGATATTTCAATTTCACTTTCAGTTTTACGCTTGAGCGGTGATATAAAGCTAATTATTTTTGTATCCATTTTATTTCTAACCTCTTTTCTCAATGATGAAATATCAAAATTACAAAAGCCATTGCCAATATAATCCATATATAATCGTTAGTACAGTCTGTTTTTCCTGGCTTTTCTTCAATATAATGAGTATCATGATCTTCATTTTTCGTTTTTGTATCGTTCGACGGATTCTCGCAAACAAAACAAATTATTATTGAAGTAAGTATAAAAGTTATCAAGATAATAAATAATACAGGTATAAAACTGTCTCTTATACACATCTGACGCTGCCGACGAATTAGACGGTGTAGA
>ENA-OYYX01000150-OYYX01000150.1-human-gut-metagenome-genome-assembly--contig:-NODE-150-length-30715-cov-11.143770_pt1 | contig 30715 bp, 27 predicted proteins | sample MGYA00244070_ERZ653464 | MGnify/ENA primary metagenome ERZ653464 (study PRJEB26926, sample SAMN06165152) | human gut metagenome | biome: ENVO:00009003; feature: ENVO:2100002; material: ENVO:00002003...
TCTACACCGTCTAATTCGTCGGCAGCGTCAGATGTGTATAAGAGACAGCTCTTGCACCTGCCGTGTAATATGTACCGGTCACCTGGTCGTATACCGATAACTGCTCCTCATAGCTGTTATCGGGCGTCGGTGTCGGCGCAGATGTTGTTTCAGCCGTTGTGGTTTCCGGTGCGGCAGTTGTTGCCGCTGTGGTGGTTGTTGTGACAGTTGTTTCGGGGATTATAACGGTATTATCCGCAGCAGGTGCGGGTGTGCGTTTTTTTACCGTAGTTGTGGTAATTTCCGCCTTGGTGGTTGCTGTAGTCTGTGCCTTTACATCGGCAAGTGTAGGTTTTTTGTCGTCTTGCAGCTTAATTGTTGTAGTTTCGGGAGTTTTCTCGGTTTCGGCAGATGTTGTCACTTCAGGGATAGATACCTCTATCTCTCTTTCATTGTCTGCGCTTACATGAACGACCTGAACTATTCCGAACAGGTAAATGTATACGCAGGATATAACGAGAGCGAGCAGTATCTTTCCTATTGATGCCTTCTGCATTAAATTCCTCCTTTATGTTACATTTTCCGCTTTCTTTTATCAGTCGGAGCTTTCTGTCTTGAACGAACTATCCTTCTTGAAGCCTTCTATCCACGCAGGATCCCAGTACCTTCCGCTCCATTCCTTGCCGTAATAGTAAAGCTCTCTTATCGTCCGGCACTGTTTCGTGTCGGGGTTACGCTTGAAGCTTTTTATCTGCTCGTCTGTGAACGAATCAGACTCGCCGTCACGAACCTTTCTCGCAACAACAACGATACGCATATCGTAAAGACCCACCTCGAACTCGCAGGTGGACAGCGTAAGGAACTTATCGCCGTATTTCATATCAACGCCTGTGAAGAATTCGCTCCTGTCAAGGCATTCGGATGTGAAATAATTGAATTCATCCCTGTTTGCAAAATTCAGTATGGCAGGATAATTGAACACGTCACCGTATTCCTCCCTCGTATTGATAAGCATTACAGAGAAAATCTTATACTTTGCCTTTTCGTACAGCGTATTGAACTCAATCACAGGATGCTCTTTCAGAAACTCAAGGCTTTCGTCAAGATTTACTCTTCTGTACTCGGTTATTTCGGCAAAGAAGTTTTCGGTACGCAGGTTATGACCGTAAAGAATCGTATTTGCAGACGTTTCGCCCGTATTCTTGAATTCGTTCTCATAATCCGCAAAAATAGTACCATTCTTACTGTAATTGCCGTAAAAGTCCTTTTCAAGATATTCGGTATTGTTTTCGCCCTGCACTACAGGATAGTTTACATTTATGCCTTTTATGCTCAGCCAGCCGACAAAATCGTTATTTATCGCATAAAAAGGCGCATATTCTGTGTTTATGGCTTTTTCGGGAAGTTCGGCTATTTCCTCTGCGGTCGGCTCGTGGTTTCCCAGCTGTAATATGCTGCTCTGATACTCTTTTCTCTGCCTTTCAGGCTCGAACATATATTTATCAATAATTATAAGCACTGCCACGCAAAGAGCAACTATCGACACAAGAAAAACTATCTTTCGGATAATCTCGCCTACGCTGTCGCCTTTCCACGGGATAAGACCCTTGACAATGGCTAATGCGGCATTTTCCTTTTTCTTTTTCTTCTTTTTCTTCTTATCTGCGGTCGATACTACGACCGATTTGTAATCAGGCATCTTCTAACCTTCCTTTTGCTGTGATAATTACCGTAGGATTACTATATCAACTGCTCTTCTTCGGCTTATAGCCTTTTAAAAGTGCGGGATCCCAGCTCCTTCCGCCCCACGAACCGCCGTTTACGCTGTACCAGTAATCATAATAAAGCGGATCGTAATTGATGATCGTCTTGGATACATCCACCGTAGGATCTTCTCCCTCACGCACTCTCCTTGCAAAAAGCACATATCTTATATTCTTGCTCTTGCCGAAAGGAAAATCGCAGGTTGACAGTGCGATCACCTCATCGCCGTATTTCAGATCGACCTGCGGTGTGTATATAAAGCTGCGGTCAAGGACCTTTGCGTAGTAATCAATAAATTCTTTTTTATTCTTGAAAGTATATGCAGCCGTATAGTAGAATACTTCACCGTCTGCTTTTTCGACATTGACCTGCATCATAGCAAATATCTTATACAGACCCTTTTCGTATATCGTGTCAAACTGTATGACAGGATGCTCGTCATACATCTCTCTGCCGTAGTAGAGAACATCAAACTTGTTTACATCACGGAAAAAAGTCCCGTTTGACATATTGTGACCGTACAGCAGGATATTCGGTGAACGGTAATCACTGCCGATATGTGCGCAATAATCCGCCGTAACGCTCCCTGAATAGCTGTACTCCTTATCGAAGTCGTGCGTCAGATAGTACATATTCTTATCATACACTTCTCCGTAGTCGATCGGCTTTTCCGGGTCGAACCCTTTTACGTGCATAACAGGATAATCGACATTGGTGCCTTCTATTTTCAGCCAGCCTGCCATATCGTGATTTTTTTCATACATCTCACGGTATTCAGGCAATATTGACGGCTTTTTCTTTTCAGGAACAACCGGTTCGGCAGGTATATCGACATCAAGCTCGCAGGTATAATCCAGCATATTCGGCGGCAAAGGCGGCTGAGTTAGCTTCATTATCAGCATTACGCCGACAGCCGCAAGCCATACCACACAAGCACCGAGTGCCACCCACAGCACCTTGCCGCTTATGACCGGCTGTTTTGCCGTTTTTGTTTCATTCTGTTCTTCCAAAGCCACACCGCCTCGCACAATGGCAGGCGACAATATCAATAATCATATCCGTCGCCGTTGTTATAATCATATATTCCGTCACTGTCGTTTATGTCGTCAATAAACGTGTAACCGTCCCTTTCCGCATCTTCCGCTGTATAGCTGAGCAGCTTTCTTCTGTCCCAGTTACTCTGTGACCAGTCATATCCGCCGCCGATATTATCATATACCCACTGCCAACGCTTTACATAAGTGTTCACCTTAGCCTTGCTTACATCGACATAGGTGCTTTCACCCGGACGTACCTTTCTTGCAAATATCGCAAGACGCACATTGTCCATATCCGAGCGGAACGGCCAATAGCAAGTAGAAAGTGTCAATATATCGTCACCGTACTCTATATCTACATCAGTGAAAATATCGCTTCTGTCCATAAGATCAATTATAAAATGATTGAAGTCGTCACGGGAAGTAAAGTCGTGCTTGTTATTGTAATTATAGTACACTTCACCGTATTCTTCATAGATATTGAAAAGCCCTATGCCGAATATCTTCCACTCTGCTTCTTCATAAAGGGTATTGAACGTTATGGTCGGATGATCCTTGTAGAACTGCATTGACGGCGCATCATAGCTGTCATAAAGCGTTCTCCAGTATTCACTGAGGCAGGCAAAGAACGTGCCGACAGCCATATTATGACCGTAAAGCACCATATTGCCCGAATTTCCATCCGGAGAAACCACACAGTTGCAGTCCATCATTACAGAACCGCTCTTGCTCTTTTCTCCGTAGAAATCGTGCGTGAGATAGTAGTCGTTATCTTTTCCCTTTACGACGGGATAATCGATTGCAGTACCGTCTATTTTGAGGTACCCTACCGTATCGGGATTTATTTCAAGCAGCTTCTTGAACGAGGGAAGTATTTCCTTGCTTGCACCGCCGCTGTTTCCGTCGGGAATATATATGTTTGATATTCCCTGACTTCTCCACTGGTCACGGAACATCATAAATACGTCCGAAACAAGCGGTATAGCCGTGACAAGAAATACGATCAGTGCGATTATAAACACCAGTTTTCTGATGACCGCCGCCGCACTGTCGCCTTTCCACGGGATAATTCCCTTGATAAGCCTTTTCCAAAAACCCGGCTTTTTTGCAGCCACACCGTTACGGCGTGGATACTTTTCCATGTATGTTGTCATTTATGCTCCTTATATTTAACGTGACCGGGCTTAGCGTCAGTCTGTCTTATCAGGGAAGGAATAGTTGTCACGCTTTGCGTCTTCCGCATCGTAGCTTAACAGCTTTCTTCTGTCCCATGTGCTCTGGAACCAGTCATATCCTCCGCTTACCTTGTCGTATACCCACTGCCAGCGCCTTACATAAGGATTTCCGACAGCCTTTTCCACATCAACGCTGTCGCTTTCACCTTTCCTTATCTTCCTTGCGAATATCGCAAGTCTTACCGTGTCGCCACTACCCTCGTAAGGCCAGCAACACGTTGAAAGCGTAAGTATATCATCGCCGTATTTTAAATCGACATCGGTGAAAATATCGCTTCTGTCCATTATATTTATGATATAATCGTTGAAATCGTCTTCGGTTGTGAAATCGAACTTCTGATTATACCCGTATACTTCTCCTCTTGACTCGGCAACATTGAATATGCCGAAGCCGAAAACCTTCCACTCCGCCTGCTCGTATAATGTATCGAATCTTATAACGGGATGCTCTTTGTAGAAAGACTTGCTCGGCTCGTCATACGAATCGTACATTGTTCGCCAGTATTCGTTCAGCGGTGCAAAGAATGTGCCTACCGCCATATTGTGACCGTACAGCACCAGATTGCCCGAATGACCGTCAGCCGTCACTTTGTTGCGGTAGTCCATCATTACCGTACCGCTGCGGCTTTCGTTCTTATAAAAGTCATGGGTAAGGTAATAGTCGTTATCGGTTCCCTTTACAACGGGATAATCCACAAGAGTGCCGTCTATCTTTATATATCCCACTGTGTCGGGATTTATTTCAAGAAGTTTTTTGAACGAGGGAAGTATATCCTTGTTATTTTCGGGAACATCCGTATTGGCATCAAGCTGATACATCTGCGAAATACCCTTGCTTACCTGCTCGTCCTTGTACATAGAAAGTATATCCGCAAGAAGCGGTATAGCTGTCGCCAGAAAAACTATAAATGCCACTATAAATATAATTTTTCTTATTACAAGTCCGGTATCGTCGCCTTTCCACGGGATAATGCCTCTTACAAGGCGGTAAAAGAAGTTAGGCTTTTTCTCTGTTTTTGCTGTCGCATCAGCGTTTGCTTCTTCGGCTAATTCAGCACTTTTTTCTTCAAGTGCCTCCTGACCGTCCGACATTTCATCAGCACCTGAAAGCTCGTCTATCGTGCTTTCATCATCGACCGGTATATGTTCGGCGGCGGTATCGGCTTCGTCCGCACTGACTGCGACCTGTTCGTCTGACATCTCATTTTCGCCCTCCGGCGTAACGCCTACCGAGTTCTCTTCAAGCGCCGCTGCGTTTGCTGTCTTTCTGTCAATATCTGCGATTATCTCATCAACAGACATACCGCCTGTATCATTTTCAAATTTGTTATCGCTTTCCATAACAGTCTCCTTGCCTGTGTGTTTTCTCTTGCTCTTATTATATATTTTCGGCAACCCACTGCAAAGCGGTACGCACCGTGTTTTTTCTTATATATTCTCTCGCATTTTCGTCTTTTGCAAGCATTGGGTCGGTAAAAGCAAGCCGTGCCTGCGTATTTCCTGCCACGCTAAGCCCGATATATACAGTACCGACAGGCTTGCCCGGCTCAGCTCCCGTAGGACCTGCTATGCCTGTTACCGATATTCCTATATCGCTTCCTGCCGTCTTTCTTACCCCTTCAGCCATAGCCGCTGCGGTTTCGGCGCTGACAACACCGTATTTATCTATTATTGCGGCAGGTACGCCTATAAACCGCTCCTTTGCGCTTATGGCATAGGTGCAGATGCTCATATCCATTACGGCTGAAGAACCGCTTACAGAAGTTATTGCGGCACTGATAAGACCGCCCGTACAACTCTCAGCACAGGCTATTTTCTTTCCCTTGCTAACTAATAATTGTACTACATTTCCGGCGGTTTTGTCAATATCGAGCTGAAGCTCTCCGATACGGCTCATAATGCCACATCTCCTTTAAAAATCAAGGCTTATTCCTGTTCTTCCTTGCTCTCGATCCTGAACAGCTTTACCGTTGTACCCTCTACAGCCTTTTCTATGAGAGGCGCAAAGTCAAATGACTGCTCAGCCTTTATGACCTCGTCAAATACAGGGCGTGTCTTGGGGTGCTTCGGCGTAAATACCGTACAGCAATCCTCATAAGGCAGGGTCGATGTTTCAAACGTATCTATCTTTCGTGCTATATCTATAATTTCCTTCTTATCCATACCGATAACAGGGCGGAATACCGGATATTCTGCGGCGGCATCGGTACACTGTATAGCCTTTAACGTCTGACTTGCCACCTGTCCCACGCTTTCGCCTGTAACAAGTGCGCCGTACTCGTTTCTTTCGGCAATTATGTTGGCGATTTTCACCATAAGCCTGCGCATAATTATTGTGAAAAATTCTTCGGGGCAGTTATCCCTCAGTGCTTCCTGTATCTCCGTAAACGGAACGCAGTAGAATCTGATATCTCCGCAATAGCTTGTCAGCTTTTCGCAGAGCGTTTCAACCTTCATCAGCGCACGCTCGGATGTATACGGAGGACTTACAAAGTGTATACCGTCCACAATAAGACCACGTTTTGCCATCATATAGCCTGCAACAGGGCTGTCGATACCGCCCGACAGCAAAAGCAGAGCCTTGCCCGAACTGCCTACAGGCATACCGCCCGCACCGATTATACGCTCGGCACTGACATACGCACCCTTATCCCTTATCTCGCACATTACGGTAATTTCGGGATTATGAACGTCTACAGACAGGTGAGGATACGCTTCAAGTATAGCACCGCCAAGCTCCGCCTGTATTTCGGGAGTTTTCATAGGGAACGATTTATCTGAACGCTTTGCGTCAACCTTGAACGTTTTTGCGTTTTTGAGTGCATTTTCAAGATAAGGTACGCCCTGCGACTTTATCTGCTCGAAATCCTTTTCAAACACCGCACAACGCTGTAATGCGCCTATACCGAATATTACCTTCAGCTTTTCGATAACTTCGTCAAGGTCGCATTCGCCCACAGGCTCTATGTATATGGTAGACTGCTTTCTCATGTAATGAAATTTACCGCAGTGACGCAGTCTTCTTCTGATATTCTTTACGAGTATATCCTCAAAAGTGCCTTTGTTAAGCCCTTTCAGCGCTATCTCGCCGTATTTTGCCATTATAAGTTCGTTCATTATATGTTTCCTTTCCTGCGGCTTTTCTTTGTACGTCTGAACCGTGAAATGCCGTTTTCTATTTCATCGCAGAGTGCGTCAATGTCTTCTTTTGTTGTTTCCATCGAAAAGCTCACTCTTATAGTGCTGTCCGCTCTTTCGCTGTTCATACCGAAAGCGTCGGGCACCGAGCTTATCTTGCCTTTTGAACAGGCAGAGCCGCTGCTCACATATATCTCTTTTTCTTCAAGCGAATGGAGCATTATCTCGCTTCTCACCCCAAGCACAGAGAAACTCAGTATGTTATACACACTGTTGTCCGGACTGTTTATATAAACGTCCTCCATTTTCGAAAGCCTGTCACGCAGATAACCGTTCAGCTCCTTGTAATGCGTAAGGTCGATGGGATATGCCTTCACAGCCGCCTCAAATGATGCTATAAGCTCGGTAGGCTCTGTTCCCGGACGCAGATTTTTCTGCTGTCCTCCGCCGTATACAAGCGGAGTGAATCTTATCTTATCCGCACAGTACATTGCTCCTATGCCCTTAAAGCCGTGTATCTTATGTCCTGAAAGGCTGATAAGATCGCCCTTAAGCGTCACCTTGCAAAAGCCCTGTACGCCGTCTATATGAACGATAGTTTCGCTGTTCGCATTTTTTACAAGCCTGTACAGCTTTTCGGTATCGACCTTAAAGCCGTTCTCGTTGTTTACAGCCATGCACGATACAAGTATAGTATCCTGTGTGACATTATCCGCAATATACTGCTCGAAATTATCAATAGCATCCTTAGGCGACAAACGGACTATTTCAAAGCCCAGCTTTTCAAGATGATCCATCGTTCTTGCTACGGACGGATGCTCCATAGCGGTAGTCACTATTTTATTTCCTCTGCGTTTATAAGCGTCTGCGACTCCTCTTATCGCAAGATTGTTGCTTTCGGTCGCACCCGATGTAAAATATATTTCTCCCTGCAGCCCCAGCTTTTTAAGAATCGTTTTCTTTGCACTGTTCATCAGCTTTTCGGACTCAATACCGAGCCTGTGCAGTGACGATACATTGCCGAAACAGCTTCTTGCGGCATCTTCAGCCGCTTTTATTGCCTGCTCGCAGGGCTTTGTAGTGGCGGCATTATCCAGATATATCAAAATTCCGTCTCCTTTTCATTGGGACTTCGCCCACTTATCTATAGGGCGTTGCCCGCTTGTCTATAATCGTTTTAATTATACACCATTTTGCGATAAAAAAACAGGGTATATTCTGAAATTTTTATGAAAAAATAACCTTGTATACGCATTACCGCCGATTTTATGAAAGGAAGAACATAATATGTATATTTCAAAACGTTGTTTTGTGCGGATAATCAGCTTTTTTACCGCCGTATCGGTTGCCGCAGGCATATCTGCCACACTGAATATGAACAGCTCCGTCCGTTATAAAAGGAGCTTTGAGCAGAGTATGACACGAAATGTAGAGGATCTGTCGGCCGAGATCGACAACATCAAGAACACGCTTTACAAGGGTATGTATGCAGGCACACCGGAGATGATGACACAGCTTTCGTCAAAGCTGTGGAGCGATGCATCCACAGCAAAAGCCTCACTTGCCGAGCTTCCGGTATCCGAGCTTCATCTTGAAAACACCTATAAATTTCTGTCGCAGGTGGGCAACTTCTCAAAAAGCCTTGCAAAGCGTTATTCCGACGGAGAAACGCTGACGGAGGACGACAGAAAATCGCTTAAAACGCTCGGCGAATATGCCGACCGCCTTGCCGACAATATGTGGAAGGTGGAACAGCGCATAACAAACGGCGAATTATCCTTTGAAAAAGCCGCAACAGAAGTGCAGGAAGCAAAAAACAGCGATGAGCCTTCGTATATAACGGAGGGCTTCACCGATTTTGAAGAAGGCTATGACAACTACCCGACGCTTATATATGACGGACCCTTCTCCGACCATATACTCGAAAAAAATCCCGAAATGCTGAAATCCGCATCGGCAGTCACCCTTTCGGACGCACTGAAAAAAGCCGAGAAAGCCTGCGGCACTGTCGGCTTGTCACACGATGACAAAAACGACGAACAGGGAAAAATGCCGTCCTACGTCTTTACAAAGGACAGCACCACCATAGCCGTGACAAAAAACGGAGGTTATCTCAGCTATATGCTCTGCGGCAGAAGTGTTCCCACTCGCTCTGTCACCGCTCTTGAGGCTGTCGCAAAGGCTGAAGAATATCTCTCGATGCTCGGCATAAACCACATAACCGACACCTATTATGAGATAAACGGCAACGTCTGCCTTGTGAACTTTGCAGGCACACAGGGCGATATAACGATGTACACCGACCTTATCAAAGTCGGCGTGGCAATGGATAACGGCGATATACTCAGCTTTGACGGCAGAGGATATATCACAAACCACAAGAAGCGTAATCTGCCCGAGCCGAAGATTACCGCAGAGCAAGCAAGAAAACAGCTCTCATCAGAGCTTACAGTTACTGATACCTCACTTGCCGTAGTACCTTCCGCAGGCACAAACGAGCTTTATTGCTATGAATTTCACTGCACATCTCCTGACGGCAGACAGATGCTCGTATATATAAATGCCGATACCGGCAAGGAAGAACAGATACTGTTGCTCGAAATCAGCGAAAACGGTACGCTGACCGTCTGACAGCAAGATAACAAGATAACACAAAAATCCCCCGACAAAAATCGGGGGATTAATAATCTTATTTAATAATTAAACTAAGATTGAATGCTCATCGTTAGGATCGAACAGGTGTACCTTGTTAGGATCAAGAGCGAGCTTGATAACGTCCTGAGGACGAGCTGTACATCTGGGAGATACTCTTGCTGTCAGCGGGATACCTTCGCATGTGAGGTAGAGGTAAGACTCAGCACCCATCATTTCGGTAACGTCTACTGTAGCTTCGATCATACCTGTCTTAGCGTTTGAAAGGAACATTTCTTCATCGTGAATGTTCTCGGGACGGATACCAAGGATAACTTCCTTGTCAACATAGTACTTAAGAGCTTCTGTATCTGTCTTAGCACCGGGCAGTTCAACATAGAACTTTCTGCCTCTTGTTGTCTTTGTATCTTCTGAACCGAATTCAACTGTGTACTTGCCGTTGAGCATGATGAGCTTAGCGTTGATGAAGTTCATCTGAGGTGAACCCATGAAGCCTGCAACGAACTTGTTAACGGGGTTCTCATACAGGTTGATAGGTGAGTCGATCTGCTGGATGTAACCATCCTTCATAACTACGATTCTGTCACCCATCGTCATAGCCTCGATCTGGTCATGAGTAACGTAGATGAATGTAGTACCTAACTTCTTGTGAAGCTTTGAAAGCTCGGTTCTCATCTGTGCACGGAGCTTAGCGTCAAGGTTTGAAAGAGGCTCGTCAAGTAAGAATACCTGAGGATCACGAACGATAGCTCTACCTAAAGCTACACGCTGTCTCTGACCACCTGATAAAGCCTTGGGCTTTCTGTCGAGAAGATGTGCGATGTCGAGGATCTTAGCAGCTTCTTCAACAAGCTTCTTGATCTCATCCTTAGGCACTTTTCTCAGCTTTAAGCCGAATGCCATGTTCTCGAAAACAGTCATATGAGGATACAGAGCGTAGTTCTGGAAAACCATCGCAATATCACGATCCTTAGGAGCTACGTCATTAACGAGTCTGTCGCCGATGAAAAGCTCGCCCTCGGAAATTTCCTCAAGACCTGCAATCATTCTTAATGTTGTTGACTTACCGCAACCTGAAGGACCAACGAGTATAATGAACTCCTTGTCCTTGATGTTCATAGTAAAGTCAGAAACGGCTACTACGCCGCCGGGGTAACGCTTATAGATACCTCTTAAAGATAAACTTGCCATTTATGTGTGACCTCCTGTTTTATTGCAGAATAACCTTACGCTAATATTTTAACAAAATCGAGCCAAAAATGATAGTACCTAATTACCCAAATATCAAAGCCTTGCGTTATGCAAAATCACCAACACATATAAAACGCATTTAAATTTTGTCCTTTTTGTGTACAATTTATACAAATTTTAGCCGAATCTCAGCCTTGAATAAAGTAAATTCCGTTCGAATTTGTTACAAATCACAAATGAATGCGGATAAATTTAGTGAAATTTTGCAATTAATACTTAAACGTGTTAAAGATTGCGTTAAAATTTCAGCATTTTGCTGAATATTTCAGCATAGATTTTAGTAAATTTCAAGTGACTGTCCCCGCAACCGACCGCCCTGACAATAAATTGACATAACGGAGGAAAAATGAAACACAGAAAAATTATCCGCTTGCTTGTTATCCCTGCCGCTCTTTTCGTTATACTGCTTACCGTTCTTGTTATGTGCCGCCGCAGTGCAATATGCGGTGAAACGTACAGTGACAGAGCAAATTACGCAAAAACACTCGGCTACAGCATATCCGCCGACAGCGAAACCGTACAGAATATCGTTATCCCTGCCGTATTCGGCAGCGTATACGAAAACTACAACGCTTTGCAAAAGCAGTGCGGCTTTGATTTATCGCTGTATAAGGGCGAGGACGCAGTACAATATACATATATTATAACCGATTACACCGATGACAGCGGAACCACGCTTGATAACATCAGAATGAACCTTATCATCGTGAGCGGCAGAATTGTCGGCGGCGATATATGCTCTACCGCACTTGACGGCTTTATGACCGGACTTCAGCCACGCAAAAATTAACCGCACGGGTTTAAAGGAGCCTGCCGCAATTACGGCAGGCTCAATAATTTTATTTGACTTACTTTGTTCCGAAGAGTCTGTCGCCTGCGTCACCTACGCCGGGAGTGATATACAGATCCTCATTAAGACCGTCGTCAAGTGCACCGCAGTAGATCTCTACATCGGGGAATTCCTTGTGTATAGCGGCTATACCCTCGGGAGCGGCGATAATGCACATAAACTTTATAGAATGTGCGCCGGCTTCCTTAATCTTGCGTATAGCGTGTACAGCCGATGTGCCTGTAGCGAGCATAATATCGGTAACTATTACGTCACGCTCGTTTATATCAAACGGGAGTTTGCAGTAATACTCGTTTGCGACCGTTTTGTCCGATCCGCCCTTTCCTCTGAATATACCGATATGACCTATCTTTGCGGCAGGAACAAGTGCCATAACGCCCTCGGTCATACCAAGACCTGCACGGAGGATAGGTACAAATGCGAGCTTTCTGCCTGAGATAACATTTGACTCTGCGATAGCTACGGGAGTCTGAATCTGTACCTTCTTAAGAGGAAGATCTCTCGTTGCCTCATAGCACATAAGCATTGAAATTTCGCTTACAAGCTCTCTGAATTCCTTTGCGCCCGTGTTCTTATCTCTTAAAAGAGATACCTTGTGCTGTACAAGGGGGTGGTCACAGATGTGAAGTTTCTCGTTTGCCATAACATTCTCTTTTCTCCCTATGTATTGTTGGATTAGTTTTTTATAGCCCTGCCGTGATTTTCATAGGGAAAAATCCGCAGACTTTGATTACTTACTTATTTTCGAGCGCCATCATCTTGTCAACACGAGCTGCGTGTCTTCCGCCCTCGAACTCTGTTGACAGGAATACTCTTACTATCTCCTCAGCCGTACCAGGTCCTATAACTCTGCCGCCCATGCACAGAACATTAGCGTCATTGTGCAGACGTGTGTACTTAGCCGTATAATAATCCTGACACAAAGCCGCACGGATACCCTTTATCTTGTTTGCCGATATGCTGATGCCTATACCCGTACCGCATATCAGAATGCCCTTGTCGCACTCTCCGCTTTTGATTTTCTCGCAGGTCTTTTCTGCAATATCGGGGTAATCCGCTCTCTCTCCGTTACAGCCACAGTCGATATATTCGACTCCCAGCCCGTCAAGGAACTTCTTAACCTCGCACTTCAGTTCATATCCTGCGTGGTCGCTACCTATTGCCAGCATTTTTATTCTTTCCTTTCTTTATATGCCTCAGCATTTTTCGCCATAAGCTCACGCTGAGCCTGCGGCAGCTTAAGATACATCGGCATAAGCTGTTCGGGCGTTAACTGCGGTGCGTTTACAGCCGCAAGGCATACGCCGTAGCCCGTCTGGTATCTTAACGGATCGGGGGCGATCTTCACGTTTTCCATTCCCTCGTTATCCGTTGCTTTTTTCATTATGAATGCGCCGTCACCGACAAGCATTATATCATCGTCATATTCCGACAGCATTCTTGCCGCCTCATCGGTCTTAAGACATTCTTCTTCGGTCAGTCTTTCGACCTTACCGTCCTCAATGCGGAACAGTGCAACATACACCTGATTGCACCTTGCGTCCATTGCGGCACAGACAACGCAGTCATAAGCCGTAACATTATACGCCATAGCCTCAAGCGTCGAAACTGCCGCACAAGGCTTCGACAATGCAAAAGCAAGACCTTTTACCGCCGATATGCCTATACGAAGTCCCGTAAAAGAGCCCGGACCGTTCGCCACTGCAAAAAGTCCTATATCCTCCATAGAAAGCTCCGCATTTCTGACAAGGTCTCTTACGACAGGCATAAGCGTCACGCTGTGCGTCAGCTTGTTGTTTATCACCGTACTGCCGAGTATCTGCTGCTTTTCCGTATCGTACACGGCGGCACAGCAAGGAGCGGCGGCAGTGTCGATACCGAGTATCAGCATAGTTCCTCCTGCGGAATATATTCAATTACTCTTGAATTATCCCCTGTTTTAGTGATATTCACACCGCACCTGCCGTCAAGATACGAGGCAAGCTCAGGTATGTTCTCGCTCCACTCTATACACATTATTCCGCCTCGGTCGAGGTAGTCGAAAAATCCGATAGCGTACAGATCGTCGAGCGTGTTTATTCTGAAAAGGTCAAAGTGGAAGATCGGCACATCGCCCTCATATTCGTTCACAAGAGCGAAGGTCGGACTTGTAACATCATCCGTACTGCCGAAATATTCCGCTATACCCTTTGTTAAGTGCGTTTTTCCTGCGCCCATTTCACCGGTATAAAGCACACAGTCGCCGGCTTTCAGATAAGAGGCTATCTTTTTGCCGATTTCAACCGTTTCTTCGGGCGAATCTGAAATAAACCGTTCCATCAGAACAGACCGCTTATCTCGCCGTCTGTGCTTACATCTATCTTGTTTGCGGCAGGAACCTTGGGCAGTCCGGGCATTGTCATAATATCACCCGTGAGTGCGACAACAAAGCCTGCACCTGCCGACAGCTTTACATCACGGACGGTTATCGTAAAGTCCTTCGGGCAACCGAGCTTTGTCGGGTCGTCCGATAAGGAATACTGCGTCTTTGCAACGCATACAGGCAGCTTGTCAAAGCCGATAGCTTCAATTTCCTTTATTGCCTTTTCCGCACCCGTTGTATAGCTTACGCCGTCCGCACGGTAGATTTCCCTTACGATTATACTTAGCTTTTCCTTTATGGACAGCTTCTCGTCATATATAGGGGCAAAATTCGTCTTGCCCTCGTTTTCGTTTATTGTATCTATAACAGCGTTTGCAAGCTCGATACCGCCTTCTCCGCCCTTTAAGAATACATCGGAGAATGCGACCTTTGCGCCCATCTTCTCGCAGTATTCACGGACAATAGCTATTTCAGCCTCTGTATCGGTATAGAAGTGGTTTATCGCAACAACTGCAGGCACGCCGTATTTACGCATATTTTCTATATGTGCGCCGAGGTTTACGATGCCCTTTCTGAGAGCCTCTGTGTTTTCTGCGGTAAGCTCGGTTTTCGGAACACCGCCGTTATATTTCAGCGCACGGATAGTAGCTACTATGACCGTACACGAGGGCTTAAGTCCTGCGTAACGGCACTTTATGTCAAAGAACTTCTCCGCACCGAGATCACTGCCGAAGCCTGCCTCGGTTATGGCATAGTCGCCGAGCTTTAACGCAAGCTTAGTTGCTCTTACGCTGTTACAGCCGTGAGCAATGTTTGCGAACGGGCCGCCGTGAATGATAGCGGGAGTATTTTCAAGCGTCTGCACGAGGTTGGGGTTGATAGCGTCCTTTAAGAGTGCTGTCATTGCGCCTACCGCCTCAACATCAGAAGCGAATACGGGCTTTCCGTCATAAGTATACGCAACAAGGATTCTGCTGAGCCTTGCCTTAAGATCAACAAGATCGTCCGCAAGACACAGTATCGCCATTATCTCGCTTGCAACGGTTATCTGGAAGTGATCCTCTCTCGGAACACCGTTCACCTTGCCGCCAAGACCGATTATGCAGTTTCTCAGCGCTCTGTCGTTCATATCAAGACAACGCTTTATCTGTATGCGTCTGGGGTCTATTCCGAGCACGTTTCCCTGCTGAATGTGGTTATCTATAAGTGCACAAAGCAGATTGTTTGCGGAAGTGATTGCGTGCATATCCCCCGTAAAGTGAAGATTTATATCCTCCATAGGCACTACCTGCGCATATCCTCCGCCTGCCGCACCGCCCTTTATACCAAAGACGGGACCCAGTGAAGGCTCACGCAGTGCAAGTACAGCCTTTTTACCTATCTTGTACATACCCTCTGCAAGACCTACGGAAGTAGTCGTCTTGCCCTCTCCCGCAGGAGTGGGGTTTATAGCCGTAACAAGTATCAGCTTGCCGTCCTCTTCGCTTTCAAGACGGTCTATACATTCCTGTGAGATCTTCGCCTTGTAGTGACCGTAGGGTATAAGCTCCTCCTCGTCAATTCCGAGTTCCTTTGCTATATCCTTTATTTTTAGCATTTTTGCGTTCTGGGCAATTTCAATATCGCTGAGCATTTTTTCTACCTCTTTTTACTGTGGCTGACCGCCTGAATTATAACCTCTCACGTCATTGTAAAGACGCAATTTAAGTATAGCACAGTGGCGGGTGAATTTCAAGGTTTAAAAGATATTTTAAAAGGGTCGATGTTGCTTCAATTTGCAGAGAAAATCTATTCTTTAAACAAACAGCAAATTCCACATCCCTATCCCCCTTCCCCCTTTCCCCCGGAAAGGGGGAAAACACGGGGACTGGCGTCCCTGCGACCTGCCTTGGGGCTACGCCCCAAACCCCATCTGCATTATTATCTATAAAAACCGATGTCGTATATTTTAAACAAACTTAAGCTGGTCAACGTCCTCGTCGTACAGCGTTCCCGCAACAGGCACGGTCTTTGTTCTGTAGCTGTCTGCGTCCTTTATCATACCGTCCTTGTATTTGACCGCAGATCTGAGCTTTGCTCTGGTAAGCCTCATTACCTGCACGCCCTGCGTATCCCTTGCCGCTTTGGGCAGGATAAGCACTGTGTTGAATATCATGACCTTGCCTGCGTCCGAGCTTAGCATAAACTCTTGGTCTCCGTCAATAAGCGTCATAGATACGAGCGGCGAGCTGTCATTATATGCGTTCGCCAGCTTTTTGCGCCTTGTCTTCGTTTCAAACGACGCCATAGGCACCTTTGCGCATTTACCGTTTTCAAAGAACATTACAAGCGTTCCGCTGTAGTCCTCTGCGGCTATCATCTTTATTATCCTCTCGTCCGGGTCAAGCTCCAGCTTTACAGGCAGATAGTCGCCCATCACGCTCGCCTTTCCGTCCTCAAAGTCGCAGGCTCTTGCCTTATATACCTGGAATTTATCTGTGAAGAATAAAAGCTCCGCACGGTTACTGCCGTCATAGGTTTCGATTATCTCATCGTTTTCCTTGAGCTTCTGTTCACCGCTCATTCTCAGCGACTGGGGAGTGATCTTCTTGAAATATCCCTCACGGGTGAAGAACAGATTAACGGGATAATCGGGTATCTCCTCCTCCGCCTCGTTCTCCTCGTCCTCAGTGCCGTAGATAAACATTGTCTTTCTGGGCTTGCCGTATTTCTTTGCTATATCGCCAAGCTCCGATATGATTATCTGCTTCACTCTGCGTTCAGATGAAAGAATATCCTCCATATCGGCTATTTCTTCCTTAAGGCTGTCTATTTCCTCAATGCGCTTCAAGATATAACCCTTGTTGATATTTCTCAGCTTTATATCCGCAACATATTCAGCCTGCGTTTCATCTATGCCGAAGCCTATCATAAGGTTCGGTACGACCTCTGCGTCGTCCTCTGTTTCACGGATTATCTTTATGGCCTTGTCTATATCAAGCAGTATCTTCTTAAGGCCTGTCAGCAGATGAAGCTTTTCTTTCTTTCTTGCAAGCTCGAACTTTGTCTTTCTCTTTACGCAGGTGATTCTGAAATCCGTCCACTGCTCGAGTATCTCGGCAACGCCCATGACCTTCGGCATACCGCCTACAAGAATGTTGAAGTTGCAGGAGAAAACGTCCTGTAAAGGAGTTATTCTGAACAGCTTTTTCATTACCGCCTCGCTGTCCTGCCCACGCTTTAAATCAATAGTTATCTTAAGACCCGATAAGTCCGACTCGTCACGCACATCGGAGATTTCTTTCAGCTTGCCCAGCTTTACCTGCTCAACTATCTTATCTATTATAGCCTCGATAGTTGTTGTAGGCGGAATCTCGGTCACTTCGATACAGTTTGCCGTTTTGTCATAGATATACTTACTGCGTACCTTGACGCCTCCTCGTCCGGTGGCATATATACGGCGAAGCTCGTTCTCATCCTGTAATATGAAGCCTCCGCCGGGGAAATCGGGTCCTTTAAGCGTGGATACAATATCGTGTTCGGGGTTTTTCATAAGTGCGGCGGCTGTCTCACATACCTCCGACAGATTGAAGGAGCAGATATTGCTCGCCATAGATACGGCGATACCGACGTTATTATTTACCAGTACCGCAGGGAATCTTGTGGGGAGCAGTACAGGCTCCGTCATTGAGTTATCGTAGTTCGGCACAAAGTCAACTATATCACGGTCAATATCCGCAAATATTTCTGCGCAGATAGGGTCGAGCTTTGCCTCTGTATATCGTGATGCCGCAAACGACATATCTCTCGAATATGCCTTGCCGAAGTTACCCTTGCTGTCAACATACGGGTGCAGAAGTGCCTCGTTGCCCCTTGCAAGCCTTACCATCGTTTCGTATATTGCCATATCGCCGTGCGGATTTAATTTCATCGTCTGTCCGACAATGTTCGCCGACTTCGTTCTTGCCCCCGTAAGCAGACCCATCTTGTACATCGTATACAGCAGTTTTCTGTGTGACGGCTTGAAACCGTCAATTTCGGGGAGCGCACGGGAAACTATAACGCTCATAGCATACGGCATATAGTTTTCGGTCAGCGTATCGGTTATCGGCTGATTCTCGACAATACCTGCACCCTCTATATAAGCGTTTTTATTCGGAGCGACCTTCTTCTCGCTCTTTTCGTTCTTTCCTTTTCTCAAAATCTATACCTCTTTTTAGCTTTATGCCCTGCTCAGAGCGAAAACTCTTTTTTCAGCTTTTCAAAGCGTTTCTCGTATTTATCTCTTATGGGGAGCGTTGTATTCTGTAAAACGTGTTGCAGAATATCTGCGTCTTTCAGCACCTCATCAAGCGGAAGCCCGACATTTTCCTTGTCGCTGTGGTTCGCTATTGCTCTTGTGATATTGCCTATCTCGCACACGCTGAAAAGCCCCGTCTTCGCCAGTATCGGCATTACAGCGTCAGCGCTTTCTTCTGCGTGCTTTTCGTCAACGCCCGTCAGATATTTACGGTAGTCGTGGAGCAGTCCGCTTATCTGCGCAAGCTCTGCGTTCACACCTCTGCGCAGTGCGATAAGCCCTGCCGTCTGTGCCGTGCCGAAAAGATGAATGTATGCCTTCTGCCGTCTTTCCTCGGGCAGTGTCGCTATCATCTCCGACACTACGGCAGATATTACCTCTATCCTGTTAATTTCCATATATCCTCCGCTTAAGATACGTCTATATCGTCAAGGTACTTATAGCCGTAGTCACGGATATAGTCCTTTCTTCCGTCAAGGTTATCACCGAGCAGCAGCTCGAATATCTCCTGCGTTTTCTGTGCGTCCTCCGGCATTACTCTTATAAGCCGTCTTGTTTCGGGGTTCATAGTGGTAAGCGACATCATTTCCGGTTCGTTCTCACCAAGACCCTTTGAACGCTGTATCTTATACTTCTGCTCGCCTATATCGGCAAGTATCCTCTGCTTTTCCGCTTCTGTATAGGCAAAGTAGGTCATATCCTTGCTGTTTATCTCATAAAGCGGCGACTCTGCGATATACACAAAGCCCTTTTCTATTACGGTCGGAACAAGTCTGTACAGCATAGTAAGAATAAGCGTTCTTATCTGGTATCCGTCATAGTCCGCATCGGTACAGATTATTATCTTTTCCCACCTGAGATTATTTAAATCAAAAGTCGAAAGGTCTTTATTTGCCTTAGCCTTTACCTCGACACCACAGCCGAGTATCTTCATAAGGTTCGTGATGATTTCGCTCTTGAATATCTTGTCATAGCTTGCCTTAAGGCAGTTGAGCGTCTTACCTCTCACAGGCATTACCGCCTGATAGTCTGCGTCCCTCGCCTGCTTTACAGCACCTAAAGCCGAGTCACCCTCCACTATATAAAGCTCACGTCTTGCCGTGTCCTTACTCCTGCAATCAACGAACTTAGGTATCCTGTTTGCAAGGTCTATCTTGCCAGAAAGCTGTTTTTTTATTGTATCTCTTGCCTTTGCGGCATTTTCACGGGCACGCTTGTTTATCAGCACCTGCTCGCATATCTTGACAGCTTCGTCCGGATTTTCAAGGAAGTACACTTCAAGCTGATGCTTCAGCCAGTCGGTCATAGCCTCCTGTATAAATTTATTGGTTATGCTCTTTTTCGTCTGATTCTCATAGCTTGTCTGCGTTGAGAAGTTAGAAGATATAAACACGAGGCAGTCGGCAATATCGGTAAATTTTATCTTGCCCTCGGTCTTGTTGTACTTGCTGTTGGCTTTCAGCCAGCCGTCTATCTGATTTGTGAATGCCGCCTGCATCGCCTTGTCGGGACTTCCGCCGTGCTCAAGCCAGCTTGAATTGTGATAATGCTGTATAAGCTGTACCTTATTTGAGAATACAAAAGCGACCTTCATCTTTACCTTGTATTCCGGCTTGTCCTCTCTGTCCTTACCTGTACGCTGTGCGCTCCATACCTGCTCGGTAGTAAGTGCTGTATCGCCTACGATTTCTTTCAGATAGTCGCTGATGCCGTTCTCATAGCAGTAGATATGCTCTTCAAAGCGTGTTTCGCCTGTTTCCTCGTCACGCACTTCGTTTCTCAGCACAAAGGTCAGCCCGTCATTTACTACCGCCTGTCTGCGCAGAACATCGTCAAAATATTCAAACGGTACGTCAATATCCGTAAATACATCAAGGTCGGGCTTCCACTTGATTTTTGTACCCGTTGTTCCGTCCGACTGGTGACGGCGGAAGCCTCTTTCTTCCTTTTCAACGTTATAGCCCTTTTCGAATCTCAGGTCGTATATCCACGTTCCGTTGTTACTCTCGACCTCCATATACTCAGCCGCAAACTGCGTCGAGCAGAGGCCAAGACCGTTAAGGCCGAGCGAATATGAGTAGTTGTCTCCGCTGTTGTTATCGTACTTACCGCCTGCGTACAGTGTGCAGAAGGCAAGCTCCCAGTTGTACTTTTCCTCGTTTTTATTGAAGTCTATCGGTATACCTCTGCCGTAGTCCTGCACTTCAATGCTTTTATCAAGAAAGCGTGTAACGATTATCTTCTTTCCGAAGCCCTCTCTCGCCTCGTCTATCGAGTTTGAAAGTATCTCAAACACGGAGTGACAACAGCCGTCAAGCCCGTCCGAGCCGAATATAACACCCGGACGCAGTCGCACCTGATCGGGTCCTTTCAGCTGTTTAAGACTGTTATCGTCATAATTTTTCTTTGCCATCAGCTTTATCCTTTCAACCGCCGTACTCCCCTGTACAGCGAAACTTTAGTCAATAATTAGTTTTATTGTACCACAAATCCCCCGTTTTTGCAAGTGCGGCGGGTCGCCGCTGACAATTCGCCGTTCTGTCGGTTCGGACTTTGCTTTACCTCCGTTACCGGCGGGCGGCTGTGAGCCGCTTCAAATTCGCCGTTCTGTCGGTTCGAGCTTTGCTTTACCTCCGTTACCGGCGGGCGGCTGTGTGCCGCTTCAAATTCGCCGTTCTGTCTGTTCGGGCTTTGCTTTACCGCCATTACCGGCGGATATTAATGATAGTATTCAATATTTTAATTTAACTGATTTATCGCAAAAATTAAGGACTGCCTTAAAACAGTCCTTAGATATTGCGATAAAAATGACACGAATTTGAGATTTTCCTTGACTTTAACCCGATCATTTGCTATAATCAATATATAGGAAGCCCTCATAGACGGTTTCCCTCGGTAATTAAAGTGTTTATACAACAGTAATCCGCCTACCGGAATTAGGCGGATTACTTCTTTTTACTGGTAATTATCTGTACTGCGATTGCGATTAACGAAATAACACAACCGATTATACCGATATAAGTATCAATAGTAATAATTTATCACTTCCTTTGTTTTATTCCGACAAAGGTGTGTAAACTCAACCTCCCCCTCACCGTTATCGGTATTGTGAGGTTGTCGCCTATTTTACGTCTGATAAAATGTATTAGTCAGAAGCGAGAACTTCCTACAAAAAAGATTATATCATATATCACTTGTAAAGTCAAATAATATTAAAAACAAAATCCCTGAGAGCCTCAGCTCTCAGGGATTTTACTATACTATATCAACTTTATCTACTTTCGTATTGCCGTCCGATAAATCAATACTTAGCGTAAGGATTCTCACCGTCATACAGCATACCTGCGGGACGGTTGAATTCAAGATCCTCAACACCGAGGTACTTCAGTGTATCGAAGATAGCCTTGCCGTAGTGACCGAATGCTACTGCGCCGTGGTGAGGATAGTTCTTCTTGATAAGAACGTTGCGGTAGAATCTGCCCATTTCGGGGATAGCGAATACGCCGATAGCACCGAATGAACGTGTAGCAACAGGGAGAACTTCACCTTCAGCAACATAAGCCCTCAGTTTAGCGTCAGCCGTGCTCTGTAAACGGAAGAATGTGATGTCGCCGGGAACGATGTCGCCCTCGAGCGTACCTCTTGTGATATCAGGCTCCTTATCAGGCTCAAGACCTCTGTGCATGATGAGCTGATACTTCATAGTCTTGCTTGTCAGCTTGCACGAAGCTGTGTTACCGCAGTGGAAGCCCATGAATGTATCCTTGAGCGTGTAGTTGTACTTGTCCTTGATAGACTCAACATACATATCTGCAGGAACAGAGTTATTGATGTCGAGCAGTGTAACTGCGTCTTCTGAAATGCAAGCGCCGATATATTCGCTGATTGCACCGTAAATATCAACCTCGCACGCTACGGGGATTCCTCTTGCTGTAAGTCTTGAGTTTACATAGCAGGGAACACAGCCGAACTGTGTCTGGAATGAAGGCCAGCACTTGTTGGCGAATACAACGTACTTTCTGCTTCCCTTGTGTGCTTCCATCCAGTCAAGAAGCGTAATCTCAAGCTGTGCAAGTCTGGGCAGGATACCGGGCATCTTGTTGCCGTCACCAAGCTCCTTTTCCATATCTGCAACAACTTCGGGGATTCTTGCGTCATTCTTATGCTCGTTGAATGCAGCATAAAGGTCAAGCTCCGAGTTCTCTTCGATTTCAACGCCGAGGTTGTAAAGCTGCTTTATAGGAGCGTTACAAGCAAGGAAGTCCTGAGGACGAGGACCGAATGAGATAACCTTTAAGTTATTAAGACCGATAACCGCTCTTGCAACAGGGATAAATTCCTTTATCATATCTGCAACCTCTGTAGCTGTTCCTACAGGGTATTCGGGTATGTATGCCTTGATGTTTCTGAGTGCTAAGTTGTAGCTTGCATTCAGCACGCCGCAGTAAGCGTCGCCTCTGCCGCCTACTAAGTTATCCTGTGTTTCCTCTGCCGCAGCAACGAACATTACAGGACCGTCAAAGTACTTTGCAAGCAGTGTTTCAGCCGACTCGGGACCGAAGTTTCCGAGGTATACGACAAGTGCGTTGCAGCCTGCGCCCTTAAGCTCCTCAAGAGCCTGCATCATATGTGTTTCGCTTTCGATAGTGGTGGGACATTTAAATACGTCAACACCGATCTCCTTACATGCCTTTACAACAGCCTCACATCTTGAAGCTGAAAAGCTCATGGGAAAACAGTCACGGCTTACAGCCGCAATTCCGAGCTTTACATCGGGTATGTTCTTCATAGCAAAAATTCCTTTCTGTGCAGTTTATTCTCTGCTTTATAAATCTGTCATAATACCGCCGCATTTTTTTGTTATGTATCGCTTACGTTTTGAGTAATCGTTTACTTGCATTTGCAAAACAAAAAACCTCTGCGACAGGTGTTATTATTATTGTATCACAAATAATCGTCATTGTCTACAGATTTCCGATAATTTTACGCCGTTTTCACACGAAATTATCAGCAAGGCAATGTAACAGGTTACACGGTAATTAAGTAAACCGCATTTGTTTTACCGTTTATTGACACACCGTGCTATTTATGTTATCATTTTACTATATTAAGTATTTAAACAGCGGAGGAAGACCGATGAAATACAGACGACAGCTCTTTTCGGTAAAAGACCCGTATTCAGATAGTTCCGACGAACTGTTCACCAAAGCCGTAAAAGAAAATTTCTCCTACTGCGTTTCCCATTGCGACGACTACCGCAGAATATGCGAGGAGCTTGGTATATCCTCTCCCTCGGATGCGTCCGAACTTCCCGTGATACCCACATTGCTGTTCAAGAAAAAGCAGATTTTCAATAAAGGCTGTATTCCGCTTATAAAAGCGACTTCCTCCGGCACAAGCGGCAGGAAAAGCATAATAGCCTTTGACACGGGCGGCCTTCTCTGCGGACTTAAAATGGTTATGCGTGTATCAAAGCTGAGAAATCTGTTTTCTCCCGTTCCATGCCACTATATCATCATGGGTTACAAGCACCACAGAGGAAACAAGACCGCCGTAACAAAGACGGCTTTCGGTGCAACATTCTTCACTCCTGCACTGAGCCGCAATTATATCCTGACATATAAAAAGGGCGGCTACTCTCCCGACTTTGACAGGATCATAGATCTTATTGTCAGGCATTCACGTTCACGTTTCCCGACAAGATTCATGGGGTTTCCCGCTTATACTTATTTTCTGCTGAGAATAATGGACGAGCGCAAAATTTATCTTAAAATGCCGAAAGGCTCACGCATAATGCTCGGCGGCGGCTGGAAACAGTTCTATGCCGAGCAGACCGACAAAAATTCCTTTTACAGCCTTGCCGAAAAAGTACTCGGCATAAAGGAAAACGATATTATCGAATTTTTCGGAGCGGTAGAACATCCGATTTTATACTGCGACTGCAAGGAACATCACTTCCACGTTCCCGCTTACAGCAGAGTGATAATCAGAGATGTCGATACGTTAAAACCGCTTGAAAACGGCAAGACAGGACTTGTAAACCTGATAACTCCTATGGTTAAAGCAACCCCGGTGCTTTCCGTGATGACAGATGACCTCGGCATACTTCATAACGGAAGCGAATGTTCCTGCGGACTGAAAACGCCGTTTCTTGAAATTGTCGGCAGAGTTGCGCCGGAGGATATAAAGACCTGTGCGGCAGGTGCAGAAGAGATAATAAAGGGAGTGAACGTATGATTTTCTTTGATGGCGAAATATACGAAAACGATATGTGCGACAAGCTGTTATCCCGTTTTGAAGACAGGATATGCGACACTCTCGGAAATTATCGGCTTTCCGCTAAGCAGGTCATGCTTGCCGCCGAAAAAATCAGCACGGATATAGAAAACGGCGCTTTTGACGATATGCTCTCAACGCTTGACGTTGAAAATGTGAGTTACTATAAACAGCTTATAATCTCCTGCCTCAGCCGTGAAAATCTTGAATACAGGCTGAAAACCGAACTCGGAGATTCAGACGGCATTGTCGGTTCTCCGAACGGCATCACTCCGAAAATAAAAATTCAGACAAAACCTCTCGGCGTTCTGTTCCACATAGCCGCAGGAAATGCCGACGGCTTACCCGTGATGAGCGTTGCAGAAGGACTTCTTGCAGGCAATATCAATATACTGAAGCTTCCGTCCGCAGATAAGGGCTTGTCGATCCGCATAATAAAGCGGCTTTGCAAATATGAGCCTTTGCTGTCACGCTACATATATGTCTTTGATACCCCGTCAAGCGATGTGCGTACTATCCAGACGCTTGCAGGCTTTGCCGACGGCATAGTGGTATGGGGCGGTACTGAAGCCGTAAAAGCAGTGCGTTCACTTGCTCCGCCGGGAGTTAAGCTGATTGAATGGGGACACAAGCTCGGCTTCTGCTACATTTCCGATTACGCAAACCATACAGATGAATTTTCGGCTCTTGCCGAGCATATAGCCTCTACAAAGCAACTGCTCTGCAGTTCCTGCCAGACCGTGTTTATTGACACCGATGATAAAACCAAGCTTACCCTATTTTGCAAAATGTTCCTTCCGTATCTTGAAGCGGCAGTCGGGAAACACAGAAATACCTCAATAGGCACACGGGCGAGAGATACGCTCATAAGCTACTCCGCCTGTCTTGAACAGGCAATCGGGATACGCCAAATTTCTCCCGATGTATTTTACGGTAAAAATTGCAGTCTTATCATAAAAGATGACTTTGAACTTGAACTGTCGCCTATGATGTGCAATGTGCTTGTAAAAATGCTTCCGAGAAAGGACATAATGCGTACACTAAGAAACGCAAAAGGCTTTTTGCAGACCGCAGGGCTTATCTGCGGCAAGGCTGACAGAGCAGAACTTACCGACCTGTTACTCTGTGCAGGAGTTACAAGAGTTACGCAGGCGGGAAATATGTCCGCTTACTTTTTCGGAGAATCCCACGACGGAGATTATCCACTATCCCGATACACAAGAAAAATCAATATCGAACTGAATAATCAGACTGAGGAGACAAATATATGAAAAAACTCGTTTTACCGCTCAACATTATTTTTCTCGGCTTATCGCTTGCTTGCGATACAGCTCTGATAATTACTCATCTCTACCCGATAAAAATAACCGCAAGCGTTTTCTTTATGCTTGCCGCCACAGTAAACCTGATATACGCCCTGAAATACTTCCCCGATAAGAAACTGCCGTCAGTAATACTGACCGTCGGCGTATTCTTCGCAATGAGCGCAGATATAGCAATAAACTTAAATTTCATCGCAGGAGCGGCGATTTTCGCATTAGGTCATATCTGTTATTTCATAGCATATTCGCTGATGCAAAAGCCCAGACCCACCGACTTTATCCCCGCAATGATAATATTTATCCCCATAGTGCTGTTTATGATGTTCTCACCGCTTCTTGACTTCGGTTCGTCACTTATGAAGATCATCGGCATTTCATACGCAGTTATAATCTGCATTATGACAGGCAAAGCAATAATGAACTTTATTCGCATAAAGAACAGATTCAACCTTATACTTGCGTTCGGCAGCGTGCTGTTCCTTATATCCGATATAATGCTCCTGATGGCGTACTTCTCAAAAATAGATTTCCCGTTCTCAAATTTCTGCCTTGCCCTTTATTACCCCGGTCAATGCCTTATTGCAAACGGTCTTGCACATATTAAAACAGCTATAACAGAAAAAATCCGTGTCGCCTGACACGGATTTTTTATTACTGATTATTCCGGGCTATCGTCCAATCCCGACCGTCCCACAAAGCCCCACCAACCGCCTTCATTTCAAAAGGTCGGAAGCCGATTGCCTCGGCTCGCATTTCCGCCTTTAAATACGGTTGCTGTATATTCACGTTCGTTTGACGGCGGAAGTAAACAAACAAGTATTTCGACAGCTTGTTTTTAGCCATCGTCAAACCCCGACTGTCACACAAAGCCCAGCCAACCACAAACCTTTCAAAAAGTCGGATTTTGCCGTGCCCCACGGGTGCTTTGTTTTATTGAGTTTCAGCCATCGTTTAACCCCGACCGTTCTGCAAAGTCACGCCAACTACCGACATTTCCAAAGGTCGGAATTTGCCGTGCCCCACGGGCACTTAGTGCTTCTTCAACCAGTTACGCATCCACTTGCCGTTTTCGGTGAGATCGCTCTCGCTCCAGTTACCGTTTGCCGATGTTCCCGGCCGCAGTACCGAGCAGGTTTCATCCTTGTTGCAGATACTCCAGTTACAGTAGCTTATGCCTTGCTTGTCAAAATAGCTAAGCCACTTCTGTGTTTCGTTGAAGTCGTTCGCACCTCCGCCCGATGCGTCGCAAGTGCCGAATTCCGACACGAATACAGGCAAGCCCTGCGCCACGCAGTTTTCTACATTTGAACGAAGTCCTGCGTGAGTTGCCGCATAGAAGTGGAACGCATACATTACGTTCTTGTAACTCAGCGGATCGGAAAGCGGCTTGTCGATTTCCTGGCTCCATGTTGGCGTACCTACTATAATTACCGAGTTCGGCGCATTCTTGCGGATAACGGGTATTATCTTTTCAGCATACGGCTTGATATTGCCGCTCCACGATGCACCGCCGTTCGGCTCGTTGCATATCTCGTAAATTACATTCGGATATTTTGCATATCTCTTTGATACCGTTTCAAAGAAGGATTTTGCCTCGTTTGTATACTTGGACGGGTCGCCGGGATTAAGAACGTGCCAGTCGATGATAACATACATATCCAGCTTGATGCAGATGTCAACACCCTTTTCAAGCAGTTCAAGGCTTCCGCTCTTGTTGCCCATATAGCACTGACCGTTGCCCCACTCGTCAACATACATTGCAAGGCGGACAACATTCGTATTCCAGTCGTCACGGAGCGTTTTGAATGCGCTCTCGTTTACGAATTCGGGGAACCATGTAAGCCCGTGCGTACTCATTCCCCTGAGCTGATAACCCTTGCCGTTCTTATCGACAAGCTGTCCGTTCTTTACCGAAAGCTGACCGTGCTGTGATACCGGCGTAGTGCCTTTAGGGTCGCTCGGTGCCGGAGGAACTGTTGCCGCCGGCTTTTTGGCCGTTGACGTATTATTGTTATTATTATCGTTATTGTTGTTGCTGTTATTCCCGGCACTCGCTCCTGCGGTACTTCCGTTCACAGTCACTTTACCCTCATTGATATAAGCGTCAGCCGAATAATTGAATCCGAACGAAACGCTCTTTCCCTTTTCTATAGTTCCGTTGTAGTTCTCGTTCTTGACCGTCATTGTGTTTCCCGAAATGCTGAATATTCCGTTCCACTGCGACATCAGCTTTGTATTGCCGGGGACGGTCACCTTTGCCGTCCAGCTGTTCACCGTATCGCCGTTATTGGTTATAACAATCTCATAACCTCCGCACTTCCTGCCGCCCTCTTCCCAGCTGCTCGACTTCTTCCACTGAACAGTGAAATTGCTTGCAGATGAAGCAGGCTTGCTTTGGCTGTTATTTTTCGTATCGGCAGGCTTCTCGGTGTTCTCTTCCTTTGATGTATTTTCCTGCTTTGAAGTATTGCTTTCTTCCTGCTCGGAGGTGTCGGAAGATGTGTTGCTCTCTGTTACTGAGCTGTCAACGGAAGTAACCTCGGAATTGTCATCGACACTGCTCGTATCCTCAATATACGACACATTGCTTTCGGTCGCCGAGCTGTTTCCGACAGACGATAATACACCGCTGTCCTGCGCCGCACAGCCTGCAAGCATAGCCGCCGCAATAAACACAGCTATCGCACGTCTGATTATAGATTTTTTCATATTTCCTCTTTCGGTCGTGATATTAAAACAGCCCTCACGAATGAGGGCTGTCGTTATTCGTTAATCTTTTGTAAGATTACTTTCTCTTCTTAGCAACTACTACTGCACCTGCTGCGAGGAGTGCAACACCTGCTACTGCTGCAACGCCTTCAACACCTGTGTTTGTGTTGGGCTTTGTAGAATCACCTGTTGTAGGAGCATCTGTAGCGGGAGCATCTGTAGCGGGAGCATCTGTATCTGCAGGAGCATCTGTATCTGCGGGAGCATCTGTATCAGCGGGCGCCTTATCATAGCCTGTTACATCAAATGTAACTTCAATATCACTTGCAAAGTTGCCTGCCTTGTCATCAAGAATTTCTGCGTCAGGTGACCATGAGTTGATGATCGGAACGCCTGCTAAGCCTGCTACGACTGCATCCTTATTATCAGCACAGTTTGCATCGGGCTTTGTTGTATCTAAGTCAGCGATGTCGTTGCCTTCAACATAGTCGAATGAAACGGGAGCAGAAAGCATTTCTGTGCCTGCGAACTTAATGCTTGTAAGTGTGATAACAAGATCAGGGTGATCTTCAACAACGATGTTTGTGTAGAGCTTAAGAACATTGAAGCCTGTAGCAACATTGTCACCAAGATCCTTACCCTCTATACCTGTCAGCTTAGCTGTATATGTACCGTCCTTGTCGATCGTTACATCTTCAAATGAACCGGGACGTGCAAAATACTCATCACCTACAGCCTCGCCGCTACCTTCTTCAGCGTTTGTGTCGCAAACATAAATCTTGCTCTGCTCAAGGTTGTTTCTGAACAGCCAGTTAGCTGTCTGGAAACCAAGACCTGCCTTTTCAGCACCTGCTGCTACTACTAATGTAGATGCTACTGCAGCTGCAACCGCACTTGCGGATAATACCTTTAATAACTTCATTTTAATTACCTCCAAATAAATTGTATATGTTTCATTCTTATGAGTGTTGTTAAACGTTTACAACATTCTCAATTAAATTTATTATAACCTCTGCACGTCAAAAAATCAATTTGCATTTTTCACACATTTACCACATAACTTTTAGTTAATTTGTACAATTAGGTTATTAAGTTAAACAATAAACGGTCTGAATGTCACCCATTTGTGCGGTTTGGTTGACACGAGGAGCTGTCGGTGGTATTCTGTTAAAGTCGTTTGACAAAAAGGAAAGGAAACAAAAATTATGAACAGACAGAAAATCACAACAATCGTACTTTGTGCGCTCTTTGCGGCAATTACGGCAATACTTTCGCAGATAGCGATACCGATGCCCTCCGGCGTACCGGTTACATTACAGACCTTTGCAATAGCCCTCTGCGGCTTTTATCTCTGCACAGCAAGAGCAACCGTTTCAACAGTCGTTTATGTTCTGCTCGGTGCGGTAGGCGTTCCCGTATTCAGCGGCTTCAAGGGCGGAATCGCTTCAATAGTAGGTCCTACGGGCGGATTTATAATCGGCTTTATCGCTATGGCGGCCATCAGCGGAATAGCATTCAGAAATATGCCCGAAAAGTTCCGTGTACCGCTTAGAATAGCAATGGGCATCTTAGGCGTTGCCGCTTGCCATATCTGCGGATTTGTACAGTACGCTCTCGTCGCAGGCAAGGATCTGTTATCGAGCTTCCTGCTCGTATCCGCTCCCTATCTTATAAAGGATATAGCAAGCGTAGTTCTCGCATACTTTGCCGCTCTCGCAATTTCAAAGGCTCTGAAAAGAACAGGCTTTGCCCCAAGCGAACAGGCGTAATTACATATAATTTCAAAAACATTAAAGACAGTGCCGATGAAGTGAACCCCAAAGTTTAGACAAAAATGTATTAAGTATTTTGAGAATGAGTT